>JADMIO010548808.1_pt1 | contig 108670 bp, 91 predicted proteins | sample 8958161 | NCBI WGS metagenome assembly JADMIO01 (sample SAMN16585339, study PRJNA669376) | soil metagenome | isolation source: Crop rotation soil | place: USA: Cullars Rotation, Alabama | collected 2011
CGCGACAACTTGTCCACGTGGAATTCTAAGCTTAGGATCCCAATGTGCTGGAAAGTTTCCAACCTCATAATAGAGGACAAGACAATACAGATGTGGACCGTCGGCCTGAGGGTCCAATCTCAGGCCGACGAGGTAAAGTCTTTCCAGATTCTCTTCCGAGAAGTCGATCTGATGGATAGTCATCACTTACTTCGAAGCGGATCCATGAAGTGCCTATCAGCGTATTTCTGGAGGATGTTGTACTCGCTGGTCGGCCCAGTCTTCCAGTTGCCAATGCCGTACTTATCGTTCAGAAGACGTCTTGCGAACGAACCACCAGACTCACCAACGTAAGGTTTTTGGCCTCGGGCCCAACTTGGGATATTCGTCGAGCCTGCTCTTCCAGTTGCCCCGGGCCGTGGGACTTTGAACGCTTGTGGCTGGCTCGAGCCCCTGCCGCTACTATTGTCCTCTGAACGTAGAAAATTCCCTGGATCAGGATCTGAAGACGCATACCCTGCAAGGGCGCCCGTGATGCTTCCAAGAACAGCTGCAGCCGGTACGGTTGCTATCGCACAAGTTTCCGCCGCTGGACCACAGGCTTCCAAAGCGGTAGCTCCGCCTTGTCCGCCTCCGAGGGCCCCTCCGCCGATGAAACCAAGCACAGTTGCGCCGGCTCGATAAAGCTTGCACCAAAAGTCATGTTTCGGACAGTCTAGACCGAATGGATCGTTATAGGTGGCCGGGTTATTTCCGTTAAATTGATAGAGATTCATTCCGCCCGCCAGCCCGATGGGATCTTCCTGGGTCCACCGCCCGGTGCGGGAGTCATATGCCCGATTCCGGAAGTATGCAATATCCGGCAGGTTGGGATTGTTCATTCTGGCTGACCCGAAGGTATTGGAACCTCCCGATACACCAGAGTAGCGCCAGCCTGGGTCACTACCAAGGTCCTCCGGCCATAGCGTCCCGTCCAAGCGGCCGACGGAATAGCGTCGCCCATTGCCATCGGTGACAATAAAGAGAAACTTGTAAAAGCGCCCAGTCCCAGCCTCCCGACTTAGTGCGACCAGCGGGTCATCGATCCCAGGACCATGCACAAAGTTCCAATTGGCGGCATTGCCGACGACGTTAGGACCGTCCAGGAACATGGTCGGGGCGACTAGATCGCAAGGCAGCACCATTTGCCCGTCTGCATTATAGCGGCAGCTATCGGCATTTTGATGGATGACGATTACATCGTTTTGGCCAATCTGTTCCCAAGTAGCATACCGAGTTCCAGTTAGACGGCCGAGCCCGTCGTAGTAGTACCACTTCCACAGTTGAAACTGCGAAGAATCCGAGGGCTGCTCCTTGAGCCGGGCGCCCTCTCGATTATAGGTGTAGTTAACCGTTACGAACGTCTGGTTATAATCGTACGCCAGCCGATTGCTGTGAATGGTCGGTATGAGCCACTGCTGTTCGCCGGTCGGGTGCTTATGGTAGATCATACTGCCGGAGGAGTCATAAGCCATTGAATCCGGGTTGATCCCGATGTTGGGCCGCTGCCACACCATCATTCCGAAACGGTTGTATCTATTGGTGGTTTCGACAGATCCATTTCCACAGGGTAGCTCGTCATCCGTTGGATTCAATTCACCGTCGCAACTTGCGGTTTGGCGAAGAATACGTCCCACGGCGTCCACATCTCGATTGCGCCAAGTGAAGTCCAAACGGTCGGTGCCCGACGGATGCGCCGAATTGACCGACTTGAGCTGCCGGAGGGTGCCGTTCTTGTCATAAGCTAAAGTCACTACGATGTTTCCTGGGTAGGTGACCTTTACTCTTCGACCAAACTTGTCGAAGGTGAAGCCAAACGCCATGACGATACTTCCCGCACCGGTGGTATCCCACCGCACAGTTACCGTCTGGAGATCGCCACTGCCGCTGTTATAAGCATAGTCCACCGTGTCACGAGCGTTCCGGATCATCCGCTTTCGCTGGCCATTCTGGTTATACTCGAAATAGAGCGAATCGCCGTTGGTGACTTGGGTCCTTAAGGAGCCATTGGCGTAATAGGTTCGTCTAATCGGGGTGGTGTTCCAGCGATTCTGTGCCGTGAGAAGATTCCCCATGTTGTCATACGTGTAAAGCACGGTATCGCCAGGAATTACGGTATTATCTCCGTCTGCGGCGAACGGTGTGCTGCGCTGGGGGAAGCTCATGAAGACCTGGCGCCCGAGGCTGTCGTACTTGAACCGGACCTTAATGCTATCGCGGGTCAGGAGTGAGTCCATCAGCCCGGCTGCATCGTAGAACGCCACCTTTTGATAGCCAAACTCGTCCTGTTCGATCCTCTGCATCCCCTGAGCGTCGTAGCCGAAGGCCCGCTTGGCCCCTCTTGGGTCGATCACTGTGTCGAGGGTGGAAGCACCAAGTTTGAACGTCGAACCGAGTGAATCGCCAAGTGAGGGTGAGAACTGGCGGGTCGAATCTGCACAGAAGAGCTGAGTAGTGTCGCAGTTCTGGGAAACGGAGAAAGGGAGTGTAAATTTGGCCGTGTGTTGATAGCTGCGTGTCATGCGGTTTAATGCGTCATAGGAATACGTGACCCTATCGCCGAGAGGGTCGTAAGATGCTAGAATCCGCCCGTATGCGTCGACTGAATCAGCGCTCACATTTCCAGATGGCGTCGTAGTCGTGCGAAGCCGGCCCAACCCATCATAGCTAAACGATGTTATGAGGTCAGTCACGATTGTATCGCTGATGCTCTCCTTCCACACTGTGATGCCCTTTTCTGTGACTGTATCCATCAGTCCCTGCAGGGCTCCAGAAGCCCGGTACCTATAGATAGTTGTCAAATTGCGGAGATCCTTCGTGGAATCGGGAACTCCGAAAGTCGCATTGTACCAGAAATGGGAGTAGCGGCTGTAGCTGTCACCCACTAGGCTGGGTGAATCAGGCGCGTTGGCATCGCTGTACTGGTAGGTTGTGAACCGTGTCGAATCCCGCGCGGCGCTGGCCAAGTGCCAGGTGCTATCACGCGCCTCGGTCAGGTTCCCCCGGGCGTCATACTTCATGATGCCGATGCGGCCGTTGGGGAAGTCCACACGGGTCACCAGCTGTGGTACGGTCGTATCGCCCCGCGTAAGCAGAGTGGTAGCGCCGATAGCGTTGATGATCTTGGTGGGTGCCCCCCACTTATCCACCCAGAACTTGGCATCGTCGGGAATGTTGACCCGCGGTCCCAGGATCATTGTATATACCCCAGTATCCCGAACGGCGCTTGAAGCGATTCCCTTTTCATCCCAAGGCTGAAACTGGGTGATGGAGCTGTCCATCCCAGTGGGTCCGCCGGGGACCACGACCTTGGTGACCCGCAGATTGTTAGCATACTCGAAGCGGGTCCGGTAGTTCCGCCGGTTGGTGCGGGTGAGCATTCGGGCCGTGCTGCCATCGTAGCCAAAACTGGTGGCAATCCCATCTGGATCAGTGATGGAGGTGATGCGGTTGCTGCTGATTGTGATATCCAGTCCTCGACCAGCCGGGTCCACCAGGGAGTCAAGTCGGCCGCTGACACCACCGGTATACTTGAGCCGGTAGGTCTGATTGGGTGTGGTATCCGGCGGTACGGCGATACTGATTAACTTGCCCGAATCGGTCTGGTTCCAGGTGAATCTGGTGGCCTGTTCGAACCGATTGACCGTTCGCAGGTGATGACCCAAGGTATCGAAGACCACTTGGATCTTGTGTCGCAGAGTCCTGGTATACTCCCCAGTCTGGCTGTTGTAGATCAGGGTATCCTGGTAAACCCCACGGGGTGCCGCCCAGTGGGACGCGTCGAGCTTCTTGTAGAGGCGTGCTGAGCCATCACCGCCGACCCAAAGAATGTCATCGCCTCCCGTGCCAACGGGTTGATGCCGATAGAGTTGTTCGACACCCGCCAGCGACCAACCTGCCCCGAACACGCTGCCGGTCCGGTTGACGATTAGAAACGTTCCCGTGCGAGTAGTTCCGTAAGGGCTGGGATACTTGTTACGCACTTCCAATGTGAATGGATAGGCTCCGGTCGGCCATTTTGTAGTATCCGAGGCGTCGTGCGTGATGACGATCTGGCGCGGGTTAGGGTCCAGATGCCAGCCACTGTATGTCGTCGAATCCTGGAGGAGCTGAACACCGTTTGAAGTTGCCGTGGTGGTACTGAGGACGGCCTGAACTGATTGTGGCATCGAGATATCGCCATTCGTGACGTTGGCAGCCACTACCATCTTAGGGACCGCCTGTGCCGAGTTGTAGATCAGCGTAAGGGACCGCTCTCTCCCCATCGTGGTATAGCCTGGCATGGAGTGGCTGACCAGGAGATCGCCGCATTGCCATGCCGCCTCGCCCGCACCGGCCACGAGGCAGCTCGAGCGGTCCTTGTTATTGTCATTCTGATTCTTCAAGGGAGACGCCAGGGAAGCCTGGGCCGGTGATCGTCAGATTGTAGTAGCCGGTATCAGCGGCCGCCCCGGTGGCTCGGAGGACCACAATAGCAGTTGCCGGATTGCCCGTCGCAAACGTCACCGCCACATCGGTTTGCTGCTGCGGTGAGAGGGTGACGGAGGTCTGATCCGGGGTGCACCCGCTGATGCCACCAGTTCCACTACAGCTCAAGGTGTAAGTCGTGGTCACGGTTCGAGTGTTCTTCACATAGAAGCCGGCGAACTGCCCGCTGGTATTGGCTTCAGGGTACAGTGGCCCGCCAGCATCTGGCGTGACCTGAACCCCGCCGGGCACCACCGGGGTTGGCAGTCCGGGCGAACGATGGAGAGACGGAATCGACTTAAACAGAAGCGAGGCGGGAAGGAGCAACAGGACGGCCAGCAGGCGGCGAGCGGACACAGCTAAGCTCCAGAGGGAAGTCACCTGCGCGGAGGCAGAGCGTGTGCCGAACCGGCCTTTCGGCTGGGCGGGCTACCTAACCGCAGCATAGCCTGTTGCTTGACATCCAAACGGGCAGGAACCGAGACGAGCCGAAACAGTGTAGTCGACTACACCTCGAATACACTTTCCGAATACACTTTCGGTAAGTGTTCACCCGATTAGCACCTCGTTTCCCGCGCTTGAGCTTGTCCTCTTTTCGGGCACACCGGATGCCATAGTCCTAGTATCCCTTTTGCCCGGTGCGCCCGATGGATCCTGCTGCTCCCGAGACCAAGCTCTCCATTCTGGAAGCCTTCAATTCTGAATATCTGAGGTATTACCGCATGCTGCCCCTGGAGATCGTGGACCAGCGGCTCCGGGTGGCAGTAGCGGGGGAAGGACACCGGGAAGCCCTGGAGGACCTCGAGCTCTTTTTCGGGATGCCGCTGGAGCTGGTGTCCACGCCCGAAGAGGAACTCCAGGACGCCATCCGCCGCGCCTTTGCCGCCACCGAATCCATGGTGGAGTTGGTGCGGGACCTGGACTCCTCCATAGCGTCCCCGACCGATTCCGATGAAACGCTCACCGATACCCGCGACCTCGCCAACCAGCCCCCCGTCATCCGCTTCGTCAACCTCCTGATTAGAGAAGCCCATGACGCCGCCGCCAGCGACATCCACCTTGAAGCGACGCGTGACGGGCTCCGAGTGCGGCTCCGGCTGGACGGGGTGCTGAGCGAGCTGCCCGCGCCGCCGCGCGGACTCCAGGCCGCGGTCATCTCCCGGATCAAGCTGCTGGCCGAGCTGGATATTGCCGAGCGGAGGGCCCCACAGGATGGGAGAATCCGGGTCCGGCTGGAATCGCGGGAGCTGGATCTCCGTGTCTCGACGGTCCCAACGCTCTTTGGCGAGTCGGTCGTGCTCCGCCTGCTCGACCGAGGCGGACGACCGGTGACCCTGGACGAGCTGGGGATGTCCGCCGACCTGCTCGATGCCTACCGCCGGCTCTCGGCCAAGGCGCACGGGATCGTGCTCTCCACCGGCCCGACCGGGAGCGGCAAGACCACGACACTCTATGCCGCGCTGGGCCTCCGCCGGCCCCGGGAGGAGAAAATCGTGACGGTGGAGGACCCCGTGGAATACCACCTGACCGGCATCACCCAGGTCCCGGTGCACTCGAAGTTCGGGATGACCTTCGCCGCCGCACTCCGGAGCATCCTGCGCCAGGACCCCGACGTGATGATGATCGGCGAGATGCGGGACGCGGAGACGGCCGGGATTGCGGTGCAGGCCGCCATGACCGGCCACCTGGTGTTCTCCACCCTCCATACCAACGACGCGATCTCGGCGCTGACCCGGCTTATCGATCTTAAGGTGGAGAGCTACATGATCGCCGCGACGGTGGAGGGGGTGCTGGCCCAGAGGCTGGTGCGGCGGGTGTGTCCGGACTGCCGGGAACCATACCAGTTGGAACCAGGCACGTTGGCCTTATTCCAGGATCAACGGCTTGCCTCGCTGGATGACAGGCGGTCGGGTAAGGGACTCCGATTCTTTCGGGGCCGCGGCTGCGGCGCCTGCCGGCAGACCGGGTTTCGCGGGCGCATTGGAATCTTCGAGCTCCTGGTCGTGACGGATTCGATCCGGCAGATCCTGCTCCAGAATCCTGACGTTGCGGCGCTGCGGAACGCAGCCCGGGAGCAGGGGATGAGGACGCTCAAGGAGGATGGATGGGAGAAGGCCAAGGCCGGGCTGACGACGCCGGAGGAGGTACTGCGTGTGGTGGACTAAGCCGGGCAGGCGGTCCCTAAAGGACTTCCTCGCGGCTGTTCGCCGCTCGTTCGCGGGCGGTCGGCCAGTCAGGCTGAGAGACGGTCTGTCGGCCAGACGGCCAGAACGCTGTCATTCCGAGCGTAGCGAGGAATCTCAGGGGTCGCGTCTGGAGAGAACCCAAGGGTCCAATTGCGAATTGAGCTTGAGATCCCTCGTTGCGCTCGGGATGACAACCATTCCGGCGAGTTGGCTTCCGTTGCGCTGTAAGCCTGAGATTCCTCGCTACGCTCGGAATGACAACCCTTTCGGTCTCGGTCAGATACCTTCCGACCGCCTGACCGCCCGACCGCCTGACCGCCCCGCTGGTTTCACTCTCATCGAGATCCTGGTCGTCATCGCGGTCATCGCGATCCTGGCCAGCGTGGTGACGCCCCTGGTATTCCGGAATGTGGGCGATGCCAAGATCTCGGCGGCGCGAGCCCAGATCGAGATCTTCGCCACCGCGCTCGATGCCTACCGGCTGGACAACGACTACTACCCGACGACTGCCCAGGGACTTACCGCGCTCCGGACCCAGCCGCAAGGCTCGCCGGCCTCCAGAAGCTGGCGAGGGCCTTATCTGAGAAAGGATCCGCCGCTCGATCCATGGGGAAAGCCGTACAGCTATCTGAGTCCGGGCCGAGTGAATCCGGAGTCGTACGATCTTCAGAGCATGGGGCGTGACGGGCAGCCAGGGGGTACCGGAGAGGACGCCGATGTGACGTCATGGTCACCATGAGGGCCTACCGCTATAGGGCTGCACGTGCGGACGGCAGAGTGATCAGCGGCAGCGTACAGTCCGCACAAGCGGCGGATGCGGCTGCGCTGCTGGTGGATCGGGGACTGTTTCCGCTCTCCATAGAAATGGAGCAAGCTGCTTCGCCGATTCACCGCCCGGCTCCCCGGCGCGATCTCGCCATCCTGTTCCGGAGCATTGCCTCGCTGGTGCAGGTCGGCGTTCCGTTGGACACGGCGCTGGGCGCCAGCGCCGCCGTGGCTCGTGGCAGGCTCCGGCCGTTTCTGGACGAAGCCATGGTCGGCCTTCGCGCGGGCGAAGCTCTGGCCGGCGCGCTGAATCGATCGCCGGGGACTATTCCGCCTCTCGCCATCGGCATGATCCAGGCCGGCGAGCGTGGCGGCAGACTCGCCCAGGCTCTGGAGCAGGTTGCCAACCAGCTTGAGCTGGAAGCAGAGCTGGTCGGCCGGGTCCGCCAGGCGCTGGCGTACCCCATCCTGCTCGCAATCGTGGGGACGGCGACAGTCGCGGTGATTTCCACGATCGTGGTTCCCCGGTTCGCGGACCTGCTGGAAGGAGCCGGCCAAACCCTTCCCCCCGCCACTCGGCTCCTGCTCGCTGTCTCCGGTTTCGTGACGCATGCCTGGTGGATCATCGTCCTGGGTTTGGTTCTGGGGCTCGTAGCCCTTCGCGAGTGGCACCGAAGCGCCGCCGGTGCGCGCCGTTGGGATCGCTGGCTCCTCTCGCTGCCGGTCCTGGGAAATCTCCGTATGTCTCTGGCCGCTACAAGGGGTTGTCGCGCCTTGGCGGGCATGCTGGACTCAGGGCTGCCGCTCCTGGCCGCGCTCGATGCCTTGGGTCCTGCGATCGGCGACCGGGAGCTCGCGCACCGGCTTGCGGCGGCCCGGGAGTCGGTGGCACAGGGTATCACGTTGACCCAGGCACTGGAGCGTGCCGGGGTGCTTTCAGGAACACCCCTCCAGCTCATCGCGGTCGGTGAATCCAGCGGCCAGCTCGCAGCCATGTCGGGTCGGGCAGGCGGGCTCGCGGCGCAGGAGGCCGAGCGTGGACTCCGTACCGTGGTAGGACTGCTGGAGCCGGCACTGATCGTCACCTTCGGCGGGCTGGTAGCCTTTGTCGCGTCGGCCTTACTCCAGGCGGTCTATGGCTTGAGGGCAATGTGAGCGCCCGGGGAACGACACTGCTGGAGCTTCTGGTCGTGCTGCTGATCCTGTCTATCTCAGCGGGGCTGTCGGTGCTGGCGATTGGGAGTCTGCGCGTGACACCGGAGATGGAGAAGCAGAGGGAGTGGGAGACGGAACGGCGCCGGGCCGTTCACCAGGGAAGGCAGATACAGATCGTGATCGATTCCGGCGGGGTCGTGCGGCTGGTTCGGTTTCTTCCGGACGGCCGGGTTCTAGCACAGTGACCGGACATTCACGGGTGTGTCATCCCGAGCGTCAGCGAGGGATCTCAGGCTCCATTCGCACCCGACACCTGAGATTCCTCGCTGCACTCGGAATGACAACATGAGAAATGACGACGAACCGTAACGGTGTTGCGCTGCTGGAGGCGCTGATCGCGCTGGCCATCCTCAGCCTGGCGGGCCTGGGGATGGTCTCGGTGGTCAGCTCGTCGCTCAGGGCGCAGACCGACCTGGCGCATCGCGAGGAGGTCATGCGAACCGGGAGCCGAGTGATGGCGGCAATGACATTGCTCAAGCCGGAGGACTTGAATCAGCGGTTGGGAACCCATCCACTGGGTGAGTTCCTGGTCGGCGTGTCGCGTCCGGAGAAGACGCTCTACCGGATCGCGTTGCGCGAAGTTCAGGCACCGGAGCAGGAGATCCTGGTCACCGTGGTGTACCGCCCGTGAGAGACTGTCGCCGCGGGTTCACTCTGGTGGAGGTGCTGATCGCGCTGATGATCGGGTCCCTGGTGGTCTTGCTCACTCATGAACTGTTTCGCTCAGTGACGGAGGGTGCGCAAAGGCTCGAACGAGGCAGGGTCGCCCTGGAGCGACAGAGACTGGGCGATCGTTGGCTGGCGGCCGCCTTGCTGTCCCTCGAAACGGGAGACCTGGCAGGATCCTTCGAGGGTCACCCGGACAACGTCCGGTTTGCGACCTGGCTGCTGCAGCCTGGGGGTTGGATGGAGCTGGATCACGTCCGACTCTCAGTCATAGACACCGACTTGGTCGCCGAGACGGCCGGAGGGCGAATGATTCTCCAGACCGGCGTGGAGCGCGTTGGCTTCGACTACCTGCTGGAGCCGGGCGCCGACAGCCGGTGGGTGCAGGACTGGGTGTCGCCGGTGAGCGCGCCGCTCGCCGTTCGCATCCGCCTGACCTTACTGGCGGACCGCTCTGACCGCCCGATCGCCCGGCCGCCTGACCGCCTGATGGTGGACACCTTGCTCCTCCTCATCAAAGGCCGCGGATGAACCGCCGAGGATTTGCGCTGCTGGCCGTGCTCTGGCTGACCGCGGCGCTTTCCGTCATCGCGGGGATGACGCTGGCGGTGGCCCGCACCGGTCTCGAGGCAAGCCGCAACAGGATTCTGCTGGAGCGCGCAGGGTGGGCTCGCGAAGCCTGTGTCGAGCTGCTGCTCGGACGCTGGGCGCTGATGGACGACTCGCTCGCGACCGCTGAACGCATGAAGCGGCTCCAGGCCCCGCTCGATTCGGTGGATCTGGGGCGGGCCACCTGGTGCTCGGTCCACCTGGAGGATCCCTCTGCACGGCTCAATCTCAATCTCGCCGACCGGACTCAGCTCCACGCCTTGCTGGGCAGCGACTCGCTGGCCGACGCCCTGCTGGACTGGCGGGACGGCGATGACCTGGCACGGCCGAATGGCGCGGAACGGCGGTGGTACCGGTCGCATCACCGGCCGGAGCCCACAAACCGGCCGTTCGCATCGGTCGGCGAGCTGTTGCTGGTGAGAGGATTCGAAAGCGCAGATTCGGGACATCTCGCGAGCAGGCTCACGGTGCGGGGGAGGGGAACCATTAACCTCAATGCCGCTCCGCCAGACGTGATCCAGGCCGCCCTGGCGTTGCCAAGCGAGACCCTAGCGACGCTGCTTCGCCGGCGTGACCTGGGGCTCAAGCTGACCGGGCTGGATGAGCTGATCGGGCTCTCGCCGCCGGTCGCCCGCCGGGAGCTGTCGGCTCGCTACCAGGAATTGCTGCAGCGGGTTTCCGTGGTGCCCACCGGGCTGGTTGCGCTGGTCAGCGGACGCATTGAAGGTTCGCCGCTCGCCGCGAGCGCCGCACTCACCCTGGTACCGCTCCCGGAGCGGCTGGCGGTGATCCGGCGGGAGACGGAATAGCATGCGCGCCGACCGCACCGTGCTCCGGGTGGGCGCTACTTCGCTGGAGGCGCGAGTGGAGCGGGGGAGGCAGCAGCTGTGGGCGGGCCAGAGCGAATATCACACCCGGGAGGAGCTGGCCGACGCGATCGCCCGGCTGGTCGCGGAGCCGGAGATCCTTCGGTCCGGCAAACGGCTGGTGGTGGAGCTGCTGCGTCCGGTGGTGCAGCTCCGGACCCTGAACGATGTCCCGCCGGTTCGATCCGCCCTGGTCCGGCCGCTGGTGGAGCAACAGGCGCAACGCTACTTCCGGAAGAACGGCTGCCCCCTGGTGCTCGACGCGGTGCGAACCGGGGGATTGAGGAGCCGGACGGTGCAGGCCGCCGCGGTAGAAGAACCAGTTATCCAGGCAATCGCCGAAGGCGCCCGGGCGGGTGGGTTCCAGCTGGAGCAGGTGCGGCCGGCGGAATGGCCAGAGCTGGGACTTTCGCTTTTGATGAAGGAAGAACGGGACCGTCGGACCCGGAACGCCAGGCTTTCCATCCGCCGACTCGGCATCGCCGTGGCGCTGCTCTGGCTCGGGGCCGTGGCAGCGGGGATTGGATCTCACCGAGTTCAGTCTCGTGCAGTCGAAGAACAATTGGGGAGATTGGTCCGGTCGGTCGCCGCGATCGCCGAAGCCCGCCGTCAGCTGCATCTAGCGGAGTCCTCCATTGCCCGGCTGGACCTGGAACAGGCCATGAAGGTCCGGCAAACCCGGCTCGTCCTGGCGATTGCCGGAGCACTTCCTGATTCGGCCTTCCTCACCTCGCTGGACCTGGACTCGACTGGCAGTGGGCGGATCACGGGTTATGCGGCACGCGCCTCCGAAGTCCTGGCGAGGCTGGACGGAGCCGACGTCGTTACCGCTCCGGAGCTGGAAAGCCGGCAACCTCGGCAGAGCATCGCCGGGCGGGAGTGGGAGAACTTCAGCATCCGGTTCGGGGCCGCGAGCCCGCGGGATCCATGAGCCGCCAGGCCAACCGGAAGCTCCTTGTGGCGGGCGGAATCGTCATTAGCGCATGGCTGCTGGACCGTGCCATCCCGGCGGTCGTTCGGGAGGTCCGCGAAGCGCACTGGGACCTGACTGACAAGGTCGCCCTGCTTGAGCGCGACCGACTCCAGCTTGCCTCGAGCGCAGGCCTCCAGGATTCGGCCACGCTCATTCGGCAACGGCTCCTGGCCCAGGCCCCGCGTCTGGTGTCCGGTGGCAGCCCAGCGGAAGCGTCCGACGCACTGGCCGGCCTGGTTACCGTGACAATCGAGCACGCCAACGGCAAGCTGAGCCGGACCGAGGCATTGCCGGATTCCGCGGCCGCCGGACTCCTGCGTCGAGTAAGCCTGCTCGCCGCATTCGAAAGCGATGTGCGAGGGATGACGACGGTGCTCAAGGAGCTCGACCAAGCGGAGGCCATAGTCACGGTGCAATCGCTCAACGTGATGGTGGTGGATCCGGAGTTGCCGACCACAAGCCCGGAAACGTTGCGCGTCGAGCTGGTAGTGAGTGGTTGGTACCTAGAGCGGGGACAATGAGATGCTCCGCACTGGTCTGATCGCGTTAGGCCTGGCCGCGCTGCCGGTGGCCTTCTGGCTAGGCCGGCCGCTGACGATCGAGCTGCCGCCGGTGCCATCGGAGATCAGGCCAGCGGAGACGGTTGGCGACCCGATTCCCTGGGAGTCGGCGACCGTGGCTCTGGTCGAAAAAGATCCGTTTCGCGCCGAGCGAAAGCCGTCCGCTGTCGCGTACAGTCCGATTCCGGTCGAACAGTCCGCTCCGCCGCCTGCCCCGCCTAGGCCGCAGCTGTCCGTGAGCGGCATCGTCTGGGGACCGGATCCCAGCGCGGTGATCGAAGGACTGCCTGGAATGGAAGGAAGCAAGCTCATGCGAACCGGAGAGAGTATCGCCGGGATCACGCTTCGGCGGATCCTGCGAGAGCGAGTGGAGCTGAGGGGCCTAGATACGACATGGAGTCTTCAGGTGAGGCGGCCATGGTGATCCACAGATTGCACAGATTAGCCAGATGTCACAGATGGTTGCGAGTGGTCATCTGTGTCATGACCGCCCCGACCGCCTTGACCGCCCCGACCGCCTTGGCGCAGGACTCGACTCGCGTAGTTGGAGCTGACAGTGTGACCATCCACCTCGTGGACACCGATCTCCGAGCGGCGATTCAGGCCTTGGGGCGGTACCTGCCGAAGACCGTGGTGACTGTTGGCGTCCCGGGAAACCGGGTCACGCTGGAGACTCCGGCGCCGGTAGACCGAGCGGGTGTGCTCCCACTATTGAAAGGCCTGGTGGAAGCCCAAGGGCTGGAGCTGACGGAGGATAGCGCGTACTTCCGGATTGGACCCAAGGCTCCTGAGCCAGTCACGGCGGGGCAGCAGGGCAGCGGGGCAGCGGGGAAGCATGAGAGTGACGTCCAGCTCTTCGTGATTCGGCTGAAGCACGCCCGAGCCGCTGATGTGGCGGCCACGGTGAACCTGCTCTTCGGCGGCAGCGGGGAATTCTCCGGGCGAAGTGGCCTCGGCAATGGGACACTCTCTGAGGAGCTCCAGCGCCAAAACGTTCCAGCTCAAGGTATTCGGGAACTTCCCCAGCAACCGGCTGTCGCATCGCCGGGCCACTCCGCCGCCCTCGCCGGCCAGGTCACGATCGTCCCCGACGACCGCACCAATTCCCTGCTCATCCGCGCTGCTCAGGAAGACTTCGAGGTCATCAAAGCCGGCGTGGATCAGCTGGACATCCGGCCGCTGCAGGTCCTGATCGAAGTGCTCATCGTTGAGGCCCGCACCGACCGAAACTTTGCGCTGGGCAACTCAGCCCGGCTTCCCAAGCAGTCGCTCGGCAACGGCACCGTCGACGCCACCCTCACCGGCGCCAGCCTGGGCGACCTGGTGATCCGGCTGATGGGGCTGGGTAAGGCGGACATTGACGCGACGCTGTCGATCGCGGCGAGCCGAGGAGATGTGCAGATCGTCTCCCGGCCCATCTTGCTCGCGTCCAACAATACCCAAGCCAGCTTCCTGGTCGGCTCCCAGAGGCCATTCGTGCAGGTGAGCCGGTCCCTGCCCACCGATACGCCCAGCCGGGACCAGGTGGTGCAATACCGGGACGTCGGTACCAAGCTCACCGTGCTCCCCACCATCAACCAGGACGGCTATGTCTCCCTCCTGCTTCAGCAGGAGATCAACTCGGCCACCGACGAAACCCAGTTTGATGCCCCGGTGATCTCGACTCGGGAGGCCCAGACCCAGGTCCTGGTGCGCAACGGCCAGACCATTGTCATAGGCGGGCTCAAGGACCGCCAGCGGGACCGGAGCCATTCCGGAGTTCCGATTCTCTCGGGGATCCCGATCCTCGGGGGCCTCTTCGGCAGCAGCAGCGACCGGAAGACCGAGACCGAGCTGTACATCTTCATCACGCCGCGGATCCTTGCGAGTGATCAGGATGCGGACAGTGTGACGGCGCCGAGGCTGCCGGAGGGGGACAAGCAACATGACTGATCGCAACGGCTCCTCCTACCCAAACGGAACGACCCGGATTATAGGGAACTCGCCGGTCATACAGAAGGCGATCGCGCTCGCCCGTCAGTTCGCTGCCAGCCATTTGCCGATTCTGCTGGTTGGCGAGACCGGCACAGGCAAAGAGCTGTTTGCCCAGGAAATTCATCGCTGGAGCGGGCGAACCGGTCCAGTGATTGACGTGAACTGCGGCGCATTGCCCCGGGAACTGGTCGAAGGTGAGTTGTTCGGACATCGCCGTGGGTCGTTCACAGGTGCTGCCGTCGACTCCAGCGGGCTCATCGCGGAAGCGCATCGGGGGACGTTGTTTCTGGACGAGCTTTCCTGCCTTCCAATTGAGGGCCAGGTCAAGCTGCTCCGGGTGCTGGAGACCCGGGAGATTCGCCGAGTCGGGGACACTAGCAAGCGCGTGATTGACTTCCGGTTGATCGGCGCTGCCCAGGGCGGCCTGATGGAGCTGGTACGTCAGCAGACCTTCCGCATGGATCTCTTCCAACGGGTCTCAGGACTGGTAATCCACCTGCCTCCACTGGCGAGCCGGCTGGAGGACGTGGTCCCCTTGGCGGAAAGGTTTCTCGGCGCCAGGGCCGGAGAACTGGACTCGGGATGTCGGGCTCTACTGGAGCGCTATTCCTGGCCCGGCAATATTCGGGAGCTTAGAACAGTGATCGAACGGGCCCTGACCATCGCCGACGGAAGGATCCTGGATCCTGCCATTCTGCTCGAGGCGGTGGACCTGGGACAGGGCGACGCGCGGAGCATGGCGGTCAGCCATCACGCCGGCGTACCGGAAGAAGGCGACGAACGCAGGAGAATCCTTGACGCGGGGGAGCGGTATGGCTGGAGCGCCGAACGGATGAGTGCCGCGCTTCGAATGAGCCGGGCGACGCTCTACCGCAGGCTTCGGCTGCTGCGAATCTCACTCGGCCGGATGACCCGCCAGGGAACGATGCCTATTCGCTGAAACGAGTCTCAGAGTCTCATCCGTCTCATGAGACAGATGAGACTGTCTCACCAAGTCCCGGGCGATGTAATCCGCAAGTCCTGCTGAATTCACCAGTTCACTAATGACGCCGGGCGGTATACGGTCTGCCTTGGATAGGGACGACTTCCTCCGGAGCCCTCCGTGTCCGCTCGCCGCCAGTGGTTCGGTCTCACCCTGCTCCCCTTCTTGGCCTTGGCCTTCTCCCTCGTGCGCCCGCCAGTCCCTGGCAGCGTCGAGGTGACTCCGGACGGCACCGCGTACACCACCACCGCCCACGCGGCCGGCTGGCACCGCACCTACTTCGTCAAGAACACCCGCACTGTGACCTCGACCTATACCCTGACCTGCTCCAGTACGGGCCAGGTCACCTGCGGGACCATCTCGCCGGATCAGGTCACTCTGGCCCCCGATGAGCAGACCGATGTAGATGTCGCGTTCTCCACCGGGAACACCGGCGGCGGCTTCAGCTGGCTCTTTCTCAAAGCGAGCGGCCCCGCTCAGGACTCGGGGAGCTACAAGATCACCGTGAACAACTCGGTGGTCCACATTGTGAGCCCGGGCGATGACACGGTGAGCACCCGGATTGTGGTCCACAACCGCCAGCCGGTAATCCGGGCCCTGCTCCTCGCGTCCAGCGGTTTCACGATTGATTCGACCGGCACGGTGCTCAAGTGGCGGGATACCGCCGTCACCTCGCTGGCTCGGCAGAACCACGGGCTCCTCGAGTGGGAAGTGGACTCCACCCGCTGGCTTGGGCTAGGCGACTCGGCCAAGATCACGGTCCAGCAGACCTCCAGCGGCATCACCACCACCGAAACCCGCTGGGCCGTCCTGCTGAACGACAGCCTGCCGGTCATCGGCTTCACCGGGATGCCGCTCGAAGCCTTGAATGGGGGCTTCAGCTCGAGCTTCGGGCCCGGTTTCAGTGTGACCGGGGCCGAGGTGGAGACCGGCTTCAGCGCGGTGCCGTACATGTCCCTGGGGGCGCCTCGGTCGGCCGGACTGGTGTATTCCACCCGCATGTCGTATCCCCGGGCGCTGGTCAACGCCGATGTGGAGATCCCCTGGCCCAGCGGCACACCCACCAGCGTCAAAGTGTATCTGTGGGACGGCGCCACCAAGATGGATTCCGTCATTCTGAGCAGCCCGAGCCTCACGCCCTGCACCCAGGGATCTTTCAAGCGGTGCCGGGTGACGCTTCAGGCCGACTTCAGCGGATCCACCTTCAGTACTCCCACCCGCAAATGGCTCAAGGTGGAGACCCAGGTGACCTCGGGCGGGACGACCAGAGGCGCCGCGGATTCCGTCGAGGTGGTGCTGGTGGACCGGCGGGCCACGCAGTACGGCAGTGGCTGGTGGCCCAGCGGAATTTCGCGGCTCTATGCGGCCGGGACGCACGACCGGGTGCTGATCGGGCCGTCGGGCAGCGCCACGATCTTCCGCGGCAACAACGACAGCCTGTATCTCTCCCCGCCGGGAAGCTTCACCACGCTGGTCAAGACCGCGGCCGGCTGGGAGCTGCGCCCTCGGGGCAGCAATGCCCGGATTCGATTCGATGCCAATGGCCGGCTGATCGCGACAGTCGATGCCAACGGGAACAAGGACTCGGTGGTGTACAGCAGCGTCAACGACACGGTGAAGACCCTGATCGACCCGGTGGGCAAGACCATCACCTTCCACTATGCCTCGGGCAAGCTGGACTCGATCCGCACCCTGACCTCGACGGCCGCGCGGGGCATGTTCATCAATATTGATGGCAGCAACCAGCTCACCCACTACCGGCTGCCCTTTACGGTCAGCTCGGATACCGCCAAGCGGGACACCGTCCGGTTCACCTACCAGAGTTATCCCGGAACCGGGACCAGCGTGATCACCCGGTACATGGGATTGATCGGCGACACCACCCAGATCGTGTATGACTCGATCTTCATCCGCCGGCCGGTGCAGGTGAAGCTGGCACGGGTGCAGAACGAATCCGGCAGTAACGTGATCCCCGACCTCACCTATTACGCCTACGAGCGGCAGGGCTTCCACGCCCTGCGGTCATTGGACAGCGTGTACGTGGAGATCACGGATCCGAGAAGCAACTGGACTCGCTCGCTGCTCAACCGCTGGGCCCAGGCCCGGAAGACCTGGGACGCGTTGGGTCTTCTCGGCAAGACCCAGTACGACGCGGACGGCTTCGTGCTGTCCTCGGAGGGCAAGAACGGCGACTCCAGCCGAACCTACATGGTGTACGACAGCTACAAGCGGGTGGTGAAGAGTTACATCGTGCGGGCCGCGAACGACACCCTCCGCGGCGATAGCCTGATTTACGACAGTAATCACCGGGTGATCAAGTCCATCGATAATCGCGGCATCACCGATTCCACGGCCTATGACGCGAACGGGAATGTGGTCTATAGCCGTGACCGGGCCAATAATGTGACGGTCACTGCCTACTTGAGCGACGGCCGAGTGGACTCGCTCATCCAGGGTAACGAGCGCCACAAGCTGAGTTATGAGGGAACCTGGAAGCAGGTCTCCCAGGTCCGCAATGCTTCTTTGGATGTCATCGCCACCCACACGTACGACCAGTACGGACGGGACTCCCTGTCCCAGGACAAGACCCAGGTCGAGGTCACGAGCGGGACGCCCCAGTGGCAGTGGCGCCAGTCGCGGGTCTATCTCACCCTGGCCAACCAGGTGGACAGCACCATTCTGCTCCGCACCGCCAACTGCAACGATCCCTGTAGCTCGCCGCCGAGCTGGCCCGCGCTCACGGACAGCACCGCGACGCAGCATGTGCGTCAGCTACGCGACCGGGCAGGCCGCGATTCCCTGCGGAAGAATGACCGGGGCATTGCCACGATGTATGTGTATGACCGCCTGGACCGGCTCACCAGCCGGCGGCCCTGGACCGACTCCATGGCGGTCAAGGACTCGATGGTTTACGACGTCGCCGGGAATCTCCGCAAGACGATCACCCGGCGCGGTCACACCATCGAGACCTGGTATGACTCCCGGAACCGGGATACCACGACCTCGATCCCGGGAATTGGCGATCTGAAACGGGTCTTCGGGGGTCCGCTGGAGCAGGTCACCCGGCTCTATTACGCCAACGATGTGGATTCCATTGGCGGGGTGAACCGGGAACTGCGCTGGGGCTACGACGAGCGCGGCCGGCTAAAGGCTGACACCAGCTACACCGGCGCCACCGCCCGCGCCACCACCTATACCTATGACAGCTACGAGCGGGTGAGCGGGATGACGGACCCCTCGGGCACCTGGACCACCCAGTTCGATGCCTACCTCGGCATCCCGACGACCGTCTTGACCCCCTTCTCGGACACGGTGAGCTATACCTACGATGAGCACCTGCGGCCGACCGGCCCCACCATCAAGAGCAGTGGCCCGCAGCAGGCGCTGACCCCAGCCTGGTTCGCGTCGGGACAGCTGGACAGTCTGGCGCTTCGGGTCTCGACGTCCCCCAATTCATTCACCCCGCTCACCTATCACAGCGGCGCGTCGGACGAGCCGAGTTACCCCAGTGTCGCGCCGTTCTATCTCGAGCAGCACGGCGCCGGGGCGGCGCTGGACACACTGCGGGATTCGGTACAGTATGATGGGTGGGACCGGGTGACGGCGGTGGTCTCCCGGCGTGGCAAGACCACGGTGGTCGCCCGAGACACCTTCCGCTTCGACCGCACTGGCAACATCCTCACCACGGCTGGGGCCGAGGTGTATGATGTGATGACCGGCCGCCTCCTGCGTCGTTCCCATGCCGGCTGGACGGATAGTCTCTGGTACGACCGGGCCGGCAATCTGGATAGCCTGAAGACCGGGAAGGCGGGGACCGTCCACAGCTGGGGGTATGACTACGACGCCCTGAACCGGCTGGTCACGGTCCGGTACGATGGGACCCTGATGGCCCGCTACAGCTATGACGTGCTGGGGCGGCGAATTGCGCGGCGGGTCTACAACTCCGGTTCCGGCGGCACTGTCCGTTACAGCCGCTACGTCTATCACGGGGACCAGGAGGCCTTCGAGACCGACTCGGCCGGGACGATCAAGAATCAATATGTCTGGGGCATGGGGACCGATGATCTCGTCGGGGTCCGGGACTCCGCCGGGACCATGTACTACGCCACGAAGGACAAACTGGGGAGTATCCGCGCCCTGGTGCGCCGGGACGGAACCTGGCAGATGTCTATGCGGTTCGGACCCTATGGCATGGGCATCGATTCAGCGGGGACGGGGATCGGGCTCCGGTATCGGTGGACGGGAAGAGAATACGATGCCGAGACGGGCTTCTACTATTTCCGCGCCCGGTACTATGCGCCGGACCAGCGGCGGTTTGTCCAGGAGGATCCCAGCGGCTATAGCGGGGGGGTCAACCTCTATGGCTATGTGAACGGCCGAGTACTGGAGCAGCGGGACCCGAGCGGGCTGGCGCCGAACGGGATCTACGTCAATGAGCTGAACCAGCGGCGCCAGGAGATGGAAGATGCGATGGAACGGGCAGGGCTGGAGCGGACGTTTTTCCTGACGGCGCAGGAGAAGTTTGAGGAATGGTCACAGCAAGCGGATGCTGCAGCGGCTGATTTCGAAGCTTGGTACAAGAGCCGGCAAGAAAAGGCGCAAGCTGAAGCCATTAAGAACATTCCGGCTGGGTCGGAGCGAGGGAAGGGTGACGCGGCAGCAACGAAGGCGGAAGAAAGAGCGACGGTTGGCGATCATGCTGGACCGGGGATGCGAGTCAATTTTAGATTCGATGATCCGGCCTTCGATCATGGCGAGGGTCAGCCTGTCGAAACAACTCGCTGGTTGGTAGGAGAAAAGCGGGTCAATGTGTACGCATTTTTCTCTGTTACGATTTCTACTACCGCGCGACAGGAGATTCATTTCTTTCTGAATAGAGGCTTTCCCATGCCTGGGGGAAGGACCTACTATACCGGCACCGCGACCTTTGTAAGAACGAGCCTTACGATTCCAGTGGGCGGGATACTAAACAACAGCACCGACTTCATCTCCCTGATAGGTTGGCTCCCAGATTGAGGGTAAGAAAATGCTACCAGACGCCTACGTTGCAGCCTACATTGCCCTGATTAGTCTTGAGGTTGGCATACCGGCATCCGCTGGAACCAATTACGTAATCATGGTTTCACCAGAAACGCGTCCCCTGACCTTTGACGAAGCAGCACGTCGGATTGCTGAGATGCCAAAGCCACTCACATGCGATGGTGAATGGAAGACGGATCATCTGGTGGTAATCTGCCACCCGCCAGAGAAAGCCATCTCGAACTACATCCGCTCATTCGGCCACTCAAGGTGCGAGACTCTGTTGGCGTCCATTCATGAAATACTTCGAGAGTCCGGACAAACGTCGGCTTTTGTGAAGAATGACAGGAGGGTTCTGGAGGTATCTCCAGATGCCATATCCGACTGGTGTCGAGATTTTACATTTATCACTTCGAATACAGGCTTTAGTGTATCTAGAAAAGCAGTCTGGGATCGCCCGAACATCCTTGGTGCTGTTATACATTTTCGGTACACACCTGAGCCAGGAACGTTCACTGTGGAACCTGGTGACGATGATGATGCAATACGACAGCTTTAGATATTTGGGTTTTAGGTGACTAATCCCTCAAGCGATGATTTGGTTTGTCCTTGCCGATCCTTCCATGAATGAGCTGCGCGCAAGGGTCGGCCTAGGAGGAGCAGGTCATCCTGAAGGACCGTGCAACCCGTCCTTAGGACTCGCGCACGGGCCGACTGCCTTGCGGCAAAGGATTGATGCCGTGATACCGCGGTCCACGGCATTGGACGGGGCGGGTGCGCAAGGTCAACGATGGGCCGGCGGGGCAAGATTATCAGGATCGCGATCAGCGCTGCTCAACAATCGGACGGGAAATCTAGAGAGCCAACATCGCGTGCCATGAGGAATTCTGCAAATTACCTGACATTGCTTGAGCTACACTTGGCAAGGTCAAAAAGACTGACAGGATGGGCTGATTCGAGCCGAGGATGGCCCCAGGAACCCTAAACATAACTGAGTGAGTGATTAGGCTCCGACTCCTCTTTGGGTGCTCCAAAGACCCAATTGAGGCCTTCTTCAGGTTCCCAGGAAGCCTCGGTGCACTGCCAACTTGGGTAAATTGCCCCAAGAAATTACCCCATCTCACCGCTAAGTTCAATTGGCCCTGGTGGATTCGAACCACCATTCTCAGATCCAAAGTCTGATGTCCTGCCATTGGACGAAGGGCCAAAATCCAGGTAAACGGTAAACGGTAAACGGTGAACGGGACAGGTCCGGTCACTCCGATGTATTGGTCGGCGGACCTGGATCAGAGACAAGCGTCTCGGTGGGGATCATCGTTCCCAGCCGGGGACTCAGCGTCAGCTTCGCGTCGTCCCGTTCCCGCGAAGTCCGATAGACCGCGAACACCGCCGAGCCCGAGCCGCTCATCCGGCAGAGCAGGGGGTGGGTCGCGGTGAGGGCATCAAAGGCGGCCCGGATCTCCGGGTGCCGGCCGAACACCACCGACTCGAACTCATTCCCCGCCATCCGTCCGATGCTGCCCCAGCTGGACAAGGCATCGAGATCAAGCGCCACCGCGCCTCGGCTGGTTCCCGGCCGCCGCGCCTGGTCCACCCAACGATAGGCCTCGGCGGTCGCCACCCCGATCGGCGGCACCAGCAGCAACGCAGGCGCGGACGGCAAAGGCGGCAGCCGGATCAGCCGCTCGCCGTGGCCCCAGCCCAGCGCAAAGGCGCCGCCGCTCAGGAAAAATGGCACGTCGCTCCCCAGCCGGGCGCCGAACTGGAGCAGCTCGTGACGGGGGATCGCATTGTTCGCGAGGTGATTCACCGCCACCAGCGTCGCGGCCGCGTTGCTGGAGCCGCCGCCCAGTCCGGCCCGGACGGGAATCCGCTTGGCGAGCGTAAGGTGGACGCCGAACCGGTTGCCGGTCGCTTCCAGGACGGCCTTGGCCGCCCGCACCGCGAGGTTCTGCTCGACCGGTCCCAGGTCGGCATCGCCGCTCTCCAGGGTCACGCCCTGGGTCTCCCGCCGCTCCACTTCAAGCTCGTCCGCCAATCGGATCCGGCAGAAGAGGGTCTCCAGGCCGTGAAAGCCGTCGTCCTCCCGGGCGAGGACCCGGAGGAAGAGGTTCACCTTGGCGTGGGAGGCGAGGCGGACGACCGTCATGGCCTACGGCGTGGTGGCGTCGCGGCGCAGGCTCTTCAATCCCAGGCCGGTCCGGGCCATCGACCAGGCGCCGAGCAGGGTGATGGGGACGAAGGTGGTGGCGTGATAGACCAGGGCGTAAGTGACCGCCACCTGCTCCGGGATGTTGTACAACAGCAGGGAGGCCTTGATCGCGCCTTCGAAGATGCCGACGTAGCCCGGCGCCGTGGGCGCCGTGATGGCAAAGGCGAGAATCCCCTGCATCAGCATCGCGCCCGCGAAATCCACCGGGATGTCGAACGCCTTGAACGCGATGAAGAACGAGGCCGCGCTGGTCAGCCAGACCGCGAGGGACCAGAGGTACACCGCCAGCGCCCGCGCGGGGGACCGCAGCACCGAGAGCCCGTGCCTCACCCCTTCGATCATGGCGACGAGCTTGTGGGCCAGCCTGGGAAAGGGAACCAGCTTGAGGATGATCCGCTCCGCCGGCCTGGGAAAGGCGACGACCAGTCCGGCCAGGAGCAACCCGGCGGCGAAGGTGCCGCCGGCGGCCAGGGCGATGCTGGTGATGCGAACCCCGCCGACCGTGGTGTTGGAGGGAAGTCCCGAAAGGAGCAGCCCGGCGATCAGGACGCAGACCAGGGCCACGCCATCGAACAGCCGTTCCACGGCGATGGACGAAGCCGCGGCGGTGAAGCGGGTGCGGGTCAACCGGGTAATGGCGATGCCCCGGAGCAGCTCGCCGGCCCGGAAGGGCAGCACGTTGTTCGCCATGAAGCCGATGGCGATGGCATGCCAGAGCGGGGCCGGAGGTAAGGGCTGTCCATCGTCGCCCCGGAGCAGAAGCCGCCAGCGGAAGACCCGGAGGACGAAGGTGCTGGTGGCCACCACGACGCAGGCCATGAGCGGCCAGAAGTGCACCCGTTTGAGCTCAGCCAGCACATCCCTGGGATGAATGCCCTTGAGGGCCCAGTAGAGGAAGCCGGCGGAGACCAGGATGGCCAGTGTGCCCTGCCACCAGCGATGGCGGGAGGGGGCGGCGATCGCTGGAGCGGGGGAAGACGATTCAGTCAATCGAATGATCCGGAAGAGAAGCTCAGGTCTCCGCGGCGAGCGAGACCAGGTCCAGCAGCTCGTCGAGGAGGGGACGCACCCGGGCGAGATCGCCGCCGGTGGCGAGCAGGGAATCTACTTCGCCGCGGACCGCAGTGGCCCGGGCCAGCGCGGCAGGCCCCCGATAGCAGAGCGAGGCAATGTCCACCACCGTTTCGGGCTCCGGCTCGGCATCGGTGGCGGCCAGGAAGTCTTCGAGCGAGGCGGCGCCTTTGCCCCGTTCCCGCAGCAACCGGGCATAGCGGAGAAGGCTGCCTTCGAGGTTGGCGGATTCTTCCGGTGCCTCGGTTCGTCCCGGAGGGGCCGGTGGGGTGACCTCCAGCGTCTCCAGCAGGAGGGTCTCGATGGGGACCACCGGCGGCTCGGGCTCGGGTGGAGGCGGCGGCTCCACGTGACTCACTGGGATGGGGCGGAAGACGGGAGCGCCGAGCCGGTGCAGGCGCTGGGCCAGGGCGTCCATCGCTTCGCCGGCCCGCACCACGGTACCCGGCTCGGCCAGTCCGCGCAGCAGGGCGCCGGCGTCCCGCACGCAGGCCGCGAACTCCCGCACGATGCCGCCGACGCCGCCGGCCGCGATCAGCTCGCGGGCCGCGCCGGCAAAACCGTTGGTCCCCGCTGGGAGCTGGAGGCCGGTGGCGGTCTCCAGCGGGCGCAGGGCCGCGACCATGGCATAGAGCCGGAGGTCCCGTTGGGCCGGGGTGCCGGCCCGGTCCAGCTCATCCGCGACTTCACAGAGCCGTTCTCCCAGGCTGACCAGCTCCACCGTGCCCAGGTCGCTTTCCCTGGGAGCGCGGCCCGGAGTGACGATCCCGGCGATCCGGTCGGGGAACAGAGTTTCTATAGAGACGACGTCGGCCTCGGTCGTGAAGGCACGGAGCAGGAGCTCGGCGAACCGCTGCGGCTCCTGGGCCTCGGGAGCGGGCTTTCCGTTCGCGGCGACATCCTTGGCGGCTCGGGCCAGCGCCTGGGCTGCCGCTTCAAACACGTCGGCCACCTGGGGCGGCGGAGCGAACATCCGGGTCAGCTCGCCCACCGCGCGTTCCACGCTTTCCAACATGTCGGGCAGCGGGGCCAGGTCGGTAAGCGCGGCCAAGCCGCGCAGAGACTGCAGCCGACGCAGCACGGCATAGAGCGGCTCGTGTCCTTCGGGACTGGAGCGCAGGGTGCGCGCGGCCCGGTCGAGGGCGCTGGCCGCGAGCGCGCCTTCGCGCGCCACGAAGGCGCGGACTCCCGCATCAGTCCCCGGCGCGCCGCTCGGCGCTGGTGTCTGCCGGGGACGTCCGGGCGATGCGACGCCGCCCAGCGATTCGAGATCGGCCGCCAGTCGCTCGGCGCGCTCGGTGGTGTCCTCGTCCCAGCTTCCCGCCGTGCGCACCAGGGCCCGGGTTTCGGTGACGCCGCGCTGGATCCGCTCCTTCAGCTCCGGGTCCCAGGGCCGTTTTCCTTCGCGATAGGCCTTGCTCACCGCCTCCAGGCCCGCCGCCGCGCGGGCAATGAGGGGCTGGTTGGCCATGAGCGCGCTGCCCCGAAGGGCACGGGAAAAGCGCACCAGCTCTTCGGCAACGGGAGCCGCATCCCTGGCGAGCAGGCCGTTCAGCCGCTCCAGGTATTCTCCCGCTTCCATGGCGAAGTATTCCGCCATTCCGATGGGTGAGCTCATCCGACCTCTATGAGAGTCATGGAGATATGGGAGTGTCTATAGTGGGAACAAGTGGGCGGGTGGGCAAGTGGGCAGGTGGGCAGGTGGGCAGGTGGTCAGGAGCTGCGGACCAGGCGGGCCATCTCGGCCACGGCCGGGCCCATGCCGATGAAGATCGCGCGGCTCACGATACTGTGGCCAATATTGAGCTCTTCGATCTCCGGGATGCGCGCCACCGGCTGCACGTTCCGCGGGGTGAGGCCGTGTCCGGCGTGCACTGCCAGGCCGAGGCTCCGTGCGGCCCGCGCCGCTTCGCGCAGCTCGTCGAGCGCCCGGCCGTCCCGTTCCCAGGTATGGGCATAGTGGCCGGTGTGGAGCTCGACGGCAGGCACGCCCAGCTCCCGCGCCTGCTCCAGGCTGGCGCGGTCGGGATCGATGAAGAGGCTGACCCGGCAGCCGGCATCGCCCAAGCGCTGGATCGCTTCGCGGAGCCGGGGCGTATCGGCCGAGAGGTTGAGACCGCCCTCCGTGGTGACTTCTTCCCGGCGCTCGGGGACCAGGGTGGCCTGGAAGGGCCGGACTCGGCAGGCGATGTCCACGATTCGGCGGGTGGCGGCGAGCTCGAGATTGAGCACGGTCTTCACCGAGCGGGCCAGGGCATCGATATCCCGGTCCTGGATGTGCCGGCGATCCTCGCGCAGGTGAGCGGTGATGCCGTCGGCGCCGGCCGCTTCGGCTTCCGCCGCGGCCGCGACCGGGTCCGGCTCGTCGGTCTTCCGGGCTTCTCGCACGGTAGCGACGTGATCGATGTTGATGTACAGTCGCGGCGGCGTCGCGCTGGTCATTGCTCGGGACTCCGGTGACCGTTAACTTCGTCGGACAACTTCACTTGGCGGAGCTCGCATGCGAAGTGGCCTGGTCGTCCTCGGGATCTTGCTGGGAGCCTGCGGCGGTGCCCGGGGCCAAGTGGCCCCCGTCCCCGAAGCCGAGGCGTCGGTCCGCGCCTTTCTCCAGGCCGCGGCGGACAGCAACGTCAACGCGATGGCCGACCATTGGGGCACCCAACGGGGCCCGGCATCGCGCACCGGAAAGCCCGACGACTACCAGAAACGCATCATGGTCATCCAGGCGTTTCTCAAGGGCACTGTGAGTCGCCTGGTCGGCACCGATCCGGTCCCCGGGCAGAACAATCAACGCCTCGTGCAGGTGGAGCTGACCCGCGGCGCCTGCGTCGCGACGGTTCCGTTCACGATGATCCGGACCGGCCGGGGTGAATGGCTGGTCTATCAGTTCAATCTCGAGCAGGTGCCGAGTCCCAGCCGCTCCTGCGAATCGCGCGATACCACGCAGCACTGACGGGAACTTTCCCCCGGGGATGCGGGTTCACTCGGTGAGCTCGAGCAGGATGCCGGCGGTGGACCGGGGATGGACGAAGGCAATCCGGCGGCCACCCGCGCCGCGGCGAGGCACCTGGTCCACCAGCTGGTAGCCGGCCGCCTTGCAGCGGTCCAGCGCCTGATCGAGATCCGGGACCCGGTAGCAGATATGATGAATACCGGGCCCTCGCTTTTCCAGGAATCGCGCGACCGGGCTGTCGGGCCGCTCCGGACACAGCAGCTCGACTTCCGAGGTACCGAAGGGCAGAGACACGATGGTGGCGCCGTCGGCGGTTTCCGGCGGATGGGGGGTCAGGCCGAGGACGTCGCGATAGAACGCCAGCGCCGCTTCCAGGTCCGGCACGGCGACGCCGATGTGAGCAATGCTGGGAGTTTGAGTCACCACGCTAAAATAACCGGCGCCGATGCCCGCGGGCAGGTGCCGAACCCGAGGAGACGATGAGCTCAACCGAATCCCTGGCCACCCAGGTCACCGACGATACCTTCACCGCCGACGTGGAGCAGGCCGAAGGCCTGGTCCTGGTGGATTTCTGGGCTACCTGGTGCGGCCCCTGTCAGATCGTGGCGCCGGTGCTGGAGCAGCTGGCGAGCGAGTACGGCGGCAAGTTGAAGGTCACCAAAGTGGATGTGGACGCCAATCAGAAGACCGCGATGAAGTTCAATATCCGGTCCATTCCCGCCATTCTTTTCTTCAAGGGCGGCAAGCACGTGGACACGGTGATCGGCGCGGTGCCCAAGGCGGTGCTTCAGAGCAAGGTACAACAGCATATCTAGAACCCGGGTGCAGAGTGCAGGTGCAGGGCAGGGATAAGGCACAGGGGGCAGGGTACAGGGTAAACAACTCCGGGCCACGCTGCATTCGGTACTCAGCTCTGACACTGCACTCTGCACCTGCTCTGCACCCTGAACTCTGCACCGGAGTTCACCATGCGTCCTAGCAGCGCCCGCCTTCTGAACTCCTCGGTGCGGATCTCCGATCTCGCCTTTCCCGCCTCGAGCCTGCTCGTGGCCCGTACCCGCGCCGCCTTTATCCATCTCGACAACCTGCTGAGCTTCGCCAAGGCGGACCGGGACGGCCGGGTGGACGGCTACCTCGCGGGGTACCTGCCGGAGGAGCTGGTGCTGGTGTTCTTCCGCAAGGGAGAGGTGATCAGCGCGGCCCGGATCTGGGAACAGGGGCGCCGGGTGATCGCGGTGGCCGATGCTATCCGCCGGCTCCGGAGCGACCCGGAGCGGAGCGAGATGTGCTACTCCACCGCGTCCACCGAGCAGCTCAACTGGATGTACGCCGCCTGCGCCGGTCCGGCCGAGCTCCGGTTCGTGGATGTGCGGCAGCCGGAGCAGCTCTTTCCGCCGCTGGCGAGCGAGGCGTTCTCCGGCGTGCTGGAGCTCATTTCCCAGGGTCGGGTCAACTACCTCAACTTCGAGCGGGGCCGCTTCCAGCGGGGCTACCTCTGCGACCGTCCCTCCGGCGGGTCGGTGGTACGGTACGTGGAATCGCTCTTCGAGCTGCGGCCCGACGGCTCGCCCCCGGCGATTGCGGGCAGCGTGCTCCAGGACCTGGGAGACATTCCGGCCCAGGCGCCGGTGGCCCAGGTCCGCGCCTACCGCGACCTTTTCAAACGGATTTCCGACGCGGTGGAAGCCGAGCTGCCGGAAGAGGGCAAGCGCAAGAACCAGCGAGCCAGCGTCGCGGTGGCGGCGTCGTTTCCGGTCTTCATGGTGCTCACCGGCGGCGACAGCGACGAGGAGCCCGCCGTCCCGGTCGGCGCCCAGGCCCTGACCGACAGTTTCGTGGATTGGACGGTGCGCGTCCTGGGCGACGTGGACGTGGTCTCCCCCGGTACCGCGGAGCGGCTGGTGCGCGATTCCACCCGGGAACAGCGCTACGTGCTGCAGGCCGCCGGGTATTATGACCGCCTGCCGTGGCGCATCAACTGGTGAGCGGCACCCTCTACGTCGTCGCGACCCCGCTGGGCAATCTCCAGGACCTGACGCTCCGCGCGTCGGAGGTGCTCCGCCGGGTTCCCCTGGTGGTCGCCGAAGACACCCGCCGCACCCGGCAGCTTCTCGCGCACCTCGACACGCATCCCCGGCTGCTCAGCTATCACGCCCATTCCGATCCGGCTCGGCTCAGCCAGATCCTGGATCGGCTGTCCGGCGGCCAGGACGTGGCGCTGGTATCCGACGCCGGTACCCCCGTGGTCAGCGACCCCGGCGCCGAGCTGGTGGCCGCGGCGCGAAGCCGCGACATCGCGGTCCATCCGGTTCCCGGCGTGTCCGCGGTAACGGCGGCGCTCTCCGCCTCCGGCATGCCCGGAGATCGATACCACTTTCTCGGTTTTCCCCCCCGCAAAGGCAAGGACCGAAACGCGTGGATTACTCGCGCGCTCACGGAACCGGACACAATCGTGTGTTTCGAGGCTCCGGGACGGACCGGGGCGTTGCTTGCCGACCTGGCCCGGGAGGCGCCGGAACGTCGGGCCGTCATCGCGCGGGAATTGACCAAGCTGCACGAGGAATTCGTGGAAGGGAGTCTCGGCGAGCTGGCGGGGCGCTACCGGGACCAGGCGCCGCGCGGTGAGGTCACCATCGTGATTGCCGGGAACGACGACCAGGACGGGCCGGAGACGGCGACTGGAATCGAGGAGCGGGCCGCCCAGCTCCTGGCCGAGGGCGTGTCATCGAAAATGGCGGTGGCGGAACTGGTCCGTGAATTCGGCGTGCCCCGGAACCAGGCCTATCGAATGGTGGTCAGCCTGGGCGACTAGAGGCCGAAACCCCGCATCCTGCTTCCATGTAGTGCAATCGCGGCCGTCCCGTACTTCTATATTGAAGGTATGCGGGTCTCAGGGTCTCACCGGGGTTCTCGGATGTTCCAGTTCGCTACTCGCGGGCGCCATAACCTGCTCGTCCTGCTGGTCCTGCTGGTCCTGCCGCTGCTGGGGCTTTCGCCCCGGTCCCAGGCGACGCTGGCCATCGGGCGGCTGCATTATGAAGGCGGCGGCGACTGGTACGCCAATCCCTCCAGTCTGCCCAATCTCGCCAAGGCGATCGAGCAGCGCACCGCGCTCCAGGTATTGCCGGAAGAGAAAGTGGTCACGCTGAACTCGGAGGACCTGTGGAGTGTCCCTTTCCTCCATATGACCGGGCACGGCAACGTCCACTTCAGCGACAGCGATCTCAAGACCCTGCGGCGGTGGCTGGAGCAGGGCGGCTTCCTGCACGCGGATGACAACTACGGGATGGATCCCTCCATCCGCCGTGAGCTGGCCCGGCTCTTTCCGGACCATCCCCTGGTGGAAGTTCCGCTCAGTCACCCGATCTACCACCTGGTGTATGACTTCCCACGGGGCATCCCCAAGATTCACGAGCACGACGGGAAACCGGCGCAGGGGTTCGGCATTTTCCTGAATGGCCGGCTCGTGGTGTATTACAGCTATGAGAGCGACCTGGGCGACGGCTGGGAAGATCCCGACGTGCATCACGATCCGCCGGAGAAGCACGAGGCGGCGCTCCGGATGGGCGTGAACCTCTTCGCCTACGCCGTGGGGTACGGCGGATGAGCCCCCGGCCGACGGCGCAGGTGGTCCGCACCCTGACCCAGCCGCTGCGCGGGATCAGCACGCTGGGCTGGGTCATCCTTGGGCTCGGCGTGGCGACGCTGACCCTGGGGGGATTGGCCTGGCTGGTCCGGGTCGGCTGGGTGACCGCTCCGTACTGGGTCTTCATCGCCTGGCTCCTCGCGCTGGCCGGTGCGATCCTCATCGTCCTGGCCGGCCGGCGGGAGAACTCCCGGCTCACCAATCAGTGGACCGCCCGCCGCCTGGAGGAGCTGGGAGACTGGCGCTCGGGCGCCATCGGCTCGCTGCTGGACGATCCAGCGTCCGGAACCAGCGCCGCCCTGCTCGAGGCAGCCGACCGTGCCGTTGCCGAGGAAGTCCGCACTCGGGGTGCAGCGGCGCTTTCTCCTGAATCCCGCCGACTGCGAACCCGATTGGCCCGGGGCGGACTTTTCTCCGCGCTCGGGCTGGCCGTCTTCTTCACCGCGGGGCCGGTGCACGGCCCCGCGGCCGCACTGTGGTACCCGGCCCGCGCCTGGGAGGCGACCCTGGCGCCGGTCTCGATCCGGGCGGAGTCGGCCGCGGTGGACCGGGGCGACAGCGTGCGCCTCTTCCTCCGCGCGACCGGACGCAAGGTCGCGACGCTCTGGACCCGGGGGCCCGGGGAGAGCTGGCAGCCGCAGCAGGTCCGACTGGATTCCATCGGAGCCGCGACCTCGGTGGTGGGGCCGCTGCGCACCGATCTCTTCGCGCGGATCACGAGCGGCGGGCGGGGTTCGGATACCATCGTGGTCAACGTGCGGATCCCGGCGTTTCTCGGAACCCTGACCGTGACCGCGCACTATCCCCGCTATCTCAATCTGGAAGACGAGCCGATGCCGGTGGCGGGTGATACGCTCCTGCTCCCGGCCGGGACCATGCTGGAGACCCAGGGCACCGCGACCGCGGCCCTGAGCCGGGGCGCCTGGGTGTCGGACCGGGCCCGGGCCGAGCTCGAGATCGACGACACCCGGTTCGGCGGCCGGTTCACTCCCGCCGTGTCGGGGAACTACCGCCTGGATCTCCTCACCCGGGCCGGCGCGTCGCTCGCCGGCGACTCGGTCCGGTTGCCGATACGCATCGTGCCGGACCGCGGGCCGCGGGTCGAGGTCCCGGTCCCCGGGGCCGATACCATCGCGCCGCTCAGTCTCCGGCTTCCGCTGGTGATCGAGGTGCAGGACGATCACGGGGTGACCGGCGTCGAAGTCGAAAGCCGGCGGATCAGCCGGCTGGGTTTTGCCGATCCTTCGCGCAGGGAAACGGTAGAGCTGCCGGCCAACGCGACCGAGCATGCCGTGCTCAACTTCGATTTCAATCTCACCAACCGGGGACTGCTGCCCGGCGACACCGTGCGGTACCTGGTGCGGGCCCGGGACAATGCGCCCGCCGCGCACGTGGGACAGAGCCGGGAGTTCGTGCTCCGGCTGCCGACGCTGACCGAAGTCCGGGAGGCCACGCGGGAAGCCACCCGCGATGTCGGCAGCCGGCTCGACTCGTTGACCGCGCAGAGCCAGCGGGTGGAACGCTCCACGAGCGACCTGGCCCAGGAGCGGGAGCGCCCGTCCACCGATCCCAACCGGGGGAACAACCAGGACGCGATGTCCTACCAGGCCTCGCAGCGGGCCCAGGCGATCGCCCAGTCACAGGACGCGATGATGCAGCAGGCCGAAGCGCTGAAAGAGGCGCTGGCCGACCTGCAGCAGAGCGCGGAGGCCGCGGGGTTGAACGACCCGGCCTGGCAACAGCGGCTGCAGGAGATCCAGGAACAACTGGATCGTGCCCTGAGCCCCGAGCTCAAGGAGCGGCTGGCCGAGCTGCAGCGGGCGTTGAGCGAGCTGGATCCGGAGCAGGCCAAGGAGGCGCTGCAGCGCCTAGCCGATGCGCAGCGCCAGCTGCGGGAAGCGCTGGAGCGCAGCCAGGAGCTGTTCAAACGCGCCGCGCTGGAAGGCGACATGGCCAACCTGGCCGCGGAATCGGAAGACCTGGCGCGGGAAGAGCAGCAATGGGCCGACCAGGCGGAGCGCGCGGACTCGGCGCGATCCAGCGCGGAACAGCAGGAGCTGGCGCAACGGGCCGACTCGCTGTCGGCGGATCTCCAGCAGCTGGCGCGGCAGATGGGGGAGCAGCAGCGGCAGCAGCGGATGGAGGCTGCCTCGCAACAGGCGGCCCAGGCGGCCGAGCAGATGCGCCAGGCCAACCAGTCGGCGCAGCAGGGCCAGCGCCGGCAGGCCAGGCAGCAGGGCCAGCAGGCGGCCAGCAAGCTCCAGCCACTGGGACAGCAGATCCAGCAGGAACGGCAGTCCATGCAGCAGGACTGGCGCGAGGAAGTCACCGCCGCCATGGACCGCGCCATGGCGGAGACCAGCCGGCTGACCGAGCGGCAGCTGGCGCTCACCGAGAGCTTCCGCCGGGGCGATGCGTCGGCCAGCAATCGTGCCGAACAGGGCGCGCTCGAGGAGGGGGTGGAGAAGCTGATCGAGCAGATGCAGCAGGCGGCGGGCAAGAATGCGCTGGTTTCGCCCCAGATCGGGGTGAGCCTGGCAGAGGCGCAGCAGCAGATGCAGCGGGCCCGGGAAGCGATTGCCAACGGCGCGCCCAACACCCGCGAAGCGACCGACGCCGCGGGCGAGGCGGTGGACGCGCTCAACGCGACGGCCTACCAGCTGGTGCGCAACCGGAGCGACGTCTCCAGCGCCGCGTCCGGATCCGGGCTGCAGGAGGCCATGGAGCAGATGCAGCAGATGGCCTCGCAGCAGGGCGGGATGAGCCAGCAGGCCGCCGGGATGCTTCCCATGATGGGCAGCTCCGGTATCCAGGAGCAGCTGCGCCAGCTCGGCGCCCGGCAGCGCGCCATGGCGGAGCAGCTGGAACGGATGCGGGCCCAGGGGAACACGCCCGGGGCGTCGGACCTGGCCCAGGAGGCGCGCGACCTGGCGCGCCGGCTGGAGGCGGGCCGGCTGGACCGGGAGACGGTGGAACGCCAGGAGCGTCTGTTCCGCCGGATGCTGGACGCCGGTCGCACCCTGCAGGGCCAGGAACGGGACGAGAATAAGGAGAGGCAGAGCACGGCGGCCACCGGGGACAGCATCCATCTTCCCCCGGCGCTGCGCACCCGGCTGCTGGATGAGAACAACCGGATCCGGATGCCGGACTGGGAGAGCCTGCAGAAGCTGTCTCCCGAGGAGCGGCGGCTGGTGATCGAGTATTTCCAGCGGCTCTCGGGAACCGGACAGGGAGGAGATCGTTGAAGGCAGTCCTGCTGATCGCGGCGCTGGCGGCGGCCGCCCCGCTCTACGCCCAACAGGATCCGCTGACCCGGGCGTTCGACCTGGAGCGGCGGGGCAACTATGCCGGCGCGGTGGATGCGTACAAGGCGGTGTTGGTCTCGCGACCGGCGGACGCGGGCGCCCTGCTGGGCCTGGAGCGCTCGCTGACCGCGCTCAACCGGGTGGGCGAGATCGTCCCGCAGCTGCAGGCTGCGTTGGCGACCCACCCGACCGCCGGACCGATCTACAGCGTTGCCCTCCGCACCTGGGCCGGGCTGGACAAGGTGGACAGCGCCCGGAAGGTGCTGGACCTCTGGACCCAGCAGCAGCCGCAGGACGAGACACCCTATCGCGAATGGGCCAACATCACGCTCGCGCGGCGGGATCGGCAGGAGGCCCGCCGCACCTTTCTTCTGGCCCGGGAACGGTTGAAGAACAACGAGGTGCTGGCCGCCGAAGTGGCGCAGCTTGCCCTGCTCGATGACGACTTCGCCACCGCGGCCCGGGAATGGGCGCACGCGGTGCAGCGGATGCCCGGATATCGCAGCTCGGCCATCAACGGGCTGACCGGCGTCGCGGGACGCTATCACGACGCGCTGTTGCAGCAGCTCCAGCAGGAGGGCAGTCCCGAGGCGCGGCAGATCGCCGGGAGCCTGATGGCCCGCTGGGGAGATCCGGTGGGCGGATTCACTCTGCTGAGCCGGGCGCTCCCGCCCGCCCCATCCGCCGCGATCGAAATCCTGCGCCAGTTCACCGACCTGGTCCAGCCGTTGGGCACCCGCGAGTCAAAGAAGGGGCAGGGGATGGCCCTGGAAGCCATGGCCGACCGGGCCAACGGGCCGACGGCATCGCGGTATCGCGTCGAAGCGGCGCGCTATTACGCGGAGTCCGGTGACAGCGAATCGGCCCGGCGCATGCTGGGCCGGCTGGCCACCGACTCCACCGCGCCGCGAAGCGTGGCCGCGGATGCGGCAGGCACGCTGGTCACGGTCCTCCTCGATGAGGGGAAAATCGCCGAGGCCGCCCGGGAGTTGAATCGCAACCGCGCGGCGATCCCGGTGGAGCAGCTGCAGGCCCTGAACCGGCGGATCGCGCTCGGGTGGGCCCGGGCCGGCAACCTGGACCGGGCGGACTCGGCGATCGGTTCGGACAGCACGGTGGAAGGCTACGATCTCGCCGGGCGGCTCAAGCTCTATCGCGGCGACCTGGGTGCCGCCCGCTCGATGCTCCGGCTGGCGGGCCCCTTTGCCGGTACCCGTGAAGAAGCCACCAGCCGGACCGCGCTGCTCGCCTTACTGCAGCCGATCGAGGAAGACAGTCTGCCGCTGCTGGGTCGCGCCCTGCTGCATCTCGAACAGCGGGACACCGCCAAGGCCGTCGCCGAGCTGACGGAGGTTGCGGGCAAGCTGCCCGCCGAGGGTGGCGGCGCCGAAGTGCGGCTGCAGGTCGGCCGCCTGCAGCGGGCCCAGGGCCGGAACGCCGATGCCGAGCAGTCGTTCCGGGCCGTGGCGCAATCCAAGGTCGTCGCGACGGCCCCCGCTGCGGCCCTGGACCTGGCGCGGGTGCTGGCCGCGTCCAACCGGCAGGCGGAAGGACTCACCATTCTCGAACAGCTGATTCTCGACTACCCCGAGAGCGCGGTGATTCCCCAGGCCCGGCGGCTGCTGGACCAGCTGCGCGGCGCGGTGCCCAGGACATGAAGCGCCGGGTTTTTCTGCAGGAGGCCGGACGCGGCCTGCTCGGGGCGAGTGCCTTTGCGCCGCTCTTCCGGGCCGCGCCTCGCTGGTTGCCGCAGCCTTCGGCGGCCTGGCTGCTCATCCCCATGGACGACAGCCAGACCGATCATCTCAAGGCCTACGGCGTCACCTACCGGGTGCTGGAGCGAGGCGGGAAAGGCGAATGGTTCCTGAACTATCGCGGCGGCTCGTTCCTGGTCCCCGGCGACAGCGCCGTGGTGCGGGACGCGGCCTTGTCCGGGGTGAGCAGCGAGCCGCTGGACGATGGCGCCGTCGCCCAGATCAAGGCGCGCATCCAGCAGGAGAACATGGACGCGATCCCGCTGGAAAAGTCGCCCAGGGTCGCGGTCTATGCCCCGCCCAATGCCGCGCCCTGGGACGACGCGGTGACCATGGCGCTCAACTACGCCGGGATCAAGTTCGAGAAGGTCTGGGACCCGGAGGTGATCCACGACGGGCTCAAGCTCTACGACTGGCTGCACCTGCATCACGAGGACTTCACCGGCCAGTATTCCAAGTTCTATCTCAACTATGCCGGCGCGTCCTGGCTGGCGGAGATGGTGGACCGGAATACCCGCACCGCCCAGGCGCTGGGTTTTCCCAATGTGCCGGCCGCCAAACGCGCGGTGGCCAACGTGATCGCATCCTACGTGGAGCGGGGCGGCTTTCTCTTCGCCATGTGCACCGCGACCGAAACCCTGGACCTGGCACTGGCCAGCTCCAACGTGGATATCGCGGCCAGCTACGCGGACGGGACGCCGATGGATCCCGCCGCCAACAGCAAGATGGACTGGAGCCGCACCTTTGCGTTCCAGGACGCGAACCTGTATCAGAGTCCCACGATCTCCCAGTTCTCGGACATCGACGGGCACCAGGTGAACTCGCCGGACCGGCGCCAGCCGCTGGGGTCGTTCACCCTGTTCAACTTCAGCGCCAAGATCGACCCGGTGGCCACCATGCTGGTGCAGAACCACCGGCAGGTCATTCCGGACTTCTACGGACTGACGACCTCGTTCACCCGGCGCACCCTGAAGCACGACGTGACGGTGCTGGCCGACGAACCGGGAGCGCCGTGGGTGAAGTACATCCATGGTGAACGGGGCCAGGGGACCTGGACCTTCTTCGGCGGTCACGACCCGGAGGATCCGCAGCATCAGATCGGGGACCCGCCGACCGATCTCTCGCTGCACCCGCACTCGCCGGGTTACCGGTTGATTCTCAACAACGTACTGTTCCCCGCAGCGAAAAAACGCGAGCTGAAGACCTAGACGGCGTGAGAGGTGAGCAGTGAGAAGTGAGAAGGCACTCAACCCTATCCCTCTCACCTCTCACTTCTTACCTCTTACGCTTTTAGATTTCAGTGGTGTCCCACATCACTCCCACTTCCCGAATCGCAGCAGACGTCCGCGAGTTCCTGGCCCACGAGATCTCCCTCGCGGGCGGGCGCGAAGTGTCCTTTGTCGCCCGGCTGGGGGAGCACGGGCGGATCGTCGCGGCCCGGGTGGTCGCGCGGGGGACGGTGGACCGGGTGCTCGCGCTGCCGGGAGTCGCCGAGGCCGGCGACATGCTGCTGCACAACCATCCCAGCGGCGTGCTGGAGCCGTCCCAGGCCGATCTCTCGGTCGCGGCACGGGTGCACGACGCGGGGGTCGGTTTCGGCATCATCAACAACGCCGCGGACCAGCTGTTCGTGGTGGTCGAGGTTCCGCGGAGCCGCCAGGCGGTGCCGCTCGATCCGCTGGACGTGGTGGCGTTGCTGGGCGAGCGGGGCCCGGTGGCCGACGTGATGGGAACCTACGAGGATCGTCCCAGCCAGCGGGACATGGCTTCGTACATCAGCGACGCCTACAACGACGGCGGAGTCGTGTTGCTGGAGGCGGGAACCGGGGTGGGAAAATCCTTCGCCTACCTGGTGCCCGCGCTGGCCTGGTCCCGGGCCAACCACGAGCGCACCGTGGTCAGCACCAACACGATCAATCTCCAGGAACAGCTGTTCGCCAAGGACCTCCCGCTGCTGCGCACCGCGCTGGCGGACGCCGACCACACGCCGACCTTCGCGCTGCTCAAGGGCTGGCGCAACTACCTCTGCCTGCACCGGCTGGACCAGGCCCGAACCGGCGCGCGCTCGCTGCTGGAGCCGGACAAGTGGGAGGAGCTCGACGGGCTGGACGCCTGGGCCCGGAACACCAGCGACGGCACCCTGAGCGACCTGCCGGTGCAACCCTCGGTGGAAGTGTGGGACGAGGTCGCCGCGGAAGCGGACCTCTGCAGCCGCGTGAAGTGCCGCCATTTCACCCGGTGCTTCCTGTTCAGCGCCCGGCGCAAGGCGGCGGAAGCGGACGTGGTCGTGGTGAACCACCACCTGCTCGCCGCCGACCTCGCAGTCCGCCGGGCCCAGGAGAACTGGCTGGATGCGGCGGTGCTGCCGCCGTATTCCCGGCTGGTCCTGGACGAAGCGCACCACCTGGAAGACGTCGCCGCCAATCACCTCGGCGTCCAGGTGAGCTCCGGCGGGATCCGCCGGCTGCTCAACCGCTTCGAGCGGAACGGCAAGGGACTGGTGCCGGCGCTGGCCTGGGAGCTGACCACCCAGTCGGACATGCTGAGCCGCGCCAGCCTGGACCTGCTGCGCGATCGCCTGGCCCCGACGCTGGCCCACTCCCGCCGTTCCGCTGAAGCGCTGGTACTGCGGCTCCATGGCCGGCTGGATGCGGTGCCCGGCCATGTCATGCGGCTGAACGACGAGTTCGGGCAGGACGCGGTCTGGAGCGAGGGGCTGACGACCGAGCTAGATGCCACGCTGGGCGCGTTCAAGAATCTGAAGGACCACGTGGAGACGATCGCGGACCGGATGTCCACCGCGCCGCCCGACGACCGGCGGGCCCAGCTGATCCAGGAGGTGCGGGCCGTGATTCGCCGGCTCGAAGGGGTGTCTGACGGATTGAACGCCACGCTGCGGCCGGCGGGCGGCGGGGTGCCCACCGTGCGGTGGCTGGAGCGGACCGGTTCCCGCGGGCAACAGGTCGCGCTGGCCGCGGTGCCGCTGGACCTGGCCCCGCTGCTCCGCGAGCTGCTCTTCGACCGGCTCTCCACGGTCACCCTCACCAGCGCGACCCTCGCGGCGGGCGGCGATTTCGGGTTTCTCGAGTCCCGCATCGGGCTTTCCGGAGAACCGTCGCTCGTGAAGACCCGGGAGATCCTGCCTTCGCCATTCGATTTCGCGTCGCAGTGCCTGTTCGGAATTCCGACCGATATCCCCGAGCCCAGGGAGGATGAAATCGGACACGCCGCCGCGGTGAGCCAGGTGGTCACCGACCTGGCCTATGCGTCTGACGGCGGGATGTTCGTCCTCTTTACCAGCTACGCCGCGCTCCGGCGAGTCGCCGCCGAGCTGCAGGCAACGCTGGGGCATCGCTGGCCGTTACTGGTACAGGGCCAGGGACCGAGGGACCAGTTGCTGCGCCGGTTTCGCGAGGCGGGCAACGCCATCCTGCTCGGTACCGACAGTTTCTGGGAAGGGGTGGATGTCCCCGGCCGCGCGCTCCGCACGCTGGTGCTGACCAAGCTCCCCTTCAAGGTGCCCAATGAGCCGCTCACCGAGGCCCGGCTGGAACGGCTGGCAGAACAGGGGGAAGACGGGTTCATGAGCTACCTGCTGCCGCACGCCGCGCTCAAATTGAAACAGGGATTCGGCCGGCTGATTCGGTCCAGCCGGGACGTGGGCGTGGTGGTGCTGCTCGACAAGCGGGTCATTACCAAGCGCTATGGCGGGTTGGTGCTCCAGGGGCTGCCCCGGGCGGAACGGGTCTCCGGGACCTGGCAGCAGGTATTGACCAAGTGTGAGGACTTCTTCGCCCGGCACGGCATCGGAGCCAGCGTGTGATCATTTCTCCCAGCAAGATCGTCTGCGTCGGACGCAATTACCGGGAACACGCCCGGGAGCTGGGGAACGAGGTTCCCCAGCAGCCCCTGCTGTTCTTCAAGCCGCCCAGCGCGATCATCGCCCCGGGTGAGTCCATCGTGCTGCCCCCGGAATCCTCCCGGGTAGAGTACGAGTCCGAGATCGGCGTGGTGCTCGGCGCCCCGCTCTCCCATGCCACCGAGGCCGATGCCGAGCGGGCGATCGGCGGGTTCATCTGCGTCAACGACGTCACCGCCCGCGACCTGCAGAAGACCGACGGCCAGTGGGCGCGGGCCAAGGGGTTCGATACCTTCTGCCCCGTGGGTCCCGGGGTGGTAAAGGGGCTCGATTGGAAAACGCTGGAAGTCATCGGCCGGGTCAACGGGCAGGAGCGCCAGCGGGGAAAGAGCAGCGACATGCAGTTCTCGATCCCGTTTCTGCTGGCCTACATCAGCCGGATCATGCGGCTGCTCCCGGGAGACCTGGTGGCCACCGGGACGCCGGCCGGCGTCGGGCCGCTCGCGGCCGGCGATGTCGTGGAAGTGGAGATTCCCGGGGTCGGCGTGCTGAAGAACCCGGTCGTGAGTCGTGAAACCGCTTGACCTGACGTTCCCCCGGGAGCAGGGCTGGTCGCGAGTGGCGTTTGTTCTCGCGATCCTGGTCCACGTGCTGGTGTTCCTGGGGCCCATCGAATCGCATCCTCCCCGGCTGCCTCCGGAACCGCCCAGGATCATCATTCCGGTTCCCCTGGCTCCCCCACCGCGCGACCAGCCCGAGCTGAGCTACGTGGTACCCGGCGGGCGAACCCAGGCCCGGAGCCGGGGCCCCCGGGTCCAGCCGCCGATGGTCCGGCCTCCGGTCGCATCCTCGCCGCAGCCGGAAGCGCCCACCATCCGCGGCCGTCCCCTGGTCCCCATCGATTCCGGCGTCGTGAGTTCGCGGCAGCGTGCGGCGCATATCGGTCCGGAGTACGGCCAGGGCACCGGCTGGGTCCGTCCCCTGCCGTTCTCTCCCACCGATCTGGCCCGCCACCTGGAGCGGAGCCACGTGGAGCAGGTGGACAGCGCCGTCACCGCGATCATGCAGGCGTTCTTGGACTCGCTCGCCGCGGAGCCCGGCGCCGACCGAATGCGGCTGCCGGAATGGACCACGACGCTCGCCGGAACCAAGTTCGGCCTCGATTCCCGCTACATTTATGTCGCGGGGCTCAAAATTCCGGCGGCCCTGCTGGCGCTGCTGCCGCTTCCGGGCGGCAACGTGAGCCAGGACCGGGCGCTCGATCACCTGATCGACATGCGGGCCGACATCGAGCAGGCGGCACGGCGAGCCCAGAACATGGACGACTTCAAACGGGCGATCCGGGAAATCCGGGATCGCAAACAACGGGAACGGGATTTCGAGCGCGCCCAGCGGGAACCGCCGCCGCCGCCGGACCAGCCCCCGTCCGAGCCACAGCCATGAAATTGATCGATACCGAAGAAACCGTCATCCTGGTGACCGGCACCGATATCCGCGCCGAGGAGCGGGACCGCCCGCTGGCGTACCGGCTGAAGGAAGAGATCGACCGGCGGGGAGCCGGCCAGACCTTCCGGCGCGCGGTCGTGGTGGGAGACAGCTGGTACCTCGAAAACCGGATCTTTCACCTCAATCCCACCATCGCGATCGGCGGGGCCGGGGTGAACGGCGTGGCCCAGCTCTTCTCCGACCAGCTGCCCACCATCTGGAGCCAGGACGAGCGGAGCTTCATCCAGGCGGACTTCGATTCCGAGATCAAGCGGGCCACGCTCTGGGGGTTGGACCGCGGCGCGACGGCGATCGCGGTGGATGCGTTCGTGATCCACAACATCCTGGACGAGCTGCTGGCCAAGATCTGGCGCTGGCGGACCGGCGTGCTGGTCTAGGTGGCGTTCTTCTTGCCCATCACCGGGGAGGCATTGGCTCTGTAGATAACCCCTAAGTCAAATTCCCCCGGGAGCTTACGCCGTGAACTGGATCCGCGTCCGGACCCTCGCCACTCCGCTGCTCCTCGTGTTTTGCGCCAGCACCTGCTCCCTGCGCGACGATCCCAGCGGGCCCCCGCCCGGTCTTGCCGCCCTCGCCGTGGAACCCCTGCTCCCCGCCAGCTTCAGCCGGTTCGCCGGCGGGCTCGGCATCGATCGCATTCACCTCGTCATCCAGAACCAGCGGAACACTGTCCTCTATGACCAGGTGATCCCGTTCTCGCCGTTTTCCGACAGCATGGCGCTGCGGCTGCCGATCGAGCTGACCACGACGGCCGAATCCCTCACCGTCAGCATCAGCTACGATGACCAGACCGGCACCACGCTCTACACCGGGACCCAGACCATCCTGGCCCGGGCCGGCGCCGCCACCACGCCTCCGCAGATTCCGATCAGTTACGTCGGCCCCGGGTCCAACGCGTCCTACCTGAACCTGAGTCCGTCGGATACCCTGATCACCCTGGGCGATACCGGGCAGATGAACGTCACGGTGTACGACCCCCAGTTCGTAGTGATTCCCGACGTTTATGTAAGCTGGGCGACCGACGATCCCGCGGTACAGATCGATGCCTACGGACGGATCGCCTCCTCGGCGAACCGGCCGATCGCAATCGTCTATGCCACCACGCCCGGCGGGGTGACCAGCAGCACCCGGGTGTACTTCGCGGCCGGGTCGGTGGCGATCACGCCGGACTCCGGCGAGATCCTCCCGGGTCAGGGATACTACTTCAACGCCTACGGTCCCTCGTTCGGAACTTCGACGTTCAAAGTGAACGGAGTCGTGGGGGGCAATGCGACGGTGGGGACCATCGATTCGACCTACGGCTACTACACCGCGCCCGCCACGCCGCCGTCCCCTAACACGGTCCTGGTCTGCGCGGTCAACGGCGCCGATTCGGCCTGCGCTTCCCTGACGATTACCAGCCCGCCCACCCCGGGGGGTGATGTCGTCGGGCTGGGAGATACCTACCTGTTCGGCAACGCCGCCCTGGGCGCCCAACCGGGTAACCGGACGCTGCTCACCCGGCTGCTCGGCTTCAGCGGGGCCGGGCCCCGGGGCGGCAGCGGGGGACGCCGGATCATCTTCGACCGGGGGCGTAATGCACCGTGCCTCGCCAGCGGACTCTGCGCCGACAGCACCCTGACGGCGCTGAGCGCGGCGCTGACCAGCCAGGGATTCACGATCCAGAACAATGACACGCTGGTCGAATACCGGGCGATCCCCAGCAACGTGAAGACGATCGTCTTTTTCAATCCGACCGTCTATCTCTCCGACCGGGAGACCAACGAGCTCAAACGTTTTGCCCGGGGCGGGGGACGCATCGTGCTGGTGGCCGACGACTCGCTCAGCCTGGGCGGGTCGCTCAACAATACGCTCAACGTGGTGAGCGATTTCGCCTACCGGCTGGGTGGGGGATTCTACACCTACTCCACCGACGCGGGCTGCCCCGGCGCGACGACCCTGACCGGGCCCGATATCCAGTCGCACCAGGCCACCAGTGGAGTGACGTCGGTCCTGATCCACTGCGCCAACGAGCTCTACCTCAGCAGCAACAGTTACAGCCTGCTGACCACCGGCCAGCAGTCGGTCGGAGTGGTTTTCAAGGTGTATCTGACCCCCGATACCGGGTACGGCGACTAGCACCCGCTGACTCAGGCGCCGCCCGCTGTGGCGGCGCTCCCACATGAGGGCTCCCCGCACGCCTTGCCGAGGAGCGCCTTGTGCCTGCACATTACCGCTTCGCTTTCCTGCCAGGGTTCCTATGAATGCCGGTCGTCTTCCCGTGTCCCGGGCGTCCCGTGCCCGCCGGGCCGGGTCCATCATCATACTTGCGTCGCTCGCGCTGGTGCTGACCCGCTGCGCAGTGGATCAGGCCACGAATGCGGGGGCCCCGGCGCTGATCAACCTGGCATTGCGCCCGGTCCTGCCCCCCAACTTCAGTTTTTTCGCCGCTAATCTCACGGTGGACCAGGTCCAGCTGACGCTGATCCGACCGCCTTCCGAGGTGCTGGCCCGGGTCACCAAGGCGATGCCGGCCGACTCCGGCTCGGTGCGCTTCGCCATTACGGCCACCCTGGCCGCCGCATCGGAGTCGCTGCTCGCCGTGCTGGATTACCAGACGGCGCAGGGCGTCACGCTCTTTACCGGACAGGTCTCGGTCCTGGCGACTACGGGGACGCCGACGCCGACGGCGCCCAGCGTTCCCCTGGTGTACAGCGGACCCGGACTCAACATTGCCGCGCTGACCCTGACGCCGCTGGACGATACCCTGCAGGCGGGTGATACCGTGGTTTACGGCATCACGGCCATCGATTCGGCCCAGCAACCGGTCTCCAGTTTCTATGTCTCGTGGCTGGTCTCGGATCCCAATTTCACGATCAACGCGGTTGGCCAGCTGATCGCGCCGGACCTGAGCCGGCGATTCGACGTGATCGCGCTGACGCCGAACGGGACGTCGGCGCAGACCACTCTGACGGTGCTGGGCTCCAAGCTGGGCGTACTGCCCGATTCGGTCGAGAAGCTGCCCAGCGGCCAGCAGCAGTTCATCGTGCAGGTGGGCACCCCCGGACCGTACATCTGGTCGGTCAACGGCATTGACGGCGGGAATACCACGTTCGGGACCATCGATACGGCGGGATTCTACCAGGCGCCGCAGACCGTCCCCAGTCCGAACAGCTTCCAGGTCTGCGCCCGGGTGGCGGCTACGCCGACCATGACCGGGTGCGCCAAAGTGGTGATCACCCAGGTGCCTTCGGCCGGCGCCGACGTGATCGTGTTCAACGATATCAATATGCTGGCGAACTTCATGAACCTGCCGGGCAACGCCCAGCTGGTGCGGAACCTGGTGAATTTCCAGTCCACCGGGTCCCGGCGGAACGGCAGCGTGGTGCTGTTCGATTACAGCCACGGCTCCAAGTGCGGCAACGACACCGAGTGCGACTTCACCACCACCCAGCCCATGCGCCAGGTCATCACCGGCCAGCGGATGACGGTGGACACCCTGCAGAACCGCAACGGTTCGCTGGGCAATATCCCGCTCAACGTCAAAGTGATCTTCATGTGGACGCCGCTGGTTCCCTATGACACCACGGAGATCAATACGCTCAAGCTGTTCGCGGCGCAGGGCGGGCGGATCGTCTTCCTGGGCGAGCGGCTGCCGTACTACGGCCAGTTCGGGATCGACTCGGTGGAGAACCGGTTCTTCCGGGAGATGGGGGCCCAGCTGGTGAATATCGGGGCGGATGTCGCGCTGCAGTTCCCTTACGTGGTCCCGGTTCCGGCCTCCGGGCGGCACCAGATCATGACGGGGGTGGACTCGCTGGCCTTCTCCGCGGCGTCCATCATTACCCCGGGTCCCAACGACTTTGCGCTGGTACGGGATACGACAGCCACGGCCGACGTGCTGGGGGCGGTGGCCAAGATCGACCTCACGCCGCTGCCGGCGCCGCCGATCGGCCCGATGACGGCGCGGGTCCGGTCGCCCGCGGAACGGGCCAGGACGACAGGACCGGTGGGAGTCTCACCCTCCAGCCTGCCGAAACGCCGCTAAGCTCAGGGCGGAACGATCGCGCCGTCCGCACCGATCCGGGCGGCGCTGGGACCGAAGTCGGTGCGGGACAGCCGCTCCATGAGATGAATCGCCGCCTGGTCGGGATCCGGGCGGGGCCCTGCCTGGGGCAGCTGGCGCAGGGAGACCAGCCGTCCCGACTGGAAGCTTCCGTCTCCCCCGAGCTCCACCCGGAGAATCGCGGTGAGACCGAGCGGACCGTCCAGAGTAAAACCGCGGTAGGTCAGAAAGTTTCCCATCGAGTAGGCGATCAGTCTTCCCCGGTAAAACTCCAATCCGCGCAGCACGTGGGGACCGTGGCCGACCACCAGGTCGGCCCCGGCGTCGATCACGGCGTGGGACCACTCCCGGAGATTCCCTCGCGGCTCCCGCCCCAGGAACTCGGCGCCGGCCGGGACATTCTGGGCCCCGGTTCCTTCGGCGCCGCCGTGAAAGGTCACGATCACGATATCGCTGAGCGCGGAGACCGAATCCACCAGCCGCATGCTGGCCGGGATATCCAGCAGGTTGGGCGCAAAGGGGTACGTGGTGAACCCCACCAGCGCCACGATGGTCAGGCTGTCCCCCTGGCGCACCGTATCCAGGCTGATGGAGCCCAGCGGTCCATAGGTGCGGAGGCCCAGCGAGCGGAGGACGCTGTCGCTCGCCAGCCGGGCGGCGAGTCCCATGTCGTTGGCGTGGTTGTTGGCCAGGTTGAGATGGGTGAACCCGGCCTCGACCAGCCTCGGCGCCAGCCGGGTGGGGGTCGCGAAGAAATAGCAGTTGGCGCGTTGCGGTGGGGGAGTCCGCCGCCCGTGGTTCGGCGCGTCGCACTTGTGCGATGCCCCGGTGTCGGCCAGCACGCCTTCGAAGTTGCCGACGACCAGGTTGCCGGTGAGCAGGGAATCGACCCCGGTGAGGAGTCCGCGCCCGTCATCCGGTGGCAGGCCGTCCGGCAGGGTGGTGGTGCCGAGGTTGATGTCGCCGGTGAAACTGAGGTGCACGGGGAGCGCGGCGCGAACGGGAGACGGGGGGGGAGGCGCCGAGTCCACTCGTACCGATATAACCCGGGCGGTATCCGGCACCGCAACCGTGTCTCCAACTGTCACCGGTTCCGGCGCCGGCGCCGGGGGAGCGGCGGCGCGGCCGCAGGCGGCCAGGGCCAGCGCGGCAGCGAGGACCGGCCACCGCGACATCAGCTTCCGTTCGTCGCGGGCTCGAACGTCTTCAGCCGGTCCAGCGACATGCTCTTGCCGACCACGGTGAGCAGCTCGTTCACCGGCTCGGACACGGTGCTGCCGGTCAAGGCCACCCGGATCGGCTGCATGGCGTCGCCCAGCTTTACCTGGTGCTGCTCCGCGGCCGACTTGATCACGGCGAGGATCGGCTCCGGTTGCCAGTCGGCAACCTGTTCCAGCGCGCCGGCCATCAGCCGCAGGTTGGTCACGAAACTGTCCCCCATCTTCCGCACCAGCTGCTCGGCCTTGGCATCCAGAGTGGCCCGCGCGGGATCCAGCCGCACCGCCACCTGGGTCGCGATGTCGAGAATGGTGCGGGAGCGTGCCTTGACGCTGTCGATCAGCGGCGCCAGGTCGCGCGCCCCGGACCCGATTCCCATGCGGGACAGCTCGCGGCGGACCGGACCGTCCAGCTCGGCGGGGGGCAGCATCGAGAGATACTGGCCGTTCATCCACTCGAGCTTGGTGGTATCGAAGACCGCGGGCTTCTTCTGAATCCCATCCAGCGAAAAGAGCTGAATCATCTCGGCTTCAGGCACGATCTCCCGGTCGCCCCCGGGGGACCATCCCATCAGCGCCAGGAAGTTCCGCATCGCGAGCGGCAGTATGCCCTGGTCCTGGTAGTCTCCCACGGCGGTGGCGCCATGGCGCTTGGACAGCTTTTTCCCGTCCTTGCCCAGGATCATGGGGACATGGGCGAAGACCGGGACCGGGTGGCCCAGCGCGCGGTAGAGCGCGATCTGTTTCGGGGTGTTGGAGATGTGGTCGTCGCCCCGGATCACGTGAGTGATCCGCATGTCGATGTCGTCGGAGACCACCGCCAGGTTGTAGATCGGGGTCCCGTCGCTCCGGAGGATCACCAGGTCATCGAGGTCCTTGCCCTGGAAGCTGATCCGCCCGTGGACCGCATCGTCCCAGGCGATCTCTTCGTCCGGCATGAGGAACCGGATGACATACGGAAGCCCCCGGCTGATCCGGTCCTGCACATCCGCCGGACCCAGCCGGCAGCAGCGCCGGTCGTAGCGAAACCCGTCGGTGCCGCCCTGCGCGGCTTTCCGCTGCTCGTCCAGCTCTTCCCTGGTACAGAAGCAGCGATAGGCCTTGCCCTGGGTCAGCAGCCGCTCGGCATCACTCCGGTGCCGCGCGGTGTACTGGCCCTGGAAAAACGGACCCTCGTCCCAGGTGACGCCGAGCCAGGTGAGGCCGTCCAGGATGACCTGGGTGTGGGCCTCGGTGCTGCGTTCCTTATCGGTGTCTTCGATGCGCAGGATGAAGACGCCGCCGGTCTTCCTGGCGAACAGCCAGTTGAAGAGCGCGGTGCGGGCGCCGCCGACGTGCAAATACCCTGTCGGTGAGGGGGCGAATCTGACGCGAGGAGCCGACATAATCCTGGGATTGAGGGCTGCTGAAAGGTAAGCGGTAAGCGGTAAGCGGTACGCGGGACAGGCTTCGGCATCCGTGAGGTGGGGTCAACACGGATAGCCGTCTCCTGTCCCGCTCACTGCTCACCGCTTACCGGTTTTGGACGGAGTCGGAGGGATTCGAACCCTCGATAGGGCTTTTCAACCCTATAACGGTTTAGCAAACCGCCGCCTTCAGCCACTCGGCCACGACTCCAGCGAGGCCGGAAGTTAATGGGGACAAGGGACTTTGACGAGCCGGCAGTTGACAGTCCGGGTCCCGGTTCCCATGATGGAGTGGAGTTCCCCGGGAGGGTTATGCGGACCGCCTTTCTGTTCCCCCTCGTCCTGCTGGCCGGATGCGATAGCCAGGACACCCTGCGTGAAACCCCCGGGCTCGCCCCGGTCTACTTCACGCTCTCGGGAACCGTATTCGATTCGGTGCTCGGCACGCCGCTGGCCGGCCTCACCATTCACGTGGGGGACAGCACGGTGGTGACCAGTGACGCGGGGACCTTCCGCACCACGCAGCAGGCCGGAGCCGATCTCCTGGTCATCAACGACCGCCGCTTCGAACGGGTCGCGCTTCCCATTGAACTGGATTACCACCACACCCTGAGCCTGCGGCTCAAGGGGACCGCGCCCTATGTCGACCGCTGCGAGTTCCGGCACGATACGGTCATGGCCCGGATCATGGATCTCCAGGGACGGAAGACGATGGACCGGCGGAGCCTGTCGTTCCTGACGGCCGAGCTCGGTCGGCAGACCATTCAGAAGAATGCGTACCAGTGGCTGTGGACCCCGCTGGACCGGGTCGCCTGGTCCGCCGCGGTCATTCTGCCGGATACCAGCATCGGCACGGTGACCTGGCGGCTGGAGGACCTGGACGGCAACATCCGAACCTCGAGCTGTGACCGGTCCACGATCTGCACGGAGTGCCGGGGACCGCAGTGAGCTGAGCCGGCTCGAGGACCTGAAAAACGACGGGGCACCGGCAAGGGTGCCCCGTTTTGCTTCGAGCGGCGTGGGTGAGATTCGAACTCACGAAGGAGTTTCCCCCTTGCCGGTTTTCAAGACCGGTGCCTTCAACCGCTCGGCCACCACGCCCGGACCCGGCAAAATGTACACTGCCCCGGGCCCGGGGCGACACGGCGACCGCGTCCTACTGGTCCTCCACCAGGTAGTCAAACTCGAAATGCGAAGCCTTGACCGTAGTCGGGCCGTGCGGAGTGTCGATGCGGGCCAGCCGTTCCCCGAGCAGGTTGGTCATGCGCTGGGTGACCCCGGGCCACAGCGGGGTGACTTCGTACCATCGATCGATGCTCAAGCCAGGGTAGTGAATCGAATCCATCGGTTTGACACGGGCGCGGGTTCGAGCCATCAGCGACCTCCATGGTTCGATCGCCCTGCGTTTTGCACGGCAGGACGAGGTGGTGGTGGTCCGTCGGTGTTCCTGGATGCTGCTGTTAAGTCGCGATGAAGGGTGATGTTGGCCGGTCAGCCGGCCCAACACGGGGGCTCGCGCGGGAAAAGGATCGCAAGGAGTGAACCAGCGGGGAGGCCTCCAAACCGACTAAATCTTTGCCGTCGAACAGTTTCCGGTCACCGGCAGTGAAGGCCTTTTCCGGGGACTACTCGCGTCCCCGGAGGTTGTGCTCGATGGCGGCAGCCACGGAGTCGGCTCGGACGCCGAGGGCGGTATCGCCCCGGCTGCGGTAGGTCTCGCCCATGATCGAGTAGAGCAGCCGGTAGACCCGGAGCATCGGCGCCGACGGCGGGTCCACCCAGCCCCGGGGCCGGTCGCGCGCCGCCGAGCCGATGTGGTACTCGTTCCAGAGCAGAGTGGTGGTGCGTGGAAGGTTGACGTAGCCGAATCCCCGGCTCAGCACGATGGAATCGTTGGCGACCACGGGCGTGGGGCTCAGGCGGCGGACCAGTCCCTGGGTGACCAGGTAGGGGCTCAGGTCGAACTTTTCGTCGGGATAGGGGCCGTCACTCCAGCTGAAGTAGATCGGGCGCTTGCCCAGGTTGTCGCGAATCAGCAGCGCCGCCGCCATGTCGGCCTTTTCCAGGTACTCGTCCCCATAGGTCAGCAGGACATCGCCAAAGCGCGAGCTTCCGCCCTTGGGTACCGGGTACACCAGCGGGATCTCGTCCAGCTGCTTCTCGCTGAAGGCAAAGACCGGGGTGGTCGGTTTGGTCCAGGTCCGATCCCGCCAGATCCTGGCGGCCCTGGCAGGGTCGAAGGCTTCGATGGGCCGCCGGCGCAGCTGGCGCAGATGCCAGTCGGTGTTCATCAGCGAGAGGTTGGCCAGCGTCACGTCCCGCCGGATCCCCTCCACCTCCTGGGCGTACCAGAGCGGGAAGGTGTCGTTATCGCCCGCGGTGATCAGGATGCCGTAGGGCTCGACCGATTCCAGCATGTCCACCGCGACATCGCGGGCCAGGGTCTCGTGGGCCCGCGAGGCGGTGACCCGGTTGGAGAACACCGGGATGAACGCCAGCGCCAGCACCGGGGACGCCAGCGCCCAGCGCGCCGCCGGTCCGGCGCGGTCCCGGAGCCAGGTATGCACCAGATTCATGAGGGCGCCGAATCCGAGGGAGACCATGAGTCCCCATCCCGCGAAGGAGGCCACGAAGAAGTAATCCCGCTCGCGCACCTCCCGTTCCAGCGCATCCCCGGCATGGTAGGAATAGCCGTACTTGAAATTCAGGTAGAACACCAGGCCGAAGGTGAAGGTGAGGACCATGACGGTGGCACCGGCCGCGGCTTCCTTGTCCCGGCTCCACAGGGCGAACAGGCCGCCCAGGCCGAGCACCGCGAACAGTGCCTTGGCGGCGCGGCCCCACCACTCGCAGTTGCCGAAGCCCCGGGTGCAGTCTCCGGCGAACTGCCAGCCGAAGTACTGCCAGTAGTTGCCGATCTGGGAGAGGAAATCCGCCTGCCGCTTGAAGACCGAGGGCTTGGCATATTGCACCCGGTTGAGCACGTCGAGCAGAGCCTGCCAGCTGGTGGGCTCGCCTTCGTTGATCGGCGGGAAGTGTCCGGCCCGGATCAACAGGAAGAAATAGTTGAGGCTGACCCCGACGATGACCGCGCCCAGGCCCAGGTACAGCGCGGGCCGGGCGAACTCGCTCCGGTCCACGGACAGGGTGTACACGATGAGCGCGGCGGTGACCACGATCAGCACCGCACCGACCGCGCTGGCGCCGAACCGGGTCCAGGCGCCGCTCACGCCGAGCAGCAGCGCGAAGGTCATGATGAGGACCCAGGGGCGAATCGCTTCCCGCCAGTCGGTCCACAGCACATAGACCGCGATGGTGGGCGCCACCAGCACGCCCATCATGTGGTTGGTGGAGGAGAGCGCGATGACGTAGGCGATCAGGACCAGCATCTTGTCGCGCCGGGGGCCGGAGGGCATGTCGCCCCAGCGCACGATCAGCCACAGGCTCAGCGAGACCGAGAGCAGCGAAAGGGTATAGACCTTCTCGTTGACGGTGGACTGGTTCCACACGGTCCAGGCAAAGGCGCCGACCAGGGTACCGGCGGTGGCCGCGGCGATCCGGGCCCAGCGGACCGGGACGATGCTCCGCAGCCAGCGCTCCGCCACCAGGAACCAGAACGCGGCCGAAGCGGCGCTGGTCACCGCGGCGAACAGGTTGATCCGCTGGGCGTAGGACTGGAGCAGCGGGATGGCCCCGAACACATGGGCCATCACGTTGAACAGCGGATTGCCGGGCGGATGGGGGATGCCCAGCACGTAGGCCGACGCGATGTATTCCGAGGTATCCCAGAACGCGGTGGTCGGGGCCAGGGTGGCGACGTAGACCGCGAGAATGACGATGCCGACCAGCGTGGCCCAGAGGTAGGCGGGCTTTTCCTGCTCGGTGGACAGCGCGGGGGAAACCAGAACGCCTCCCTTAGTGTCGGAACTGGCGGCTGCCAGTGATGACCATGGCGATGTTGTGCCGGTTGGCCGCGCCGATGACGTCGGCGTCACGCACCGAGCCGCCGGGCTGGATGATGGCGGTGACGCCGGCCGCGGCGGCTTCGTCCACCCCGTCGGCAAAAGGGAAGAACCCGTCGGACGCCATGACGCTGCCCCGGGTCTCGTGCCCCTGCTGCCGGGCCTTGTGCACCGCCATGAAGGAGCTATCCACCCGGCTCATCTGCCCGGCGCCGATGCCGATGGCCATTTCGGCCTTCGCGAGCAGGACCGCGTTCGACTTGACGCTGCCCACCGCGCACCAGGCGAAATTGAGATCGCGCCACTCCTCCGGGGTCGGCTTGCGGGTGGTGGCGACCTGCCAGCCGGCATCGTTGCGATCATAGCGGAACCGGTCCTGCACCAGGAACCCGCCGCGGACCGTCTTGAAGTCGAGTCCCCGGGCGTCCTGGCCCACCGGCAGCTCCACGATGCGCAGGTTCTTCCGGCTCTGAAACAGCTCCATGGCCTCGTCGTGGAACGAAGGCGCGACGATCACCTCGAGAAAGATGTCTTTCATCGCCTCGGCGGCCGCCCGGTCCACGACCGTGTTGAACGCGACCACGCCGCCGAACGCCGACTGGGGATCGGTCGCCAGGGCCCGGGTAAAGGCATCGGCCGGGGCGTGGCCCAGCGCGACGCCGCAGGGCGTCGTGTGCTTGACGATCACGCAGGCCGGCTGGTTGGGCCACAGCGATACCGCCGCCATCGCCGAGTCGAGGTCCAGGATGTTGTTAAAGGAAAGCTCCTTGCCGTGCCGCTGCTTGAGATCGGCGATGCCCCGGGGCTCCTCCGTCACGTAGAGCGCGGCCCGTTGTCCCGGGTTCTCCCCGTAGCGGAGCACCTGGGCCCGCTTGAGGCTGATGCCCAGGTTGCCGGGCAGGCCTTCTTCGCGGGGCGACAGGAAGGAGGCGATGGCCCCGTCGTAGTCGGCCGTGTGGGTGAACACCTTGGCGGCCAGCTGCCGGCGTACCGCGGGGGAAATCTCCCCCTGGCGCAGCAGCTCCAGCATCGGGGTATAGTCCGACGGATCCACGATGACGATGACGTGGGTGTGATTCTTGGCGGCGGAGCGGAGCATCGAGGGACCGCCGATATCGATGTTCTCGATGGCGTCCTCGAAGGTCACGTCCGGCTTGGCGATGGTGTTCTGGAACGGATAGAGATTGACCGCCACCAGGTCGATCGGCGTGATGTGATGCTGGGCCAGCGTGGCCTGGTGCTCGGGGAAATCGCGTCGGGCGAGCAGCGCCGCGTGAATCGCGGGGTGCAGGGTCTTGACCCGGCCGTCGAGGATTTCGGGGAAGCCGGTGACCTGGTCCACCGGCGTGACCGGCACGCCGGAGCCCTTGAGGGTCGCGCTGGTGCCGCCGGTCGAGATGATTTCCCAGCCCAGGTCCACCAGGCCCCGGGCGAACGCGACGATGCCGCGCTTGTCGCTGACCGAAATCAGCGCGCGGGGCATCGAGGACCTGGTTCAGCAGTCGTCATGAGTTCGACAAGGAGAAAGGCACCGGGCGACCGGCCCGCGCCGCGGCCCGCACCGCCGCCGGCAGCAGCCGGTGTTCGACTTCCAGCACCCGGTGCGCGAGGGTCTCGACGCTGTCGCCGGGAAGGACCGGGACCCGGGCCTGTCCCAGGATGGGGCCCCGGTCGTACGCTTCGTCCACCAGGTGCACGGTGGCGCCCGATTCGGTCGCGCCGCTCGCGAGCACCGCCTGGTGCACCCGGCCTCCGTACATTCCCGGCCCACCGAAATCCGGCAACAGTGCCGGGTGAATGTTGATGATGCGGCCGCGATACTTCCCCACCACCTCTGCCGGCACCAGTTTGAGGTACCCCGCGAGGACCAGCAGGTTCGCTCCCGCTTGTTCGAGTGGAACCAACCACTCACCGGCGCTCGCCGGATCGTTCAGCACCGCGGTCGGGATGCCCCGGCTCCGGGCCCGTTCCAGCGCTCCGGCGTCGGCCCGGTTGCTCAGCACCAGCACCACCGAGGCTTCCGGGTCCAGCGAATCGAGCAGCGCCTGGAGATTGCTTCCCCGTCCGGAGACGGCGACCGCTACCCGCATCGACATGGGCCGGGAAGATAACGCGGGGTCAACGCGACTGGCTACCCGGAACCGGGCCGGTGCGGGGCAGCAGGAACCTGACCGCGGCGGCGAGATCCGCCACCACCACGAACCCCTCGTGCCGGGCCGGTTCCGCCGCGCCGGCCCCGGCCCCAGTATCGACCAGGATGCCCATGCCGCCCAGGGTTTTCGCCGGTTCCACGTCGCGCAGCCGGTCGCCGATCCACCAGCTGGCCCGGAGATCGAGCCCGAATCGCTCGGCGGCCTGGCGGTAGAGCAGGGTACCGGGCTTCCGGCATTCGCAGGGCCCGGTAATCTCGGGGAGATGGGGACAGAAATAGTGGGCGTCGAGGCGGGCGCCTTCGGTCAGCAGCAGCTCATTGACCCGGCGCTCGATGGCGAAGTAGTCGTCGATGGTGAACCGACCGCGGGCAATCCCGGATTGGTTGGTGACCACGATCGCCCGCAGGTCCGCTTCGTTGAGCTGGCGAATGGCCTCGCCCGCGCCGGGAAGCAGCCGCACCCGGGCCGGGTCCCCGAGGTATCCCGGGTCCTCGATCAGGGTTCCATCGCGATCCAGAAACACCGCCGGCTTTCCCGCCATCAGTCCTCCGGCTGTGCCACTCGGCGAATTGCCTCGACAAGAGCGCCCTGCTCCGGGTCGAGAACCGTGCGCAGATCGAGAAGAATCCGGCCGTCCTGCACCCGGACCACCACGGCCGGAGTTCCCAGCCGGAGCCGGAGCGCCATGCTGTCGGCACCGCCGGATCCCGGGTCCAGGGAAACCAGCGAGGTGGGCAGCCGGGCGGAGGGAAAGGACCCGCCGCCCACGGCGGAATCTCCCGGCACCACCCGGGGATCGAGCGTCGCCGGGATGGCGGCCGCGAGCGTCGCCGCGCGCTCGGCAAGCCGCCCCGCCGGCACGGTGAGCATGGCGAGAACCGGGATCGCGCCGACCGCCTGTACGGGGTCCTGGTAGAGTCGCAGGGTCGCTTCCAATCCCGCCAGGGTGAGCTTGTCGGCCCGGAGCGCACGCGCGAGCGGGTTCTTCCGGCAGCGCTCGATCAGGGCCCGGCTCCCGACCAGGCAGCCGGCCTGGGGGCCGCCCAGCAGCTTGTCGCCGCTGAAGCACACCAGATCGGCCCCGGCGGTGACCGCGTCGGCGACCCGGGGCTCCCCGGTCAGACCGTATGCCGAGAGGTCGGCAAGCAGCCCGCTTCCGATGTCGTAAAGCAAGGGAATCCCGAACTCGCGGGCCAGCGCGGCGAGCTCGCCGGGCGGTGGCGTGTGCACGAATCCCACCTGCTCGAAGTTGGAGCGATGCACGCTCAGCATGGCCCCGGCGCCCTGCTCCAATCCGTCCCGGTAATCCTTGAGGTGGGTCCGATTGGTAGTGCCGATCTCCCGAAGGATCGCCCCGCTTTTCTGCATGATCTCCGGGATCCGGAACGCCCCGCCGATCTCGATCAGCTCGCCGCGCGAGATGAGGACCGGACGTCCTTCGGCCAGGGCGTTGAGCCCCAGGACCAGGGCACCCGCCGCATTGTTCACCACCAGGGCGTCCTCGGCGCCGGCCAGCGTGGCTAGGAGCGAGCGGCAATGGTCCGACCGGTGGCCGCGGGTACCGGTGTGCAAATCGAACTCGAGGCTGCTGTATCCCCTCGCCACGGCGGTGATGGCCTCGATCGCCGCGGCGGCCAGCGGGGCGCGGCCGAGGTTGGTATGCAGCACCACGCCGGTCGCATTGATCACCGGCCGCAGCGACGTGACCGCGCGGCGCTCAAGCCGCTCCCGGATCTCGAGTGCCCAATCCTCCGGCACGCCACCGCGCATTTTCCGGGCGGCTTCCAGCGCCTCGCGGGCGGCGTCGGCCACCAGGTGGCGCGGCGCAGTGGCCAGCAACGGCGCCAGTGCCGGGTCCCGGAGCAGACGGTCCACCGAAGGCAGCGCGCGGCGGGGATCGCTCATCGTTGGGGCCGCGGGGGAGCCGGGGGCGTGGAATCGCGCCTGGTGCTGTCGGGCGGGGTGGAGGCCGCTGGTGGCGGCGGTTCGGGAATGTTGAGCAGCTGACGCGAATCCGCCGCTGCCCCGTTCAGGTTGCGAATGCCGAACACCTGCACGACGTACTTGCCCCCCGGTTGCAGGTGGGCGGCGATTCGCAGCACCAGGTGATCGGACAGGGGCGGCCGCAGCCGCAACAGGGCGCGCGCCACGGAATCACGGCCTCCAGGGGGAGGTTTGAGGCGTTCGGCCGCCGCTGAGCGGGCGGAATCCAAGCGGGCGCGAGCCGAATCGGGCGCGGCCGAGTCGGCTTGGGACCGGATCAGCTGCCGGAGGCTGTCGTCGATGGCCTTGGCAAGCAGGGAAATCACCGGCAGCGGCGTGGAATCCGCGGTCGCCGTGATCACCCGGGCCGCCGCCGAAACGAATCGCTGATACGGATCCACCGGCTGGCTGAAGGTGAGATCGATGGTGCCACTGTCCGTGGTCGCGACATTGGTGAGCCGCGGACCCACCGTGTCCCGCACCGCCGCCCACAGCACCGCCGGCGCGGCCGAATCGGTGCCGGCCAGCAGCGAGTCCACCGCTTCCCGCCCATCCCGGCGGCGATTCCGGTTCTGGTCCACCGCGCCATAGAGCAGGTAGCGGCCGGCGGGAATCGGGCCCAGATCGAACCGGCCCCCGCTGTCGGCGAGCGCGCGATAGCTCAGCGAGTCGGGAAGCAGTAGGGCTTCGATCAGCGCCAGGGCGGCCGGGCGGCCACCGGCCCAGTCGATGACGGTCCCGCTGAGATGCGCGGCCGGGAGCGGGGCCCCGGTCGAAAAGGTGATCACGGTCCCGGTATCGAGCTGGTTTCGTCTCAGGTCTGTCACGCCGGGCAGCAGCTCGACGCGATAGACCCGGTTCGGCTGCCACCCTTCCCGGGGCTCGACCGCGATCACGTTCCGCTTCCAGCTGACCTTGGGAATTCGGGTCGTGGGACTCAGGATGATGAGCCGCTCCAGATCGCTGGTGCCCAGTCCCATGCTGGCCTGGCCGCCTTCGGAGATGACTTCATCGAAATGGAATTCCACCGCCCCGTCGAACCGGGGATACACCGCCATGCTCTCCGGACGGACGGCAATCAGGGCCGGCGGTGCATTATCGGGAGGTCCTCCTGGGGGAGGCTCGATCCGGGCACAGGCCATGAAGGCCAGACTCACTGCAAAACAGACGGACGGTAGGACGGTACGACGGTACGACGGTAGGGAGATCATCGTCCTAGCGGCAGCCCAGCCGCTGGAGCTTGCGGGCCAGCACCTCGGCCTGCTCTTTCCAGTCGCTCAGCTTGCGCCGCTCCCGCTCCACCACGTCGGCCGGCGCCCGGGAGACGAACTGCTGGTTGGAGAGCTTGCCGTTCTGGGCCTCGATCTGCTGCAGCATCCGGGCGTGCTCGCCGGTGAGTCGGCCGCATTCCTTGTCCAGGTCGATGGCATCGCCCAGGGGGACGAAGACCGCCGTCCCGTCAGACAGCACGCTGGACGCGCCGGCGCCGTCGGGGTGCTTCCCCAGCTCGAGCTGGGAGAGCTTGGCCATCCGCACGATCGTGGCCTGCTCGCTCGCGAAGGCCCGGCTGCCGGACTGCGACGCATCGGTCACGAAGGCCCGGATGCTCTGGCCGGGAGGAATGCCGTAGTCGGCGCGAATGCTCCGGATCGCACCGACCAGCTCCTGCACCAGTCCGAATTCGGCCAGCGCCGAGGGATCGGCGGCGCGGCTGTCGGCGCCGGGCCACGGCGCCCGGCTGATGCTGGCGGTCGCCGCATGGCGGGGCAGCTTCTGCCAGAGCGCCTCGGTGATGAACGGCATGACCGGATGCAGCATCCGGAGCGAGGTTTCGAAGGTGGCGGCCACCACCGCCCGCGCCACGTCCCCGCCCGGGCGATCGCCGTACAGCCGGGGCTTGATCTGCTCGATGTACCAGTCGGCGAGATCGCTCCAGAGGAAATGGTAGATCGCGCTCGCGGCCTCGTTCAGCCGGAACCGCTGGTACGCTTCGGTGGCGGCGCGCACCGTGGCATCGCACCGGGCGATGATCCAGCGGTCGGCGAGCCCCAGCTCGGCCCGGGCGACGACGTCGGGATACTTGCCGGCGAGCGGACGGGTCGGTCCTTCGAGATTGCCCAGAATGAACCGGCCCGCGTTCCAGAGCTTGTTGGCGAAGTTGCGCCCGGCCGCGAAGGAGGTCTCGAGATCCGACGGGTCCAGGATGAGATCGGTGCCGACCGCCATCCCGGCCACCACGGTATAGCGCAGCGCATCGGCCCCGTAGCGCTCCACCACTTCCAGCGGGTCGATGCCGTTGCCCAGCGACTTGGACATCTTGCGGTGCTGGGTGTCTCGCACGGTGCCGTGGAGATAGACCGTGTCGAACGGAATGTCTCCCATGAACTCCAGCCCGGACATGATCATCCGCGCCACCCAGAAGAACAGGATTTCGGGCGCGGTGACCAGGGTATTGCCGGGGTAGAACCGCGCGAGATCGGGCGTCCGGTCCGGCCAGCCGAGGCTGCTGAACGGCACCAGCCAGGAGCTGAACCAGGTGTCCAGCACGTCCGGGTCCTGCTCCATCGGGCCGCCGCAGTCGGGGCAGCGTTCCAGGTCGGTGCGGCTGGCCGCCATCTTCCGGCAACCGGGAGCGGTACAATACCACACCGGGATCCGGTGGCCCCACCAGAGCTGCCGGGAGATGCACCAGTCGCGGATGTTCTCCATCCACTGCGCGTACTCGTCGCCCCGCCGCTCGGGAATGAAGCGGATCTTCCCGGTGGTATAGGCGGCCAGGGCCGGCTTCGCCAGCGGCGCCATCCGCACGAACCACTGGTCCGAGAGCCTGGGCTCCACGATGGTTCCGCAGCGATAGCAGTGGCCGACCGCGTGCCGGTGATTCTCCACCTTCTCCAGCAGCTCGGCCGCCTTGAACTCGGCGACCACCTTCTTCCGCGCATCGAACCGGTCCATCCCCTGGAACCGCTCCGGCACCGTCTCCGCCATGCGGGCTTCCGGAGTGAAGATGTCGATACTTTGCAGCCGGTGCCGGCGGCCCAGCTCGAAGTCGAGCGGATCGTGGGCCGGGGTCAGCTTCACCGCGCCGGTGCCAAAGGCCGGATCGATCGCCTCGTCGGCGATGATGGGGATGACGCGGTCGACCAGGGGCAGCCGGACGTTCTTGCCGACCAGCGCGCGATAGCGGTCGTCGCCCGGATGCACCGCGATCCCGGTGTCGCCTAACATGGTCTCCGGCCGGGTGGTGGCCACCGTGATGTGGCCCCCCTCTTCCAGCGGATAGCGGAGATACCAGAGGTGGCCGTCCACCTCTTCCTTCTCCGCCTCTTCATTAGATAGGGCGGTGAGGCAGCGGGGGCACCAGTTGATGAGATAGTGGCCCCGGTAAACCAGGTCTTTCTCGTACAGCGAGACGAACACCTCGCGGACCGCGCGGCTCAGGTCCTCGTCCAGCGTGAAGTAGGTGCGGGACCAGTCGCAGCTGGCGCCGATCGCCTTGAGCTGGTCCAGGATGGTGGCGCCGGTCTCCTTCACGTAGGCCCAGACGCGCTCGACAAAGGCTTCCCGTCCCAGGTCGAACCGGGTCTTGCCCTCCTTGGCCAGCAGCCGCTCCACCACGTTCTGGGTGGCGATACCGGCGTGATCGGTGCCCGGAAGCCAGAGCGTATCCCGTCCCCGCATCCGCTCGAAGCGGACCAGCACGTCCTGGATGGTATTGTTGAGCCCGTGCCCCATGTGCAGATTGGCGGTCACGTTGGGCGGGGGCATCATGATGACGTAGCGCCCGGCGCCGGCGCCGGACGGCTGAAAGATCCCCCGGCTCATCCACCAGCGGTACAGGTCAGCTTCGATGTGGGAAGGATCGTACTGCGGAGCGAGCGGCTCGCTCATGCGGTCTGGTCCGTCAGGCTGGAGACGGTCTTCAGGCGCTTGTCGTCCTCACCCTGGACCAGCAGGCTGTTGATCACCTGCTCGATCCCGGCCACCTGGCTGGCCAGGCGGAAGGCCCGGGAGCGGATCAACCGGGTGGGCACCCAGCCGTGCAGCTCGACCACGTTCGCCCGGACGGCAACGACGTCGATGGTGAAATGCCGGAGGTCGGACTGGTCGATGGCGGCCCGCACGGCCCGGGCACCGGCAGCGATGGTGGGCGGCAGGGCGGCGGGCCCGCGCAGGGTGCCGAAGGCGCGTCGCACCCGGGTCGGTACGCCCCGGCCCAGCAATGCGGCCGCGGCGACGCCGGCCAGCAGGCCAACGCCGAAGCCGGCGAGCGTCCAACCCAGGGTCTCTCCCCCGGAGAGACGGTCCTTCTCTGACACGATGGGCTCCTCTGTGCGGCGGTCCTGTGAGGCGGACCAAATATAATTACTTTTGACCCTCTATGGTTCGCGACGACGACAGCACGATTTCACTCCGGGACCTGACGCGCTGGTTGTTTCCGGCGTTCATCGTCCTGCTCGGCCTGGCGCTGTTCTTCGGGCTGATCCGGAAGACCCAGCCGCGCGATACCCCGGTCCCGGTCGAACTTCCTTCTCTATGAGCCAGATCAAGATCACCCTTCCCGACGCCAGCGTCCGGGAGTATCCCAGCGGCGCCACGGCCCGGGACATTGCCCAGTCCATCGGGGCCGGCCTGGCGCGGGCGGCGCTCGCGGCCCGGGTGAACGGCCAGGTGTGGGACCTCGACCGCCCCATCGACACCGATGCCACGGTCGCCATCCTCACCGATCGCGACCCGGCGGCGCTCGACGTGCTGCGGCACTCCTCCGCGCATATCCTGGCGACGGCGGTGCGGGAGCTGTTTCCCAACGCGGGCATCGGGTTCGGACCGCCCATCGAAGACGGTTTCTACTACGACTTCCAGGTGGATCGTCCCTTCACGCCGGACGACCTGGCGCGGATCGAGTCCCGGATGGCCGAGGTGGCGCAGCGGGACTACCCGTTCGTGCGGGAAGTGGTGCAGCGGGAGGAGGCCAACCGACGCTTCGCCGACGATCCGCTCAAGCTGGAGCGTATTACCGAGCTGGGGGACGACGAGGTCATCTCCATTTATACCGATGGACCCTTCGTGGACCTGTGCCGCGGTCCCCACGTGCCCAGCACGGGGCGGCTGAAGCATTTCAAGCTGCTCCACGCCGCCGGGGCCTACTGGCGGGGGGACGAGCGGCGGCAGATGCTGCAGCGCATTTACGGCACCGCCTGGTTCAAGAAAGAAGACCTCGACGCCTATCTGCACCGCCTGGAGGAGGCCCGCAAGCGGGACCACCGCCGGGTCGGCCGCGAGCTCGACCTGTTCATGTTCCATCCCTCGGCGCCCGGGGCGGTGTTCTGGACCGAGCGCGGGACCATCCTGTACAACACCCTGGTGGACTTCATCCGGGAACGGCAGGTCGAAGCCTTCAAGGAGATCAAGACCCCGCTGATCTACAACAAGATGCTGTGGGAGCAGTCGGGGCACTGGGGCAAGTACCGGGAAAACATGTTCATGATCCTGAACAACGAGACCCAGGAGGCCGATGCGTCGCTCAAGCCCATGAACTGCCCGTCGCATTACCTGCTGTACCTGGGGAAGAAGCACTCCTATCGGGAGCTTCCCCTCCGTTTCGTCACCTTCGACGTGCTGCACCGGAACGAAGTCACCGGGGCCCTGTCGGGGCTCACCCGGGTTCGCCAGTTCCAGCAGGACGACTGTCACGTTTTCCTGATGGAGAGCCAGATCGAAGCCGAGGTGAAGTTCCTGATGGATTTCATCCTGGGCTACTACCGGACCTTCGGGCTTACGGCCACGATCAAGTTCGCCACCCGGCCGGAGACCCGGATCGGCAGCGACGAGCTGTGGGACCGGGCCGAGAGCGGACTCAAGGCCGCGCTCGAGGCGACCGGGATGCCCTACGAGCTCAAGCCCGGCGACGGCGCCTTCTACGGTCCCAAGATCGATTTTGATGTCACCGACTCGATCGGGCGGAGCTGGCAGCTCGGCACCATCCAGCTGGACTACGCCGCGCCGGAGCGCTTCGATCTCACCTACGTGGGCGAGGACAACACGGCCCACCGGCCCGTGGTGATTCACCGTGCGGTGAGCGGCTCCTTCGAGCGCTTCATCGCCATCCTGATCGAGCACTTCGCCGGCGCCTTTCCGGTCTGGTTGTCGCCCGAACAGGTCCGGGTCATCCCGATCTCGGACGCCCAGATGGACGCGGCCCGGAGCGTGGTGGACCGGCTCAAGGCCGCCGGGTTCCGGGCCCATCTCGACGACCGGCGGGAAACCCTGAACTACCGGGTGCGCGAAGGCGAAGTGCAGAAGGTGCCCTACATGGCGGTCATCGGACAGCGGGAAGCCGACTCGGGGAGTCTCGCGATCCGGGTTCGGGGCGCGGGGACCAAGCAGGAGGTGGTCCCGGTCGAGGACTTCATTGCGCGGGTCTCGGCCGAGGTGCGGAGCCGCGCCCTGGTGCCGTGAAGCCCGTCCTCGATTTCATCACCGCCCACAGTCGCTGGATCCTGGGAGCGATCGGGGCGGTTTTGATTGTCGGGGTGCTGCGTTCCCGCCGGGCGCTCTGGGCCACCTTTACCCTGGCGGCGGCGGTGGTCATCCTCGGGATCCTGGGGAATCAGCCCGGCGTGCCGATAGTGATCCGGGCGGTCCTGGTGTTCGTCCTCGGCGGCGTAGCGTTCTGGCTCCTGGACTGGGCCGAGAACCGGGTCCTCGGTTTGCTGATCGGCGCGCTGGGCGTGGCTGCGCTGGTGTATTTCTCGTAGACCCGGGTTATTTTCCCCGCGAAACCTCACTCAGGGTCCGGCTGTGAATCCCGCTACTACTCCCGTCATCGTTGCCGCCGTCCGCACCCCCATCGGGCGCTACCTGGGCGGCCTGAGCAGTTTCACCGCGCCCCAGCTCGGGGCGATGGTGATCCGGGATGCGATCAGGCGGGCCGGGATTGACGCGGGGGCGGTGGAAGACGTCATCATGGGCCAGGTGGTGCAGGGAGGCTCCGGCCAGGCGCCGGCCCGGCAGGCCATGATCCATGCCGGTCTCCCCGGGACCATCCCGGCGCTCACCATCAACAAGGTATGCGGCTCCGGGCTCAAGGCGGTGATGCTGGCGGCCCAGGCGGTAAAGGCCGGTGACGCGCAATGCATCGTGGCCGGCGGGCAGGAGTCCATGTCCACCGCCCCGCACTATGTCTTCGGCATGCGGACCGGGATCAAGGCCGGCAACCAGACCATGGTGGACGGCATGATCCACGACGGGCTCTGGGATTCCTTCGGCAACAATCACATGGGCGAGTACGCGGAGTACACGGCCGAGAAGGCAGGCATCACCCGGCAGGAGCAGGACCAGTTCGCCTATGAGAGCCACATGAAGGCGGTGCAGGCGACGGAATCGAAAAAATTCGCGGCCGAGATTCTGCCGGTCGAGATCAAGGGGAAGGGTGGGGTGACCGTGGTGGCGGCCGACGAGTCTCCCCGCAAGGATACCACGCCCGACACGCTCGCGAAGCTCAAGCCCGTGTTTCGAAGCCAGGGCACCGTCACGGCGGGAAATGCCCCGGGATTGAACGACGGCGCCAGCGCGCTGGTGATCACCTCGCAGGCGTTCGCCCAGAGTCACGGGCTCAAGGTGATGGCCCGGATTACCCAGTACGCCACCGGCGGTGGGGAGCCCAAAGAGCTCTTCTTCGCGCCGATCGTCGCGGTCCAGAACCTGATGTGCAAGGCGGGCACCGCCATCAACGATTACGACCTGATCGAAGCCAATGAGGCCTTCGCGGTGCAGGCCCTGGCCGATGGGCGGGGGCTGCACTGGGACTGGGAACGGGTCAACGTGAACGGGGGAGCGGTGGCGCTGGGACATCCCATCGGCGCCAGCGGCGCCCGGGTGCTCACCACCCTGTTGTATGAAATGCAGGACCGAAACGCCGCCACCGGGCTCGCGACGCTGTGCCTGGGTGGAGGCAATGCCGTGGCCCTGAGCGTGGAGCGTGACTGATGGCGATGCCTGATCTTCCCGTCGTAGCCCATGAATCGGCCGAAAGCCGGGCGCTGCCCCGGCCCGGCATTATCGGAGTTCTGCTGGGCGTGGTGCTGGTGTCCATCGCCGCACAGATCTCGGTGCCCATACCAGGCAGCGTGGTGCCCGCGACTCTGCAGGGCCTCGCGATCCTGATCGTCGGCGGCGTCCTGGGACCCCAGGCCGGATTCCTCGCGCTGATGATCTATCTCGCGGCCGGCGCCGCCGGGCTCCCGGTCTTCTCCCCGCTCGGCGTCCCCGGCACGTCCCGGCTCCTCGGGCCAACCGGTGGATACCTGCTCGCCTTTCCGGTCGCGGCTCTGGTCACCGGCGCTCTTGCCCGCCGCGATGCCTTGCTGCGCTGCCTGGTCGCCTGCCTGCTCGGCATGATCGTGATTCACGCTGGCGGGATCGCCTGGCTCAGTGTCCAGACCGGGGGCCTCGCGCTCCCGATCAAGGCGACGCTGCCCCTGGTGCTCACCGACCTCGTGAAGGTAGTGCTGGCCGCGCTGGTCGTGACCCGGCTGCGGGGCCATTCGATGCTCTCCCGTTGACCCAGCCGGCGGCCCCGCCCCGATCGCTGCTGCTGGTCCGCGCGATCCTGGGAATCGTCGCCTTCGGTCTGCTGGGCTATTCGTTCATGCTGGCGCTGGCAATCCCGGCCTATCAACTGGCGGGAGCGATGGGCGGACCGGTGGCCGCCTGGGCCAACAACGCCGACACCGGCAAACCGTTTGTCGTGGCGATCGCCGCCGTGCTCGGATTCGGCGCCGCCAACTGGCTGGTGGGCATGCTGGCCTTCCGGCTGCGGCCCACCGACCTGCGCTGGCGCAACACCGGTGGCGGGCTCCGGGGCTTCGTCCGCTTCTTCGTCGCGGGACTCGTCCTGGCGGCCCTGGTGCTGGTGCTGGGCGCGGCGGCGGGAGGCGCCCGGTGGAGCCCGGACCAGGGTGATCTGGCGCTCTACTTCGAGCGGGTCGGTCTCGCCCTGCTGCTCCTGGCGCCGGCCGCCCTGGCGGAAGAGATCGCGTTTCGCGGATTCCCCATCATTGCGCTGGACCGGGCGGTGGGACGGGGTATCGCGATCGGGGTGACGGCCCTGCTGTTCGCCCTGGCCCACTCGAGCAATCCGGATGTCACCACGCTCAGCATCGGCAACATCAGCGTGGCCGGTGTGCTGCTGGGGATCGCGTTGTTCGCGCCCGGCGGGCTCTGGGCGGCGACGGGGTTTCACCTGGGCTGGAACTGGGCCATCGTGGCGCTCGACGCGCCGGTGAGCGGGATCAATTTCCGGATCCCTTTCATTAATTACGATCCCGGCGGGCCGGCCTGGCTCACCGGGGGCAGGTTCGGCCCCGAAGGCGGCGTGATCGCGACCCTGGTGCTGGGTCTGGCGACGGCGGTGGCCAGCCGGATGATCCTGCAGAGAAGTAGGATTGAGGATTGAGGATTGAGGAAGCAAGAGCCGGAAGCAGTTCACTGCCTCGATCCTCAATCCTCGATCCTCAATCCCCGATCCTCAATAATGAAGCGGAGACCTATGCCGAAGGCTGGTGTCATTGGAAGTGGGACGATGGGCAACGGCATTGCCCAGGTCTTCGCCCAGTACGGGTGGGACGTGGCGCTGGTGGACGTGGCCCAGGGCGCCCTGGAGAAGGCGCAGGCCACCATCCGCGCCAACCTGGACCGCATGGTGAAGAAGGGGACGCTCACCGCCGAGGCGGCGGGCCAGGTGCCGTCGCGGATCGGTCCCAGCACCGATCTCGCGGCAGTGAAGGACGCCTCGATCGTGGTCGAAGCGGCGAGCGAGAACGCCAATCTCAAGTTCTCCCTGTTCGAAACCCTGGACCGCACCTGCCAGCCCGCCGCCATTCTCGCCAGCAACACCAGCTCCATCTCCATCACCGAAATCGCCGCCCGCACCAGCCGGCCCGGGCAGGTCATCGGCATGCACTTCATGAACCCGGTGCCGGTGATGCAGCTGGTCGAGGTGATCCGGGGCCAGGCGACGACGCCGGCCACCACCCAGACCGTGATGGAGCTGGCCAAGGCGCTGGGCAAGACGCCGGTCGAGGTGAACGATTATCCCGGCTTCGTCTCCAACCGGGTGCTGATGCCGATGATCAACGAGGCGATCTTCTGCGTCATGGAGGGCGTGGCCACCCCGGAAGCGGTGGACACCGTGATGAAGCTGGGGATGGCGCACCCGATGGGCCCGCTGACCCTGGCCGATCTCATCGGGCTCGACACCTGCCTGGCGATTCTGGAGGTGCTGCACCGGGGGCTGGGCGACGACAAGTACCGACCGTGCCCGCTGCTCCGCAGGATGGTGGCCGCCGGGCAGCTCGGGAGAAAATCAGGGCGAGGCTTCTACTCGTATTGAGGATCGAGGATCGAGGATTGAGGATCGAACGGCAAGATTCTCGGCCCCCGCGGTGACCTCCTCAATCTTCAATCCTCAATCTCACTCGGGACGGAACATGGATGCGTTTGCGGAAATGAAGAAATTCGGCCACGAGCAGCTGGCCCTCTGCCACGAGCCGTCCTGCGGCTACTTCGGCATCATCGCGATCCACGATACCACGCTCGGGCCCTCGCTGGGCGGCACCCGGTTCTGGAACTACGCCTCCACCGACGAAGCCATCACCGATGCCCTGCGGCTGGCCCGCGGGATGACCTACAAGGCCGCCGTCGCGGGGCTGAACCTGGGCGGCGGCAAATCGGTCATCGTGGGCGACAACAAGCGGAAAGACCGGGAGGCCGTGTTCCGGGCCCATGGCCGGTTCGTCGAATCGCTGGGCGGCCGCTACATCACGGCCGAAGACGTGGGGACCAGTCCCAACGATATGGAGTTCGTCCGCATGGAGACGCGCCACGTGGCCGGCCTCCTCGGCATGTCCGGTGATCCCTCGCCGGTGACCGGCTACGGCGTGTACATGGGCATGAAGGCCGCGGCCAGGGCCCGGTGGGGAAACGACAGCCTGGCGGGCAAGACCGTGGCGGTGCAGGGCTGCGGCAAGGTCGGCTACTACCTCTGCCTGCACCTGAAGCACGAAGGGGCCCGGCTCCTGGTCACCGATATCGACCCGGAGCGGGTCAAGCAGGTGGTCGGCGAGACCGCGGCCACGCCGGTAAAGCCGGAAGAGATCTACCAGCAGAAGGCCGATATTTTCTCCCCGAACGCACTGGGCGCGGTGATCAACGATCGCACCCTGGGTCTCATCAAGGCGGAGATCATCGCCGGCGGGGCCAATAACCAGCTGGCCGAAGAGCGCCATGGGGACGAGCTGGAGAAGAAGGGATTGAGCTACGCGCCCGACTATGTGATCAACGGCGGCGGCCTGATCAACGTCTATGGCGAATTGCAGGGCTGGGAGACCGAACGGGCCAAGCGCAAGGCGGGGGAAATCTACCAGGCCATCTCGTCGGTCTTCGCGATCGCCAAACGGGACGGCATCCCGACCTACCTCGCGGCGGACCGGCTCGCCGAGGAGCGGATCGCGGCGGTGGCGCAGCTCAACCAGATCTACGTCCAGAAGACGTGAACGGTGAGCGGTAAACGGTGAACGGGATAGTGCGCGCCGATCGCGAAACCAGTCCCGTTCACCGTTGACTGTTCACCGCTTACTGGGTAGGAAGCTCCACCTTAGATTGAGCATATGCCCGAGACCATCCCGATCGGCACCGACCACGCCGGCTATCAGATGAAAGAGCGGCTCAAGCAGGAGCTGGTCCGCCTCGGCTACCAGCCGAAGGACCTCGGCGCCAATTCGGCCGAGCCGGTGGACTACCCGGATTATGCCCATCCGGTCGCGGAGATGGTGGAGCAGGGCGAAGCCCGGCGGGGGATCCTGCTCTGCGGCAGCGGGCAGGGCATGGCATATGCCGCCAACCGGCATCACGGGGTCCGCGCGGCGCTGGTCTGGTCGCCGGAGATCGCGACGCTATCCCGTTCCCATAACGACGCGAACATCCTGGTCCTGCCCTCCCGGTTCCTGAGCGATGACGAAGCGGTGGAGATCCTCCATCGCTTCCTGGAGACCCCGTTTGAAGGTGGCCGCCATATCCGGCGGGTGGAAAAAATCGAGGATGTCACGACGCCATGACCTTTGATCACGATGCGCCGCTCCGGGTCTCCGATCCCGCCATCGCCGGCCTGGTGAACCAGGAAGTCCGCCGCCAGCAGGAAGGCCTGGAGCTGATCGCCAGCGAGAACTTCGCCAGCCGCGCCGTGCTCGAAGCCATGGGTACGCCCCTCACCAACAAGTACGCCGAAGGCTACCCCGGCCGCCGCTACTACGGCGGCTGCGAGGTGGTGGACCAGGTGGAGCAGCTGGCGATCGACCGCGCCAAACAGCTTTTCCAGGCCGAGCATGCGAACGTGCAACCCCACTCCGGTGCCCAGGCCAACTTCGCCGCCTTCATGGCGGTGCTGCCCCCCGGACAGCTGCTCCTGGGGATGTCGCTGCCGCACGGCGGGCACCTCTCCCACGGCGCCCCGGTCAATCACAGCGGCGCGATCTGGAAGGCGAGCCACTACGGGGTCAACCCGACCTCCGGCGTCATTGACTACGACGCGCTCCGGGACCAGGCCAGGCGGGAACGGCCCGGGCTCATCATCGCCGGGGGCAGCGCCTACGCCCGGTTCATCGACTTCGCCGCCTTCCGCTCCATCTGCGACGAGGTGGGAGCCCTGCTGCTGGTGGACATGGCCCACTTTGCCGGGCTGGTGGCTGGAGGAGTCTATCCCTCGCCGGTTCCCCATGCGCACCTGGTCACCAGCACCACGCACAAGACGCTTCGGGGACCGCGGGGCGGGTTGATTCTCTGCAAAGCTGACCTGGCCAAGGCGGTGGACAAATCGGTATTCCCCGGCACCCAGGGCGGCCCGCTCGAGCACGTGATCGCCGCCAAGGCGGTCGCCTTCGGCGAGGCGCTGCAGGCGGACTTCCCGGGTTACTGTCGCCAGGTGGTGGCCAATGCCAGGGCGCTGGCGGGTGGCCTGGTCGAGCGCGGGTTCGCCATCGTCTCTGGGGGCACCGATTCCCACCTGATGCTGGTGGACCTGCGTCCCAAGAACCTCACCGGCAAAGTCGCCGAGCACGTGCTCAACCAGGCCGGAATCACGGTCAACAAGAACACCATTCCGGACGACCCCCAATCGCCTTTCGTCACCAGCGGGATCCGGCTCGGCACTCCCGCGCTCACCACCCGGGGGATGGGCGAACCCGAAATGGTCCGCATCGCCGAGCTGATCGACCAGGTCCTCTCCCGCCCGGAGCCGGCCACGATCGAACAGGTGCGCCGCGATGCCGAGGACCTGGCCTCCGCCTTTCCTCTCTATGGCCAGCGACCCCAGCCGGCCGCTCCCCGTGGGGCCTGAGGAGCGATGAACGAGCTGCAGTTCGCCGAAGGAATCCTGGACCGGATCCTCTCCCGGGAAACCCGCTACCCCGAGCGGGCCTACCTCTTCGTGCTCGCCGCCATCGAATTCCTGCAGCATGACCTCCCCGCCCGCCGCCACGTCACCGGCGAAGAGCTGGCCTGCGCCTGCCGCGACCTGGCCCTGCGCCAGTTCGGCCTGCTGGCCCCCTCGGTCCTGGGATACTGGAACATCAGGGAAACCGCTGATTTCGGCCGGATCGTTTTCACGCTGGTGAGTGCCGGGCTGTTGATGACGCAGCCCACTGACCGGCTGGAAGACTTTGCCGATGTTTATGCCTTTTCCGAGGCATTCAGCGCCGCCCGGGTCTGGGATCGGGTGGAAAAGCTCTGAGGTTCGGCCGAGGTACAAGGGGAGGGCATTATGGAGGGAAAAGACTGGCCCCAGTGCCGTAAGTGCAGCCAGGGCATTCTGATTCCGCTTTCCGACTACGGCCGCGATGGCGCGCCGATCACCTATAAAGCCTGGGTCTGCACCAACCCCGAGTGCGGGTTCAACCTGCGCATCGACAATGGCGAGATCTCTATCGGGAGAACGATCAGCCAGAGCCACAAATAGCCCAAAACCGCGTGAACGGTGAGCGGTAAGCGGTGAACGGGGCTGGAAACCGGATCCAGTCGTCCCCCGGCGCCTGGTCCACCGTCCGGTCCCGTTCACCGTTCACTGCTCACCGGTTTTGTTTACCTTCTTCGTATGCCCATCCCCGTCCTGACACCGGAGCAGGCCGCCGCCTGGGACAGCGCGGCCGTCGCGGCTCGTATCGGTCTGGAAACCCTGATGGAAACCGCCGGACGGGCGGTCGCGACCGCGCTCGTCACCCGCTATGGCGACCGGCTGTCCCAGGGGGTTCTGGTCGCGGCGGGGATCGGGAACAACGGCGGTGATGGCTGGGTCACCGCCCGCGTGCTGCACCAGGCTGGAGTTCCGGTCTGGGTGGCGGCGCTCCCCGGCGAAGGCAGCGAGCTGCAGCGGCACATGGCGGCACGGGGTCGGTCGGCAGGCGTCCGCCAAGTGACTCCGGATGGTCCCTGGCCCAACGCCGGACTCCTGGTGGACGCCCTGCTCGGCACCGGGGCCAGGGGCGCGCCGCGCGAAACCATCGCCTCGCTGGTCGCCCGGATGCAGGACCTTCGCCTTCCCATCATCGCCGTGGACGGCCCGACCGGGCTCGATCTCGGTTCCGGCGTCAGCTACATCCCTACCCGGGCGGATCTCAGCATCACCTTCGGCGGCCCGCGCCGCGGTCATCTCCTGGCCCGCGACGACATCGGCGCGCTCCTCATCGCCGACATCGGGCATCCGGCGCCGGATCCGGCCTGGCCGGTGCTCATGACCGACCAGCGCGCCGCCGAATCGCTGCCCCGATTGTTCGCGACCGATCACAAGGGAGACCGCGGACGGGTGGTGATTGTCGGCGGCAACGCGGGAATGACGGGAGCCATTCGCCTGGCCGCGCGGGCCGCATTCGGGGCGGGCGCCGGCCTGGTCCACGCCGTCGCCCCCGCCGAAACCGTGGCGATGCTGATTGGCGCCGAGCCGGATCTCCAGACCCTGGCGCACCGGCTCGAGCCTCCGCTCAGCGCCGAGTTGACGTCTTTGGTCAGCCGGGCGGATGCCGTCGTGGTCGGACCCGGCCTGGGCCGGGGAGAGCACACCGCCGAACTCGTGCTCGCGCTCCTGGCCACGGCGAAGGCGGCGGTGATCGATGCCGATGCGCTCACCGTACTGCAGGGCCGCGGGGGCCAGATGAGCGAGCTGGGCAGGGAGAAACCGCTGGTGTTGACGCCGCATCCGGGGGAATTCCGCACCCTCTTCCCCGAGCATGCCACCCACCTCGAGTCGGATCCCTGGAGCGCAGCGTCGGCCGCCGCGCAGAGTGCCGCCGCCACCGTGCTGCTCAAAGGCGTGCCGACGGTGGTCGCGCGGCCGGGGCGTCCCATGCAGACGGTGGCCGCCGGCAATCCCGGGCTCGCGACCGGTGGCAGCGGCGATCTCCTCAGCGGTTTGGTGGGCACCGCCCTGGCCCAGGGCCTGGAGCCGGAAATCGCCGCCGCCCTCGGCGCCCAGATCCTGGGCCGCGCCGCCGATCTCGCGGCCCGGCGCACCAGCGCCCGGAGTCTGCGGCCGATGGACGTCATCGCCGCCTTGCCGGACCTGTGGCGCGGCTGGGAGCTCCTGCGAACCACGCCGGGTTTCCTGGTGCCCCCCTATGCGCTCGAGCTGGAGCCCCCCCAGGCCACCTGATTGTGGAGTATGGGAATATGGGAAGGTGGGAATGATTCTATATTCCTAGCCATGCTGTCCCGTATCATCTTCGCCTGCGTGACCCTGCTGACTACCCCCCTCGCCGCCCAGGCCGGGCGGGATTGGTCCACCCGGGACCGGGTGGTGATCGGAGACTTCACCCGGATCACCTCGGTCGCCGCGGCGCAGGACCGGATCTATGCCACCTCGCCCACCTCGCTGCTGATCTGGAATCCCCAGTTCCGGCAGTGGGAAGGGCCGATCACGCCGGTGGATCCCACGCTGCTCGAGCGAGTCTTCACCGCCGCGATCGATCCGCTGGACAATTCGCTCTGGCTCGGCAAGACCGACGGTTGGATCCATTACCAGCCGGGGATTCAGCTGTGGGACCGGGGGACCGTGGCGGGCGGAGTCCAGGAGATCGCCTTCGACATGGACCAGCCGCTTTCGGGTCTGTATCTGCGGAGCGGTGGCAGCTGGCTGCTGGTTCCTCGTGGTGGGGGCGTCGCCATGCCCAGCCAGCCGCCGGGCCATCCCATTCGTCCCGCCACGGTGCAGGACGCCATCGGCGCCAACCCCGTCCTCCAGGCCAACAGCGCGCAGATCCTGCTGGATAACCGGCTCTCTTCCGCCCGCTACACCGCTGCGGCTCGCTCCTTCGACGGGCTCGGGTGGTACCTGGGGACCTGGGGCGTCGGCCTGCTCTACATCTCCGATGGCTCCGCACTACCCCAGCGGCTCACGTTCGGTCTCCCGGGCCAGGTGGCCGGTGCCCTGTTCGCCGCGCCGGGCGGCGTCTGGGTCTCGACCGACCAGAGCACCACGCAGAAGAGCGGGCTCGCGTTCGTCGCGTCGGACCTGAGCGGCTTCACCTGGGTGCAGGGACAGACCGGCTTCGGCCTTCCGTTCGGCTACGTGCGGCGGATCGTCGGACTGGACCAGAATCTCTGGGCCGCCTCCGACGCGGGGCTGGCGCGGATCGACCCGGAGTCCGGCCGGGTCGATCTCCTGGACCAGGGTCGGGGCCTGCCCGACAGCCGGGTCTATACGGTGGCGACGCGCCGGGGCCAGCTCGCGGCGGGCACGGCGCACGGCCTGGTGCTGGTCAAAGACGGGAACGTCGAGCGGGTGGCGCCGGATTATGCCGATGCCGTCTTCGCGGCCACGTTTTCTCCGCAGGCCGATACCATCTGGGTCGGGACCCCGCTGGGGCTGCGCGCCGCGGTTCGCGGCCAGAGCGCACTGGGGCTCCCCCCGGAGCTGGAAGTGGCCGCCACGCTGGGCGAGCCGGTCATCGCCCTGGCCTGGGCGGGGGATACGCTCCTGGGACTCACCGAGGACCGGCTCATGTGGAACGACCGGCGAATGAAGAGCTGGTGGCTGGGGCCGGTACTTTCCAACAGCCTGGGGCGGCTCCGCGCGCTGGCACCGGCGGAACGCGGGGTCTGGATCGCCGGCGACCAGGCGGTCGGATTCGTACCCTTCAACGCGCAGCCGATTCGCCAGCTGCGCTTTCCCGCCGATCTCCCCGGCCGCCCCTTCGATTTGGCGGTGGACGACGACTATCTCTGGGTCTCGACCGACCAGGGAGTGGTGCGCTTCAGGCTCGAAGCCGTCCAGCCATGACCGGCAGCGCCGAGCCGCGGCTCGGACCCGGTGGGGAATTCGAGCGGATCCGTTCGCTCGCCCGGGTCCTGGGCTCCCGTGCCCGCGGATTGGGCGATGACTGCGCGCTGCTGGACCTGGGCGGCGACGTGCTCGCCACCAGCGTGGATCTCTCCATTGAACAGGTGCATTTCCGGCGGGATTGGCTCTCGCTGAGCGAGATCGGCTGGCGCTCCGCCGCGGGCGCGATGTCCGATCTCGCGGCGATGGGTGCCACCCCGGTCGGCCTCCTTGCCGGCATCGCGGCCCCGGCGGGGACCGAATCCAGCGCCATCGATCAGTGCATGGCCGGCATGGGAGCGCTGCTGGAGCAGACCGGTGGCAGCGTGCTGGGCGGCGACCTGAGCACCGCGCCGGCATGGTGTATCAGCGTCACCGTGTTCGGCATCGTGCCGCGGCCGGTCCTCCGCTCCGGCGCCGCGCCAGGCGATTCGCTCTGGGTGACCGGCGCGCTGGGCGGATCCCGCTCGGCGCTGGAACATTTTCTTGCGGGGCAGGAGGTGCCGGCCGGCTGCCGGGAACGTTTTGCCCGCCCGGTCCCCCGGCTCGAAGCGGGAGCATGGCTGGCCCGACACGGGGCCCACGCGATGATCGACCTCTCGGACGGGATCGCGGGCGATGCCCGCCACCTGGCCGCCGCCTCGCAGGCAGCCATCGTGATTGAGCTCGATCGGCTGCCGCTCCATCCCTGCGTGCCCGGGGCCGCCGCATCGGCCGGCGAGGAGCCCGCTGCCTTCGCCGCGGCTGGGGGCGAGGACTACGAGCTGCTGGTTGCACTGGGGCCGGAGTTTTCCGGCCACCTGGCCGGACGGTTCACCGCCGACACCGGGGTCGCGCTGACCTGGATCGGACAGCTCGGAGCCGGTGAGGGTCTGACACTGACTCTTGCGGGACAGCCCGTCACCCTGCAGGGATACGATCACTTCCGTTGATACGCGCCCTCTGGTATGTCGCGACTTCGTTCGTGGTGACCGCGTACTACTGCCTCATGGTCATCGTGGCGTCACTTATCGGAATCCCGCTCACGCCCAACGGGGTGTACGATCGGGCCGGCCGCGAATGGGGCCGGAAGCTGCTGCGACTCAACGGTCTTCATCCCATGCTGGTCGGTGGCGAGCAGATCCCGGACGGGCCCTGCGTCTTTGTCGCCAATCATGTCTCCTGGATCGATATCTGGACCCTGGTCGCGCTGCTGCCCGGCCGGGTGCGCTTTCTGGCCAAGCGCGAGCTGCTCCTGGTGCCGGTGTTCGGCTGGGCCATGAAGCGCGCGGGGCACATTCCCATCGACCGGCAGAACCGCCGGGCGGCGTTCGATGCCTATGCGGAGGCAGTGCGGCTGATCCGGCAGGGGACCCGGGCGATCATTTTCGGGGAAGGGACCCGGAGCCGGAATGGAGAATTGCTTCCCCTCAAGAAAGGTCCCTTCGTCCTGGCGATCCAGGCCGGGGTGCCGGTGGTGCCGGTCTATCTCGAAGGCACCTACCAGGTCCTGCGCAAGGGATCGATCGCGCTCCGGCCGGGGCCGATCCGGGTGCTGGTCGCGGAACCGATCGGCACCGAGGGCCTGTCGTACGATGATCGCGAGACGCTGAGCCTCCGCTGCCGGGAGCGGCTTCTCGGGCTTCGCGATCACGTTGACTCGTCCATAGTCACCAAGTAGCTTCCCCGCCCGACGGTAGGGTGGGGGGGCGGTAGGGTGGTAAAGCGGTACGCAGAGGCGCGTGGCCTCACTGCTCACTCTTCTCTGGTCACTGGTCACTGGTCACTCGTCACTCGTCACTGGTCAATGAGCACAATCATCGAGGTCCACGCCCGCGAAGTCATTGACAGCCGGGGCAATCCCACGGTCGAAGCCGAGGTTATCCTGGCCAGCGGCGCCCAAGGTCGCGCCGCGGTGCCCAGCGGCGCGTCCACCGGGGAGCACGAGGCGGTCGAGCTGCGTGACAACGACCCTCGCCGCTACGGCGGCAAAGGCGTCCAGGACGCCGTGCGCAACGTGAACGAGGTCCTCGGGCCCCGGCTTGAAGGCATGGCAGCCGAAGATCAGATCGCCATCGACGCGGTTATGCTGGAAGCGGACGGCACCCCGAACAAGAGCAACCTGGGCGCGAACGCGCTGCTCTCGGTCTCGCTGGCCACGGCTCGCGCTGCCGCCGGCGACGCCGGGCTGCCGCTCTATCGCTACCTGGGCGGCCCTATGGCGCACGTGCTTCCGGTGCCCATGATGAACATCCTGAACGGCGGGGCCCACGCCAACAACAATGTGGATGCCCAGGAGTTCATGGTGGTCCCGATCGGCGCCGACGAGTTCTCCGAGGGACTCCGCATGGGGGTCGAGGTCTTCCACGCCCTGAAGAAGGTGCTCGGCAAGAAAGGACTCTCCACCGCGGTCGGCGACGAGGGTGGCTTTGCGCCCATGCTGCCCTCCAACGAGGCGGCGCTGGACGCGGTCATGGACGCGATCCAGGCCGCGGGCTACGAGCCGGGGAAGGACATTGCCATCGCGCTGGACGTGGCTGCGTCGGAGCTGCTGGAGAACGGCGGCTACGTCTTCAAGAAGGGAGACCAGAGCCGCCGGTCTGCCAAGGAAATGATGGAGCTTTACACCCAGTGGGTGGACCGCTATCCCATTGTTTCCATCGAGGACGGGCTGGCGGAAGACGACTGGGACGGCTGGGCGGCGCTCACCGAGGCGCTGCACGACCGGGTCCAGCTGGTGGGGGATGATCTCTTCGTCACCAACGTGGACCGGCTGGGCCGGGGGATCGAGCGGAGTATCGGCAACGCGATCCTCATCAAGGTGAACCAGATCGGGACCCTGACCGAGACCATGCAGTGCATCGAGCTGGCCAAGAGCAGCTCCTACGGGGTGATTATCTCCCACCGCTCGGGCGAAACCGAGGACACCTTCATCGCCGACCTGGCCGTGGCCACCGGGGCCGGCCAGATCAAGACCGGGAGCGCCAGCCGCAGCGACCGGATCGCCAAGTACAACCAGCTGCTCCGCATCGAAGAGGAGCTGGGTGACGTGGCCCATTACCCGGGCCGGGACCTCTACTCGCTGTGAAGCGGCTGCGCTGGCTGGGCGCCCTGCTGGTGGTCGGGATGGTCATCTTCGCCATCCAGGGCGGCACCTTCAGCACCTGGGACTGGCTGACCCTCAAGGAAGAGGCCCGGAGCGAACGGACCGCGGTGGAGCAGCTGAAGCAGAATATCGACTCGCTGGAGAAGGTGGCGGCGCTGGTCGAGCGCAATCCGGTCGAGCAGGAGCGGATTGCCCGGGAGGAATTCGGGATGATCAAGTCGGGTGAGTTCTTGTACCGGCTGGTGCCCGATAGCTCGAGCGGCAAGTGACAGGTGACAAGTGACAAGTCGCTGCTTACTTTCGCCCGACGTGTTACTTGTTACTTGTTACTTGTCACTTGTTACTTGATTAGGGCAGGGTAGCTCAGGTGGTTAGAGCACGGCACTCATAATGCCGGGGTCGAGGGTTCGAGTCCCTCCCCTGCTATGGTCGAAGAAGCAGTAGTGTGGTGCGGTTCGCCTACCACAGTCCCCGGTTTCCCCGCCCGGCAGCCGCAGCGCAAGCCCAGCCACTTCCCGATCTCGCAACTCCTTGCAGGGTGAGCTACAACGCCCTGTCATGCAAGAGGTTGGGAAATTCACGTTTGAATTTACTGTAAGATTGTCGGCCACCGGCCAGGAGTGGTACATCGGTTGCTTCCTCCCCCCTCCGGCAGTTCACAGCCTCTCCAACTCAGTGAAGAGACTATGCGCATCCGGTCACTCCTGGCCACAGGAGCACTGCTCCTCGTCGCCTCGCCCCTGGCGGCCCAGACCAAGGTCAAGCTTACCAGCGCCGGACATACGGTCGCGTTCGGGGTGTATGTCGGTCCGTACAAGGGCCAGCTGGGCTCCGCGCCCGGCGCCCCGACCGTCGACCTCTATTGTGTGGATTATCTGAACCACTCGTCGATCGGCCAGACCTGGAACGCCTACAAGACCAACCTCGGCTTCAGTGCCAATCCGAATCTGGGGAATACCCGGTTCGGCGCGACCACCAATTCGCTCCAGAACTACCGGATGGCGGCCTGGCTCACGACCCAGTTCGCTACGGCGCCGTCCACCCAGTGGGGCGATATTCACGCGACCATCTGGCAGCTCATGACGCCCAGCTCGCCGAACGTCCACCCCAACTCGATCTGGCTGGCGGCGGCGCAGAATTTCTATCTGACGAACACCAATCCCCACTTCTACGATCGCTTTCAGATCCTGAGCGACGTGAACCTGAGCCGGCCCAATGCTCAGGGCATCCGCCAGGGCGGGGTGCAGGAGTTCATCACGGTGACCCCGGAGCCCGGCACCCTGCTTCTGCTGGGGACAGGCCTGGCCGGTCTGCTGTTCATCGGGTACAAGCGGCAGGTCGGCTGACGAACCTGGCCATTGTCCTGGGTAGTTCCATTCGAGCCGGGATCACAACCGGGACTAGCTGGAACCATCCAGGATAACGGCCGCCACCTCGATGACGGCGGCTCCCGATGCGATACCGCGGAGCCGCCGTTATCTTTTGCGGTACGCCGCACGCTCGCGGCTCTCCCTCAATCAGGTGCCGCATGGACTCGATGCTGCCCCGGCTCAAGTGGCCGCTCTACCTGCTGGCGATCGTGCTCATCGTGAGCCCGCTCGCCGACTTCGCGACCAGCGTGCTGCCGCTCAGCCCCACCGACATCAAGTGGCGGTTCGCCACGGTGGCCCTGTTCTCCGGGTTTCTCTTCACCCCGCTGCTGGCGCTGGCGCTGATCGTCGTCGTGGCGGCCCTGGTCGAAGACCGCCCGGCCCAGCGGGTCGTGTCGGTCGTGAGCCTCGTGATGGTGGCGCTGCTCCTGGTCCTGTTGGCCGCCTTCCTGCTGGACGTGCTGCAGCTGCGCCAGCAGACGGTGGGCGACGACGAGCGGCTGCCCTTTGACCTCTCGGTCATCCGCAGCCTGGTGCGCTACGGTCTGACCACCTGCGTGTTGCTCTGGCTCGGCGTCGCGACCTGGCGTACCAGCCGGCGGGAGCGCTCCAGCCGGTCGTCCCGGGGCGAGGTCCCGCTGGTGAGTACCCAGGTCTGAGTTCGTCATGAAATCCGCCATGCTCTACCTGGCGCTGGTCGGCATCCCGGTAGTGCTGGTCGCCCTCGTGCTCGACCAAGGACGCTCGCTGGTGCCCCCGGCATGGGTCGGTGGCGAGTGGCACCTGGTCATGCGGAGCGACTCGTCCTGTCCGGCACCGCCGGGGGACTCCCTGATGCTGAAGATCTCCCAATCCGGTCCCCACCTGGTGGTGACCCTGGGTGATTCGACGGGCGCCCGGCTGGTCGGCCGGCTGGACCAGTGGGGGCTCAATGCCTCCGATCCGGGGGGAGCCACGCTGCGCGCCACGATCGATTCTGGAAGCGGCGAGCTGCAGGGATCGCTCAGCGGATTTCCCTGCGCCGGCGCGCGACTGACCGCGATCCACGGTCTCCGGCCATCCTCCAACCGGCCCGGGGTGGACTGATGCCGCACCTCCCCACGTTGCTGCTCCAGGTCGGCATCATCCTGATCGTTGCCCGGGTGGTGGGCTTCATCTTTCGCCGGATCGGCCAGCCCCAGGTGGTAGGCGAGATGGTGGCGGGGCTCCTGATCGGCCCATCGGTCCTGGGCTGGCTCGCCCCAAACCTGTCCGCCACGCTGTTTCCTCCCGGCAGCCTGGGGTTCCTGAGCGCCCTGAGCCAGATCGGCGTGCTCTCGTTCATGTTCGTGGTCGGTCTCGAGCTGAATCCCCAGCTGATGAAGGGGCGGGGCCATACCGCGGTCATCACCAGCCACGCCAGCATCATCTTTCCGTTCCTCCTGGGCAGCGTCCTGGCGCTCTACCTGTACCCGCGGCTTTCCGACGCCAGCGTCCACTTTACCAGCTTTGCCCTGTTCATGGGCATCGCGATGAGCATCACCGCCTTTCCGGTGCTGGCCCGGATTCTCCAGGAGCGGCAACTGATGCGACACCCGGTGGGCGTCGTCACCATTTCCTGTGCGGCGGTGGATGACGTGACCGCATGGTGCCTGCTGGCCGCCGTCGTGGTGGTGGTCCGGGTCACCAGCGCGGTGGTCCCGCTCTGGGTGACCATCGGCGGGTCCCTGGGCTTCGGCCTGCTGATGTGGTTCGGCGTCCGACCCCTGCTGCTCGGCCTGGAGCGGGTGTTCGTGCGCCGCGGCACGATGACCCAGAACCTGCTCGCCCTTATTCTCCTGATCGTCTTCGCCTCGGCCTACGTCACCGAGTGGCTGGGCATTCACGCCCTGTTTGGCGCCTTTGTCGCCGGGGCCGTCATGCCCAAGAACCGGGCCTTCGTGCGGGCCCTCACCGAGCGGCTGGAAGATCTTGTCGTGGTCCTCCTGCTCCCGCTGTACTTTGCCTTTACCGGGCTGCGAACCAGCGTCGGCGCGGTGAGCGGGGGAGAGATGTGGTGGTATTGCGGGTTGATCATCCTGCTCGCCATTGTCGGCAAGCTGGCGGGGTCCATGATCGCCGCCCGGTTCACCGGGGTCCGCTGGAGGGAATCGGCCGCCATCGGCATCCTCATGAATACCCGCGGCCTGGTGCAGCTGGTGGTGCTGAACATCGGGCTCGATATCGGCGTGATCTCGCCGGCGCTGTTTGCCATGATGGTGCTGATGGCCCTGGTGACCACCTTCATGACCACCCCGCTCCTCGCGATGGTCTATCCCCAGCGCCTCATTCATCAGAAAACGGCGCCGCCGGCGGAGCCGAGTCGGGCCGCCGATCCCGCGCCAGCAACCTGAGGGTGAGCCAGGTCACAGGCCTGCGCCACGGGTTGCCCCGAAATCGGTACCCGGTTTAGTTGGGGGGTGGTTGGCGGGCCCAGCGGCCGTGCCACGGGTACCTTATTCGCGAGGAAAGGCAATCATCATGGCGACCAAACTCGACAAGACGATCAAGCGGGAGCTCGAAATTGACGGGCAGGCCTACATGATCGCGATCTCGCCCGAGGGGCTCAAGATCACTCAGAAGGGGCATCGCAAAGGCAGCGAAGTCAGCTGGAAGAGTCTCATGAGCACCACCGAGGAGCACGCCGGGTCCAGCTCCAGCGGGGGCGGTGACTTCGGCGCCTGAGCGGCGCGTGATGCTTTCCCCAACGTCTGTCGTCGATTCTGGCCGGGAACCCTGTCTCCCGGCCAGCCCTCTTTCCTGACGTTCCCTCCCGATGTCCGCCGGTACCCCGCTGGCCCAATTGATCAGCCAGCACGCGATCCCGCTGGTCCTGGCGGTGTTCATCGTGGTGCTGCTGACCGCGACCGCCGTCTTGCTGGTGGGTGGCGGCCTCTGGCGCCGGCGGGCCCGGGTCTGGGCGCTGGCGGGGAAGGGGATGCAGCGGATCGGGAGGATCCCGCTCCTTGCCGGTGCCCGGCAACGTTATCCGGCCGCCTTCCGTTTTCTGAGCCGGCTTACACCCACCGCCTTTCTCGAGGTGTACCTGCTGGCCGGCATGCTGATGAGCCTCGGCGTCCTGGCGTTCCTGGCCCTGGCGGAGCGCGTCTCCCAGACCTCGGGCCTGGTCGCCTTCGACCATCAGCTGGCCAGTGCGCTGCAGAACACCTGGACGCCCCGGACCGTCACCGCCCTGAGCCGGCTGACCATACTGGGCGGCGGCATTGCGCTCGCCGTGATCGGGGTTGGAGTGGGACTGCTGCTGCTCCTGCGCAAGCAGAAGATTCTGACGATCGGGTGGTCGGTGGCGGTCCTGGGGGCCAGTGTGCTGACCGGCGGTCTCAAGGCCGCGTTCCAGCGGGTGCGTCCGGAGTATGCCCATATCAGCGGCTACAGCTTTCCCAGTGGCCACGCCCTGGGCTCGCTGGTGACCTACGGCATGCTGGCCTACCTGCTCACCGTCTTCCTTCCCCGCGGGCTGGCCTTGGTCTTCGCCGCCTTCCTTCTCCTCCTGGTGCTCTTCATCGGATTCAGCCGGCTCTATCTCGGCGTCCACTATTTCAGCGACGTTATTGCGGGGTACTCGGCGGCGGTGGTATGGTTGGCGATGTGCATTTCGGGTATCGAGATCGCCCGGCTGCGCGAACACCGCCGGAACCACGCCTGACCCCCGATCCATGACCGCTCCGGTCGTCTTTCATTGCGTGTCCGGCCCCGACAAGGGCAAACGGGTCACCCTGACTCCGCAGGACATCGTGCTGGGACGCTCGCCGCAGTGCAACATCCTGAGCGACGATCCTCACGTCACCGAGATCCACGCGATCCTGAGCCTCCGGAACGGGCGGCCCTGGTTCCGGACCGTGGACCAGTCGCCGGCCTACCTGGATGGCCACCTCACCGAGCAGAGCGTGCTGGGGGCCCGCCAGCAGCTGCGGTTCGGCCGGTCCATCTGGGAAGTGGGAGGGGCCCCGCCGTCGCTGCTCAAGCACCTGGGGGAGCAGATCAGCTCGGCGGCCGGTGTCGAGCGGATCTCCGGCTTCAATGCGGCGATCATGTTCTCCGACGTCCTCAAGAAGCGCACCGATGAAGACGTGGAGGAGTATTTCAACGTCGGCACCCGTTCCACGACGCCCCTCCTGGGACAGGTGGACGCCAACTGGCCCCGCCCCTGGGCGTTCTTCAAGACCTTCCTGGTGTCGCTCGTGGTGTACGTCGGGTTCGTGGTGGCGCTGAACGAATTCGACAACCCGCTCCTGATCCCCGGGCTCATCACCGTCGGCTCCTTCGCCATCCCGTTCTCGATCCTGGTGTTCTTCTTCGAGATGAACGTGCCCCGCAACATCTCGCTCTACCAGGTGATCAAGCTGCTCCTGATCGGCGGCATCCTGTCACTGATCATTTCGCTTTTCTTCTTCCGCTGGACCGGGCTCTCCAACTGGATGGGCGCCATGGCGGCGGGCATCATCGAGGAGAGCGGCAAAGCGCTGGCGCTGCTGCTGGTGGTCAATGCCCGGCGCTATCGCTGGATCCTCAACGGGCTCCTGCTGGGCGCCACGATCGGTACCGGCTTTGCCGTGTTCGAATCAGCCGGATACGCGTTCATGTTCGGGCTGAACGACGGCCAATCCGCGATGTTCCATATCATCCTGGTGCGCGGAGTCCTGAGCATCCTGGGCGGGCACGGGATCTGGACCGCGCTGGTGGGTGCCGGGCTCTGGCGGGTGCGGGGAGACCGGCCGTTCGTCCGGTCGATGCTGGTGGACCCGCGCTTCCTCCGGGTTTTCCTGCTGGCGGTGGCGCTGCATATGGCATGGAATTCCCCCATCGATGCCCCGCTCTATCTGAAACACATCCTGCTCGGCTTCGTGGGGTGGACCGCGGTCCTGTCGTTCATTCACGCCGGGCTCAAGCAGGTCCGGGCCGAGCAGAGCAGCATGGCGACCATGCCGATGCAGGCGCTGAGAGTCTAGCGGCGCCGTCCTCAGTAAGTTATTCTCCGGTATAGTTTTCGCAGTACTCCCAAGCTCCCAGAGAAGGTTTCTCCACGATCCATGGCCGCACCCGCCTGCGCCCGCTGTGGTCAGCCGATTACTCCCGGGGCCCGCTTCTGCACCCGCTGCGGTTCCGACGTCTCGGGCGAGCAGGGCAACGTGGCCACGGCGCGGATGCCGTCGGTGCCGCTGGAAGAGAGCGGGATCGACATCCTGCGCCGGGCGACTATCGGCGAATATGACATCCTGACCGAGCTGGGCCGGGGCGGCATGGCCACGGTCTATCTCGCGCACGAGATTTCGCTGGACCGCAAAGTCGCCATCAAGGTCATGGCGCCGCAGCTCATGTTCGGCGAGGGCATGGCGGAGCGCTTCCGTCGGGAAGCCCGGACCGCGGCGTCGCTGAGCCACCCCCACATCATTCCGATCTACGCCGTCAAGGAAGCGGGCCGCGCCCTCTTCTTCGTGATGAAGTTCATCTCGGGGCGGCCGCTCGACGACATCGTCCGCCAGGTCGGCGCCATGCCGATCCCGATGGTGCGGGCCATTCTTTCCCAGGTGGGCGGCGCCCTGGGCTATGCCCACCGCCGCGGCATCATTCACCGGGACATCAAGCCGGCCAACGTCATGATCGACGACGAAGGCTGGGCGGTGGTCACCGATTTCGGGATCGCCAAGGTGGCGGAGACTCACGGGCTCACCATGACCGGCGTCGCCGTGGGCACGCCGAGCTACATGAGCCCCGAGCAGTGCGCGGCGAAGGAAGTGACCGGCCGGAGCGATCAGTACTCGCTGGGGATCGTCGCCTACGAGATGATCACCGGCAAGCAGCCGTTCATCGCCGACACGGCGATGGCGATCATGTGGCAGCACTTCAACGATCCGCCCCGGCCGATTCGCGAGCTCCGGCCCGATTGCCCGCCCGAGCTGGAAGCCGCCGTCCTCCGGATGATGGAAAAACAACCGGACAAGCGCTGGCCCAGCATCGAAGACGCGACCGCCGCGATCGGGGCGACGCCGTTAGCCCACGACGACCCGATCCGGCTGCAGATGATCGGGCTCGCGAAGAGCAGTCTCAACCAGCGGCTGCTGGACGAGATGAAGACCCCGACCAGCCTGGTGCCGCCCACCCGGGCCTCGGGCAAATCGGCGACCGAGGTCATCGCGCCGGTCGGCTCGGTGGCGGTCTCGCCCCGCAGCGTGAATCTCTCGGCCGGGGAGAGTCTCCAGCTCACGGCGATCGTGCAGGATACCAAGGGCGACACGGTCGCCGGCCGGGCCATGCAGTGGAGCAGCGAGCGGCCCGCCATCGCCACGGTCTCGGAAACCGGGATGGTCACCGCGGTGGCGCCGGGCGAAGCGGTCATCAGCGCCGTGTGCGAGGGGCAGACCGGCGCCTGCCAGGTCACCGTCACGCCGGTGCCCGTGGCCGCGGTCGTGGTTGCTCCGGCGACCGGGTCGCTGGTGGCGGGAACCACGCTGCAGCTCACCGTCACGGTCAAGGACTCCCAGAACAAGGTGATCGCCGGTCGTCCGGTGACCTGGAGCTCGAGCGCGCCCGCCCTGGCCCCGGTCTCCGAGCAGGGCCTGGTGGCCGGCGCCATCGCCGGCTCGGCGAAGATCACCGCGACCTGCGAGGGCAAGAGCGGCAGCTGCTCGGTCACGGTCACCGAGGCCCCGGTCGCCTCGGTCAGCGTTGCTCCCGCGACCCTCACGCTCGAATCGGGTCAGACGCAGGAGCTCAAGGCCACGGTCAGCGATAGCGCCGGGAAGACGGTGAACAAGCCGGTGTCCTGGAGCTCGCGGAACCCGGCGGTCGCCAGTGTGGCCGCCACCGGGCGGGTCACGGCGGCCGGCGCGGGCACGGCGGAGATCGTGGCGACCTGCGAAGGCAAGAGCGCCACCGCGGCCATTACGGTCAAGCCGGTTGCGGTTTCCAGGGTGGTAATCACCTCGACGATCGAGTCGCTCAAGGCCGGGGAATCGGCCCGGCTTTCCGCCGCGGCGCACGACGCCGGTGGCCGCAAGCTGGACCGCCCCATCACCTGGTCATCCACCGTGCCCGATGTCGCAACGGTTGCGGGGGACGGGCAGCTCATGGCACTCAAGGAGGGTTCCACCGGAATTACCGCCGAGTGCGAAGGGAAGCGCGCCGGCCTGGTGCTCAAGGTCATCGCGGTGCCGGCTCCGGTTCCACCGAAACCGGCTCCGCCTCCAAAGCCGCCTGCGCCCCAGGAGATCGCCACCGAAAAACTGCCGGCCCAGCCGCCGGAGCCCGCCATCAAACCGGTTCCGCCTGCTCCCGTGCCGGTTCCCCGGAAGGGCTCGAAGCTCCCGCTCATCATTGCGGCGGTCGTCCTGGTTGCCGGCCTGGTGGTGTGGAAGCTCGTGCTGGGCCCCAAGCCGGGTCCGGCCGGCACCGCGGTGACCCTGGCGCCGGCGCCCGCGACCCGGACGTTGAACGTCGGCGACTCGCTCGCCATGGCCGCCGAGTTCAAGGATGCCAACGGCCAGGTCGTGAGCGGGGATCGCGGCATCACCTGGACCTCGGACAATCCCGGCGTGGCGGTGGTCTCGGGCAGCTACGTAAAGGCGGTGGGAGGCGGGACGGCGACCATCCTGGGTGAATCGCAGGGGCTCCGGGGCACGGCGATCATCACCGTAAACGGGGCACCGGTGGCGGGCCGGGTCCCCGTGGCTTCGATGACGGTGGCGGCGGTGTCCCGGAGCCTTACGGACGGAGAGTCGGTCCAGCTCAACGCCTCGCCCCGGGACGACAAAGGTGCCGCGCTGGACGGCCGCACCATCATCTGGACCTCCAGCAATCCGGCGATCATCGACGTCTCCTCCACGGGTCTCGCGCTGGCCAAGGGGGAAGGCTCGGCCACCATCACCGCCACCAGCGAAGGCAAGAGCAGCACCGTCAGCTTGACGGTGGCCCCGGCGGCGATCGCGCTGGTGGCGGTCACGCCCTCGCGGATCTCGCTCGAGGTCGGGGAGACGGTGAAGCTGACCGCGGAAGCGCGCGACGCGCGGGGCAACGGGCTGGCGCAACGGCCGTTCGCCTGGACCAGCGACCGCCCCGGGGTGGCGACGGTCGGCGGCGACGGCACCATTACCGGGGTCGCCACCGGCAGCGCGACGGTGACCGTGGAGTCCGGCGGGAAACGGGGAACGGCCAGTGTGACGGTGGTAACCAACCGGATCGACGTTGCCAGCATCGCGATCAGCCCCGGCAGCGGCCAGCTCGCGGTGGGCGAGAAGCTGCAGCTCGATGCCCAGCTCAAGGACGCCCGCGGCGGCGCGATCCGCGACCGCACGCCGAGCTGGACCTCGAGCAATCCCGACGTGGCGACGGTGTCTCCCGGCGGCGCGGTCACCGCGGTGGGCCCGGGCAGCGCCACCATCACGGCCGCCAGCGACAACCAGCGGGCCACCGCGCGCATCGATGTCGCGGCGGCTCCCGTCGGCACGGTCGTGCTGACTACACCGCCCGCGACCCTGCCGATTGGCGAGACCTTCCAGCTGGGCGGGACCATTCGCGACGCCCGGGGTGGCCTGCTGCTGGACCGGACCATCACCTGGAGCAGCAGCAATGCGCGGGTGGCGAGCGTGTCGGCATCGGGGCTGGTCACCGCGCTCGGCCAGGGATCCGCGAAGATCACGGGCAGCGTGGAAGGGAAGACGGCAGCGGTGACGATCACCGTTCCCGCGCCCGCCGCCGTGGTGACGACCGTGGCCCTGTCGCCCTCCAGCGCGGCGCTGGACGTGGGGGAGACCGCGCAGCTGAGCGCCACGCCGCAGGACCAGCGGGGCGGCGCGATGGACCGGCCCGTGACCTGGACGTCGAGCAATGCCGGGGTGGCGACGGTGTCCCGCTCCGGTCTGCTCGCCGCGGTCGGGGCCGGCAACGCGGTAATCACCGCGTCCGCGGACGGAAAGAGCGGCAGCCTGAGCGTGACGGTGACCGCGAAGGCGGGCCCCGGTCCCGGTCCCGATATTCCCAATCCGCCGTCCGCTACGGCGATGATCCCCCGGACCTCGATCATCGCCGGCGGCGCGGTGAGCTGCGGCCTGGTGGCGAGTGGCCAGGTGGCCTGCTGGGGTGCCGGCCAGTCCACGCCGGCCGTGCTAGGAGACCAGCGGTTCAGCAAGCTGGCGGCGGGAATGGGCCACGTCTGTGGACTGACCGCGGGCGGCGACGCCTGGTGCTGGGGACAGAACAACAAGGGCCAGATCGGCGATGGCAGCAGCAACAACGTGCGCATGGCCCCGGTGGCGGTGGCCGGGGGGTTGTCGTTCCGGGTGATCCGGGCCGGGGGCACTCACACCTGCGGACTTACCTCGGGCGGGAAGGTCTACTGCTGGGGCGATAACCGGAGCGGCCAGCTGGGAGACGGCACCACGACCGGACGCAGTCGCCCGGTGCCGGTGCCCGACCTGTCATTCTCCGATATCGCGGCGGGCGGCAACCACAGCTGCGGGATCGCCACCACGGGGAAGACCTACTGCTGGGGCGACGGTTTCAGCGGCCAGCTGGGCTATGGCAACCTGAGCACCGAGTCGGCGCCGATCGAAGTGAACAGCGACGTCCGTTTCACCCGGATTTACGCCGGTGGTGGTCACAGCTGCGGACTCACCGCGGCCGGCAAGGCCTACTGCTGGGGCGATAACCGGGCGGGCCAGGTGGGCGATGGAAGCACCACCGACCGGCAGACCCCGGTCGAGGTCCAGACCACCGTCAGTTTCGAAGAGCTGAGCCTGGGCGTCGGCCACACCTGCGGGCGGACCAGCGGCGGCTCGATCTTCTGCTGGGGTGCGGGGGGCCGGGGCCAGCTGGGGACCGGCGGGCGGGGCAACCAGAACAAGCCGGTGCGGGTCGCGGTGGAAGGATCGTTCATGTCGATCTCGGCCGGGGGCGCCCATACCTGTGCCGCCACCGCCACGGCGGCCTACTGCTGGGGGGATAATGCCCGGGGCCAGCTGGGAGATGGAACGACGGTCCCCAAGCCGGCCCCGACCCTCGTTCTTAGCGCGAATTGAGGATTCAGGATTGAGGATTGAAGAGGTGAACTGCTTTCACTTCCTCAATCCTCAATCTTACGTCCTCAATGGGAAAGGCTGAGCGGCACCCCGATGCTCACGATCAGGTCGGTCTGGGTGCTCCCCTTGAAGAACCCGTTCGCCGTGTCGTCCGAGGTATCCGGATCGAACTGGTAGAGCAGCGCCTCGGCGTTGATGTTGAGCGCGAAGCGCGGAGTTACGTTGGCCCGCAGCCCGAAGCCCACTACGCCGCCGATGTTGGTCAGCTTCTCGTTGGTCGGAAAATCCCAGGCATCGCCGCCGTGATGAACCACCGCCACGCCGCCCAGCAGGCTCAGGTTGCTGCGGCGCGGACGATAGACCGCGCGCAGGCTGCCGGTCATCATGCTGCCCTTCAGGTTGGTCGAGAGATCGGCGCCCTGGGCCACGGCATCCTTGCCGACGAAGCGCACGTCGCTGGAGAGGTAGCCGCCCGCGCCCTCGATGGAAAAGGTGGCGCCCATCGGCACCGACAGCCGGGCCCCGAACATGACCGTGTTGGTCTGCTCCATGGTGAACCGCGCCGTCCCGGTGCCGCCGAAATTGCTCAGGTCGATATCGTCGTTGAAGAACTTGGTCAACCCGTAATAGCTGCCGATGTAGGGGGTGAACGTGATGCCCTGGGCGCGCGCCGATCCGGGAACCAGGAGCGTCGCCGCCAGCCCCGCCAGAACCATGGACGTCCGGACGAACCTGTGACCTCTGGACACAAGACCTCCCTGCGATGAGATGGATTGTCGGGAATTGATTCGCGGAGCAGGCACTACCATACCCAAAAAACGTCGATTCCTCAAGTAACTGGCGGTCGTAGGCGGTAATGGGCGGTTATCGGCGGAAAGATGTCGATGACTGAGTTCCAGTTCCCGATCCCACCCTTTTGCGTTGGACCATTACCGCCCATTACCGCCTGCGACCGCCTTGATCAGGCGGTACCAGAACTCCGCCGCCTCGTGAAAGGATTGCACCCCGATCCGCTCGTCCCGGCCATGGATCCGGATGTCGCTCGGGTCGTCGAACACGGCGAAGGTGCCGTAGGTGGGAATCCCCGCGTTGCGGACGTACAGCCCGTCGGTGGCGCCGGTGGACATCTCCGGCACCACCACCGTCCCCGGCCACATGTCCGCCACGATCCGCTCGATCGGCTGCATGAGATCGGGCCGGAGCGGTGAGGCGGGGCTCGCGGTGGCCGGGTCGGAAATCGTCACCTTGATCGCGGTGTCGGCCAGAACTCGCGTCAGTGTGGCCTGTACATGCTCCGGCGAATCATCGGGCAGGGTCCGGCAGTTGACCGTGGCCCGCGCCATCTGGGGCAGGGCATTATCCGCATGCCCCGCGATCAGCCGGGTGGCGACGCAGGTGGTGCGGAGGATCGAGTTGAACAGGGGATCGCGGGACAAGCGCGCCGCGGCGGCCGGGTTGCCGTTGCGCGCCACCAGCCGCATGTCGCGCGCGGTCGGGGCCGGCTGGTTCGCGGCGGATCGCTCCAGAAAGGCCCGGCTGGTCGCGTTCAACCCCACCGGGAAACTGAACCGGGAAAGGCGGCCCAGCCCGGCGGCCAGCCGATAGATGGCATTGTCCGGTTGGGGCACCGAGCTGTGGCCCCCGCGGTTGCGCACCTCCAGCTGGAAGGTCAGGTAGACTTTCTCCGCGCTCTGCACCGAGAAGCTGATCGGGCGGCCATTGCGGAGCTCCCCGCCTCCCGCGTCGGCGTTCAGCGCGTACTCCGCGTCCACCAGGTCGCGATGCTCGGTGACCAGCCGCCGGATACTGTTGCTGCTGGTCTCCTCGTCTCCGGTGAGCGCGAGGATCAGGTCTCGGTTGGGGACGAACCCTTCCTGCTTGAGCCGGATCATGTCCGCCACCAGGATCGCCACGCCCGCCTTGTCGTCGCTGCTCCCCCGGCCGTAGTAGTAGCCGTCCCGCTCGAGGAAGCTGAAGGGATCGACCGACCAGTCCTCGCGCCGGGCCGGCACTACGTCCAGGTGCGCGATCATCAGGATCGGCTTCGCCGTCCCCTGCCCGCGGTAGCGGGCCACCACGCTGAACACTCCCGTGTCCAGCTCCATCACCCGGACGTCCGCCTCCGGAAACCCGGCCTGGACCAGGCGGCGGGCCATGGCGGCGGCCGCGACGTCGGTATGCCGCGCCGAGTCGCTGGTGTTGATCTCGACCAGCTGCTTCAGGATCTCCCGTTCCAGGGCCCGATGGTCGGCTTGCTGCCCGGCCAGCAGGGTGGGAGACGCCAGGGCCAGGAGCACCGGGACGGCGCGGCAGAATCGCATGGGAATGGAGGGGATGGGGTTGGTCAGACCGATTGGCGGGATCCGGAGGCGCGGGTCTGCCGGGCCCGTAACAGCTCTTCCACGGTTTCGATCAGCAGGTCGGCGGCGATCGGTTTCTGCAGGAACGGACGATGCAGCTCCAGCGTGGAATCGGTGAACTCGGCTTCGCGGGGATGGCCCGAGATCCAGATCGCGTCGATGGCGGGATAGCGGCGCTGCAGCTCCTGCACGAACTCCCGGCCGCCCATCACCGGCATCACCAGGTCGGTAATGACCAGGTCGATGCCGCCGCCCGCCTGCTCGAGGCACTCCAGGCCTTGCTTCCCGTTGCCGGCTTCGGTGACGTCGTAGCCTTCGGAGCGCAGCAGCCGGGTGATGACGGCCCGCACGTGGGGATCATCGTCCACGACCAGGAGGCGGCCCTTGATCCGTTCGGGGGACCGCGGCGTCGACGGAGGCGATGGTGAAAGACTCGGTGCGGGACTCAGGGGGAGAAACACCGTGATCAGGGTCCCCTCGTTGGGAGTGCTCTGCAGCTGGAGATAGCCGCCGCTCTGCGAGACGATGCCTTCCACGGTGGCCAGCCCGAGGCCGGTGCCAAGCCCGACGCCCTTGGTGGTGTAGAACGGCTCGAAGACCCGGGGCAGGTGCTGCGGGTCGATGCCCTTGCCGGTGTCGGTGACCGCGAGCCGGGCATAAGCCCCCGGCTCGACCGGGGTCCCGGTGCGATCCACCATCTGCCGGGGGGCCAGCTCCAGTGTTTCGGTTTCAATGGTGAGCAGGCCGCCCGAGGGCATCGCGTCGCGCGCGTTGATCGAAAGGTTGAGCAGCACCTGCACCAGCTGGGCCCGGTCCGCCCGGACCCACTTGGGACCCGGCGAGGGGAGGAGCCGGATCTCCACGCTGCTGCCGATCAGCCGCTGGAGCATGGGTTCGGTGTCCAGCACCAGGGCGTCCAGCTCCAGGATCTCCGGAGTCAGCACCTGCTGACGGGCAAAGGCGAGCAGCTGGCGGGTGAGACTCGCCATCCGGTCCGCCGCTTTCTGAATCTGGAGCAGGTCCTGCCGCGAGGTGGGACTCAGGTTCCGGTCCCGATCGATGAAATGCACGAACCCGCTCAGCGCATGCAGCTGGTTGTTGAAGTCGTGGGCCAGTCCGCCGGCCAGCCGGCCGATCGCCTCCATCTTGGAGGTCTGCCGCATGGCGATCTCCGCCAGCTTCTGTGCGGTAACGTCCCGCTTGATCGATGCCGCGCCGATGATCTGGCCCGAGGCGTCCCGCACCGGCGAGATGGTGAGCGCGATGCTGATTTCCTGGCCGTCCTTGCGCACCCGGGTGGTCTCGTAATGCTCGACGTGATCGCCCCGGGCGATGCGGGAGAGGATCTGCTCCTCTTCCGAATGCAGGTGCGGCGGAATCACCTTCAGGATGCTGGCCCCGATCATCTCCTCGGCGCTGTACTGAAAGATCCGCTCGGCCGCGGGATTCCAGCTGACCACCCGGCCGTGCAGCGTCTTGCTGATGATCGCATCGTCGGAGGACTGAATGATGGCCACCGCGCGGGAGACCAGCTCGGCGGAGCGGCGCTGCTCGCTGACGTCGCGCTTGATGGAGGACGCGCCCACGATCCGGCCTGACAGGTCCCGGACCGGGGAAATGGTGACCGAGATGGGGACCAGGCTGCCGTCTTTGCGGATCCGGGTGGTTTCGAAATGCCCGATATGCTCACCCTGGGCGATCCGGGCCAGGATTTCGTTTTCCTCCGGGTGCAGGTCGGGCGGAATGATCCGGTAGATCCGGTGTCCGATCATCTCTTTGGCCGAGTAGCCGAAGATCCGCTCCGCGGCCCAATTCCAGCTCAGGATGGTGCCGTCCAGCGTCTTGCTGACAATGGCATCGTCCGACGATTCCACGATCGCGGCAAGCCGGGCGGAATCGAGGATAGGCCCCGGGGAGGCCAGGAAGGGGTCTGAGTCAGCCATGATAGGACAAGCTATTCATTACCATGGTAAATCACAACGCGGAAACACCTTATCTTTGGTCATGCTGCTGACTCGTTTTCGGGCCGAGCTGGACTCCCTGGGCCTGGTCCCGGGAAGGGCCCTGGTGGCCGTTTCCGGGGGCCCGGATTCCGTTGCCCTGCTCGATCTGCTGGTCAGGAGCGGCCCCGGGTGGGATCTGGTCGTGGCCCATGTGGACCACGGGATCCACCCCGACAGCGCGGCGGTGGCGGCCAGAGTAGAGGCGCTGGCCGCCCGTTGCAAGCTTTCCTGCCAGGTCATCCGGCTGCACCTCGGCATTGATGCAACGGAGACCCGGGCCCGGGAGCAGCGCTACGCAGCCCTGGAGGCCGTGCGGGTACAGGTCGGCGCGCCGGTGATCATGACCGGCCACCATGCCGACGACCAGGCCGAGACGGTGCTCCTCCGTGTTCTTCTGGGGACCGGGCCCGCCGGATTGGCCGCGATGGCCTCTCGGCAGGGTGCGATCGTTCGTCCTCTCCTGTCGTTCAGGCGTGCCGAGCTGGCGCAGTATGTGCGCGAGCGAGGGCTCGAGTCGTGGGACGACCCGGCTAATCGAAATCCTGAGCACCTGCGGTCCTGGTTGCGGGGTAGCGTGCTTCCGGTGATCCGGGAGCGGCTCCCCGAGGTGGACGAGGATCTGCTCAGGGTCGCGGCCCAGGCGGGCCTGGACCGGGTCGCCTGGGACCGGCTGCTGGACGGGTTTCCGGCGCTCGATTGGCGCGGCGAGACTGACGGTGGTTCCGTTGCTGTCGCTCCACTCGCAACCTATGATTCCGCCCTGGGAGCTGCCCTGCTGCGGGCCGCTGCGCGGCGTTTAGGGCTCACCCTGGGGCCATCCCGCTCCGCCCGGGCGCTCGAATTTCTCCGTCGCGGGCAGAGCGGGAAAGTCATCGAGCTGGGGGGCGGTTGGACGCTGGCCCTGGAGTTTGGCAGGGCACGATTCGGCCAGTCTGCTGGCGCACCCACCCCGGCAACCACCCGTGAGATCCAGCTGGGCGGGTCTGATGGGAAAGCGGATTGGGGCCGCTGGATGTTGCATTGGAGCCTGGGGAGGGCGCCGGCGGCGCAGACCCGCGACGGGTTGGCCGCATGGTTCATCCCCGGGTCACTCAGGGTACGGCCCTGGCAGGCGGGCGACAGCATCCGCCCGCTGCGAGGCCGGGGGCGTCGGCTGGTGGTAAAGTGTTTTCAGGAAGCGCGGGTGGGACGTGCGGAGCGATCGCTGTGGCCGGTCTTTCTCGATGCCGCCGGAGACATCGTATGGGTCCCCGGGGTATGTCGCTCCGAAAACCAGGTTCCCGAGCCGGGAGCGGAGGCACTGCGGGTTGACGCTCAAGTCACCTGAAGTTCTGCGCCGGACTGGCGGCACCCCGGTCAAGTCGATCATCTACGACGAAGAGACGATCGCGCGCCGGGTCCAGGAGCTGGGGGACGAGATCACGGCGGCCTATCCGGACGGGTCGCTGCTGGTGCTGGGGCTGCTCAAAGGCAGCTTCATCTTCCTGAGCGACCTGGTCCGGCGCATCGAGCGGCCCCTCCAGGTAGATTTCCTGGTGGCCGCGTCCTACGGCGTGGAAAAGGTCTCAAGTGGCAATGTGAGACTGGTTTACGACCCGGAGACCCGGCTGGAAGGGAAACACATCCTGCTGGTTGAGGATATTATTGATAGTGGTAAGACGCTGAAGCGCCTGACCACGCTGTTGCGAGCTCGTGAGCCCCGGAGCCTGGCGATCTGCGCCCTGCTGGACAAGCAGATCGCCCCCGATCCGCCGCCGGAAATCCGGTTCGTCGGATTCAAGGCTCCCCCGGCATTCCTGGTGGGCTACGGATTGGACCACGCGGAGAACTACCGGCATCTCCCGTTTATCGCGGATCTGGAATAAATGGCCGAACGATTGCCCCCCCGTCCCCAGGGGACCAACTGGGGATCTCTGAGCAAGAACCTCGCACTCTGGGTGCTGGTCGCCCTCCTGGCGATGGCGCTGTTTCAGATGATGCGCCGCCAGGGGAGTCCGTCCCAGGAATTCACCTATACCGATTTCAACCGGGAGCTCGCGCGCAACAACATCGCGCGGGTGGAAGTGATCGACGGGAAGCGGCTGCAGGGAGACTTCCGCAGCCCGGTGGTGCAGGGCGGGACGCCGGCCCAGCGCTTCGTGGTGCTGCTCCCCATCAAGGACAGTGAAGTCATCCTGAAGCGCATCGAGGATGCGGGGGTGCCTATTTCGGCCAAAGAGCCGAAGGGCGGGCTTACCACGATCATCATTGCGGCGCTCCCCTGGGTGGTGATCCTCGGGCTCTGGTTCTTCCTGTTGCGCCAGCTCCAGGCCGGCGGCAGCCGCGCGTTCTCCTTCGGAAAATCCAAGGCCAAGCTGCTTTCGGGGGACACGCCCAAGATCACCTTCGCGGACGTCGCGGGGGCCGATGAGGCCAAGGTCGAGCTCCAGGAAGTCATCGAGTTCTTGAAGGACCCCCAGAAATTCACCCGGCTGGGCGGCCGGCTCCCCAAGGGCGCGCTGCTGGTGGGCCCGCCCGGCACCGGCAAGACCCTGCTGGCCAAGGCGGTGGCCGGCGAGGCGGGGCGTCCATTCTTCTCCATGTCCGGCTCCGACTTCGTCGAGATGTTCGTCGGCGTCGGCGCCAGCCGGGTGCGCGATCTTTTCGAGCAGGGTAAGGCGCACGCGCCCTGCATCATTTTCATCGACGAGATCGATGCGGTGGGCCGGCACCGGGGCGCCGGTCTGGGGGGCGGGCACGACGAGCGGGAACAGACCCTGAACCAGCTCCTGGTGGAGATGGACGGGTTCGAATCCAACGATGGCGTCATCCTGATCGCGGCGACCAACCGGCCCGACGTGCTGGATCCCGCGTTGCTGCGGCCCGGGCGCTTCGACCGGCAGATCGTGGTGGATGCGCCGGATGTCCGGGGCCGGGAAGGCATTCTCCGGGTCCACACCCGCAAGATTCCGCTGGGGGCCGACGTCCGGCTGGACATTCTGGCCAAGGGCACCCCCGGCCTCGCCGGGGCCGACCTCGCCAACCTGGTGAACGAAGCCGCGGTCCTGGCCGCCCGCCGGAACAAATCTTTGGTGGACATGCAGGACTTCGAGGACGCCAAGGACAAGGTCATGCTCGGCGTCGAGCGGCGGAGCCTGGTGCTGACCGAGGACGAGCGCAAGCTCACCGCCTATCACGAGGCGGGACACGCCATCGTCGCGATCAAGACGCCGGGCAGCGACCCGATTCACAAGGTCACGATCGTGCCGCGGGGCAGGGCGCTCGGCCTGACGGCCTCGCTGCCCGAAGTCGATCGCCACAATTACACCAAGGAATGGCTGATCGGCAGCCTGGCGATGTTCTTCGGCGGGCGGGCCGCGGAAGAGCTGATCTTCGGCCCCGAGAAGGTGACCACCGGGGCGGGGAACGATATCGAGCGCGCCACCAGCCTGGCGCGGCGCATGGTGACCCAGTTCGGCATGAGCGACCGGGTCGGCGCCATGGCGGTCGGCGACCGGGAACAGGAGATCTTCCTGGGCCGCGAGTTCGCTTCCCGCCGCGAAGTCTCCGAGCGGACCGCCGAAATGGTGGACGACGAGGTGAAACGGCTGGTGGACGAGGCCTATGAGAAGGCGCGCAGTCTTCTCAACGAGAATCGCGGGCTGCTGGATATCATGGCGCTGGCGCTGCTGGAGCGGGAGACGCTGGATCGCGAAGACGTGGACCTGATCGTCGCCGGGAAGCCGCTTCCGCCCCGGACTCTTCCGCCGCCTCCATCCGCCGCGCCGGCACCGGCCGCACCCGGCAAGCCCGAGTCCGCGCCCCTTCGCCCGCCGGTCCTGGGAACGCCTCCGCCCGAGCCGTCGGGCGCGTGAACGCGCGGCGTCTCGCGGCCCATTCGCCGCGGGCGGTGCGCGAGGTGCTGCGACACCATGGCTGGGAGGAAAACCGGGCGGACGCCGCGGCGGACAGCCTGGAGCCCGTGGTGGTACTGCTGGAAGGCGTGCCGGCAGCCACCATCGAAGCCTTCGTCCGCTCTAACCTGCAGCTTCAGCTCGATCTCCTGACCGGCGAGGGATGGATTCTCCTCGCCGGTTCTCGTTCCCGCCTGGGGGTGTTCGCCCGACCCTGGGCGCTTCCGCCTGAATTGAATGACCTGGCGATGGCGGTCGGAGGCGTTCTCCCCGCGGACCCGGTCCGGTCCTGGTCCACTGCCCGTGGCAGCCTGGCGCTCGATCGCCCGGTCATCATGGGTATTCTGAACCTCACCCCGGACAGCTTCAGCGACGGGGGCCGCTTCACGCACATGGATGCGGCATTGGCGCATGCCGATGTCCTGCTCGAGGCCGGTGCCGACCTCCTGGACCTGGGCGCCGAATCAACCCGTCCGGGGGCTACGCCAGTGAGCGAAGCCGAGGAGCGCGCCCGGCTGATCCCGGTGCTGGAGGCGCTGGTGCGGCGACATCCGGAGCTTCTCGTCTCCGTGGATACCGTCAAGTCCGGCGTGGCTCGGTCCGCACTCGGATCGGGTGCCGCCATCATCAATGACGTCTCGGGCCTGCGACTGGATCCGGTGTTGGGCCAGACGGCGGCCGCGGCCGGAGCCGGGCTCGTCGTCATGCACTCCCGCGGCACGGTGGGCGAGATGGCATCGCTGCCGGCCGATTACGGCGCAGACCCGGTCGGCAACATCACGGGTGAATTGCGCCAGGCAATGGAGCGCGCGATCACCGCCGGCGTTTCGCCTGGCGCCATCGTCGTGGACCCCGGCCTGGGCTTTTCCAAGACCGCCGAGCAGAGCCTGCTCGTCCTGGACCAGCTGGGCAGCCTGCTCGCGCTGGGGCGGCCCATCCTGGTCGGGCCCTCCCGCAAGCGGTTCCTGGGTGTCGCAACCGGGTTGCCGGCGGAGCAGCGGGACCGGGCTACGGCGGTCGCCTGCGTCATGGCCTGGGAGCGGGGCGCCCGGATCTTCCGGGTGCATGACGTGGCGATGGCTCGTGAAGCGCTCGCGGTTGCATGCCATGTAAGGGAAGAGCACGGAGATAACGACGTATAACGTGTAACGTCAAACGTCGAACGTTATACGCTTTTGGCTTTTCCCATTACGTTTCACCCCCAACTTTTTCCAGCGTCGTCATGACCGCCGAGAACTCGGAACGCCCCCCGTATCTGCTTGCGCTGCTGGCTGCCGGCCTGGTGCTCCTGGGATACATCGCCAGTCTCGCGCCCACCGTCACCTTCTGGGATGCCGGTGAGTTCATCTCCGCCTCGAAGATCCTGGGGATCCCCCACCCGCCGGGCACACCGCTCTTCGTGCTGATGGGCCATATCTGGGGCAAGCTGTTCCCGTTTTCGGATTACGCGTACCGCACCAACCTCATGAGCGCGACCTTCAGCGCCTGCGGCGCCGGGTTCTTCTTCCTGGTGGTGCATGCCGTGCTGGGGGGCATCACCAACGGGTTGGCGCCGGCCCGGGCAAGGCTGGTCCGGGTCGGCGGCGGCCTGGCCGCCGCGCTGACCGCGGGATTCACCTTCACCAACTGGCAGAACTCCAACGAGACCGAGGTCTATGCGGTCGCCACCTTCATGGCGGCCGCCATCTGCTGGCTGGCCGTCGTGTGGCGCCGGCAGCGGGGCACCGACCGGGCCCCGCGTACTCTCTGGCTGATGCTGTACCTCGCCGGTCTGTCGATCGGCAATCACCTGCTGACCCTGCTGATCGGTCCCGGTGTGGTGCTGTACATGATCGCTACCCTGCGCCGGGAGCCCGCCAGGGACGGCGTGCGCAACGGACAGGAATGGGCCGAGCTCTGGGTGGTGGCCGCGACCTGGGTGATGACCATCGGCATGGGCCTGGGCAGCACGACGCTGACCCTGCTCGGAGGCATGTGTTTCGTCGCCGCGGCGGTCTATGCGTTCACGACCCGGGTGGGCGGGTTCGCGCTGGTCGCCCTGCTCATCGCCAGCGTGGGGATCACGTCGTACGGGTACCTGTACTACCGCTCCCGGCAGCACCCGATGCTGAGCGAGGCCCAGCCCGACAACTGGAAATCCCTGCTGGCCGTGATCCGCCGCGAGCAGTATCCCATCCGCACCCCGCTGGACGATCCGACCCAGCAGAGCGGCCCCAACAACCCCGGGCGGAGCGCCTCGCTGATCGCGGCCCAGTTCGCCAACTACTTCCAGTATTTCGACTGGCAGTGGGCCAACGGACTGCGGACCACGCTGGGCCGGGTTCCCCTGCGCACCGTCCTCACTGTGCTGCTGTTTTTCCCGCTGGGACTGCAGGGCATGGTGCTCCACCGGAAACTGGACCGGCCGACCTGGTGGCTCCTGATGGGCGTGTTCCTGGTGACCGGGATCGGCCTGGTGATCTACATGAACTTCAAGCCGGGGTACAGCCTGGCCTATACCTTCGACCAGTGGCCCAACCCCAGCGATCACGAGGTTCGCGACCGGGACTACTTCTTCGTCGTGAGTTTCGTGATCTGGGGACTCTGGATCGGCATGGCCCTCGCGGCGTGGGCCCGCCGCGCCCTCGAGCGGCTGCGCTCTCCGATTCCCGCAATGGCCGTGCTCCTGGTCGGCGCACTGCCGTTCGCGCTCAACTTTCCGGCCGCCCGCCGCAACAACCCGGTGGACTCCCGGCTCGCCGCCGATTTCGCGTACGATCTCCTGAACTCGGTGCCGCCCTATAGCGTGATCTTCACCTATGGCGACAACGATACCTTTCCGCTCTGGTGGGCCCAGGAAGTCGGGGGGATCCGGCAGGACGTCACGGTGGTCTGCCTGGCGCTGGCCCAGACCGACTGGTACGTGAGACAGATCCGCGACATGCCGGTGCGGCCCTTCGACGACGCGCGCGCTCCGTCAATCTGGAAAGGCAAGGCCGGTCCGCCGCCCACCGGCGCGCTGCTCCGCATGACCGACCAGGAAATCGAATCGGTGGCCTCTACCGGAGCGTTTTTCGATGCGCCGCGCGCGGTCCCGGTGGGGCAGGGCTTTTACACCCTGCCGGCCAACCGGTTCATCAATCCCAACGAGATCGTGGTCGCATTGATCCTGCGGGACAATGTGGGCAAGCGTCCGGTATTCTGGAGCATTACGACCGGCCGGAATTTCAAGGGACTCGACCCGCAGATCGTCCAGCAGGGCCTGGCCTACGGTGTCCGTCCCACCCTTCCCGATACCACCAGTCCGGACATCGATACCCGCCGGCTCTACGGCAGTCTGCTCGATGTGCGCACCACCGACAGCCTGGCCTGGCACACCTACCGGTATTCGGGCCTGCTCGAGGCCAGTGAGAAAGAGATCGAGCGCCTCGATCCCACGGCCAGCGGAATGGCCTACAACCTCGGCCTGCCCTTCACCCAGCTCGCCCTGGCGTACCAGTCGGCAGGCCAGCGGGACCGGATGGCGGCCAACCTGGAGCGGGCCGTGAAACTGGTGCCGGACCCCAATATCCGCTCCGCGCTCGAGCAGATGCGGCTGCAGCCCTTCCTCGGCGACAGCGCGGGTGCCGATACCGCGGCCCGCGAGTCCACCCGGCGCTGAGGAGCGACCCATGATTCTGCGGCGGGCCGGTGCCGACGACCTGGAGCTCATCGTTCCGCTCTTCGACGCATATCGGCAGTTCTATCAGCAGCCGTCGGATCCCGAGCGGGCCCGGGCGTTTATCCGGGAACGCCTGGAGCAGAGGGACTCGGTCCTCCTGCTGGCGCTGGAGGGAGACCGGGCCGTGGGCTTCGCCCATTTGTACCCGCTGTTTTCCTCGCTGCACTGCCGGCCGCTGTGGATCCTCAACGATCTTTATGTCGCGCCCGAAGCGCGCCGGCAGGGGGTGGCCCGCATGCTGATGGACCAGGCGCGGGACCATGCAGTAGAGACCGGAGCCTGCGGCATTCAACTCGAAACCGCCCATACCAACGAACAGGCCCAGCGGCTGTACGAGTCGCTGGGCTACGAGATGGACCGGGACTATCGGGTCTACGCGCTCCGGATCTAGCCGGGCCTTCCTCGGGCCGATTTCTCCCCTAGCCTCCGGTACCTAACCCCAAGTAAATTCTAGGGCTATGGACTTCTCCGGCCTCCCGGACCGGCTGGCCCACACCCGCCAGGTGATCGCGGAAAGCCAGCGGGCGGGTGGGTGGACGCACCCGGTGGAGATCGTTGCCGTCACCAAGGGCCACGGCCCCGATGCCGTTGCTGCTGCCGCCGCCGCCGGTCTCACCGTCGTCGGCGAGAACCGGGTCCAGGAGGCGCTGGCCAAGCAGAAAGCGGCGCTCGATGTGCCGATTGCGTGGCACCTGATCGGGACGCTGCAGCGGAACAAGGCTCGCCTGGCGGCCGGCCGCTTTCAGCTGGTCCACTCGGTGGACCGGCTCGACCTGGCCGAGGAAATCAGCCGGCGGGTTCCGCCGGGTACCGTCCAGCGGGTCCTGGTCCAGGTGAATTGCTCGGCGGAGCCGCAGAAGGGTGGCGTGGAGCCGGATGGGCTGGGAACCCTGCTCGATCGCCTGGCGGAGCTTCCGGGCCTGGAGGTCCGCGGGCTGATGACTATGGCCGCCGTTGATGCCGATGGTCCGGCCCAGCGACACACGTTTCAGATGCTGCGGACTCTCCGCGATCGGGAAGCCGGACCGAATCGCCTCGGCCCGGAGCTGTCGATGGGAATGTCGGGCGATTTCCCGGCCGCGGTGGCCGAAGGCGCTACGATGGTCCGGTTGGGGACCCTGCTGTTTGGAGAGCGAAGCCGATGACCGACGATGCCTTTCATCTGACACCGCACGACGTGCGGGCCCAGGAGTTCCAGGCCGCGGTGCGGGGCTACAACCGGGTGCAGGTGGACGAGTTCAAACTGCGGGTCTCGGAAGAGATCGAGCGGCTGCTCCGCGAGCGGCTCCAGTGGGAAGAGCGGCTCAAGAACATGCAGGAGCAGCTGCGCGCCTTCCGGGAGCGGGAGCGGGCGATGAACGAGGCCCTCATCGCCGCCCAGCAGCTGCGGACCGACGCGCGGCAGCAGGCGGAGCGGGAGTCGGAGGCGCTGATCCGGGAAGCCAAGGCCCAGGCCATGTTGCTGCTCTCGGCCGCGCAGCAGGACGAGCAGGGCGTCAAGGAACGGCATGACGCGGCGCAGCGCCAGTTCGCGGCGTACCTCGCCAACTTCCGGGCCCTCCTGGAGCGGCAGCTGGCGGAGATCGACGGACTCCAGTCGCATACCCAGGCGATGAGCCAGATCCAGACCGAGATGATCCTGAAGCGCCAGGCATGACCGCAGTAGCTCCATTGACCGCGCAGATCGCCGAAGCGCTCGCCGCCGTGCGTGCGCGCACCCGTCTCACGCCCGAGGTCGGCATCATCCTGGGCACCGGGCTGGGCGGACTGGCCGCGAAGATCGCGGTGCAGGACGAGATCCCCTACCAGGCGATTCCGCATTTTCCCCTCTCGACGGTCGAAAGCCACGCCGGCCGGCTGCTGCTGGGCAAACTCGGCGGCCGCGACGTCGTCGCCATGCAGGGCCGCTTCCATCGCTACGAGGGGTATGACCTGCGACAGGTGACCTTCCCGGTCCGGGTGCTGCGCGCCATGGGGGTGAAGACCCTTCTGGTGTCCAATGCCTGCGGCGGGATGCATCCGCTCTGGTCGGCCGGCGACCTGGTGCTGCTCGCCGACCACATCAACCTGCTGGGCGACAACCCGCTGGTCGGCGCGAACGACGAGAAACTGGGTCCCCGGTTTCCCGACATGTCGGAGCCGTACGATCGCGAGCTGCGGGTCCTGGCGCGGGAGATCGCGGCGGAGCAGGGGATGACCCTGCGGGAAGGGGTGTATGTCGCTGTCTCCGGTCCCAACCTCGAGACCCGGGCCGAGTACCGCATGCTGCGCGCGATCGGGGCCGACGTGGTCGGCATGTCCACGGTGCCGGAAGTGATCGTCGCGGTGCACGGCGGGATGCGGGTGCTTGCGGTCTCCATCGTCACCGACATGTGCCTGCCGGACGCATTGGAGCCGGCGGAGCTCGGCCGGATCATCGCGACCGCGCAGCAGGCCGAACCCGCGCTGACCGAGCTGTTCACCCGGATCGTGGAGCGCCTTGGATGAGCCGGTTTCGTTCCTGGCCCTCCGGCAGCGCCGACGCGATGGAGCGCGAGCTGCTCGATCTCTGGAAGCGGGAGCGTCTCTTTGAGCAGACGCTCGACGCCAACCGGAACCACGAGCCGTTCGTGTTCTTCGAAGGACCGCCCACCGCCAATGGGCGGCCCGGGATTCACCACGTCTTCTCCCGCACCATCAAGGACCTGATCTGCCGGTTCCGGGCGATGCAGGGACGCTCGATCACCCGGATTGCCGGCTGGGACACCCATGGCCTCCCGGTCGAAATCGAAGTTGAAAAGCAGCTCGGCCTGAAAGGCAAGAAGGACATCGAGGCCTACGGAGTCGAGAAATTCAATGCGCTCTGCCGGGAGAGCGTCTTCAAGTACAAGGCGGAGTGGGAGAGCCTTTCAGACCGGATCGGCTACTGGCTGGACTACGAGCACCCCTACGTCACCTTCACCAACGAGTACGTGGAGAGTGTGTGGTGGCTGCTGCGGAAACTGTACGAGAAGGGCCTGCTGGTGCGCGGGCACCGGGTGCTGCCGTATTGCCCGCGCTGCGGGACGGTGCTGTCCAGCCACGAGCTGTCGCTGGGCTATGAGAAGGTGAAGGACTGGTCCGCCTACGTCGCGTTCCAGCTCGAGGGCTCCAACCGGGAGCTGGTGGTCTGGACCACCACGCCATGGACCCTGCCGTCCAACGTTGCGCTCGCCGTCAATCCCGAGCTCGAATACCACCACGTCGTGGAGGACGCCACCGGTCGCGAATTCATCGCCGCCGGCGACGTCACCCGCTGGCACGCGCAGGAGGGCCTCACCGTCCAGGCCCCGATCCGGGGCAGGGAGCTGGTGGGCCTGCGCTACCGCCGGCCGCTGGACGTGGTCCCGCTTCCGCCCGGCAAGGAACACTCGATTGTTATTGCGGGTGACTTCGTCAGCGCGGACGAAGGCTCCGGGATCGTGCACATGGCCCCGGCCTTCGGCGCGGACGACTACGCGGCGGGACAGAAGTACAACCTCGCCCTGGTCCGTCCGGTCGCCGCCGACGGCAACTTCAGCGGGACCACCTGGCCCGCCATCGAAGGCAGGCTGGTGACCGACAAGGACACCAATCAGGCGATCGTGGACCGGCTCAGACAGGACGGGCGGCTGCTCCGGGTGGGGCGCGATCACGAGCACGATTACCCCTTCTGCTGGCGCTGCGCCAGCAAGCTGATCTACTACGCCCGGGATTCGTGGTTCGTGAAGACGTCCGCGGTGAAGCAGCGGATGCTGGAGATCAATCGCGACGTCCACTGGCATCCGCCGGAGGTGGGAGCGGGCCGCTTCGGTGAATGGCTGGAAAACAACGTGGACTGGGCGCTCTCCCGCGACCGCTACTGGGGTACGCCGCTTCCGGTGTGGGTCTGCGATCGCGATGCCGGGCATGTCCAGGTCATCGGGAGCTACGACCAGCTGGCCGGGCACTGGGGCAAGCCCCTGCCGGCGGGCTTCGATCCCCACAAGCCGTTCATCGACGGCTACACCTGGCCCTGCGAGTGCGGCGGCACCATGGCCCGCGCCGCCGAGGTCATCGACACCTGGTTCGATTCCGGCTCGATGCCATATGCCCAGTGGCACTATCCTTTCGAGCACGAGGCGGAATTCAAGAGCCATTTTCCGGCGGACTACATCTGCGAAGGAGTGGACCAGACCCGGGGCTGGTTCTACTCGCTGCTGGCCATCGCGACCACGGTGTTCGACAGCCCGGCCTATCGTAACGTCATCGTCAACGACCTGGTGCTGGACGCCGAGGGGCAGAAGATGTCCAAGAGCCGGGGCAACGTGGTGGATCCCTGGCAGGTGCTGGGCGAGTTCGGCGCCGATACCATCCGGCTCTACTTCGTCTCCTCCAGTCACGTCTGGCTGCCCAAGCGGTTCGACCCCAAGGCGGTCGCGGCGGGGATGGGCAAGTTCAACAAGTCGCTCAAGAACACCTACAAGTTCTTCGCCGACTACGTGGTGGATTGGGAGCCCGGCCCCCGGCCCGGCAACCTGGACCGTTCGGATCGCTGGATCCTGGACCGGCTGAACCAGACCATCCGGGTCATGACCGACTCGTTGGAGAATTACGACGTCACCACCGGCACCAAGGAAGTCATGCGCTTCCTGGTGGACGAGGTGTCCAACTGGTACGTGCGCATCAACCGGCACCGCTTCTGGGTGGAAGGCACGCCGGACCCGGCTCCGCTCTATACCCTGCACACTGTTCTCTGCACCCTGTCCCGGTTGTTAGCCCCGGTCGCCCCCTTCATGACCGACTGGATGCATCGCCAGCTGGCGGGAACTTCCGTGCATCTGGCCGGGTTTCCTGTCCCATCGTCCGAGCCGGTGGACGAGGCCCTGCACCCGGCCATGGACGCGGTCCGGCGGCTTTCGTCGCTGGCCCGGGCGGTGCGAGACCGCAAGGATGTGAATCTCAACGTGCGCCAGCCCCTGGGCCGGGCCCGGGTCGCGGTGCCCGCCGCGGTCCGGGGGCCGCTCTTCGACGAGTTGCTCGGACTCTTCCGCGCCGAGGTGAATGTGAAGGTGGTGGAGATCGTGGCGACCGATACCGACCTGGTACGGCTCCGGGCCAAGCCCAACTTCCGCAGCCTGGGCAAGCGGTACGGGAAGGACACGCCGAAGGCGGCCGCCGCGGCGGCGCGGCTCTCTGCCGAGCAGCTCCGGGCACTCGAGTCCGGCACTCCGGTGGAGCTGGAGGCTGACGGTACCGCGTATCGCTACCTGCCGGAAGACATCGTGGTGGAGCGGGAAGTGACGACCGACTGGCCGGTGGAGAGCGACGGGCCCTTCGTCGTCGCCCTGGATACCCGCCTGGACGACGTGCTCCGCCGGGAAGGCCTGGCCCGGGAAGTGGTGAGCCGGGTCCAGCGGCTCCGGAAGGAAGCGAACTATCATTATGCCGACCGGATCCGTCTCGCCATCCGGGGCGATACCGCCGTGGTCCAGGCGGCCCAGGCCCATGCAGAGTTCATCAAGGACGAAACCCTGGCCCGGGAGCTGATCCTGGGGACTTCACTCCCTGCCTCCGACCTGGAGCAGGATACCGACATCGACGGGCACCAGGTGACCCTCGCTGTCCGGCGTTACGACAACGGCCGGCCGACATTCGGCACGTCAGACCAGAAATGGAAGCGCTCATGAATAAGAAGAACCTCGCCCACTTCGAGAAGCGTCTGATGGAAGAGCGCGCTCGGGTGATGAAGGAGCTGGGCTATTACGACGACCAGTTCAACGCGACGCTCCAGTCCTCCGACGGCGATCTCTCGTCCTATTCCTTCCACATGGCGGACCAGGGGACCGACGCGATGGAGCGGGAAAAGCAGTTCCTCTTCGCATCCCAGGAAGGCCGTTACCTCTGGCACGTGAACGAGGCCCTGCGCCGGCTGTACAAGACGCCGGAGAAATTCGGACTCTGCCACCAGTGCGGCGCCGAGATCAATTTCGAGCGGCTGGATGCGCTGCCCCACGCGCGGCTCTGCATTACCTGCAAGGAGAAGGAAGAGGATGCCAAGCGGCGCTGAACGCCGGATCTTCTGGACCGCGATCGTGCTGGTGCTGGTGCTCGACATCGTCACCAAGCTGGTCGCCGAAGCCACGCTGCTGCGGACCGCGGGTGTCTCGGTCTTCGGCGACTGGTTCCAGCTCCGCCTGGTGCACAACCCGGGTGCCGCCTTCGGACTGCACCTGGGGCCCTATTCCCGCTGGATCTTCTTCGCGGTCGCGGTCGTGGCGATCGTGCTGCTCAACCGGATGTCCCGGGCCACGGCGACGGGAGACCGGTTCCGCCAGCTGGCGCTGGGGCTCATCTGCGGCGGTGCCGCCGGCAACCTCATCGACCGGATCCGGAGCCCGCGCGGGGTGGTGGACTTCGTCGATATCGGGATCGGGACCCTGCGCTGGCCGACCTTCAACGTGGCCGATATCGCCGTGAGCTGCGGCGCCGTGGCGCTGGCGATCTCGCTCTGGCGGGAGGATGCCCGCCACCATGAGCTCGGGCCCGAGCCGACCTCCACTGCGCCGTTGACCCCCCCGTGACGACCACAGCGTGAAGCGTGCACCGTTCAACGTATAGTGTGAAAACAGTTCGGGGAGCGTTGTACGTTACGCGTTTCACGTTCTACGCAGTTTCATCCCATGCAGATTGAGTTCTGCGTCCTCACCGGCACTTCCGAACGGCTCGACCGCTTTCTCGCCGACCAGCTCTCCATTTCCCGCACCCAGGCCGCCCGGCTGATCGCCGACCAGGCGGTCCAGGTGAACGGGAAAACCGCCCGGGCCTCGCGCCCCCTGGCCCGGGGCGACCGGGTCCAGGTTGCCCTGCCGGACGATCGGCCGGCGCGCACCATCCGGCCTGCTCACATCCCCCTCACCATCATTTATGAGGACGACCACCTGCTGGTGCTGGACAAGCCGGCCGGCCTGGTGGTGCATCCGGCCCCGGGCCACTGGGACGACACCCTGGTGAATGCGCTGGCGGCCCGGGGAACCGCGCTCTCCGCCGGCACTACCGAGGGACGGCCGGGCATCGTCCACCGGCTGGACCGCGACACCTCGGGACTCATGGTGGTCGCCAAGACCGATCTGGCGCACCGGAAGCTGGGCGCCGCGCTCTCCGCCCGAAAGGTCCAGCGCCGCTACGCCGCGCTCGCATGGGGGCACCTGGAGTCCTCCCCCCTCACCATCGATGCCCCCCTCGCCCGGCACCCCCGGGACCGGAAGCGCATGGCGATCGTCCCGGGCGGCCGCGGCGCCAGGACCGACGCCTATGTCGTCGCCCGCTTCGACGTCTGTGAGCTGCTCCGGCTGGAGCTGCACACCGGACGCACGCACCAGATCCGGGTCCACCTGGCTCACATCGGTCATTCGGTGCTGGGTGATCCGGTCTATGGTCGCGAGCCCAGTCGGGGGATGTCAGGGTCGGGACGCCTGGCCGCGCAGCGGCTTGCAGCCCTGGCGCCGCGCCAAGCATTGCACGCTGCAAGGTTATCCTTCCGTCACCCCGCCACCGGGGCCCCCTTGGACTTCCAGTCCGAATGGCCTGCCGATTTGGCCGCGGTACTGGCGTCCGCCTGGGGTTCCCATCCCGTTGCTGAACCCCTCAGTCTTCGGTATCTTGGTTTCTTTGAAGGACATGGCTAACACTTCCCCGGTCTCTCTCGTGCTCTTCGGCGTGGGCGATTTGCTGTGCGCCCTCCCGGTTTCCGCCGTGAATGAGATCGTTCCCGCGACCGCGGCGGCCCGGATTCCCGGAGCCCCTGAGGGAGTCGAAGGTCTCGTCAACGTGCGGGGTCGGCTGCTGACCGTCGTCGACGCGCGGCGTATCCTGGGGCGGGAGCCCCCCAGTTCCGCCGTGGAACCGTCGATTCTGTTGCTCCAGGTCAACGGGCGCCCGTTGGGCCTGCTGGTCGATTCGGTCCACGACCTCGCCCAGGTTCCGGCCGACTCCCTGGAGCAGCAAAGCTCCCTGCCGGGGGTGGACCCCCGCGTGGTGCGGTCGGTCGGCCGGCTCGGCGACCAGGTGTTCGTGGTGCTCGATTCTGATGTCGTGCTGGCTCCCGTCTTCGGGGGCTAGAAGGGCTCACCTCGCGAATGGAGGACCATCGTGGGTCATACGGTGCTCGTATGTGATGACGCGATCTTCATGCGCACGATGATCAGCGATATTCTCGCCCAGGCCGGATTCGAAGTCGTGGGAGAAGCCGAGACCGGACGCCAGGCGGTGGAGAAGTACCGTCAGCTCAAGCCGGACCTGGTCACCATGGACATCGTCATGCCGGACATGGGCGGCATCGAAGCGGTCCGTGAGATCTGCCGCAACGACCCCGACGCCAAGGTCCTGATGTGCAGCGCCATGGGCCAGCAGGCCCTGGTGGTGGAGGCCATCCAGGCGGGGGCCAAGGATTTCGTGGTGAAGCCCTTCCAGCCATCCCGCGTGCTCGAGGCCGTCCAGCGCGTCCTCGGCTGACGCGATGGATCTCTCCCGCTACGCGAACCTGTTTCTCGCGGAAAGCCGCGAGCACCTGCAGGCCTGTAACCGGCTCCTGCTCGAGCTGGAGAAGAACCCGCACGCGACCGAGCCGGTGGTCGGCATCTTCCGGGCGATGCACACGCTCAAGGGGATGGCGGCCACCATGGGCTACGGCAAGCTGGCCGAGCTGTCGCACCGCACCGAGAACCTGCTGGTCCTGCTGCGGGAGCGGGTGGCGGGCGCCGAAGCCGATCTGATCGATCTCCTGTTCCGGGCGGTGGACAGCCTCGAGCAGTCGATCGGAGAAGCGGTCGCCGGCCGGGACGAGCAGCTGGACTTCGCGGCGCTGATCGCCGAGCTGGACCGGGCCGCGGAGCTGGCCCAGTCCCGCACCGGCGAAATGCGCGCGGTTCGCTCGGCGCGGCAGACCACCGATGTGGCCAGCCTTCCCGGCGCTACCGGCCGGCTGGTCCGGGTCGCGATTCGTCCCGATGCCGTCATGCGCGGCGGCCGGGCGGCGATCGCGCTCAAGCGGGTCGAGGCGCTGGGCCATGTCTCCGGGGTGCGGCCCGCGGTGGCCGCCTTCGAGTCTCCCGATTTCGATGGACATTTTTCCTTCCGGCTGACCACCGACGTCACCGACCCGGTGATCGAGGCGGCGATCCGGGGCGCCGGCGATGTGGCGACGGTTTCCATCGGTGAGGCGCCGGTTCCCGCGCCCCTGGAGGACGCCGCCGCCCCGGGCGCCACCCGGCACATCCGGGTGGACCTGAAACGGCTCGATGCCCTGATGAACCACATGGGCGAGCTGGTGGTCGCCAAGGGCCGCCTGGCCGAGGTCGTGGCCCAGGCCCCGACCCCGGAGCTGGAGGCCGTCAGCGCGCGGATCGGGCGTCTCGTCTCTGAAATGCAGACCGAGGTGATTCTTTCCAGCACAGTGGGATCCGAAGCTTGGAATTCACGTGACTTGAAGTCGCGGC
>JADMIO010703100.1_pt1 | contig 108654 bp, 82 predicted proteins | sample 8958161 | NCBI WGS metagenome assembly JADMIO01 (sample SAMN16585339, study PRJNA669376) | soil metagenome | isolation source: Crop rotation soil | place: USA: Cullars Rotation, Alabama | collected 2011
GCCGCGACTTCAAGTCACGTGAATTCCAAGCTTCGGATCCCACTGTGCTGGAAAGACAAAACCCGCGACGTCATTGATGCCGCGGCCTGGCGCGGCGACCTGGATGAATTGTGGAACGGTTTGCTTTTGGCACTCGAAGGACAAAAGCACGCCGACGAATCGGAATTGGAATATGATGACGATGAGATCGACGCCGCGGCCGAAGCGTTCCGATACGACCGCGACCTCATCACCGCGGAGGAAACGGAGCAATGGCTTACCACCCGCGCGCTGACGCTGGATGATTTCAGCGATTATTTCACCCGCCGGTATTGGGGCACAAAGCTGGCCGATGAGATCACCGTCCCGGACCAATCTTATACCGAGGCGCCCGACAATTTGCGGCAGCTGTTTGCCGCCGACCTCATTCTGTCGGGCGATATCGAAATGCTAACGACCCAGCTGGTGTGCCGCCTGGCGGCGGTGTGTGAACAACCTGCGCCGGATCCGGCGCTGGTGTCGGCCGCTGAAGCCGAATTCTTCGAACGGCAAGGCATTGAAGCCGGCGAGTTACCTAACTGGCTCGCCAGCCTGGGCCGGGACGCCGGCTGGTTTAGCGAAATGGCTACCATGGAAGCGGCTTACCGGCTGTTGCGCTCGACCCTGCTCGCTCCGACGGCATACAAAAACGAACTCAGTGCACTACGCATGCCCCTAACGAAATTCGAGACCGAAGTAATAGAACTCGAATCCCTCGACGCGGCCAAGGAAGCTCTGTTTTGCGTGACGGAAGATGGCATGTCGATGGAGGAGGTAGCGGCCGAAGGCCGTTATCCATTCAGGCGGGTGGACTTTCTCCTGGAAGATCTGCCGCCTGATCTTCAGCAGATCCTGACCAGTATTTCGGCGGGCGAACTGGTTGATCCGATGCCGCGGGGCGATGGATTCGAACTCTGCCGCGTCATTAACAAGATCGAGCCCGATCCGGAAGATCCAACGGTGAAGGAAAGAGTCGAACAACGCCTGCTGGAACGTCACTTCGATGATCTGGCCGCGAAACACGTCTCCCGGCGGCTCAACGCGATTATTACTTCCGAATGAATACTCAAGACACGGAGCTGGTCCGTCGATCATCGGTATTCCGATTCCTTTCCGACGAACATTTCGAAGCGCTGGAACCGCTTTTACAGGAGGAACATTACGACTTCGGCGATGTGATCGTTAGGCAGGACGATCCAGCCGATTCATTCTTTATCCTGACCCGGGGCCGGGCGCGCGCGCTCAAGATCAAACCGGACGGCGAAGAAATTCCACTCGGGTCACTGAAACCTGGCGACAGTTTTGGCGAAGCCGCACTGGCTGAAGGCGGCATACGTAACGCGACGGTGAGATGCAGCACGACGGTCGATGTGTTGAGAATCGATCGCGAAGCTTTCCTGGAACTCACCGAATCGGAACCGGAGTTGCGGCGTTATGTCGAAATGACCGGTCGCAACCGGGCGCTCCAAAGTTTTCTCTACCAGTTTAGCAACTTCGGCCGTCTTCCGGCCCCGGCATTGCGCAGCGTAATCGATAAGCTGTCGCCGGTAGGTTATTCCAAGGGCAGCCTGATCATTCGCGAAGGCGACGCCGCCGGTCCCATGTATGTGATCGAAAAGGGGCGCGCCCGCGTCTTCATGGGCGTTAACGGCCGCGAACGCAATCTTGCGTTTTACCGTGAAGGAGATTTCTTCGGCGAGCTTTCCATCTTGAATGGCTCGCCCCGGGCCGCGTCGGTGGAAGCGTTCACCGATTGCCAGTTATTGTCCCTCGATCCGGGCGCGGTCCAGGAGCTTCGCACTCGTTATCCTGAATTCGAGAAGTTGCTTATCGAGCGGCTCGCGATCTACCAGGCAAAGTCGGAAGCTCGCGTCCCGCTCGATTTCATGAGCGAAATGCTGCCGGCGGAAACGCAGGCGCATGACAAGGTCCAGCTCGACGGCGAACAGCCCGCGGAACCGGAAGAGGACAAGGAGGATCCCTTCGTTGACGAGCAGGGGCTTTTCCGCAAACGGCCGAAGCGTGTTCGCAAGATCGATCACATCGAACAGATCGACGAAATGGACTGCGGCGCGGCGAGCCTCGGAATGATCTGCCGGCACTTCGGCCGCAACGTGAGTCTTGCTCGAATTCGCCAGCTCTGTCACACCGCGACGGACGGCACCAGTCTTAAGGCGCTTTGCCGCGCGGCGACAGAACTTGGCCTGGCGGCGCGGGCGCTAAAAGTCTCGCTGCGCAACCTTTCGAGCATGCCGCTCCCGGCAATTGTTCACTGGGAAGGCAACCACTGGATCGTTCTGTACGACGTGGACGAACACTTCGTTCGCGTAGCCGATCCCGCGCTGGGCCTCCTGAAAATTGCCCGGCGCGAATTCGAATCGAAATGGACGGGATATGCGGCGCTATTCGATTACACGGTCGCGTTCGAAAACGCACCCGTTAGTAAGCCGACTCTTTCGTGGATCCTTCCATTTCTGGCCAAGTTCAAAGTCATTCTGCTGCAAGTCGTAGGACTGGCGGTCGCGGTCAGTTTCCTTTCGCTACTCTTCCCGGTTTTCACCCAGATGGTGGTGGACCGCGTTATCGTGGAAAACGATCTCGGACTGCTGAAAACGATCTTGTTAGGCATGTTTGCCGCGGTGGTGTTTGTCCAGATTTGCAGTCTTACCCAGGAATTTTTGCTGGCTTTCGCCGCGGTTCGTCTTGATACCGCCGTACTCGACTTTCTCAGCCGAAAACTGCTTTCCCTGCCGATGACCTATTTCACCAGTCGTCGGACCGGAGATATCCAGCGGCGGCTGGACGGCGCGAAACAGGTTAGGGAATTCGTGGTGCATCAGGGCATCGGGGCGTTGCTGGCCGGAATTTATCTGGTGGGAGCTTTAATCCTGATGGCCATTTACAGCCCGCTGCTGATGCTCGCGTTTCTGGCTACCACTCCGCTGTATGCCGGTCTCATGATTTTTTCGGTAAAAGTTCTGCGCCCGTTATTTGCGAACGTGGAAGAGAGCCAGGGTAAATACAGCTCTCACCAGATTGATGCGATCAAGGGCATCGAAGCGGTCAAGGCAGCGGCGGCGGAAAGCGCATTTCGCGACACCATGCTGAATGAGTTCCTGGCCGTCTCGAAGAAAATGTTCCGCTCCAGCTTCATTGTGATGTCATACGACAGCATCCTGCACACGATCGGGATGCTTTCGACCGCGATCTTCCTCTGGGTCGGCGCGACGCAGGTGATCAACGGGGAGTTAAGTGTCGGCGGTTTCGTCGCGTTCAGCTCGCTGACCGCCATGGCCTACGCCGGCATCATGGAAACGTTAGGCGTGTGGGACAACATGCAATTTGCCACCGTGCTCCTGAATCGGCTCAACGATATTTTTGAGCAGGAACCGGAACAAGGTCACGATCGATCGCTCCTTATTCCGGTTCACAGTCTCGAAGGGCGAATCGAGCTGCGGAACGTCAACTTCCGGTACGGCGGACCCGAAGCACCCTACATCCTGAAGAATATTACGCTCGATCTGGCGCCGGGCCGGATGTTCGCGCTGGTCGGCCGCAGCGGATGCGGCAAGACAACGCTGATCAAACTGATCGCGGGCCTGCTCGAGCCTACCGAGGGAACCATTCTGTTCGATAACGTCGATCTCAAGACGCTCAATTACCGCGATGTCCGGCGTCACATCGGCATGGTTTTGCAGGAAAACCACATGTTTAATGAAACCATCGCGCGCAATATCGCGTTCGGCGATCCCGAACCGGACCTTGATCGGGTCCTGGCGGCAGCAGGGGCCGCAGCCGCGCATGATTTCATCATGCGGCTCCCGTTAGGCTACGAGACCAAGATCGGCGAATCGGGTCTGTCGCTTTCCGGCGGACAAAAACAGCGAATCGCGATCGCCCGCGCGATTTACAACAACCCTCCGGTGCTGATTTTCGATGAGGCAACCAGCGCGCTGGACACGGAATCGGAGCGCGCCATTCAGGAAAACCTGGGCCGGTTAATGTCCGGCCGGACTACGATCGTCATCGCCCACCGGTTGAGCACGATTCGCGAAGCGCATTCCATCGTGGTGCTGGAAAAAGGGAGTGTGGCCGAAGTGGGCACACACGACGAACTGATGAACCAGCGCGGTCTTTATTATTACCTTTCAAGCCAGCAACTGGGGATTTGATGACATCTAAATCGTGAGCTTTCTCAACAAACGCACCAGCATCGATAACGAATCGGAAATGCTTCCGCAGGATCCGCCGTCGTGGATCATGCGCGGATTAGCCTGGACACTGCTTGGCGCCTTCATTTTCGCCGCGTTGTTTGCGGTGATCATGCGCCTGCCGGAGACGGTAAGTTGCAAATTCGTCCTGGTTCCGGCCACCGGAGCTGATCCGATTCAATCGCCTCGCCAGGCGGTAATCAGTCGCGTCGGGGTCGGAGTTATTGAAGGAAAGTCGGTTAAAGCCGGCGAAGAATTGTACGGGCTGCGCTCGGACGAAATTCGGGATTGGGACACCCAGTTTCGCACGCTCGAAGCCGACCTCCGCAACCGTGAAGAAAGCCTGATCAAGAATGATGACGCGCACAAGGCGTTACTCGACATCAAGCTGGCCGAAATCGATCAATCCAAGAGCGAGGTTGGTTTTCGAGAGAACCACATGAAAACGAGCAAGGATCTCGTCACCCGCATGGAGAAACTCGCGGGTCAGGGCGGTGTTTCGGAATTCGATCTGGTTAGGGCAAAGCTTGAGCTGGCCGAGTCGGAGAAGGATTACAGCGTGGCCCAGCGGACGACGCAACAGGTGACATTAGATCGGCAACGCATGATAACCGAGCGAGCGCGTCTTCGGGGCGAGGAACTGGCCGAGATCGAAAAATTAAGAATGCGAGTCGGTGCGTTAAAGTCGGATCTTGAAAACACCAGTCAGAGCACGCTGGTAATCCGCAGCCCGTACGATGGCGTGGTGATCGCGATGGAACAACGCAGCGTCGGCGCAGTGGTGAACCAGGGACAGGTGCTTTGCCAGCTCTCGCCCCTCGATGCGAAACCGAGGGCGCGAATCCTGTTGACCGAAGCGGGCCTGGCCAAACTTTCGATCGGTCAGAGAGTCCGCTACTTCTTCGATGCGTTTCCTTATCAGCGCTACGGCGCGGTAGATGGAAAACTCGACTGGATCAGTCAGTCGGCAGTGACATCTTCGGAAGGTCCGCATTTTGTCGCATCCGCGTCACTCGCGAAAACATCGATCGACGGTCGCGGCGGAAAATCGCTTCCGCTGCGAGTCGGCATGAGGGGCGAGGCGCACGTGGTGACCGGCCACCGCACCCTGATTGAATACGCGTTCGAGCCGATCCGGCAATTGCGCGAGAACGTTCGTTAGTCATGCAGGAACCACTCACCAATCTCAAGGTCGAGACTCTCACCACCAGCAATGAGGCAATGGCGCGGTGCCTTCAACTGGCGGCGCTGGCCGCCAAATCGGAGGTGCCGGTGGTATTGTTAGGGGAGACCGGCACCGGCAAAACGTTGCTGGCGCACGCGATTCACAATTCCTCGGGCCGATCACGCGGACCGTTTGTGTCGTTCAATGCCTCGGCAATGAGTGACACCCTGCTGGAAAGCCAGTTGTTCGGGCACGAACGCGGCGCGTTTACCGGCGCCCAGGCCAGCGTTAAAGGCAAATTCGAGCTCGCTGACGGAGGCACCCTGTTCCTGGATGAAATTTCCGAGATGAGCACATTGGCGCAGGTGAAGATCCTGCGCGTGCTCGAATATGGCGAGTTCGAGCGCTTGGGTTCCGAACGGATGCAAAGATCCAATGCCCGGATTATTTGCGCATCCAACTGCTCGCTCCGCGAACGGGTGCGGCACGCAAAATTCCGGGAAGATCTGTATCAGCGGCTTAACGGCTTAACCCTGTTGATTCCGCCGTTGCGCGAACGGATTCAGGAACTCCCGGCGTTGATCGCGGCCGAACTGCGGGCCGCCGGTATGAAAGAAGGCAAAAATATCACGGCGATTCATCCGGAAGCGATGGAGAAACTGGTTCGTCACCCCTGGCGGGGAAATCTGCGCGAACTCAGTCACACCGTGCGGACCATGACATTATTTTGCGACGGCTCGGTTATTCTGCCGGAACACGTGGTATTTCCTCCTGACCTGACCCCGGAAGACGATAAATCCACTGTTAGCGCTTCCAACGCCGCGCCGGCGATGTCCGGGAATCATAACAACGATCAGCCTAACAACTCGGGAGTCGATCTCACGCTGGCCAGTGCGGTGAAGCGCCACGTTCATTACGTTTACGAGCAGACAAACCGCAATCAGCGACGAACCGCGAAGCTTTTGGGCATCTCACGAGCGACCCTGGCACGGCATCTTCGGGGAAGGGCTCACAATAAAACATAGCATGGCCAAAAATGAAAACCCCGGTGGACTCATTTCTAGGCCATTGTTAGGCATGTCCAGTGGAGACAATTTGGAAATCCAAAAAAGTTTAATTAATATAAATACCTGATTATTAGATACTTGCATGACGCCTATTTCTGCTGAACTCGCTGCTTTTTGGGGCTGGCATAAATGGTGTTAATAGGGAGTCGAAAGTGAACACACCGAAGGACAAAAAGAATGCGCCCGCCGGAGAGGGACACCATCAAAGGCCCAAGCGCAGGAAAGAAAAATTGATCCGTCTGGATGACTTGATCCCCAAAGGCAATGTCGTGGGCGGGCGTCAATTGTTGTTCGGTGCCACTGACACAACACAAACCAATAACCCAAAACAGCAGGATAACTAATATGGCTAAAATCAAAGTTCGTGATCTGAAACCCTCCAAAGACGCCAAAGGTGGCGGAGCCGGTAGACAAGGTGCCGGTCGTCAGGGCGCCGGCCGTCAAGGCGCTGGCCGTCAGGGCGCTGGCCTCCAGGGCGGAAGCCTCCAAGGTGCAAGCAAGAATTCCAAGCAGAAGCTCGGACACGCCGGCGGCGGTCACACCTAAGATAGACCGCAACTAAAAGAGAGCCGCACACTGGTTCTAACCCAGGTGCGGTCTTTTTTTGTACTCGTGCCACTTCGATGCCGGCTTGGCGTTCGCCGAGCCGGTGGCGGATGACCGGCGGTTAGTGTGACCGCACCAGGATCTTGGTCCGCAATACCCCGACTCGCTCAACCTCCAGCTCGATCACGTCTCCGGGCTTCAACCATCCGCCGGTGTGCTCGGGCGAGAGCTCCAGGATGCATCCGGCGCCAATCGTCCCGCTCCCGATCAGATCGCCCACGAAAAGATCGGCGTCCCGGGATGCATTTGCGATCATTTTCGGAAATGAATGAAACAGCGAGTTGCTGTTTCCTCGGGACAATTCGCGCCCGTTCAGGCGCGCCCGCATCTCCAGGGAGATCACATCGTTCTCAATCTTGTCGGCAAACTCGTCACGAGTCACCAGCACCGGACCAACCGCGGTTGCGAAATCCTTTGCTTTGGCCGGACCCAGTCCGATCGCCAGCTCGGCGCGTTGAACATCCCGTGCGCAAAAATCATTGATGACAGTGAAACCGGCCACGCAACTCCAGGCCTGCCCCGGGGAGATGTTACGAGACCGGGTGCCAATAATCAGTCCGAGCTGGAGCCCATAATCCAGTTCACCGGACGCCGCCGGCGCTGAAATAGATTCCTCATCGCCGACTAACGAGTTTGGATTCGAGAAATAGAACGCCGGCGTTTCGTACCAGGCCTGAATCATATCGAGTCCGCGGCGCGAACGCACCGTGCGCACGTGTTGCTCGAATCCATAAAAATCTCGAAACGCCGGTGGCCGGAGAATTGGAGGCAGGAATCGTTTCGCCAGAAATGTTTTGCCGCCGCGCCCCTGAAATAGCCGGCCATGCTCGGGCCAGTCGTTGATTTTGCGGGTAAACTCGGAAAACCGCGGCATCAGCAACGACAAAAACGCAGTGAGCGGCGCGGCGGTATTTTTCGGCAGATCTCGCACCCCGAAAAAAGACAGGAACGCGTGAAGACTGACCCAGTTGCGGGCATCGACTGCAACCGCGGCCACGGGACTGTTGCCATTCTCAGGAAGAATCGTGGCGAGACGCATGGCTAAGGGATGTTCGAAATTCGCGGCTGGATCCCGAACCGCGATAAAAGTTCACCACCCGGTGCGATGGTTTGGATACCATCCTTATCTTCAAAAGCGCGTTGATCGTGTCGATCCGTTAGACCCCAGCAGGGCTCGACGCAAAGGAAAGGCCCACCATCCGACCACAAGGTAAGATAGGGCACCTCCGACAGATCGAGCGTGATCACGCGGCCGCTCGGCGGATCGCGAAAGACAAAATCGCGGTTCTTTACATCCAACAGCTGGAGGATGAAAGAACCAGGCAACTGCTCACGCGGGAACGGCATCGCACCTCCGGCAAAATCGATGTCCTGCGTCTCGCCCGAAAGATAATTCCCGGGTGAAAAATAACGGCGATATTTGCCAGCAGGCATCTCCAGGGTGAAAGACCCGAACGAAGCGGCCCCAAAACCCGGGTGCAGGCCGAATCCGACATGAGCCGAAAGATCCGGTTCATGGTTCGTGAAATGGAATCGAACTGTTAGGCCGCCACGTTCCAGCCGGTAACTCAATTCCAGGCTTACTTTGAGCGGATAATCCGCCGGTTTGTAATCATCAGGGCTGACTCGATAGATCAGCACTCCATCCTCATCGTTTGGGTCAGGGGAATTCCAAACGGTGTGCCGCAGGAAACCATGGGTTCCGCTCTCAATCGGGTGGCCGCGATACAAAGAGCGGCCGTCTTTTAATCGGTGCAGGAAGTATCCCATCACGGTTGCATGATTCGCCCAACCGGTTGGGGGCGGCGAGAGATCGTCGTCGCGATACAGAAATCCAATCCATTCGCCCGCTTCGTTCCGGCGGGCGAGACTGATCAGCTCCGCGCCAAGGCGAGAAACGACAATGCGAATACCGTTCGCTTCGTCGGTTAGGATATCGAGCTGGCGATCCCCTCGTCTATCTTCGCGACGCGAGAAGTTCATCGCGGCTCATGGGAACAAACCACGGCTGCTCTTGGCTTTCAAAACGCGTTCCACTCCGATAGCCATCGCGGCGGTGCGGTGCGAAATCTTGTGTTCCTTGGCTCGTCGGATGACCTGGGTGAAAGAGTGCTCGAGAATACGGAAAAGTTTGTCCGTTACTTCCATTTCGCTCCACAGGAAGCTTTGCAAACCCTGCACCCATTCAAAATAGGAAACGATCACGCCGCCGGCGTTGCACAAAATGTCCGGGATCATGAAAACTTCATCCCAGCGCTGCTCGAGAATGAGATCGGCTTCCGGCGAGGTCGGTCCATTAGCGCCTTCCGCCAGAATCCGGCACTTTAGCTGGGCAGCGTTCTTTTCCGTGATCACGCGGTCGACCGCAGCGGGAACCAGAACGTCGCACGGCATTAACAGCAAATCGTTAGGGTCGATGTGCTCGCCCTGGTCGAACGCCCGCAGGTTGCCCTTCTTTTTTACGTGCTGCTCGGCCGCTTTCACGTCGATCCCGTTGGGATTGTAAATCGCGGCGAAAGCGTCGCTGATTCCAGTCACCTTGACGCCGGTTTTCAACCCGAGTGAAAGCGCGGCTACCGAGCCGACATTCCCGAAACCCTGAACGATGGCGGTGCACTTTTCCGGATCCAATTTGAGCATGTCCATCGCGCGCTCGATCAAATACACCACGCCGCGGCCGGTGGCCTCGCGGCGACCTTCGGTTCCGCCAATCGAGACCGGTTTACCGGTAACAATCTCGTTAACGGCGTAGCCCTGATACACCGAATACGTATCCATGAACCAGGCCATGATCTGTTCGTTAGTGCCCATGTCCGGACCCATGATATCGGTGTGCGGACCGACAAACGGAATCATCTCCTGCATGTAGCGGCGGGATAATGCTTCCAGCTCCTTGATGGAGAGTTTTGCCGGATCGCAGGCAATGCCGCCCTTGGCTCCGCCGTAAGGCAAATTCGCCAGCGCGCATTTCCAGCTCATCCACATGGCCAGCGCGGCCGTTTCGCCCATCGAAAGGTTCGGCGCAAAACGCGTCCCACCCTTGGTCGGGCCTAACGTCAGGTGATGCTGTACCCGGTATCCCTGAAAAGTCCTGGTGCTGCCATCATCCATGTGCACCGGAAGGGTGACGGCGATGGATCGCTTCGGGTACATCAACCGGTCCCGATCGTTCTTGTCGATGTTAAGATAATCCGCGATGACCTGAAACTGGTTGCAGGCCATTTGAAATACGTCGTCGTCGTAGATGTGCATGAGAGGCAACAGGAACTTGGACCGTTCCCGCGAAAAACGCAGAGTCCTATTTGCTCACGTTTGCCGGTTCGTCAATGGAAATTGGCGTGATTTGTAAGGGGCAAGTCGGATTCGACCTTGGAAATTCACGCAAAAATTCCCTCTGACCATCATCCTCGGTGAGAGAAGGTTAAGGGTGCGGCGGCCTCAGGAGGAAATTTTCGTCTGCCGCTGAAAAAACCGCGTTGGTTCGCTCTTCACAAGGCTCGTCGCGCGCCTACATTCGAGGCGATGAAAATCGAGACTCTGGCAGTCCACGCCGGGCGCGACGTGGATCCGGCGACGGGGGCGATCGCTTCGCCCATCTATCTATCCACCACATTTGAACGGGACGTGGATGGAGCCTACCCGCGCGGCTACATGTATACCCGCAATAGTAATCCCAATCGCCAGATGCTGGAGAGCGGGGTCGCCGCTTTTGAAGGAGGCGCTGCCGCCGCGGCGTTCAGCAGTGGAATAGCCGGTGCCAGCGCAATTTTCCAATCCCTTTCACCCGGTGATCATGTGCTGGTGCCTTCCGATTCCTATTACGGGGTAAGGCGCGCACTGCAGGATGTTTTCCAAAATTGGGATCTCAGGTTCGACGCAATCGACATGACCGAGCCTGGCGCCGTGCAAAAGTCGCTCCGACCTGAAACGAAACTGGTGTGGACGGAGACACCTTCGAATCCGCTGTTTCGCATCGTTGATCTGGCAGGCATTGCGGAAATCGCCCGACAGGCCGGAGCCCTAACGGTATGTGACAACACCTGTGGAGCGGTGATCCAACGACCGCTCGACCTGGGAATCGACGTCGTTATGCATTCCACCACCAAATATTTTGGCGGGCACTGCGATGTACTCGGCGGAGTTCTGGTGGCCCGGCAGCAGAATGAATTATTTGAGCGAGTAAGAAAAATTCAATACACGGCGGGCGCGGTCCCCTCTCCTTTCGACTGCTGGCTGGTGTTGCGCGGAATGCAAACGCTTCCATGGCGAATGCGCGGTCATTGTGAGAACGCGATGAAAGTTTCTCAGCATCTGGCTGTTCATCCGGCCATCGAGCGGGTGCATTACCCCGGTTTGCCTAACCATCCCGGCCACGACATTGCCAGAAGGCAGATGACCATGTTCGGAGGGATGATGTCGATCGAAGTGAAAGGCGGATCTGCGGCAGCGATGCGGGTTGCGGCCAACACCAAAATATTCATTCGCGGCACCAGCCTTGGCGGGGTGGAAAGCCTGATTGAACACCGGGCATCGATTGAAGGTCCGGGGACGACGACCCCCGAGAACCTTTTGCGGTTGTCTATTGGGCTCGAGAACGCTGACGATTTGATCGAAGATCTGGACCAGGCGCTTTCGTCAGTTGATTAAGAAAAATCGCTCCGTCGTTAAGTATTCGGCTTAACGAGTTTATGTAATCCCCGCGCGATTTTCGATGCCGCGAATCGTTAGACTGTTTGAACTTTTCCACGTCCGACGAGATCGTGAAAATCGAATCAAGTATGAGCATTTCCATCAAAATTCATAAAGGAGCGAAACCTATGATTCTCTACCAATCGCCCACTCTGAATAGACTGAATGTCCTCCTTGTTCTGTTGGTATCGCTGACCACCGTCCCCGCCGCATTTTCGGCTGTGATTGACCCGGTCCGCACCTGGAATGAAATCGCGCTCGACACCGTGCGGCAAAAGGCTGCCAGCGACGCTCAGGCTGCGCGGTTGTACGCCATGGTAAACATCGCGATGTACGATGCGGTGAACGGAATCGAGTCGCGCCACGACAAGAAAGATAATCGCGCTGCGGCGCTGGTGGATGGATCGCAAGCGCCGCCCGACGGAGACATGTTTGCTGCCGCAGTGGCAGCAGCACATGCGGTGCTAAGCGGCGTGTATCCGGATCGGGCGTCAATCTTTGATGCGCAATTGCAATCCGACCTAACCGCGCTCGGCAAAGGAGGAAAAATCAAGAAAGGCCGGGAATGGGGAGCATCGGTCGGCGCTCAGGTCTTGGCTGCGCGGGAGAACGACGGTTCTTCCCCTAACGAAACCCAGCCGGGCAGCCCGCCGGGAACAGTCGGCCAGTATCGCGATAATTGGAATGGCGCCCAGTTTCGCAATCTGATGCCTTTCGGCATCGCTGACTCGTCCATTTACATCGGCTCCGGTCCTGCACCCCTAACGAGTCTGGACTATGCCGCGGCCTTTAATAATGTGAAACTTCTGGGTAATCGGCTGAATACCGATCCAGAGAAATTGAGCATTTTCCAGTTTTGGGCGCTCGGGGGCGGCTCGTCACAACCACCCGGTGCGTGGATTCAGGTAGCATTGGCGGTGACTCAGGGTCAACCGCTCGAGGTAACCGATTCCACGCGACTCTTCGCCCTTCTGACCATGGCCATGGCCGATACGGTAGCGCCCACCTTCGCGACAAAATTCGCATTCCATCACTGGCGGCCGGCTACTGCAATTCATGAGGCTGACGCGGACGGCAATCCGCTGACCGATCAGGACGCGGGCTGGACGCAACGCGCCTCGAACATTGGCACATCGCCGGAATATTGGTCCGGTCACAGCTCATTCAGCGCTGCTGCCGCGACTGTGCTAGCGGGATTTTTCTGCAACGACAACATTCCCTTTAGCCTCAACCTGCCCGCAGCCGATGCCGCAGGTGGGCCGACACGCAGCTATTCCAGTTTCTCCGATGCGGCTGCCGAAGCCGGAATTTCCCGCATCTATGGCGGCCTGCATTTTCCCTTCAGCAACGAAGACGGCCTGGAAGCCGGCCGGGCAGTGGCTCGCGAAATCCTGGCCAGTAAGCTTCTTCTGTTGAAGGGCCAGACCCACTTCGGCCAATGCCCGTTGTAGAATAGGAACACAGAGGACGATAGCTGGCACCGGGTTTGGGGCGGTTGAAAACCGCCGGCGCCCCGCCGTTTTGCCTTGCGCCTGAGGGCTTTAGCTGCGCAAAATACCTGTCTCGTCCGACCTCAGACTCGCCGCGCCCGGCGCCATAATTTTACGACCCTCGCGGCAACCTCAACTGATGCGTTTTCCTAACGATCTGATCCGTTTGCGCACGCTGCTCGCGATCGCGTTCTGCGCCGTCGTGCTCCTCTCCAGCGCCGGCCGTGCAAACGCGGTCGGTGAATATTTGTTGAACGAGAAGTTCAACACCATGACCACCAACGCCGCGCCGACCGGTGGTTGGACCAATGTCACCACTAACGGCTCGGTTCAGATCCGCGAATATCCATTCGCGGCCGACAAGAGCGCTCGCATCCAGAAGCCAAACACAACCGCGGGCGAAGCCAGCCTGGGGCGCACCTACACGCCGCAAAGCGGGAAAGTTGCGTTCGAAGCGAAGGTTATGACCCGCTCGACCAATCTATTCAAGGCCGCGCCGTATATTTACGACGCTAACGGCCTGGCGGTCGTCTCAATCGGGCTTAACAACGGCAAGATTCAATATTACAAGAAGTCGACTTCGTCATTTCAGGATCTTGACGTCGCCAATGGCGGCCTGCCTTTCGTGGCTAACGACTGGTACATGATCCGGGTAATCATAAACACCAGTACCAACACCTTCGATCTTTTCATCGATGGGGTTCGGAAACTGGTGAACGAGCCGGTTCGCAACAATCCGGCGAATGGCACTCTGGGTCAGATAAAATTTTACATCGACGGCGATAACTCCGGAATCATGTACGTCGATAACATCAGGATGTGGGAACTGGGAAGTTTCATCGGCACCCCGCCCTCTCCTGTGTTTGACGTTCGCGACTATGGCGCGGTTGGAAACGGATCGACTAACGACACTGTGGCGATCCAAAACGCGATCAACGCCTGTACCGGAACAGGCGGATCGGTGTTGTTGACGAACGGCGATTTCGTGGCCGGCACCCTCTATCTCCAGAGCAACATGACTTTCTTCATCGACCACTCAGCCCAACTCAGCAGCACCGGAGACGGGAATGATTACCCCAAGCAATCGCCCCCAACGACAAACAACCAGCTGTTAAACTGCCGGCGGGCTCATCTCTATGCCGTGAATTGCACCAACCTGACGATTGACGGCGGAGGCACGATTTACGGCAAAGGTGATACCGGCCTAACCAACGGCGGCACCTGGTTTGGCAACGCGATCAAGGAAGCGGAGCGCCCGATGACGGTCTGGACGGTGCTTTCAGATCACGTCACGATTCAGAACATTTACGTTCGGCTATCCGCGATGTGGACGATTGTGCCGATGGAGACGGACAATCTTCTTATCAAAAACGTGCTCTTAAATGTGGACACCGGCATCACGCATGACGGTATCGATATTGTCGATTGCCATCATACGGTGGTCCAGGATTGCACAGTTGTTACCGGCGACGATTCCTTTGTTCCGAAGACCGGCATTCGGCGCGGGGTCGATGATCTTGTGATCAAAGATTGTTTCACGGCACACGCCGGCTCGAACAGTTACAAGTTTGGCACTGCGAGTTATGGAGCATTCAAGAATGCCCTGATCCAGGATTGTTACGCCAAGAATGCGCAGTTTGCCGCGATGGTATTGATGTCCCGTAATGGCGCCGAGGTTGAGAACATTAATTTTTCCAGGATCGAGTTTTCCAACACCGGCGAAGCGTTTTTTGTTTTCCTCGGACAGCAGCCGGGCCATCCGGATGGCGATGTCGACAAGTTCGGGTATATCAAAAACGTCCACTTCACCGATATCCTGTGCAGCCAGGACAACAGCATCAATCAGATCGTGGGATCCAACATCACAGGCCACTTCTACAACGGCAACACCTACCGGATCGAGGACCTGTTCTTCACCAACTGCAACATCACATTCAAGGGCGGCAGAAACAGTATTCCGCCCCAACCACCGGAATGGAACAGCAGCCAATATCCCGAGGTCAATCTGTGGGGCGATCTTCCGGCCTACGGTTACTACCTGCGTCACGTGGACGGCGTCACATTCACCAACTGTGTTTCCAGATTGAATGGGGCGGATGCAAGGCCGGAAAAGGATGCGACTAACGACGTCTCCACTTTTATCACCCGAACCGACTCGGACGGGGACGAAATGCCTAACGATTGGGAGCAGACCTATTTTGGCTCACCTACCGCCGGTTCCGCCACCCTGGATAGCGACGGTGACGGCAGGACTAACTACGCCGAGTTCGTGGCCGGGACCAACCCGCAGGATGCGGCGGATAATCTCGCGCCGATCGACACCTCATTCGATGGATCAATGTTTACGGTCACGTTTCGATCCGTCCCACTGAAACGATACCTTCCCGAGTACAGCGATGATCTGACGGCGGGAACATGGACGCAGATCGGTAACATTCGCGCGGCGAACTCGAACACGCTCGTGGTTACGGATAGCCCCGGGGCCAGTATAATGCACCGATCGTACCGATTGCGGGCAGTGATCGATTAACGGAGTGGCGGCTTTAGCTGCAAATGGGTTCGTTGGTCGGCGGCTAAAGTCGCCGCTCCAATTTACTAACGGCTGCGCCTCTGAACATCGGCGTTCGCGTGCTCGTAAAATGCGCCGACGCTGATCTGCACATTTTCGTTGCCAGTAGTGCCGAAAATATAGCCGGACTCGACGTCGTAATTCACTCGACCGCCGGACGATCGTCCGAAAAGAAATCCGATTTCGCCGTGAAGGTTCTCCAACAGATTTGATTTGCGCAGCTCTACTTCGGCGACCTCCTTGGACGAATCGTTAACGTTGCGGGCTGACGCGGCAGCGCGATCGCGTCGTAATTGCCGCGCCGAGCCGGCCTCGTTCAGATACGCGGTGTTTTCCCAGTTGGCCGGCCGCCAATCAGGCAGAAAATCGTTAGGCGTTGTCATCCACGCGAATGCATTGCCAAAAGGAAACGCCCGCGAGTCCGCCAGACTCATCGCGGGAGCAGCGCCGATAGATCGGCCAAAAAAGCCTGCTTTCGCCCGGTCGCCAATCTGCTGTGCATCGACTGATGCGCACAACCACGCGCTCACAACCCCCGCCGCGACAATAAGAGTACCCTTCGTCATACTGTATTAACACGAATCTCAGCCAAAAGTTCCTCGGCGCGAGCGAATTCTGTTGTAGGACCAACCCAAGTGCGGCCGGTGACTGCGACTTGTGGCGCAGACACTCTTGTCTGCGAGGTGCCTCCGGTCGCGTTATACGCCACGCCAATGCAGGCAGGATTGCCTGCATCACGACGCTATGTCCCCGAGATAACTTGGAGAATCATCTTCGTGAGGACGGCCGCCATCCACGGTCGGGCCTTTTTGGAGCGGCGGCTTTAGCCGCCGACACTCATGATGACGGCGACTAAAGTCGCCGCTCCATCGCTCTTACGGGGTTTGCAATGCCCGGAAGAATTTGGGCGCGGGTTGGGCAAATGCGCCGGGAGCGGGCAGCGACAGCACTCCGCCGCTTCCAGGAACAATGCTGCCAAACGAACTCCAATTCGCCGTGGCCAGGCTGGATACGCTCTGCAGCTGGTAGTTTTTCCCCACGATGGTTGTAAATGTCAGCTGCAAGTCGTTAGTCATCCGCGTGAAATTGACCAGGCGCAGATCGGCCTCGTAGGCGCCGATGTCGCTGCCGTCTCCACCCGCCGCATTGGGTTTGTTAGGGTCATTGAACGGACGCGGCTCACCCCGCTGGTCGGACGTCGCGGAAAACATTTTACCTTTGTCGATCGCCGGACTGTTGGCCTGCAACGCGATGGTGAAGGTCGGACCGCCGTTGTCGCGCGGCCCGGTACCGATGTCCAGGAGCGGATCGGTGCTGATCTGATCGCCGGTGCCGGTGAGAAAGCCGCCGCCGGTATCCGTTGCAAGGTTGTAGCCTGCCGACGTTACGGTCCCGGTTCCGTTGTTAATGATGGTGTGCTCCTGCATGCTTGCCTGGATGATCGTGTTGCCAAGTGTCGTACCCGCGCCGGTGTCGTTGTAGACCGCGCCACCGGAAAACGTCGGCGCAACGTTGTTACTCAAAAGGGTGCTATTGGAGATTGTCGCTGACGCGCTGGTGAATTGACGCGCGTTATAGATTTGGCTGCCGGTGCCGAAAGACCCCACGACTGAGTTACTGCTGAGCGTGCAATTGTTCACCATCAAAGTTGCCACACCCAGCGTTCCTATATTCGCAATACCGCCACCATGGGTCGCAGCATTCGAATAAAACAAAGAATTGCTTACGTTCGCCGTTCCGCCGGCATTATGTATTCCGCCGCCGTTAACGGCGCTGTTAGTGATGAAGGAACTGTTGTTAACGGTGGCGGTCGAGCCGACATTGTAGATCCCGGCACCATTTCCGGCCGCAAAGTTGCTCTCGAACGTGCAACCGATGGCGTTCAATTGCGATTGATTGAGATAGATGCCGCCACCGGAAGCGGTACTGCCGCCGCTCGCGCGATTACTGCGAAGGACGCAGTTCGTCAAATTCAGGGTCGCGTTATCAACATAAATGCCGCCGCCGACACCGCCGCCGCTGACCAATCCCTTGAAAATAGTCAGGCCCGAGATGGTCACGGTATTGGAAGTTCCAATGTGAAAAACCCGGCTGCTATCATTGGCATTGATGGTCAGGTTCCCAGCGCCCGGGCCAGCCACAGTGACGTTGGCGCTAATGATAAGTTCACCGCCGGTCAGTGTAATCGTGGCCGGAAACGCGACAGCAAAGTTGATGACATCGTTGTTCCCCGCCGCGGCCAAGGCGTCGCGCAGGCTCCCGGAGCCGCTGTCGGCGGTGTTCGTGACGGTAATGGTCGCCGCCCGGCCGTTCGACGGCAGCATTGCGACGCAGGTGAACGCCAAAATTATGACTGCAAAAGAGGTGCGAAGCATGGTTCCCAGTGAGTGCCCTGAAAGGTAACTTTTTTACCTTGTTCAGGGGAAAAAGTCCAGTCGATAAGACAACATAGCGCGGACAATTTCACCGAGGCCCGTCGCATAGGGAGATAAGGCACAGACATGATTGTCCGCGTTACATCCAGAGTGATACAATCGATCATGTTCGATTCGTTGTTCTGGGCGTTCCTGGCTCTGGCGGCCTTGCTTACGATCAGCCCCGGGGCCGATATGGCACTCACCCTTCGCAACACGCTTTCAGGTGGAACACGCGCCGGTCTGTGCACGATGGCAGGCATTTGCTCCGGCTTTATTTTTCAGCCGGTGCTGGCGACGCTCGGTCTGGCTGCGCTCTTCGTCCGGTTACCCGTAGCGTTTGCGGTGGTAAAAATGGCCGGCGCATTTTATCTCGTCTATCTCGGGATCCAAAGTCTCCGCGAAGCGATTCGAACATGGAACGCTCGCGGCCGCGACGGCAACACCCCTGGACCTGCCGGTCGAGCATCGGGTTGGAAACGATATCGCGAAGGCCTGCTTACCAACGCCCTGAATCCGAAAATCGCCGTGTTTTATTTCGCGGTGCTTCCGCAGTTCATCCGGCCGGAAGATCCGGTATTTCTGAAATCATTTCTAATGACGTTTTGTCATTATGCAATGGGGGCGATTTGGTTAGGCGGAATTGCCGTGGGCGCGGGCCAGCTACGGACGCTGCTCACGCGACCGCGCGTCAAAGCGAGCCTGGAAGCAATGTCGGGCCTGGCCATGATCGGCTTCGGCGCGCGCCTGGCGTTCTCGCGAGCGCGATAGGCGCGCGAATCGCGACATTCGGCATGTGGCCAGAAGCATCGGCGCAAGATCCGATCCTCTCATTAGCACCGGCCTTCAGGCCGGCGATGCAAACCCGCCTTTCATTGCCAGCCGTTTTAACGGCGCCAAAACTGTTCCTAACTGCCGTTCCCTGTGACTTGGGCGACGACCCGATTTATCAAGCCAGTCATCCCCTCTTCTTTCGGCTTTTTCGGCGCCTTTTTCGCTTTCACATTGATAAGTGACTTGGCCAGTTTGGTCAGTTTCTTGTCGGTACTCGCTTCCTCGCGCAGGGTAGTATCAAGCAAACGCGCGCCTTGTTTGTCCCCTAACAATTCAGCATACGTTCGGGCACATCCGTAACCTGCGATCTCGTAGTGTTCCACCCGTTGGGCGGCAGCGATAAGGCCGGCATCGCGGACGTCGTCCTGCGCGTCTTCGCTCGCCATTTTGTCGCCTTCTTTGATCAACCCCTCCATTCCTTCACACTTAGGGGCGCGGGTCGATTCGTCATGTCGCTTCAGAATTTGTTCGAGTCGTTTCGCCTGACGTTTGGTCTGTTCGAGATGCTGATTGAACGCGGTCGCCAGACTGCGGTTTTTCGCGGCCTTCTTCATCTTTGGCAACGCTTTGATGAGCTGTTGCTCCGCGCTATAAAGATCCTTCAGTTCGTGAACGTATAAATCGCGTAAGGTTTCGAGTTCCATAACACGAGATAATCGCATCCGAACGTGGAGCTGGTTTCATGAATATTACCGGCGAACCGGCGGATTGCCTGGTCCCATTAGCACCGGCCTTCAGGCCGGTGATCGTTGCAATCCGTACATGTGCGACCTGTCTTAAAGGCTTACCATTCCGGCATCCTTTTCGATTTTGTTGCAGGCAGGATTGCCTGCAACACCTCCAGATTTAGAAGTGGTAATTCAATCCGCCCCGGATGATGTGGCCACGGCTCTCAGCCCGGAAATCGAGCGGCACTCCGGCGATCGGTTCGCCAAACGACTGCTCGTCAGTGCAGAAGTAGAGATACTCGGCTTTGACTGACCAATGGCGGCCAATTTTCCGTTCCACGCCGCCGCCGACAACGTAACCCCAGTTGAAGTCGTTACCGCGCGCATCGAAGAAATTCGGTTCAACATGATAACGGGTCGTGTAATTCAATCCAATCGCACCGCCGGTGGCGTAGAGCAGCCAGCAACCGTGACAGTTCAGTCGAACACCGACTCGTCCCCTCATGGTGGTGTAAAAATCGCTGTCGGTTTCGCCGCGCACCGCCGGGAAGTTCGGTTCCTGGCCGCTTCCTTCGAGATTCATGTAACCGACATCAATCTCCGGGCCGAGCACCAGCCAGTTCCACTGAAAGTTGTAGCCTAACTGCAACCCCCCGTTGAACCCGGACTGGTCGTAGCCAAACACTCGACCGGTCGCAAAATCGTGGGTCACGCTGTCACCAAATTGTCCGCCGGCGTGAACTCCAGCGTAAAATCCATTCCAATCGCACATCGGAGGCGCAGGAGGTTCTTGAACCACCTGCTTCATGTCCTTGCTGTCGCGCATCGATGCGGTTCCTGCCAACGCGGTGGAGGTGACCGCGGCCATGGCCAAGCCAATGACTGAACTTAAAAAAACCTGCTTCATATATTGGGCTCGGGTCTAAAAGACGCGAGTCAGACCAGTCTAACAAAGAGCGTCAGCCGAATGCACGGGAATTCGTTCACCGGTTTTTGCGATGCAACCCGCTATTCCCGTAGCATTTACAGATTTATCGTATTACGACGTGTGAATAACTTGCGGGCCCGGCTAGGAGCCGCGATGACCCCAAGTCGACATGCCGCAGTGGCACTTTGCCGGACGAAGCCCGGCACTTAGCCCCTTTGCGCGGCCATGTCGAACAGCCTCCGTTACTTGAGAAAGCTGCTTCCGGCTTCGATGCGCCGGTACAGGTCAGGGCGACGAATAATCTGGATCGACTTAATGAGCACACGCGACTAATCGACCGCAGATCACTCGACATGACTCAAAGGCGCGCCACAATGCTGCCATGATTCGCCGCCTGAGTTCTATTCTGTTAGTCTTGGTGATTTCCCAACAATTGCCATTGTTGGCCAAGGATTGCGATGCGCTTCGGTCCACCTTCGAGAGTTGGATCGCCTCATATGCCAAGCGGGATCTCGATGCGACGATGTCGATCTTCGCCGACGACGTGAAATTCAGTTTCCAGGGGGCGCCCGATGCGAAAAAGTCCGACTTGGAAAAAAGTTATCGGGACGAATTTTCGAAGCCCGATCAAGCCCGCCGATGGATCCCCAAGTTCGAAGAGATCGACTGCTCCGGCAAAATCGGTTTTGTGCGATCGACCTGGCAGCTCGAGGTGACCGGCGCTGACGGCAAAAAGGAAATAAAAGCCGAAAATCGCAGCGTCGATATTCTGCGCCTAACCGATGATGGAACCTGGAAAATCTATCAATCGCTAAACTATCCGATCGTCGCGCCGAAGTCCTGACTGAAATTCCGGCGAGAATAGGTCTTCAGGATCGATTTCTGGGCCTCGCCTCGGTTCCAGGACTCATCATCGATTGCTCTCTGCGTTCTTGAGATATTTTTCCAATACTTCCGTCCGCTGCTCAATCAGCTCTTTTTGCACGACCGCATGATCCACGCGGAGCGCGCTGTCGCCAACGGCTCCGCCTAACCGGGCACTGAATTCTGATTCGGCGTCACGCCACTTGATCCAGGCGCGTTGAGCTTCTTTCAGTCGCCTTTTTTGGTCAGCTTTCAGTTCTTTCATCAGCTGCCTATAAACTTTATCGAGAGCGGCATTAGAGCGGTCGATCGCCGCGGCTTCTTCGGAGCCAGGTTTTTTAGAGTCAGCGTCTTGTCCGTAACCGTCGGCAAAAATCGCGACCGTGACCGCAACCACTAACGAGATCACAAAAAAGTGGGAGTGTCTTTTCATTGATTCATTGTTGTTATGATTTCACCGGCTAGCGGTTGATCACTGTTTAGCCTTTGTGATTCTCGCCAACTCAACGGACCGGACGAGGTCATCCACGATTAAGAATATCTTGTTCTTATCTGCGCCAACGTGTATTCCGACGAGAACAACTGCCAGGTTCTGGTTATCGATCACTTTGGCGACATTCCACTGGTGATCTTCTTCGCTCGTTCCGGAATTTTGCACTCCATGGCCCAGCACTCGTCCACCGGACAGCTCTTCGCTCTTCGTGATCTTTAGGTTTTTTCGGACAAAGTCATTGAGGTAAGCAAGATCAACAGTCTCCGAGGCCCTCAGCTCAGCGTAGCTAATACTCACAAACGGCGATCCTCGCGGTCCGATGCGACACTTTCCGTCGGGGTCGATGACTTCCCATCCCGCAGGAAGGTTAACCGTGACGTAACCTTCCAGAATGGAAACACGTCGCCCCGGATCCTCTGCCCGACACAGCGAGACGATTACAGCCAACAGCGTTAATGCAGAGCGATAATGCATTGGACTAACGAGGTTGATAGAGAACTACGCCTGATTTGTGGCGGACGGTGATCTTGCCGGAAACCGGACGGCGATCGGAGACAACACCCGCTGCATCCAGCCCAACCAGCCACTCGCCGCCGCCTGGGATTACCACATTAGCTTCGGTGTCGTTTGAAGCGTTCATGACGACGCAGGCCCGCTTCCAGGTTTCGCCGCTAACGCCTTCGCCGTTGACCGTAAACATCAGCACGTTGTTATCAGGGGTGTCGACGAAATGCACTCGCGATCGGACATCCGCTTTGGTGCGGAGACGAAACATGGGATGGGCTTTGCGGAGCGCGATCGTATCGCGCACATAACTAAACAAATCAAGATGCTGACGTTTCAGATCCCAATCGACCTGGTTCACCGAGTCCGGCGCCTCGTAGGAATTGTTGTTTCCGCCTTTGGTGCGGGCAAATTCCTCGCCGCCGTGGAAGAACGGCACACCCTGCGACGTGAACAGAGCCAGGTAACCGAGTTTCATCGCTTCCATTCGCAGTTCATCGTTGGCGTTAGGCATCGAATGCACCAGCTTGTCCCACAGCACCAGATTATCGTGGCAGGTCATGTAATTGATCGATTGCCCGGGCGCCGCGCACCAATCGTTGATCAGCATTGCCGTTTTCAGCTTGTCACGGTTTGATCCGTTCTGAATCCAGCCCGGGTCGTCGTGGTCGGGTGAACCTTTCAACGCGTTCCGGAAATCGTCGTTGAATGCGCCGACCGGCACCTTGGTGATCGCGGACTTATCGGTCTTTTGCTGAAGCGGCGACGGACCGCCGGTCCAGGCTTCGCCGTAAAGAACAATTCCCGGATGGATCTTCCGCAGTTCGCGATCGGCCTGCCGAATCGTTTCCTGGTCGATCAACGCCATCAGATCGAATCGGTAACCGTCGACCCCAAATTCCCTCGTCCAATACTTGAGCGAATCGAGGATCAACCTGCGCGTCATCGGTGCTTCGCTCTTGATTTCGTTCCCGCAGGCCGAACCATTTGCCAGGGTGCCGTTAGGCGCGCGCCGGTAATAGTAATCCTGCGCGATCGACATCAGGGAAGCATTGCCGGAGGTATGATTGTAAACCACATCGAGAATCACGCCGATGCCTCGCGAGTGAAGCGCGGTGATCAACGCCTTCAATTCGCGCACCCGGCTGTCATCGTCGGTATTCGACGCAAACATTCCTTCCGGCGAAAAGAAATCGCTGGTGATGTATCCCCAGTTGTACCGGCGGCTGGATTCATCATTCTCGAAATCCTGAACCGGCATCAATTGCACGTGAGTGACCCCGAGTTCGGTCAGATGATCGAGCGCGGTCTCGATTTTTTCCTCGTTGGGGAGCCGGGTTCCCGCCTCGGTCCAACCGGCATAGAGACCCGCGTTGGTGACACCGGAGTTAGGCGCGACCGTGAAGTCACGCACATGCATCTCATAAACAATTGCATCGGTGGCGGACGCGAGTTCAGGGCCAGGCGCAACCGCACGTGTCATCGGAGTGATACGTCCCCGCGAACTATTGGCCACCGAATTGGTCGCGTATGGATCGAGAACTTCGCGCGAACGTTTGGGATCGTTCTGATCCAGAAGCAGAGTGTAAAACTTGCCCTGCCAATCGCCAGGCACGGTCGCATCCCACAGGTTGTTACCCTGCTGCTTCAAAGGGCATACCGTTCTGCCACCTTCGCCGGACGCCTCATTATATATAATGGCGCTGACCGCTTTGGCATTCGGGGCGAAAAATCGAAACGTTGTGGCCAGAGGGGTGTACATCGCGCCCAACCCATTTCGGATCTCTTCCCGGCTTGCCTCGCGAATGATTTCCGGCTCTGGCCTTGTCGGCTGTCCGCTTCCCGCCGTCGCCTCCTTTTTTGCCACCGAGTGGGCGTCCACCTCTGCTTTGCCTAGCGCCGCTTCGGCTCGAACGCGCAGGTCGGTCGCAACGATGGGGATCCGCTGGTGTCCCCCCATGAAATCCGCCTCCAGCTCCGGAGGCCTAACTTCAATAACCTGGACCCGGCTGCCGGCAGGAACGATTAACCCTCCAACCTTTTTACCGCCAGAAACCGCCGGGAAATCGACCGGACGCAACAGAATGACTTCCTTCGGCCAATACTCCTTGTGCTGCGCAAGCCACGCGATCGCATCCGGCCGCACCGTCGGTTCGGGCGTTTCGTCCGGGACCGCTTCGAGCTCGATTGGAGGCTCCTCCTTCCTGAGCAACTCACGCGCCATAGTCGTTAGGCGATCCCAGGTTTGCTGCGGCGTCTCCTGAAACCGGTACATGGCGTAACCGAAGCCGCCCAGAATCAGCACAATCGCCAGTAACAGAAGGTTGGCGCAGCCACATCCCCGGCGTTTCTTGATCAATGGTTTTGAACCGGCCGGTGCAACGGGTTGAAGCGGGACATGAATTGGCGGGCGCGCCCCGGCCGGCACAGGCGGTGCATCCGCAACCTCAGAAGTCGCGGACGGATCCGGGATGATCACCGGCTGACCGCAGGTTGGGCAATATATTGTCCTTCCCGCATTGCCGCCCTCGACATCCAGATGTTGATCACAATTCGGGCAGGCAAAGGTCATGGGAATTTAACGATTTAGCGATTTAGCCATTTAATGATTTAAACCGTTTGGCATCGCCTTGGGACAAGCCGAGCAACGTAACCCTCAACGTCCACCGCTCAAGGACGGCGGCATACGCCGAACGCCGAATTCAGAAACCGGACTACCACGACCGTGTGTTTTCGATTCTCGAAATACCTTGGTGGGAAAGATCCTCGCGGTCATCTACGAATCAATCATGCTTTTGGAAGTGGTAGGTGGCGAAGCGTGATCGGCGCGCTTTCGAGGGGGTCCCTCCACTTTGGTCGGGATGACAATCTATTCGCGGCTATTAGCGTTATTCGTGGTTAGGAAGCTTTCATCCCAATCAAAACCAATCGGATGAGCAGCAAACAGAAAGGGGACGAGACTTAGCCCTCGTTCGTCATTCGTCATTCAAGAATTCCGCCGAATTTCGCCACCGCTCAATGGATAAACGATGTCACCGTGACGCGCAGGAATTGCGCGTTAGTGGATCCGCCTGCGGTGAACGGTGAGGTCGACCGGAATGTCACTCGTTCAACACCCTGGGGCATCCCGGCCGTGGTTGCGCTGACTTGCACACCACCGTTGTCCGTCCACGAATCCGGATTGAGTTCGGAAGATTGTTGAACGTCATAGAGTAGCCACGGCGCGTCGGTGCGGCGGTTAAAGCTGATCGTTGGATACCGCGCAAGATTGTTACCATTGTCAGGGTCCGGATAATCGCCGAACCCGGGAACCGGTAACATCGGCACATGATTCGAGTCGAGCAGCGTTCCCGAAAGTGATGTGCCGTTAAACGCGAACTCGAGAAGGTTTACCAGTCCGTTGTGATTATAATCAGCCAGTCCGTTGGCCAGCGGTCCGGCAAATCCAGGGCCATACTGCTGCGCCCAGGCCGCGGTGTAGGGCGTATTATCTTGCAAGATAATGTCGGCAGCCGTGCCAAAGTCGATGGTGTAGCTGTCAGCGGGGATCAGAGAGAGCGCAATCGTCTCGTCGAACTCGGTGGGATTATTGTCATTGAGTGGAGTAACGATCACCAGTTTTCCCGTCTCGCCAGGCGCAAACGTAACCGCCGCGGTGCGGCCATTCACCGGAATATTCAATTCATAATCGCCTTCCGGGGTCGCACTGCCTCCAAGGCTGATTGCCACCGTAACCGAGTGCGTCTGGGCGGAATTCAGGAAAACTGCGAGAAACGCGGGTTCGTTAGTCGCCTCGTTCGCCAAATTATCGAATGTAAAGATCGACGCCTGGGGCGCCGGCAGCGGCCCGTTGATTGCCAGCACAATATTTCCTTCGCCACCGATCCATCCATCTACTGCGATGTGATAGGTCACCCCGGCGCTAACCGCGAAAACAACCTGGCTCTGGTTGGAATCATTGGCCTGGTCGTTAGCCGCGACCTGGGTCAGAGCATCGACTGCTGCGCCCTGATAGACCGCCAGGAGAGTATCGAAATTACTGCCGGCCGTGGAGATTGAGGCGTAACCATCCGCCGGCGCGGTCCACCGCCACCAAACCGAGTGGCCGCCGTCATTACCGGCGTGGTCCGGCTCGCCCGTTTCTTTGGTGGCGCCGGCGTTGGTTCCCGTGGTTGTTGGAGCGTCGCCGGTAAGGACAATTGCATTAACGAAATTATCGTTAGGGGGTGGCGGCGGCGGTGGAACCGGTGGAACAATTCCCAGGACAATGTTGCCTGAATCCGCGGCAAATCCGTCAACCGCGATCGAATAGGTTGTTCCGGCGACGGCGGTGAACATGACCTTGCTGGTAAGCCCGGGGCCGGCGTCGTCATCACCCGCGATCCGAATCAGCGCACTAACCGCGTTGCCGGTGTAAACGCCGAGGATGGTATCAAAATCGCTTGCCGCCGTTGTGATCGAGACCATTCCGTTAGCCGGTGCGGTCCAGCGCCACCAAACCGATTTGCCGCCGCTATTATTAGCGTGGTTAGGCTCGCCCGGTTCCTTGGTCGCCCCAACATTCGTTCCGGTGGCCGACGGCGCGTCACCGATCAACCCGATTGCATTTGCGAATGCGTCATTAGCAGGAGGCGGCGCGGCACCGGTTATGCCCAGCAAGATGGTGCCGGAAGATCCTGATTGACCGTCCACCGCAATCGCGTAGGTCGCGCCGGCGGTCGCAGTGAAAGTTACCCGACCAGACGCGCCGGAACTGGCAATTACCGACAACGCGTCAACCCTGCTCCCGGTGTAGACCGCGAGGAGTGTGCCAAAATTGCTCCCCGTGGTCGAAATGGTCGTTAGACCGCTGTTGGTCGCAGTCCAGGTCCACCAAACAGATTTTCCTCCGGCGGAACCGGCATGATTCGGTTCACCGATCTGTTTGGTGGCGAAGTCGTTATTGCCGTCGGCAATGGCGGAAAGGCCAGACAGTGGAATGGCATCGGCAAAATTATCGTTCGGCGGACGCGCCGGCGGGTTCGGATCGGGCGTCACCGCGAGAGTAACGTTTCCCGAAGCGGCATTGAAACCATCGACCGCGATGCGATAAGTTGTGCCGGCGGTGGTGGCGAAGCGCACCGCACTGGTCAGCCTTCCCCCGCTGTTGGTATCGAACGCCACCAGAGTCAACGAGTCCACTGAGTTGCCCGTGTAAACACCCAGCAACGTGTCGATGGCGCTGCCGGCGGTCGAAATCGTCACACTGCCGCTGGATGGAGCAGTCCAGCTCCACCATATCGAGGTGCCACCTACATACCCGGCATGGTTAGGTTCACCGGGCTCCTTGGTCGCGCCAAAATTCGTCCCGCTGGTGGTCGCTCCTCCGCCGGGCAGCGTAATCGCGTCCGCGAAATTGTCGTTAGGCGGCGGTTCGTTAATATTAATAATCGCTGAACTGTTTGGACCGACGATGTAATTATCCGGCCGCGGTTGAATCGTCGCGATGACTGGCTCGGTTCCTTCCACCAGGTGATCCGTCACAGGGATGATCCGTACCAGCGCGGTTGTTGTTCCCTCCGGAATACGAACCGTTCCCGAACGGGTCGCCGGATCGAACGATTCTACCCCGCTCAGATCATAGTCTGCCCCGTTCAGACCGGGCGGGACGGCGGATCCGCTGAGAGTAAATCCAACTAGCAGCCCGCCTTCGTTGGCCAATCCATTAATCCGGAAGCTCAAGACACCCGGGTCAGAATTTGTTTCCGAAGCGTTCGCGTCCGACGGCGCGACTTCCACGGTGCGAAGTTGATCGCCCGTGACTAACGGGGTGGCATTGATCATGAAATCGTCAATGCGATTGTTGCCGGCGCTGCCGGTCGCACCGCTCAATGTGTAACGCAATGTCACATTCGGTGAATCGTTCAGAACGCCGATGCTGGAAAAATCGACGTGTCGTTGGACGAAGTTCGTGTTGGTGGTCGCGGTGTTGACGCCGGGCAGCACCGAGAAATTAATTCCATCAACGCTGTAGGACCAGGTGCCGGTGGTGAATCCACTGGCCGTGCCGCGGGTGAAAAAGCTGATGTTCAGGTCGAAAAATCCTCGCATTGAAAAATTGAAGTCGATCCAGGAACCATTTCCAGACGGACCGACCAGGGCGAGCGCCTGTCCGGTCGTGCCGTTGAACGAACTGACGGTGCCAAGCCATCCGGCAAAAGAAATCGAGCCCGACCCGGTGTTTGCCGGCAACGGACTGAGGAAAGGCGCCCCGGTGTCGAAATTCCAGGAGGCTGGCAGAGCCGGATTATCGCTGATCGTAACCGTCGCCGAAGCGCCGGGCACCACGGTGTAACCGGTGCCCGAAGTAATATTTACCATGACGGTTTCGTTAGGCTCGGCAACACCGTCGGCGGCGGGGGCCACCGCGAAGATGGCGGTATTAAAATTCTCGGGGATAAACGCGGCCCCGGTTCCGGTGGCTGCATCGAACACCACGTTCTGGCCGATTATTTCGTAATCGGCGGACGTTGCGGTACCGCTCAGCGAGAACGAAACGGTTAGGCCCCCTGGTCCGGCGAACTGATTAAGGGAAATGGCCACCAGGGCCGGCGCTGTCGGATTCTCCGTGGCTAACGAACTTAACACGCTCACCTGCGCGATGGGCTGGGTGCCGGTTCCGTTCGGAGTCGGTATTCCCCAAACCTCCCTTACCCACTCCGGGTGATCGATGAATGGATTCCGGTTATGCTGGTAGTTGGCGAAAATCAGATCGTTGCGGCGCCGTTCCGCGTCATCCGGTGGATCCAGTTCGTTCCATAGCAGCAAAGTATTCAGGTTACCCATCTGCGAGCCGCCCGGCGGAAACGACACCAGCTCCATGTCCGTTGTGGCTGGATCCGAGCCGTCATACCGCACCTCCATATAGAATAGTGCGCGCGCGATATCGCCGCGTTGCGACGGAGGCGGTTGCCAGGAATCGCTGTCGCGGCTGGTTTGCGGCGCCAGCGGATGCGCCGGAATCACATAGCCGGGATCGGCGGGATTGCTCTCGTCAAAGTACAGGCTTCCCCGCTCGCTGTTGACCGAAATAGCGGAAGGAACGACGTGAAACAAATCGCTGTCATCCGGGCCGGCCTGGTCGGAATCTCCGCGGGAACGCGGCCACAGATGTTCGCGATTCCACGCGGTCGAGATTTTCGGAACGCTCGTTAGGGAATATTCCAGTATGATGTTTTGCGGATTGGCCGGATCCTCATACAGGGCACGAATGGGATCGAGCAGGTTCAGGTACTGGATTACGGTGTGATTAGCGATGCGCTGGTGGAGAGCGCTCTTTAAAGTTCCGCCGGTGAGTCCGTCCAAACCATCGTAATAGCCGGGGGGCGGCTCCGCTCGTAAAACGGAGCAAAAGCCGGCCAGGAAAACGCTAACGAGAACGTGAAGGGAGAAGCGGGGGTAACGAATAGTCCGCGAAGGCTATAGAATTAATAAGGGAGACGCCAACTTTTTCCGCGGTTTGCAGCCAAAAAAATTGGCGGGGTTTTCCCCGGTGTTTGGCACCCCTTCGAACCGGGTAGGCCGACCTAACCCGCAGCCCGCAAGTGTGGCTGATCGGCTACGCGCCTGGGGCGAATGCCCAACGCCCAACGCCCAACGTCGAACGCCGAATGAAAAAGCAGAAACGGAACGCGAATTTGGATCGCTGTCTTAATTCGATGTTCGGCGTTCAGAGTTCTGCGTTTGCTTCGCGTAGCGAATCCTCTTTTTGAACTCTGTGCGAGTAGGGATCGAGGACGACGACGAGAACGAGAACGAACGACAATGCGGAGCGATGACGCCGACACGCCCACACGCCGAAATGCTCTTACGCCGCGGCCGAGTGCTTATCCCGCTCCATTGCCTCAACCATCGGTGCCGGCTCGGGCATGGGCGAAATCTTTTTCAGCTCGACCGTATCTATATAGTGACGGGTAGCAGCGGGCAATTCATGCCACACCCGATAGGCAATGATTCCACCAGCGAGCGCGAACGGCATCAGGAATATCGGCCAGAGCGTCCAACTGATGCCCGATAAATACCCAACCGCCACCGATTGCACGGCACTGCCAAGATAGACGAAACCATCCGTGATTCCCGCTGCGCTCGCCGTACCTTTGCGCCCGCCGAAATCCGCTGACGCTGTTCCGGACATGAGCGAATGCACGCCGGTCACCGCCGCGAAGATGAGAACCGCCGAAACTCCGACGATGAATGGGAACGACTTCATGGTCATCGCCATTACTGCGGCCATCATCAGCATGAACACACAAAAAATCGCCGCCGGCGGGCCGCGACGCGACTGGAAGAATTTGTCCGAGATCAATCCGGCGGCCCATCCGCCGACGATTCCGAACATGCACAGTAGCAATCCCCAATTTGAGACGAATCCCTCTGCCCCGGGCTGCGGCACTTGATGCGCAAAAACAGTATACCACTGCACGATGCCGTTGCGGAGGACACCTGCGGTGAGCTCGACGCAAGCAAACATCAGGATCAACGGATTCAGGAACACTTTCTTCAACAGATCGAGGGTGGTGTATTCCTCGTGCATGTGCCCCGCTGAAGCGTCATGGGTCTCCATGTAAGGGAATCCCGCGCCTTCGGGTGTGTCTTTGATCAGCCACAAATTCAGGATGGTCCAGGCGAGAAGAATCGCCGCCGGAACGAAGAAAACCACCCAGGTAGCGTCGACGGTTTGACCCGCGCTGATGAATATGTCGCGAATGAAATCGGTTAGGCCATTTCGCCATTCCGGCGGTTTCGCCGTCGTCATCTTGAGCAATGCGCCATTCCAATCGAACGCAAAGTAAACACCGAACGAGATTAGCGTTCCAAAAATTGCGCCGAAAATGCCGCGTTCCCGCACATGAAACCAGTTGGCCTTGACCTTGATGATGGAAACCGCGCCGTAACTCTGGAAATACATGTTCAGCGCATAAACCACCGAAAAAACTCCGAGCAAACGCATCTGCAGCCGGCCCGTAAGCACCAGCCAGGTGATAACTCCCATCGCGATATTGGCCAGGGATGCGCCAATCGCCGCGATCAGGATGCCGCGTTTGCCACCGATCTTGTCGACGATCGGACCGTTGATCAAAAGCGAAAACCCGTAGACGGCGGTTCCGGCGCCAAAAATCAGTCCGTAGTCGTCGTTCGACATCAGCGAGCCGAGCGAGTTCTTGGCTACCACCAAATTGTAACGTCCCATGTACAGGAACGCGTAGGTCATGCCTAACGGGAACCAGTTAATGAACCGCCGGCTCAGGAACCACGGGCCGTGCTTGAGCGGATTATTATAGAAGTAGATCCCGACAACGACCGTGAGACAGACAAAAACGATACTGAGCGACATGGGATTGAATGGGCTGAGGGCAATCCCCTGCCTCGCCGGCTAACCGCAGGATCGCCGGACGAGATTCTTCCCAGAATCTTCGACCGATCACGCAAAAAACGGCGGTGTCACACAAATGTCACATTCTAACGGCCCAAATTGTGAATAACTGCGAATAACTCGAGGAAGTGTCGACTGTTTTCTTAGAATTATTAGTAATCGCCGTTAGAGATGCGTTCACTTGCCCAACGGTCGGTTCCTACCTGACACGGTTGTGTCGTTACCTTCTTGCTAATAACCGAACGTTGGATAATCTCCTTGCCCGAGTCGCATCTCCTGCGGCGACTCAGTCCCCCTTGAGATCCGTTAGTTTTTATGTAACTCGCGTTCGCCGTTTCTTCTTTCCGATTCAATGCCCACCTTTAGTAAAAGATTGAGAGCGATATCGTTCGGCGTTCTCACCGCGTTCGCCTTTGTTTTGTCGGCGAAGGCGCAGAATCTTCTTATTAACGGAAGCTTCGAAGATGGTCCGCACGATCCTTCCGATATCATTCAGGACTGGAACGTCACCGGCTGGGTGCATTCCGCCATGCAGGGTGCCACCAGCGGCAATTTCTCGGCCGGGCTGAGCATCGGCGGTAATTCGCAAGGCAACACCTTATCCCAAACCTTCTCGACCATCGTCGGCCAGAGCTACCTGGTCGAATTCGATGCCGGGGTATTTGGTACGCGCGACGGAAATCGGCTGCTGTTGAATATCCGAGTTTTGGGAAATGGAACTCTTTTGGATACGACGGTGCCTCCACCTGACGCGGCCACCGCCGAACCGGCTTCGGTGGTGTTTCATCACTATCGTTACACATTCACCGCTAACAGCACCTCGACCATCCTTCGGTTCACCGACAGTGGCCTTGATAACGCTAACGCCGATGTGGTGATCGACTCTGTGTCAGTTGTGCCGACAACTCTTCCGGCGCCCACCACTTTGCCGCTGGCTAACTCCAGTTTCGAGGCAGGGCCAATCGACGTAAACGGCGTGATAAGCGGCTGGACCATTACCGGAGTGCCACGCGTTTCGGTTTTATCACAGGGCGCTACCAGCGGCAGCCATTCGGCGGCGTTTAGTTCAGGAGGGGATTTCCAGGACGGGATACTTTCGCAGCGCTTTTTCACAACCTCCGGCCAGCTGTATGCGGTCGACTTTGATGCGGCCGTCTACGGCATAACGACTGAAACCCAAACCCTGCGGACAGAAGTCACAGGCAACACGACGCGTTTGAGCCAGCTGATTACCCCCCCTTATTTCGAAACGTTCGACACCAGCGCGATTCAGTTTCAGCACTACCATTACGTGTTTGTCGCCGACAGCACGGTTTCGACCATCCGTTTCACACAATTCGGTTTCGATAATCCGGACGCAGACGTGGTTTTAGACACGGTATCGGTTACCCTCCTTGGCTCTCCCTCAACGTTTGCGGAGTGGCAGTCGCAACACTTTACTCCCAATCAGCTCAACGATCCGCAGGTGAGCGGGTGGTTTGCTGACCCCGATCAGGACCATATCGCCAATGGACTGGAGTATTTCTGCAACACCGATCCGTTACCCGGAATAACGACCCAGGATTCTAACAATCTACCTCGCGCGGCGATCGAAACCATCGCTTCAAACCGCTTCCTTACCCTTACCTATCACCGGCGAATCGGCTGGTCCGGCAATCCGGAAATCGTGGGAGTGTCCAATGATCTCATCAGCTGGGACAACACCGGCGCCCAAATTGTGCCAGTTAATGTGACGCCCTCCGGAGATGGGGTAACGGAAATCGTCAAGGTTCGCCTGGCGACGTCCCTGAATCTGATTTCGGCTCCACGAAAATTCCTGCGACTAACCCTGAGCCCGTAGGGGCCCCGGGTTTAGGAACAAGCGCTGAAGGCGCGATTCGCTGCTCGCATTTTCCTGAGGCGCTGCTCGTGGCTCGGGTTAATCGTGAGCCTTCAGCGCTCTCACCGCTCACGACTTACCTGGTGACCAGCGGTCGCAAAAACTCCAGCACCGCTGCGGCTTGAGCTCCGCCTTTCTGCGCATGCACAATTAGCGGAATCTTGTGAGGGCCCGGAACATTTACGATGTTAGGAAAGGCCGCCACCGCTGCCTTGACGATGTCGACCTTGCCAAGCATCGCCGCGGCGAAAATGTCGAGTCGCGCATTGTGCTCGAGCAAATATTCCGCGATGTCACGCCGGCCCATGTGAGCAGCGCCGCCTAACGCCGTTTCGAAATCGCCGTTTCCCCAATCGATCGCGCCATTGATCAGGTTCGGATTTTCCGACAACATTTTTTTCACGGCCGGGAGATTGGAGTGGCCGGCGATTACGAATCGCTTCACCCGCGCCCGATCGATCTGGGGATCGTGCTCCGGGAAATCAGGAACATTGTCAGCATCCGGCGGGGAAGCCGACGCGCTTGGAGCGGGCGATGTTACACCCGGTTGCGCCTGCGCCAGCCCGCGTCCGAGAAATGCGCCGGCCAACGCGACTCCACTGCTAACCAAGAAGGTCTTGCGACTGATCGAAGCGTTGTTCATGGGGAATCCTACTGCAGGTGCGGGCGGAGAAATAGGACATTCAACCGGTGAAAATGGCTGCGTTGGATCTTGCGGGGACAACACCGCATCCTGGTAATCGAAGATCGAACTTCGAAATTCGAAAATTTGCAATAAAAGACGCTTGACGTGGCACCGATAATACACAACCATTTGGTTGTGGATCGACTTGGCCTCACTTTTGCCGCGCTCTCCGACCCCACCCGCCGGTCCATCGTCCGCCGGCTCACCGCCGGCCCCGCCACCGTCACCGAACTGGCCCGCCCGTTCGCCATCTCTCAGCAGGCCATCTCCAAACACCTCGCCTACCTCGAGACTGCGCGCCTGATCGAAAGGCGCTGGCGCGGCAGACAGAATTTTTGCGCGTTACGACCAGACGCAATTCGTGAAGTCGCGGACTGGGCCGCGGGTTATCGCCAATTCTGGGCAAAAAATTTTCAACGCCTCGACGCTTTGCTCGAGGATCTGAAGCAAACAAACAAGCCCGGGCATCAACGCAGCCTGCGGTCAAAACGAAAACCCAAGATATGATGAACTATCAGGAAACATTCAAAACGGAACCGTCCGGCGATCGCGAAATCGTGATGACCCGCGTGTTCAACGCTCCGGCCGATCTGGTATTCGATGCCCTGACCAAACCGGAACTGGTCAGACGCTGGCTGCTGGGGCCGCCGGGATGGACGATGCCGGTCTGCGAGATAGACCTGAAAGTTGGCGGCAAATATCGTTACGTCTGGCGCAACAAAGACGGCCGGGAAATGGGAATGGGCGGCACCTATCGCGAGATAGTGCGACCTGAAAAAATTGTTCACACCGAAATTTTCGATGAAGCCTGGTATGAGGGCGAATCACTCAATACCTGGACGTTAACCGAAAAGGACGGCACCACGACCTTGGTGGTGATCATGCGCTACGGATCGCAAGAAACGCGCGATGGTGTGCTTGAATCCGGGATGGAAAGCGGCGTGGCTACAAGCTACAACCGGCTCGACGACATCCTGGCGTCGCAAATGTCCAAGGCCTAACCAAACCTATTTATTGTCCGCGGTCGGCAACTTGAACGGTGCGGGCTGCGCCTTGCCCACGCATGAAATATCGAGGCCTTTGTTCGTGCCGGTCCGGAACAACTGGTGGCGGATCGATCGGATACAGGGATTTTCCGGAGTATGACCGGCGCCTGGCACGACAATTTGGAGAGCGTTAGGCAAATACGACTTTTCAATCTCCTCCGCGTTCGGTGGACGCGAGGCTGGATCGCTGGCGCCTGACACCACCAGAATGGGCGTTTCCAGCTGAAACGGTTCAAAGTGATCGGCCGGCAACTCGGTTTTGGGCCATTCATTACACGCAGCCATCTGGGCGCGGACCCGCCATGAACCGAGATAACTTCCCCGAGTAGCGGTATCGATCTCGTCCGGACGGATTCGACTAACGAACTCGTTGCAAGTAATACAGTAATGCAAACCCATCCTGCCACCGGTATAGATACCGCGATTTGCGCGTAACCCGGCCTCGGCGAATGGAGCGAAATCTCCCTCAGCCGCCCGTTCAATCAGATATGGCACATCCCTCGGAGTCCGGTACATCATCACCCGAATTGCGTCGGCGAATGCCCGCTCGCTCAGGTGGATTTTGGTTCGAGCGCCGGTGACCGGATGACGAACGAATGTCTCAATCGGTTTTTCCCGCGCCTTCATCAGCAGCGCGGCGAAATTTTCCCGCAGTTTCGGGTAGGCGGCATGGCACGTCGCCTCTTCGTCGCATTCTTTGAACAGCTGATCGAGTCCCGCCTGGGCTGAACGCGCGTGGTAAAGCGGCACCCGATCCGCGAGAGTAACCAGGCTGGTTAGGTAAGCCGTGCGAACATGTTCACCATAACGCCGCATGTAAATCTGGGCGGCATACGTTCCGAATGAACCGGCGTTGATATTGATTTTGTCATAACCCATCGCGGCGCGAATCTCGTCGATGTCGTCGGCGAAGTTAGGCGTGCTGTATTGGGCCAGGTCGAATTTCTTGGACAGCTCATCCCGGCAGGCCCGGGCCGAAGCCGCGTCGAACGGTCCGTCGAGATACGCTTCCAAATTGTCGTCGGAGCCGGGAGATTTGCAGTCCAGACGATGCCCCTCACCGGTCCCGCGCTCGTCCACAATGACGACATCGTATTCCTCGTTATCACCCCACGAAACTACAAGGTCCGCTAACTCGGTAGCGGTCTCACCGGGACCACCCGCCATGTAAAACACCGGGCCTCTTTCCGGATGCGGTTTTTTCGCCGGAATAACCACGATCTTTAGAGGAATTTTCCGGCCGGTTCGCGTCTTCCGGTTTTCAAAAACTTCGTAAACGCCGCAGCGCACTTCTTCTTTCACACCTTCAACCCGACAGGGTTTCAACTGCAGCCGTCCAATCAATCCAGCGGCAGACTGGTCCTTTGCGAACGCTTCCCAAAATGTGGCGATTGAAGCGGAGAGGAGAATTAGAGCCGTCAATTTTCGCATACGGACTATTTCAACGTCCAACGCTCAACGCTCAACGTCCAACGCTCAATGGCAGAGATGCGAAGCTACCGCCGAGACAACATTTTCCTACTATTTGTCTCCGGTCCTGCGGCTGCGGAACTTCGACTTCGATTGACTCGCTTACTCCCGTCCGGCTCGCAGGCTACCCTTGCCAGCTTGACCGTCTATCCGGCCTCGCCCACTCGGCACGTATTCGCCTTCGGCGAACAGAATGAGCTCGATCGAGTCTCGACGGGCCCCAACCCTGATTTCCAAATCACCGGCGCCCTGCGCCCTGCCTTGCGTGCACTCCGCAGCATGCATCCGCCGACACGCCGATACGCCCAAACGCTGATACGCCGCTATGCCGCGTGATACTCAGTGTGACCACACTTGAGACAAATGCTTTTCATTTGCCCCTGATGCGGTCCTGACGGGACTGCCCTTTGCTCGGTCATCTTGCCGCCGCAATGACGACACTTCTCACGATGCGAGAAGAAGGAACGCGCCACCGACAGTGGTTTCCAATCCGGCATGCCTTCGACCCAAAAGTGGTCGCTGGGAAGCAACCGGCCGGCATCCATCAGCTGATTGAAGTCGTGCTGGGTAAACGGGCCGATCTCTTGTCCGTTCCGAGTTACGTGCACCATCATCGGGTGCCGATGTTAGGAACCGGTACCGGCCCTGACAAGACTTTGTTCATATTAAAACAAACGGTTACGAACGATGCTCTCCCTCCTGCGCTCTGCGGGGCTCGAGCGAGAAAATGACGGCGGATTTCGGTGGTCGGTAGCGGCGGAAAAGGCGAAAATGTTAGGCCATGGAAACGGTGGGAGTGCCAGTATGCCCGGTCTGCGGATCGCCTGGCACAACCCGATATCGCAATCTGCGGGACCGATTATTTCGAACCGAGGGGTTGTGGACCTATCAATCATGCACCGACCATTGCGGCACGCTGTGGCTGGATCCGATGCCGCGCGACCTGGGAAAAAGCTACGAGTTCTACCACACCCATCTGGAGCCGCGGCCGCCGGAAAGAAAATTGGCAGGCCGATTCTTGCGCGCGTTATACCGGCCGATCAAGAACGGCTATCTGCAGTCCCGGTTAGGTTACTGGCAAAATGTCGGACCGGCATGGTGGCGCGCGTTCGCTCCGCTCGCCTTTCTGCATCCGGCGGGCACTGATGCCATCTCGGGCGATGCAATGTTTCTGAAGGCGTTGTCAGCCGGCGCCCGCCTGCTCGAAATCGGATCCGGCGACGGGCGAATGCTGGAGAAAATGCGAAACCGCGGATGGGACGTAACCGGAATCGAATTCGATCCCGAATGCGTGAAGAGGACGGAAGCGCGCGGCCTAACCTGTTACGGACGGGATGTTCGTGAATTGTCGTTACCGGGCGACTGCTTCGACGCGATTTACATGGGGCACGTGATCGAACATCTGCATGATCCGAGAAGTCTGTTGGTCGAGTGTCACCGTATTCTGCGCCCGGGTGGTCGATTGGTAGCGGTGACACCCAATGCGGCCGGCTGGGGTCATCGCAATTATGGAAAAGACTGGCGCGGGCTCGAAACCCCGCGACATCTGCAACTTTTCAGTCCGCAAAGCCTGCGCCGTCTGATTAAAGAGACTGGATTCAGCATGGTGCAGGTCCGCACCTCCAATCGCAGCGCATGGTATGCGCTGGGGATGAGCGCGGCCATGCACAATGCCCGTCGCAAGGCCTCCCACGATTCTGCCATCCTTTCGATGATATCCGCCCGGGCATTGTCTTTTCAGATATTCGGCAGATTGCTATACCTAGTTAGGCCAGATCGCGGCGAAGAGATCATCCTGCTGGCCGAAAAGACGACCTAACCACCAGAATCGCCCCCGCCCGGCTAATCCGACTGGCCGAAAGGCAGGTTCGAAAGGGTCGTGCCGGGGTCCTCCGTTACTCAGGATTCGGAGGTCCGAAAAAGCTTGTTAACACGTCCGCCAGTGCCCACAATCGCTCCGAAGGGAAAGACGATTGGTATGGATGCGACTCGTGAGAAAAATCGGGCGCGCCATTCGTTAGAACGGCGCGTATTCAGTTGGCAGGCGGCAACACTGCTCAACATCGCAATTTTGCTGGCCACGATAACCGTGGCCCTGGTTGGGCGGTTTTCCCCGACGTTCGGAAGATCTCAGGCACGGCCGCTCAAAGAGACTGAAGCTGCAGGTTCCCGTTTTCACCCGGTACAACGCCACGGTGAACACATCCCATTTAATATCGCTGACGCGCGCCTGGACGATTTCGGAACGATTGCGCCGGCGGAATTTTATGAAGTGTTGTTGCGCGCGAGTCCGGAGGAGCTTGCCGGCCTGGCGTTGCGATTCAATGATTTGCCTAACAACACCCGCACCATGGCTGGGCTCGGAATGTTCTTCCAGGCATGGGCCGAACTCGATGGGAAGACAGCGTTGGCCGGCGCATACCGGATCCGTGATGTCCGGCTAAGGCGCATCGCTGCCAACACAGTGTTGCTCTCCGCTTCGCCCTCGGTTGCTCCCGACCTGGCTGCGTTTCTGGTCGCCTATCCGGACAAGAATTTTACCGTCGAAGTCCGGAATGACCTTCTCGATGCCGTGATCAGTCGATGGGCCGATATGGACCCCGAGGGTGCGGCAAAGTTTTTGGAAAACATGCCGGACGCGGATATCGCAATACGTCAGAGCGCGGGTTCGAACATCGCATTCAGCTGGGGGACTTTGGACCCGAATGCCGCCTTGCAATGGCTGGAACGGCAAAGCGACAACACCGAGATACTTTTCAACAGCGTGGTTAACGGGTGGTCGAAAAGTGATTCGGCTGCCGCGGGTGCGTACGTTATCCAGCATCTCGACCGGCCCGGAGCTTTTGAGGCGGCATCTTCGGTCTTGCTGACAATGGTTAATGAAGATCCGAACAGCGCTGCGAAGTGGCTGAGACAACTTCCAGCCGGGGATGTGAGTGCGAACGCCCAGCAAATTCTGGCATCCACCTGGGCGGAAAAGGACCCGTTGGCAGCAGCGCAGTGGGCCGAGGGGCTCGACAAGGAAGATCGAGCAAGGGCAGCAGGCACGATTGCGAACATCTGGAAGAATCACGACTGGGCGGAAACCCAGCAGTGGTTAGGCACAATCAGCGGCGATTTTCGAGATGCCGCGATCGCCGGCGCTTTGACTAACGATTACCAGAGCCGGGTATCGCCGTCGGAAGCCCTGCCTTTGGCGCTATCCATGATGGACAGACAAAACCGAAATACCGTGGTTCAGCGCGTGATTGAACGTTGGGCGTCGGATGAACCGCAGGCGGCAATTCAATGGATCCAAACAAGCGTTCTCTCGCGCGAAGAGAAAGAAGGATTGTTGTCGCTGGAGGTCTTTACTCAGCAACGATACCAACCTTAAGCAGAGGCTGATAGCTGATTGAACGGCTCGCGAGCGATCCTTTAGCTGATAGCCAATGCCGCGGTTCGTGCCGCTTCAACGCTTCAACGCTCCAACGCTTCAACGCTTCAACGCTTTAACGCTTCAACGTGACGGAACGGTGCGAAGTCACTTTTTCCCGTGCTTCGACGAAAATATTGACCATCGATGGACATTCCGCGTTCTATCGCAATATGAAAACAAAGACTCTCTTCCTCACGTTAACCACCGGTTTCGCGGCGGCACTGATCTGCTGGGCAGCAGATACAAAAAATATCGAACAGGCGGTTCGCCAGCTGGACGAAGAATGGTCCAAGGCAGCCGCGACCAAAGATGTGGACAAAGTGGTGTCTTATTATTCCGACGACGCAATCGTCCTGCCTCCAGGCTCGGGCGCCCTAACCACAACGGACGCGATCCGCAATACTTGGAAAGAATTGCTCACCAGCCCGGGCGCCAGCATCAGCTGGAAGACAACGCGGGTCGAAGTATCAAAGTCGGGAGACATGGCCTATACGTCAGGAACCTACGAGCTGACGATGAACGATCCCAGCGGCAAACCGATGAACGAACGCGGCAAGTATCTCGAAGTCTGGGTAAAACAAGCGGATGGTAAATGGAAATGCGGCGCCGACATGTGGAACAGCAACGCATCCGCAGAGAAAAAATAGTCGCTGCCTGCTCTAGCCGCTGACCCCCGCCGATGTCTGAATTCGATTTCATATCGGTCCTGATCTCCCTGATCATCGGTCTGGGCATAACGAATCTTCTCGCCGGAGCTGGTCGCGCCTTTTATCGACGGCGCAAAAATCCAGTCGATGAGGTGCACATGGTATTGACCGGGTCCACCTTGCTCATTCTGGCGTTGAACTGGTGGGTCACGTTCTCGTGGAGAAATGAAACCAACTGGAGTTTCGAAAAATTCCTGGTGCTGATTATTTGGACGGTTTCACTGTACATGCTGACGATCTTTCTTTATCCGCCGGACTTATCGGAAGCGGAAGAGCATCGCGATGTGTGGCTGCAAAATCGAGTCGGCTACTACGGCGCGTTCGTGGTGATCTGTATTTTCGACATTCTGCAAACCGCAATGCGCGGAAGCCTTTTCCAACCGATCTGGTACTTGCCGTTCGTCGGCCATTACGCGGTGATTGCCGCCCTTGGATTCATAATTCGCCGACGCGGCTACGATCGCTTCTACGCCTGGTATCAACTCGTCACCGTTCTGGTCTGGTCTCTGGGAGTCAGACGGTTCCTGCTGGGAAATGCCTGAGGGATATCCTTCCTGCATCTAGCCGCCGGACCAAGTCTCTATATATAAGGGATTACCACTACGGCGGCAGAAGCGGCCTGCAAAATGGCGGGCACAATTCAGTCAACCACGACCAACAAATCCCGTTGACTTCAAAATTCATGGGTCTCAGGCTCAGCCGCTTATGAAAAAATTTCTGTCCCTGCTGGTGTGTACAACCCTGAGCGGCTTCGCCGTCGCCAAGACGGCGAGTCCAGCCAAGAGTCCCGGTAAGGCGCCGAAGTCCAAAGCCACCGCCACATCGAAGACCGCGGCCAAGAAACCGACGGGAAAAAAAGCCGACGCCAAAACTCTCCTCGCCGACGCACGAAAAGCACTGGCAGCAATGGTGAAAGAAGCGCGTGCCGATAAGGGACTTGATCCGAAGGTCGCCAAGAACAAGCCATTTTGGAAATCCGCCCAGGCGCTGGCCAAAAGTCTGAAGACCGCGCAGAGCGGGCTTACTGCGAAGAGCAACGATTTCTTCAAGGGAATTGAGGATGCGCGTCAGGCTGAAGCCCAGATGACCGTGGATTGGCAGCTTACCGATTCGAAAAACCAAAAGGTAATCGAGAACGGAAACAAACTTGGCCACGCACTCGCGGCGTTGCGGACCAACTATTCCAAGGAGACCGCACGCAAGAAGAAAGGGGGCGACCTAACGGCAGACGAAAAGGCTCGGTTTGAGAAGATGAAAGCGCAGCAAAAGGATTTGGTCGGGAGGATCGCGAAGCTCAAGGAAAAGGCAAAGAACGATAAAGGACTTTCGAAAGGCCTGACTGAAATCGAAAAACAGGCGAATGAGATTCTCAAGAAGTCCGCCACCCTCGAAGATTATCTGACCGCGCTTTATCTGCTCGACCTGCAAACCGGATTGATCCGCGGTTACGAATACTACGTCGACAAAGATTGGCGCGACGATTACGTCTGGTTCGTTAATTACTCAACCTGGTACGACACCTGGTACGTGGAGTGGTCCGATCCAGTGGCATACGACTGGGTTTACAACGAGACGCAGGTTGATCTGTACGAAGAGGTGGAAGTCGCAGACGCGTTAACCGACGCCGACATCGAGACCCAGGACCAATGGGCGGAGAACGAACCGGTAGATCTGACCGACGCCGAGGAAGACATGGTGGCAGATGAAGACGAAACCGACGCCGACATGGCGGATGACGACGCCGCTGACATGGAAGATCCCGAAGACGATGACGCCATGGACATGGGCGATGATGACGATGGCATTGATGACAGTGCGGACGACGACGGCGCTGATGATGACGGTGGGGATGACGATGGCGGCGACGACGGCGGGGATGATGGGGGCGACGATGGCGGCGGCGACGACGGAGAGTGATTGGATTTTCGAATTTCGATTGTCGATTTTCGATTGGTGACAGCGAAACGAGACGGACATCTCGTTAGGACATTCGGAACGATTGGGTGATTGAACCACCGGAGGATTTGGTCACCCTAGCCCCCCTTCGAGGGAACCGGGATCTCATTAGCACCGGCCTTTAGGCCGGTGTGTCTCATTAGCCGCGCAGAGCCAGCCGTTTTAACGGCTTACCTTCCGCCATTTCCGTGCGCTGGACACAGCACGGGAAGCCGTTAGAAGGGCTGAATTTTTGTCTTTGGAATTCGATCACGGCCCGAAGGCCGGGTGCTAATGACAGGAAGGGGAATTCGTTAGGCTACTACTGCTTTCGAAGTTCGCCGCGAGAACGCTAGCCTTTCGGCTTCAGGCGCTTTGTTCGGAGTGCATTATATGTCGAGGATGCGTGCAAAATCTGCGGATCCCCCTGGAACCAGGCATTGTCGATCGTTATCCGTTTGAACTGCCACTTCGGTCCACCTTGAATTCGCGCCAGTTCGCAATCGTACCGGTTCATCAACAGGGCAAATTCATTTCCCCGGCTGGGAATTCCCGGCGGTATGAAATGCTGAGCCATGACATAAGCTGACAACGTCGCCGCGTCGCCGCTAACTTCGATCTGAATATTGCTGGTGGTATGACTCGTCCGGAGCGGACCAATCAGGGCCAGAACCCTTTCCACGATCTGGTTACGACCGGTGACTAATGGAAAATCCAATCCAAGCTTTTTACCGGCCGGTCTGAAATCAAACACGCAATCATCAGTCAGAACTGAGCCGACCGAATCCGCGTGATCATGATCGAGTCCGAATGCGTAACGATGCAGAGCATCAGCAATTTCGTATCGGTCGTTAGCCAGCTGGGCGAGATCGTTCATTGGAGAGAAGCTAATGGCGGAGAGGTTGCCCATCAAGCAAAGCAAGCGCAGCGCAACCTTGGCCAGTCGCGAATCTCTGATTGATTAGCTATCAGGCAACGGGCGCCGCGGCCAGCGCCGCACGAAGCTGCGCGGCAACCTGTCGCTGGTCGCTATCAGTAAGGCCGTCATAGAGCGGCAAAAGAATGCAGTCATCCTGGGCGCCCTCACTCTCCCGGAGCGGGCTCGCTGCCCGCGAGGAATTTTCCCGGTAAGCCGGCTCGCGATGCGCGCACATGATCCCCCGACGCGTGGCGATTCCGTTGTCCAACATCGATTGCATAACGTTCTGTTGACGCACATGTGCCGGCAAACGAACGCAATAACTTTGCCAATTGCTCCGCGCCCATTCCGGTTCACCGGGAAGACCCAGTTCAGGAATATCTCGCAGCAATGCGACATAGCGGGAGGCCAGTTCACGACGGCGCCGAATCAATTCCGGGAGACGCTTCAATTGTTCCCGGCCAATTGCCGCCTGTACATCAGTTAGGCGATAGTTATAGCCAAGCTCCGAGTAGGCCTCGAAGATGACGCGTTCGGATGAATGACGGACGGTATCGGGCACCGACATCCCGTGCTGGCGCCACAAACGGAATTTGTCGTCCCAATCCTTGTGCGGCGTCGTTAACATGCCCCCATCGCCGGTGCTTAATACTTTTCGCGGATGGAACGAAAAACAGGCGGCGTCGCCGTGTGGTTTGCCGATTTTTTCCCACTTGCCGCGCCAAAGAATTTCGCTCCCGACTGCGCAGGCGGCATCTTCGATCAGGGGAACGGAGTGTTTTTCCGTGATCCGGAGTATGCTTGCCAGGTCGCACGGCATCCCGATCTGGTGAACGCACAAGACCGCTTTGGTTTGTGGATTGACCCCCGCCTCGATCAGATCAGGGTCGATATTGAAAGTGACTGGATCGATGTCCACAAAGACGGGCGTTGCGCCGCAGTATCGAATACTGTTGGCGGTGGCAATGTTGGAATGACTAACGGTGATGACTTCGTCGCCCGGACCGACACCGGCAGCCAGCAAGGCCAGATGCAGTGCGGTGGTGCAACTCGAGACCGCACAGGCGTGCGCAGCGCCCACGGTTGCGGCAAATTCCTGTTCGAACGCCGCCACCTCCGGTCCCTGTGTAATCCAACCGGAAAGAATGACGCGCCTAACCGCTTCGGCCTCCTGCTCACCGAGGGAAGGCTTGGCAATGGGAATCATGAATGTGCAGAGTTCCGCCGCATTAACACGTTTTCAATCCGGGCACGGCGGTTTTTGTCGCATGCGACCACCATTTCACCAATTCCCGTAGACCGTCTTCGAGAGAAATCTTTGCCTTGAACCCGATTTGCCGCTTCGCCTTTTCCACGTCGGCCCGCTGCTTAAACACGGGGGTCGCTTTTCGCGCCGAACCATACTCCGGCGCCCGATCAACACCCATGACCCGACCAAGCACGACCGCGAGTTCGGTTAGGCTGGTTTCGATTCCGGTAGCAATATTCAAAACTTCGTCGGTCAGGGACGATTTTGCGGCCATGAAGTTGGCCCGGGCAATGTCATCGACATAGACAAAGTCCATTGTCTGGCTGCCGTCCCCGTGGATCAGACAAGGCTGCCCCTTGGCCAGACGCTCCATCCACCGGATCATCACTTCGGTGTAAACGCCGAACGCGTCCATTCTTGGGCCATAAACATTGAAATAACGCAATGCGACGTAGTCCAAACCGTACATCTCGTAAAAGCTGCGCAGCAGGCCTTCGTTATACATCTTGGTCGCGCCGTAGATGGTGCGGTTCCCGTAACCGTGATGCTCCTCGTTAGTGGGAAACTGTTCGGCCTGACCGTAAATCGAAGCCGAAGAAGCGGAAACGAATCTCTTCACCTTCGCCGCCACGGCTGCTTCCAACAGGTTGAACATGCCGGTGGCCAGAACGTCGTGCGCCAACCTGGGATTCTCCGCGCATTGGGTAATTCGGATGGCCGCTTCCTGAAAGACGATGTCGATTCCATCCATTGCTTTCGCGACCAAATTCGTATCGCGGATATCGCCTTCGATGAATGTCACTCGGCCGCTGGCCATGGCCGACTCCAGATTCTGCGGGCGGCCCCGGCTCAAATTGTCGAGAACCACGATCTCTTCGATTCCTTCGGCGACTAACCGATCGGCAATATGCGACCCAATCAGTCCCGCACCGCCCGTAATCAACGCCCGCCGATGTTCTATGTAATTAGCGCTTTCGATTCCCTGCTCCCCTGTTTCGTTTCGCCTTCCGGTCGCTCGTTACGATGCGTGACTTCTGCTCCCTAACCGCGGCATCGCCCGTGTATCCTTCCCTCCAACGAACGAACTTGGCGGGAACACCCGCCACAATGGCGAAAGCCGGAACATCCCGCGTAACGACGGCCCCCGCGCCGACGATGCTCCCTTTACCAACCGTCACACCGGGTAACAACACCGCATTGGTTCCGATATCCGCCCAGGCTTCCACATGGACCGGACGAATCTCGAGATTCGTCTCCATGATTGGCCGATCGATTGGTATGCCGGTATGCGTAGAGCCCAAAACCTTGGCGCCCGGTCCCCACCCCACATAATCTCCCAGGATCAACTGCCGGGCATCGAAGTATGCCTGCGGTCCGATCCAGACGTGATTGCCAATCCTGGTCACGCCGTCGAAGCGGCCTTGAATGTAGGCCTGATCGCCGATGAACACTCCGTCGCCAATTTCGAAGGTTTCCAAATGTTTGAAACCGACACCGCTGCCGATCTTGACTCCATTACCAAATCTCCGGGCGACTGCTCGCCAGATGGCGCGACGCATCAATTCATCCAGCTCGCCATCGCCATTTTCGAACCGCGAATATTGCTCGAGTAGGACAGATAGGGTGCAGTGGGCCTGAAGATGCGCTGACAACTCCACTTCGAACCTTGCATCCTTCTGGATTGTCCGTTTCCCGTGAACCGGCGCGACGGTCCGTTTGCTATTGCGATTGTTAAGCATTCCCGGCAGCAGTATTCAGCGCCGATTGTAACACCAAGGGGTACTGTCTGGCTGCAACGATCTGGGGGGCCTTTACAAGAAAAATCGTTTCAGGCCTTGCCTGAGAAGGGCCCCGGGCTTTCCGAGCGAAAGTAGAATTCTTTTCGCATGCACCCTTATCATCCAGGGGTCGAAATGCGCGGCCTCCCCGTAACATTTTCCGGCCCAGGAGAGGTTTTCTCGATGATAGAGCATGTCGCCCATCCCGGCGAACACGCGGGCACGGATCCAGTTCCGCTCCGGCTCATTTGCGCTGTTTTTGCAGAGTGAATCCTCGAATTGCGCCATCGTCACAGTCGACGTGGAAGAGCGGTACTGCTTCGACGTCAGATGCCGGGCATATTCAAGAGCCACGGTTTCCAGACATCTCCTCGATACATCGCGATAACCGGAGGCGACCGCTTTCTGCCTAACCATCCAGCGCACGGCGATCTCGGCGTAAAAACAATTTTCGGTGTTCTCTTTGGTGGTAATGCTGGTGCTGCTAAGGTCGTGTTCCCGATAGCAGACCATCGGTTCAGCGAAATACCCGACGTCCCCATCGAGCGCAAAAACGCACCATAAATAGGCGTCCCCACCCCAAATGAAGTTTAACGTTACGCCCGCCCACTCCGGATTGATCGGGAAATAACTAATCCTCTCATAACATTCACGGCGGACCATTGCCGCCGGAGCCAGCACCAGATTGCTGTGGAGAAGCGTCTGCAGAAAGACACGTCCCGGTATTACTCGATCACGATTCCCGGACCTTAAATGGCCGATCGATTTGATCTCCTTTTCATTCTGCACGATCCAGCCGGGGCAGAAGGTGTAATTAACCCGCGGGTTTGCCTCCATCAGATCGACATAACGCTGTAGAACATAAGGAACCCGGAGATAATCATCTGCCGAAATAAGCCAGACATATTTGCCAACGCTCAGGCCGATTCCCTTGTTATAGTTTGGGAGAGCACCCAGGTTCGTGTCATTGCGAATGTGTCGCACCCGCCGATCCCGGAACGATCGCGCGATTTCCGGTGTATGATCAGGGGAACAATCGTCCATGATGAGCACTTCAAAATTGCCGTAGGTCTGGCCCAGAATGGAGTTCACGCACTCCGGCAGAAAGCGAGCAAGTTGGTAACAGGGAATTACGAAGCTAACGGTAGGGCTTTGCATCTGGTTAGGTCTTAGCCATTCATTTGATACCGTTAGGCACAATCCGCAAAGCGGACAACAGCTGCTGCAGGAAACGCGGCATTCGACTGATCGGAACCAATCGCGCCAGCATTCGAATCGAATAAATTCCTGCGCCCAAAGTCGCCACCGCGCCGATGATCGTCGCCGGCCAGAACGCGAGCCAGCGAAACGCTGCGAACACTACCGCAATCGCACAGAAATAGAGCAGACCAATCCGCCGGTTTGTCGCGGACCAACGGAAGCCGCTCAGCCCGCGAACGATTACATAGATCAAAATGCCATGCCAGATGTAGAGTCCGAAGAATGCCATGGCGGCGCCGGTTAACCCGAAATAATGGACGAGCAGCAACGCCAGACCAACGTGAACCACCGAGGCTGCGACCTCCGTCCAGAAAAAAATCATCTGCACGCCTTTGGCCACGACGATGAATCCCATCGGCCAGGCGATGATACGCAGCGCCATTCCCAGGCAGATCCAGCGCAAAGGTTCCACCGCGGCGGCAAACCTGGTAGTATAAAACAGAGCGATGACTAACGGCGCAAATGTTATGGTCGCCATCACTCCCGGTGCCGCCAGCAACAGGCTGATCTCCGCCTGTTCGTTAACCAAACGATTGCACTCAGTGTTGTTCTTGGCGACCGCCGTTAGTCTGGGATAGAAATCCGTTCCCATCGACTGGAGAATGAATCCGGCATACAATCCCCCAAGCGCCCAGGCCGACTGATACAAACCCGCCGCTTCGAAACTAATCTGGCGGAGCACAATCAGCCGGATCGCGTAGGCGGCTCCCATGGTCAGGATGCCGCTGGCGTTAAATGCCAGGCCAAGTTTTAGCAGATCGGCAGCTTCCTGTTTCCACTCGGATCTCGTCAGTGGGTGGGGCTGAATTGTCACCTTGCGGCTGAACCACCACGAAGTGAGCATCGCCATTGCCGCACCACCGACCAAGGATGGAACCACGCCCTTTTCGCGGAAGAAATAAATCAGAAAAATGCTTAACAAGGTGCCAAAAAGTGCGCCCAGTATTCCGATTCGGACCAAATCCGGAATGCGTCGCATTCCCTGGATCAGGGCGGCCTGGCCGCCCGATATCGAAACAAATAATACTGCGAACGAGAGGGCAGCCACCGCGGCGGTATGCTGATCGTTACCGAACGTGAGCACCGAAATCGGTTTGGAGAACGCTGCGAGCAAAATGGCTCCAAGTAGGCCAAACAGAACTGCGGTGCGCCGCAGGACTACTGTGGTTCGCGCAATTTTTCCGGGGTCGTCCGAGCCGGCCGCTTCCGCAATCTGGCGCACACCACTGTTGGTGATACCCATGCCGGCGATCGTCTGAGCGAGACTGAGGATTGAGCTGTATAACCCCATCAGCCCCATTCCGGCCGGGCCCAGCAACAAAGCCATTGCCTTCGTTCGAATGATCCCAATTCCAATGCTCACGACCGACGAACCGCCGATCAGAGCGGACGACTTCAATATCTGGCCGTAGCTCTTGCCGCCAACCGCCGGAACCGCAGGGACTTTCGAAGGAAAGCCATCGGCCGCATCAGCGGCAGGTTCAGTCGCGATGAAAATGGGTTGCATGCGCTATCGGCGCGAAACGCTCGCCGAATTGAGTATTTGGATAGACCCCTTATTCACGGCCCTGCTGGTTACGCTATAATCCTATTTCACCACAGAGAGCACGGAGAGCACAGAGGAGATTTCATAGAGCAAAATGAAAGGGTTCATCATCGCAGCGGTGGCAGGGCTAACCGTTGCTCCGGCGCCGGTTTATCCGCTTGATCCTCCGAACGCGCCGGTGACGGACACGATTGATGTATACGAGCGCTGGCAACGGAAAGCACCAATCCTGGTCCTGGCGACCTCGGCGGAGTTTGGTGCCTATGCCCAGGAGATCCTCCGGGCAGAAGGATTCAACGAATTCCTGGCCGCATCCCCGGCAGATCCAGGCCTAACGGCTGAATACTTGAGCCGATTTGATGTCGCCATTCTCACGGAGACGAAGCTCAGCGCCGCTCAAGCCGAGCTGCTGACCGGTTATGTTCGAGCCGGTGGCAACCTGATTGCATTTCGCCCGGACAAACTCCTCGCTCCCGTCTTCGGCCTGACTGGCACGGGATCCACGATTGCGAACGGCTACATAAAGATACACACGCAGAACGCCCTGGGAATGGGCTTTACTCGGCAGACACTGCAATTTCATGGGGCCGCCGATGGGTATGAACTGAAAGGCGGAACCACCGTGGCGACGTTAGGCCAGAATGTCAATGCGACTAACGGCAAACCCGGGATTGTAAGCCACCAGTTTGGCGAGGGTCGCGCGCTGGCTTTCGCTTACAACCTGCCGAAAAGCATCGTGCTTGGCCGCCAGGGCAATCCTCAGGCCGCCGGCACTGAAAAGGATGGGATTAATGGAATACGGGCCGCTGATATGTTCACCGATGGCTGGTTAAATCCGCTTAAGAACGGGCTGAATCAGGGGGATGAACAGATGCGGCTGCTGAGCCGTGCCATCGAGCGACTCAATCCAAAGCAACCGCTGCCTCGATTCTGGTACTTTCCCGGGCGCAACCGCAGCCTGGTCACGTTGACCGCCGACGGCGAAGACTCTCCCGAAGAGGATTTCGAAGCGCAACTCGCAGACGTGAAATCCAGGGGAGCACGGTTAACCCTGTATCTGAAAGGCACCTACGTGTCTCCGGCGAAAGTGAAGAAGTGGATTGATGATGGTTTTGAGATTGCGGCGCATGTCGACGACACCGAAGAAGCGATCGGTCCAACCTGGCGCGGAATGAACGCGGCCCTGGGCTCGACCCTGCAGAGGTTTAACGAGAACTATGGTTTCCGGCCGCGAACGGTCCGCAATCATTGGGTGGTTTGGTGCGGTAACGACCGGGACGGAAAACCTGACTTCGCCGCTCAGGCATCAATTGAGGCGAACGCCGGCATTGGCTTCGATTGCAATTTCTATCATTTCGACCAGCAATCGGCTAAGGGACATTTTTTGGGACCGATCGGAAACTTTACCGGCAGCGGCCTACCGATGAAATTTATCAATAGCGCCGGGCACATTCTGAGTATCTATCAATCGCTCACCCAGTTGCCCGACGAGCAATGGGGCCAGGGCAATTTGTTTGGCAATTTCAAGGTTCTCCTCGACCGAAGCCTCGACCATGAAGTTTACACTTTCATCAATGTAAACCTGCATACCGACCGTTGGGTCACCTGGTCGCGCAAGGAGGGCATGCAGCTCATCGATTATGCTAACCATCGCGGCGTTCCGCTGTGGACAGCCAAACGAACCCTTCGTTTTCTTGAACGGCGAAACGAAGCCGAATTCGACGTAATTCGCTGGTCTAACAACGAGCTATCGTTCGAGGCACTTGTTCCCGCCGGCGAAGATGAGCTGACGGTGATGTTGCCAAGGACCTTCGGCAGCAAAACACTCGCCCTCGTTTCACTCGACGAAAAAAACGTCCCTTGCTCCTTTCAATCGGTCAAAGGAGAGGATTATGCGATGATCGGCGTCTCGTCCGGCGATCGCCACCTGGTGGCGAAATACGAGGACCGTTAGGACATCGGATATTTGGATCTCGTCAGTTGCCGATGAGGCTGATCTTGTCTGCGATGTTATCGCCGTTGACCTTGTGATAATGAACCCGGACCCGGCGATTGGTTGTTAGGCCGGCGGCTTCTATCGGCTTGCCATCGGTATCGGCAAAACTAACGTTGCGAGCTAGTTTGAACTGAATCGGCTCATTGGGCGGAAGCGTTTCCAGCACCAGGGTGTTGCCGGCGGAATAATCTTTGATGGTGCCGGTGACCTCAGCATCGGCTTTCAATTCCAGGTTCGACGTAGTCAGAAGCTGAGCCTGGAGCAAGGACACACTGACCAGAAGCAAACTGAGACCACAGAAGGCACGGAGCGATAATTTTATACTCATAATGTAATGGGACGTTGAAGCGTTAAACCGTTGAAGCGTTAAACCGTTGAGTCAGGGTCGAACGCAGCATAGAACGGGCCGCGGCTCTGGCGGGGTGGGCGTAACGGCGTGCCAGCCGCTCTGCGCAATCGTCCTTCGTAATCGTCCTCGTCCTCGTCGGCTTCGTCCTCGCTCAGCGCCGCCGATAAATCCGCACCGACGATCACCAACGCAGTCCACGCCGACACGCCGACACGCGGCGCTGCCCCGCCTTACTGCAATTCGAAGAACGCAGGATTCAAGTGCGCCAGCGGCTTTCTCAGTTTCTCCAGTTCCTCCGCAGGGCCATGAACTTCCAGCCGGGTAAGATCAGCAATCTTCAGCGTCTCGGCGAGCAATGTACCCACATTATCGAGATGCGCCAGCAAGCCCTCAGCATTCTCGTAGGCTTCGCGACAGAACAATTCATCACCGTTCATGGTGAATTCGTAGAACAGATTTCCCTTCTCGGTTGCTGTCCTCTCCACAAAGTTCGGCAACGATTTCCTGACCTCCTCGATCTTACCCGGGTGCACTTTGAAATAGGGATGCAGACTAACGAATTTCGATTTCATTTAGAATATTTAGCGATTTAATGAATTAGTGATTTAACGATTGCCATTCAACGCTTCAACCCCGAAAGGATCGGGGCTGTCCGAAGGCGAGCGAAACCCCGATCATGGTTTCCAATCCCGATAGGCCTCATGCGCTCCCACTTCGAGGCTGGTTTTTCCGGGAGAATAACGGTCGAGTTGATTGGCGAGCCATTGCAGCCACTCAAATGTTTTTTGCGATTCGCTGCGCTTTCGCTCTTCTTCGACGTAAGGCCGCAATTTCCTCCACGCCAGCCGGACCGTGCCCCCGCAAAGATCCGCTACCACATGTAACGGCACCACTCGCGCATATACCGCATATCCGAGTCCTTCCAGGGTAACGCCGACTGACTGGGCGGCATCGAAAATCCGCGGGTTCGACTCAATCATCTCGGCAGTGGAACCATCCGGAATATCATGAACAACGATCATCGAGTTCATCCATTCGCGCGTCAGCAGCGCCTGCACCGCCGTGAAAGCGGCGCGTTCCTGCCGCGCCCGCCGGGCACGGTGCGCTTCGACCAGCCCAAAAATGACGCCGGTCAGAACGGTAAGGGCGGTCGCTACGTTGGCAATCGTTCCAAGGTCCAATTCCCGGAATTATACGCCCAGAATCAGCTTGAAGGAAAATTCAGGAGATGTCTCCTCTTCGCGCGCTCCGGGTCCGCCTCGCGTCTTATTTCAGCCTCGCCAGGCAATTCACTTCTCACTTCTCACCGCTCAGGATTCATTATTCTATTCCTGGTGTGGAAATTCCGCTGACCCCGCTTGAGTTCGCGCGGCGCACTCGGAAGCTTTACGGCGATCGGGAAGCGGTGGTTGATGGTGATCTCCGGTTTACTTACGAGAAATTTTTCGACCGGTGCGATGCCTGGTCGGCCACGTTGCAGACGCTGGGGGTCGAGCGAGGCGATCGAGTTGCTTACATTGCGCCTAACACGCATGCCCAACTGGAATCGTTCTACGCCGTGCCCCAGATCGGCGCGGTGCTCGTTCCCATCAATTACCGGTTAACCGCGGATGATTTCGCCTACTTGATCGATCACAGCGGCGCCCGGGTAGTCTGCGCGGACGCCGACTATGTTGAAGCGATCGACACCATACGGTCGAAGATTCCAACCGTGTCCGCTTTTGTTGCCTTGAATGGGAACAGGCCGGGTTGGCTCGATTACGAAAAATTAATTGCTGCTTCCTCCAAAAGGTTTCACCGGCCGGAAATCGATGAAAACGAGCTGCTGACCATCAATTATACCAGCGGCACAACTTCAAGGCCGAAAGGAGTGATGATCACTCACCGCAACGCCTACCTGAATAGCATCGGCACATTGCTCCATCATCCGATGACGCTGGCCGATCGCTATCTGTGGACCCTGCCAATGTTTCACGCCAATGGCTGGACGTTCGTCTGGACGGTAACTGCAGCCGGCGCAGCCCACATTTGTCTGAGACGCGTCCAGCCCGATGCCGTCTTCGCGAAAATAAGGGATGAATCGGTGACAATGCTTTGCGCGGCGCCTACCGTTTTAATCAGCATTGCGAATGGCCCGGAAGAGCTCAGTCGTCAGGCACGCCGCGGCGTGCGCGTATTAACCGCGGGCGCTCCTCCCGCAGCTACTACGATTGAGCGACTCGAAGAGGAACTCGGATGGCAAGTCACCCATGTTTACGGCCTAACCGAAACATCGCCTTTCATCACGATCTCCGAATCGCGACCTGAACACGCCGGACTCAGCTGCGCCGACCGTTCAGTCATCAAAGCATGCCAGGGCGTGGAATTATTGACGTCAGGTCATCTGCGGGTGGTTAATGAACATGGAGACGATGTTTCGCATGATGGCAAAGCGATCGGGGAAATCATTGTGCGGGGCAATGTGGTCATGAAGGGCTACTACAAAGACCCGGACGCAACCGCGGCGGCGATGCCGGACGGCTGGTTTCGGAGCGGCGACGCTGCCGTCGTTCATCCGAATGGCTATGTGGAGATTCGGGACCGGTTGAAAGACGTTATTATCAGCGGCGGCGAAAACATTTCTTCCGTTGAAGTCGAAGGCGCGTTGCTGAGGCATCCGGCGGTTCTGGAGGTGGCGGTCGTTGGATTGCCCGACGAACAATGGGGTGAAGCTCCGCACGCGTTCGTTGTTTTGAAGGCCGGCGCAGACGCCAGCGAAGACGAGTTGCGCGAATATGCGCGCAATCACCTGGCTCACTTCAAGGCACCGAAACGGGTGCGCTTCGTGTCCGATCTGCCCAAGACGGCCACCGGCAAGGTACAGAAATACGCTTTGCGCGGACAAAAATCCGCAATCGCCCGGCAATAAACAATTTATCAGCCATCAATTGCGGTGGTAATGCGTATCCAGCAATCAAACACAAACGGCGGTTTGATTTCGGCATCAGCGGGTAGAAAAAAGATCGGATCATTTCCACGGCTTCGAATCGCGAGCACCCGATCACGCTTTATCACGAACCCATCGCCGCCCACAACGATGGCATCGAGTTGACTCCCCCGCGCGCTCCATATCACCCGGGCATCGGCACGCAAGGCAACCCACGCCAGTTCAACGATCGCCGGACGTTCACACGGATCGATCCGAAGCGGCGCGCCCTCTGAAGCGTATTCCAGCGCAACGCGGATCCGAGTCCAACGACCAATCGGAACCGCGGTCCGCTTCGACCGCGCCGCCGCATATTCCCCATCCTTTGCCCAGAAAATCTCGAACACTGCAAACCGACTGAGTTGCCGGCGCCGGATCTCTTCATTGGTGAGGCGATCGATCAGTTGCTCCATTTCCGACGTAATCACGTATCGCGGTTCCCCCTCCTCGGGAGATTGCGCGGTGAGGCCCCGACTGCGTCGATAACCTTCAACCACCGCACCGGCCCGAAGGTTATCTTCCACCGGCGTGAACGGCACCCGGGTGTGAGGCTTCAGCAACTGGGTTGCGGTGGCGAGTTCGATCAGTTCGCGGTGAAGAAAGTCAGGTTCATGCTGCATTCGCCGAAAAAATGCGGCCTGTTCATCACAACTGCGATCCACGTAGGAACGAGGCCGCCAGGACGATGGAAACTTTATCACGGTTACATCCCCAAACGATACGAATTTCGCCCCACCATCATAAAATCGGGCGAGTACAGCCGCTTCCGGTGAACCCAGAGTGTCCCGATGATCAGGCCAGTTCCCGTTTTGCTCGATGAGTGAGCGCCGATGAATCAGGGTCGACGGCGGAACGTCAGAACCCCTTTGGTATTTCCCATTCGGGAAGACCGGGAACAACATGCGGCCATCACATCCCGGCGCCCCGATGAGCATGGCCAACGAAAACGCGACGTCGGCGTTCGCGCTGCTCAATGCGCGCAATAAAGATTCGAGATGATTGGGCATCCACAAATCGTCATGCCCGAGATAGGCGATCCATTCGCCCCTGGCGAGCTCGATCCCCCGATTGTTAGGCATCGATTGATGCCCGGAATTGTCCGCAAGATTTTCCCACCGGAACCGTGGATCGTTCAAAGACTGGACGACTTCTCCGGAATCATCACTGCATCCATCGCCAATAACCAGCACCTCGAAATCACGGAACGTCTGCGCCTGAGCGCTGAGCAGCGCATAACGAAGCACGCTGCTCCAGTTATAGGTAGCGACGACGACACTGACCACTGGCGTATCGTTATTCATCCAGTCTTTTAGATCGAGAACCTAACCGGTAATCGTGGCCCTGCTGGCATGCCCGCCCTAGCCTTGGCGAAGGAGGGTGCTCGTAATCGGTGAGCCTAGCGCCCCAGCGTATTCTCGAACCGGTAGGGAATAACATCGTTATCCACCGGTAACCGGTAAACATCCGGATCAGCATGATCGTAACCGCGGGTAGGCATGCTGATGAAAAGCGCATCCTCGGTGCCGCAGTTATGATGCGCATGATACACACCGGCTGGTATCACCATCAGATCCCGATCCAGGGCGTTGCGAAATATTTCGTTCACCATGCCGTGAGTCGGTGAATCGACCCGCGAATCGTACAAAACCACCCTGACTTCGCCGCGACTGATGAAAATCCGGTCGTCGTGCAATCGGTGGACGTGCCACCCCTTCACTTTTCCTGGTCGAATGGTGAACTGATAAACATAAACGAGCGGCGCGGGATGGACGTTCCACGCCGGGTTGAGAATCTCGCACAGAGTTCCGCGCTCATCGGTGTGGGTAATCGCGCGGCGAATGACTACGCCCTGGATCCGATCGCCAAGACGCTGGCCTTCTTCAGTTACGGTGGGTAAATCTTTCAGGGGTTGAGGCATGAGCATTCCAAATTGTTAAAGCGCATGCACAAAAAGACAACATCGAACGCGTTCAACATTTCAAAATGCGCCGAACAGGATTCAATTTTGTAGACGTTCGGCGTTTGCCGCAGCCTTTTACCGGTACAATTTCCAGTATCTTGTATCCAGCATCCAGCATCTGGTTTACCCTCACCATCTCGTGAAAGTCGAAGCCGAGGTCCCGTCCGCGAATCCCCCGCCGATTCCCGCTCCCGAGGTGCCGATCCCGAAGCAGATCGCCTACATCATCGGCAACGAGGGATGCGAACGCTTCAGTTTTTACGGGATGCGGAACATCCTGACCGTGTTCCTGATTTCGTCACTGCTGCTTTATCTTCCGGAAAGCGAGCGCGCCCGCGGCGCCAAGGACGTTTTCCATACGTTCGTGATCGGGGTTTACTTTTTCCCGTTGTTAGGCGGCTGGCTGGCCGACCGCTTTTTTGGCAAATACAACACCATTTTCTGGCTCAGCCTGGTTTATTGCGCGGGCCAGGGCCTGCTGGCCTTCTTTGTCCACAACCGTTCGGGTTTTTATGCCGGCCTGGCGTTGATCGCGCTCGGCTCCGGAGGGATCAAGCCGTGCGTGGCTGCGTTCGTGGGCGACCAGTTTGACCAGACTAACAAACACCGGGCGAAAGTAGTGTTCGACGCCTTCTACTGGATCATTAACTTCGGCTCTTTTTTCGCCTCGCTGCTGATGCCGATTTTTCTGCGGGAACTGGGACCGGCGGTCGCTTTTGGAATTCCCGGATTGCTGATGTTCATCTCGACCGTGGTGCTGTGGTTAGGCCGAAAACGATATGTGATGGTTCCACCGTCCAAACCGAATCCGAATTCGTTCCTTCGGGTCTCGCGCAGCGCGATCATGTCCGGAAACCGGGGCAAAGTGTTCGGCGCGATCGCGATTTTGTCGGTCATCCTTTCGTTCCTTTACATTCCGAAGTTGGGGGTTGTCATTGCCGCCTGTTTAGCGCTGGTGGGATTGATTCTGTTTGGCGGACTCGGGGTCTGGCTGCAACTCGATTCCGTCCGCGACAAGCATCCGGCCGAAGCAATCGATGGCGTCCGCGCCGTTCTAAGGGTGCTTGTCCTTTTCGCGCTGGTTACGCCGTTCTGGTCGTTGTTCGATCAAAAAGCTTCAACCTGGGTATTGCAGGGCAACGCGATGAATCCGGCGCATTTGTTCGACCGCGAACGGTTGCACGCGTTCAGTCCATTGTTAGCCACGGTTTTTGGTTCGTTCAGTAAAATCGAGCCTTCGCAAATGCAGGCATTGAATCCGGCGTTGGTCATGCTGTTGATCCCGTTCAATAACCTGGTGCTTTATCCGTTCCTGCGGCGCTTGGGTTACAATCTCACTCCCTTGCGTCGAATGACTGCCGGCATCGCGTTCGCCGGACTTTCATGGATCGTCGTTGGCGGGATGCAGATTGTGCTCGACCGCCAGAACACCTTCTCGATCATGTGGCAGATACTTCCCTACATCCTGCTCACGTTCGGTGAAGTATTGGTCGCCACCACCGGACTGGAGTTCGCCTACAGCCAGGCGCCGTTATCGATGAAAGGCGCGATCATGTCATTTTGGAATCTTTCGGTGACAATTGGTAATTTGTGGGTGCTGGTTGCGAATGCCGGCGTCCAAAACAACGCGGTCATCGATTTCATCAAGTCCACCGGCTTCGGCGTAACTGCATTTCAGATGTTCTTCTTCGCGGTATTCGCGTTCCTCGCCGCCCTGGCGTTCGGTCTCGTCGCGCGCACCTACCCATTGGTCGATCACTACCGAAAACAAACCGGCTAACGAGCAGCCGCGACCACATCCTCAAGGCCGCATCGGATCAACCCGGGGAACCGGCCGGCTTTTGTAGACCACCCCGCCCTTCATCACGAACACGACGTTCCGCACTGCCGTGATATCTTTCACCGGATCACCATCCAGCGCGATGATATCGGCTTCGTAATTCGGTGCGATCGAGCCAATCCGATCACCCATCCGCATCGCTTCGGCTGCGAGCGAATTGGCCGACACCAGGGCGCTCATGGGATCAACTCCCGCGTCGCGCACCCGATCAACGAACTCCTCGGCGTTGCGGCCGTGGGAACCGGCCAGGGCATCCGTGCCGAATACCACCTTGAGTCCGGGAATTTTCACCGCCCGCCTAACGATGTCGTGATCGAGTTCCACCGCTTTTTTCATGGCCGCGAAACCTTCTTCGGTGTATCCCTGCGTACCGATGAAGCGCTCCTTGTTGTCCATGTAGTTCTCAATCACCAGGCCGGCCTGCGGATCGAAATAGGTGCCGTGCTTGGCAAGGATTCTTAAATCGTCGTCATTAGCCATCGTGCCATGTTCGACCTGGGTACAACCGGCCAGCGCGGCGGCGCGGACGGCGTCCTTGTAAGCGTGAACCAGGGTTCGCAATCCGACTTTATTTGCTTCGTCGCACGCAGCCGTCAGTTGCTCTTGCGACAACGTCATCCCCCCACCCTTACGGATCGATTCTGAAGCAAAAATCTTGATCACGTCTGCGCCCGCCGCTTTCTGTTTGCGCACAAACGCGCGAATCTCCTCGGCTGTGCCAGTCTTCTCACCCTGCCCTTCGAGCGGCTCGACAGCTGTCAGGATACGCGGACCGGGAAGGTCGCCTTTGGCGATGGCATCGCGAAGGGGAATATCCATTGGCGAACCGACGCTTTGAACGGTGGTAAAGCCCGACAACAGCGTCTGCCATGCATTCGACGCCGATTGGTAAGCGGCGAATGGAGTAGTCTCATCGGCACCCTGATTCCTTCCGTTAGGCCCGAAACTCCAGGTGATGTGGACATGCGAATCGATCCAGCCCGGCATGACCGTGAAGCCGCGCAGATCGTAATCAATCGGTGATGCTTTCGGATCCAGTGCCACAATGCTGGATCCTTCAACGACGATGCGGTTTTCGGGAATTACATGCCCGCGTCCGTCGAGTAACATTTTGGTGGCGATAACAATGCGCCGCTTTGGCTTTGCCGCAGGCGTTGGACTCTTTTCCGCCATCGCGGCGCACAAGATAAGAACGCCTAACGTGGACAGGATAAACCCGGCGAGCGGCCTGATCGATGTGAACATGGGTGAAGACTAATAATCGCGAAGGAATCGTTTCATACAGCAATATTTCGCCCGGACCCCCGCATTCAGCCGTTCGCCATCCCGTTTGAGGTTGACCCCAAATCCCATGGCGCTTCGGTGAAGCGCCGCTACCAGCCCCGCGATTGCGCTGTTCCTCCCCCTCCCCGGGCCCGCGCTTTGCTACACAGTTAGCCACTTTCCCCTTAACGAATGAGCAAACATGTTTTCATCAGCCATGCCCATAAGGATTCGGCGGCGGCTACCGCGGTTGTGGCGGCGCTCGAAGAGCGAAAAGTGCCCTGCTGGATCGCCCCGCGGGATGTCTCCCCCGGCGGTTCCTACGCCGAGGCGATCCTTACCGCCATCGAGGGTGCCAGCTGTTTTGTGCTTATATATAGTGAGCACTCCAATGTTTCGTCGCACGTCCTTCGCGAAGTGGAACGAGCGCTCAAGTTCGGAGTGAACATCGTTCCGGTGCGATTCGATGATTCCACTCCGTCCAAGAGCCTCGATTACCTGCTCGCCACGGTTCACTGGCTGGCGATTCCGGCGGAATCACGCGAGCGATCGATCGCACGAGCAGCACAACAAATCGCCGAGTGGCTAACGAACTTCCTCAAAGATCCCGCAACGCCGTTGCCAACGCGAATGTCCTCTCTTGAAAATGCGCTGGTTACATCATTGGCACCACCTCGTAAACCAAACCGCCTGCTGGTCAGCGCGATGGTCATGGCAGTATTGGTGGCAGCAGGGATTTTCGCGGCTGATCGTCTGCCATTCTTCCCGAAGGCTGATAAAAGCGACACTGCTGCATCAACTATCCAGCCAACGGCAATTCCACCTTCCGCGTTCGCTCCCGTTGAACCGTCGCCCGCGACGAATCGTCGTGCCGCGGCGAAAGCCAAGCCCCAGATCGGATATGCCGGCGTGGACGATCCACAAAACGGCCGAGCTCTCCCACCTCCTCATAATAATATGTTGAACCAACCGCCGCCGCCGTTCCCCGACGCCCGGATGCAGAACCCAGCCGGCAATTATGGACCGCCGCCGCCTCCGCCACCACCCGGAGGACCGAACTCCGAAGGCGGATTCGGGAATGGCCCCGGCCCCGGCGGCCCGGGAGCAGCCGGCCGTTTTCCTCCACCCCCGGGCGGTCCAATGTCCGGTCCGCCTAACGGTCCCCCGGGCGGACCACCACGTCCAGGCGGCCCGAGGCCCTAACGCGGATAGAGTTCGATTGTTCGTGTAGCGCAGGCAATCGTGCCTGCTCTTGAGAAGATCGCAGACAAGATTGTCTTCGCCACGTCCTGCCCAGTCGGGTTCCCAGTTCCCGAATGATCTGATTGCACAGGCGCCTGCTTTCCCGACAGTGGCAATGAGCGCCATGGCTGCTGACGCCAATTTGCGGCTTGAAATCGGACACGTCCTTTTCATCGATATCGTTGGCTATTCCAAACTGCTGATCGACGATCAGCGGGAGGTGCAACAACGGCTCAACGAAGCCGTACGCAATACGCTGCAATTTCGTGACGCGGAAGCGGCAGACAAACTCGTCCGCCTGCCGACCGGGGACGGAATGGCTCTGGTGTTTTTCACCAGTCCGGAAGCTCCCATCGAGTGCGCTTTGCAAGTCGCTGAAGCGTTGAAAAACGAACCTGATCTGAAACTTCGAATGGGCATCAACACCGGCCCGGTGAGCGGATTATCCGACGTTAACGACCGATCCAATATTGCCGGCGCCGGTATTAACGTCGCGCAACGGGTCATGAGTCTGGGTGACGCCGGCCACATCCTGATTTCGAAGCGGTCCGCCGACGATCTGGCGCAGTACCGTCGCTGGCAATCTAATCTTCACGACCTTGGGGAAGCTGAAGTAAAACACGGCACTAGAATCGCGGTCGTTAACTTTTATACCGATCACATCGGTAACCGGGAGGAGCCCGCGAAATTAAAACAGTTTTTTCGAAAACAATCTTCGAGACGGCAAATCAAAGGTGTCCTTATCGCCGGAACACTCCTTCTGGCGTTTGCCGTCACCGCGTGGTTCCTGCGACGAGGGAATCTGGATTTTCCAGACCTCGCTGCGGTACCGGCAAAGAGTATTGCGGTTCTCCCGTTCGAAAACATATCCACCGACAAAGAGAACGTCTTTTTCACTGACGGCGTTCACGACGAAATCCTGACCCACCTCGCCAAGGTCGCTGACTTGAAGGTAATCAGCCGGACAAGTGTAATGACCTTTCGCGAGACAAAACGAAATCTACGCGAGATCGCCGAAGCGTTAGGCGTAGCGCACATTCTGGAAGGAAGCGTACAGCGCGATAACGGCCGGGTCCGGGTGAGCGCGCAATTGATCGACGCGCGCAGCGACACACACCTGTGGGCGGAGCGGTATGATCGTGAACTGTCGGATGTTTTTGCAATCCAAAGCGAAATCGCACAACAGATCGTTGCTCAACTTAAGGCTGCGATTTCACCGAAAGAGCAGGAGGCAATAACTGCCAGACCGACGGCAGACCTCGGCGCCTACGATCTTTATCTCCAGGCGAAAGAAATTTCGCGCAGTGCCGCATTTAGCCGACCTGCAAACTTGGAACAGCAGGCGCAGTTACTCGAACGGGCTGTCGCCCGCGATCCGACTTTTATTTCGGCCCTTTGCCTGCTCGCTCGAGTCCACCTCAGTTACTATTGGTTCGGGAGTGATAAAACGCCCTCACGCCTTGAACGGGCGAAAAAGGCGCTCGACGCGGCAGTTCGTTTGCAGCCCAACACGGGAGAAGTGCATCTGACCCAGGGAATATTCCACTATTGGGGAAACCGGGACTACGAAACCGCCTCAGCCGAGCTGGCCTTGGCACATCGCGCCCTGCCCAACGACGCGGAGATTCTCACTTTCATTGGAGCCGTTGAACGGCGACAGGGCCGCTGGGAAGAATCGACCCGACATTTCGAAGAGGCGACAATCCTGGATCCTCGTAACGCGAACGTCTTTTTTCAGCTGGCCTGGGGAAATTACGCCGGGTTGAAGCGTTATGCCGATGCTACGCGGACTTTTGAAACCGTCCTCAGCTGGCAACCTAACGATTTTATGTTCCAGCTTGCGCGATCCCGCGTAGATGTCTTTAGCAAGGCTGATCTTGGTCGACAGGAAAAAGTTGTAACAAGCCAAGCGGCAAAAATGAGCCCGGACACCGAATTGGTGACGAGAGCTCGATTGCAGATCGCCCTTGCCCACCGCGATTACCAAACTGCCTATGACGTTCTTTCAACTTATCGACTACCTGATTTTCGCGCGTTTGATTTCATTACGCCGCGCGAATTCTTTGACGGTATCGTCGCGCGAGGTCAGGGCGATCCCGGCGGGGCGCAAGCGCACTTCCTTAGGGCACGCGAACGGGCCGCGTTGACCGTTGCCAAACAACCGGAGGACGTCAGAGCTCTTATTGTCCTGGCCGAAATCGACGCCAACCTCGGACGGAAGGGCGAGGCTATGCGCGAGGCGGAATACGCACTGGAACTTCTCCCCGTTTCCAAGGATACCTATGAGGGTCCGATGGTCCTGGGCCGCGCCGCCGGCATTTATTCTCAAGTAGGCGAATCGGGTCGCGCCCTGGATCTGCTTGAACAAGCGGCCAAGTTGCCCCACGGCGCTGATTACGGCTCGCTCAAACTCGATGAAGTTTGGGACCCGCTCCGTGGAAATCCGCGGTTTGAAAAAATCCTCGCCTTACTCGCGCCAAAGATGTAACGCAGGCGCCTGCCTGCAGGTGAGAAGCGCAGACAAGAAATCCGCCCTAACCCATGCCGACGCTGCGAGCTGAATCCTGAGCGTCCGTCAAAAACTTATGCAGCTTCGGATGTTCGAAGATAGTGAAATTCAGCAACGCCGTGACTGCCGCGGCAACTTCGCCAATTTCGGCTAACCGGCCTGCCGGCCCACCTTTCCAGAGTTGTCGCAGATCTTCGGCGATTTCCTTCTCAACATCTTTGATCGTAGCCTGCCCGGCTTCATCCCGGAGATAATCGACGATCTTGTTGTACTCATTACGATCGAGCCACATGCCGTGACATTTCGGACACCAATCCAATAGCACAGACGATTTTCCAAACACGACCGACAGTAATTTTCCACCGTCCTCCTTCGGACAATCGCGCTTGCTCGGGATCGCTGCGGTTTTCTCAATATTTTCGATCTCAAGGTTAAGCCAATGGAGTTCCCCGATTCCAACCTTGTCCTTGAGTTTTCGCAGCTCGTCCCGATCCAACCACAAACCGTGGCAGTTCGGGCAGCCTTCGAACTCGATCCCTAACATCGAATAAAGATCGAGTTTCGCGCCGCACGCCGGACAATTCTTGTCTGTGCTCCTGAGATATTCTGCTCCGCTGATTGGTTTCACTTTTATTTTGAAATCGGTTTCGCTGCTGGGTTTTTTGATCCGCTTAAACCAGTAAGGCACATGGACGTTATTAACAAAATCAGAAAATCCATGGCCGCCCACCGGCATGATCTTCGTGAGCTCCCGGTCAATCAAGTTGAGCTCGCCTCCATCAAGCCAGAAGCCGCCGCAATTTCGACACGTATTCAGGATGATGGCGGTACATCCAAGAAATCGGACTGGGACGAGCTGCGTTTCATCGCAGCGCGGGCAATTCCGGGGAGCTTTCTCAGCAATGTCCGCTTCTTCTTCCGAGCAGAACTCGATGGAACCGGCGACCTGAAATGCCATTTTGTCGAGTTCGCCCCGATCGAGCCACAGACTCCCGCATTTCTCGCAAACATCGTACGACAATTCGGCCTTCCTGGTCACGACGTCGTAGTTCGTCATTTCCGTCTGACAATTTAAGCACTTCATCTGATTCGAATACCTGTCCCGGGAGCGCTGGCAAGGGGTCTCGCGATTCAAAGGCTCGCACCCGGATCGGACGGGTGCGAGTGGATTCCACAGGTAGCGGCGATTGGAACCGCCTGCAGTGCTACAGCGCCGCAGGCCGACCTCAACCACCATGGTCCGGCCGCTGCCGGAGTGAAGCGCCGCTACCAGTCGGCTCTCCGTTAGGCGCGGTAAACCGGCGGATGAACTCCTCCAACGGCCTGCTGCCGGCCGCATTCTCCGCCGACACATTGATGCCGGCTTTCTCGCTCAGGATCAAACTGAGCAATGTCTCCAGCACACTGCCACTTCCCTGCTGGGCATCACCAGATTTCCCTCCGGCGCCGTTGCTGATGAAGAGCCGGCTCGGCACCAGTGGTTGGACGCTCTTGGAGAACTGGTCGGCGAACACGTTCAGCGCGTACAAGCGCGGATCGCGATAGGCGCCCACCTTTTGTAGTGTAACGGCAGCCTCGGCCAGACCGACCTGGGCGATCCTGGACGATTCACCTTTACCGATCAGCTCTTTGGATCTGGCTTCGCCTTCCGCAAGCGTAACCTGTTTCTTCGCCAGCTGCTCCGCCTCCGCGAACTCGGCTTGGCCGCGGTTCTTCGCGATTTCCACTGCGATCGCGCTTTGGGTCAGCTCAGTCTGGCGTTCGGCTTTCGCTTTTGCCTGGTTGAGCGCGACCTGTTGTTGGGCAGCTTCTTCCTGCTTCGCATAGGTGGCGCGTTGTTCGTCGGCCAACCGGCGCATCCGCAACTGATCAAACAATGTTTCGATCGGGTCGGCTTGTCCGGCAGCGATCTCTCGCGATTCCGGCCGGCCGATCAGCACCGCCACCACGTTGATGTCGTATTTCTTGAAACGTTCACCGAGTTCTTCAGTGGCGCGTTTCTGGATTTCTTCGCGCTTGGTCAACAGATCCAGCATGTGCGAGGTCTGCGCGACGTCGCGGAAGTAGGCAGTCAGTATCGGATCGAGCGTCTGAGTGATCAGACGTTTCACATCACCGAACCGTTGTACTACCGACGGCGCTTTCTGATAATCGATATGCAGCACTAACGAGAGCGGCAACCGCGGTTCATAACCGTCGGCCGTGATCAGATCTATGCTGGTCAGATCCTCATCATAGTGATGGGCCTCGGTCTGACCGCTGATCCAGCGCAGGACGAAGTTGATTGTCGGAACAAGCTCAACTTTTACCGCGTAAGGATTCAGCGCATACTTTCCGGGCGTGAGCGCCGAGCGCCACACACCCCGTTGTCCGGCTTCCACTTGCTCGCCATAACGGAACGACTCCCCGGTTGTATCATCGCCGGCGGCGCCATAATAAGACACCACCACCCCGACGTAACCGATCGGGATCAGCGTCTTGGCCTTGATCTCAACCGTGCCGAACCACCGGTTGATGAAAAAGGTGCCGTCGGTCAGCACCTGGAGTTGTTTACCTCGTTTGCCTCCGAGTTCGAGGAACGCTTCCGGGTCCTGGAAATAGTTGTGATCCCTTCCCTCGGTCGGTTTGACTTCAGGGGCAATGATTTCGCCCGAACCAATGGTGGGACCGTCCTGAATACTAACGACGCCGATCGTATCGATATTGGGATCGAACTCCGGCGTGGCTGCCGCTAACGACGGCGGTTCGCCCGCTTCGGTGGCGGTGCTTTCAGCAATTCCACGGATGTGGCTTTGGCCGCCGGTTCCGGCGCCGATCACCACTGGCTTGAACGCGCGGATGGCCACCAGTTGAGCCTTCCAAAACTCATACTTATCCGCCGATTCGCGCACTGGTCCGGAGAACACGCGTTCCTCGGTGATAACGACGAACAGCGCCAGGTTGATCGCATAAACGCCTTCCCGGAGAATACCGCGTTGACGTCCGCGCTGTCCACCGGCTTCCAGGAATGCCATCGCGTCCTGGAAATGATTGGACTCCACATTGCGACCCAACGTTTGCACCGGCTCCAACGGGACACCGTCCCGGGCATAGACGTAAGCCATCTTCCCTTCGGGCACTCCGACGAGCGGTTCTTTATGAATGCGGTATTGCCACGGATACAATCCGAAGTGAATACCGCCGCGTAAAAAGCGGGCCTGATATCCGGCCTCGCCATTACGGGCAATGATCTGGCCTTCGCGCAGCGAACCCTTGCTGCTCCAGATCTTTTCAATGATGCCGACCTGGGTATGCGGAATGTAAACAATTCCGAGCAACCGCGGCAGGCACAACAACAACACCAGGACAGCTACCCAGCCATACAATGGAAGCCATGGCGTGGCTGGAAGTGAAAGAGCAAGAAACAGGATGTTCATAGGATGTTTGATGGTTGAGGTTTGTCTGAGGTAAGACTTCCGATTTCATTTCCGAAGTCTGACTACTGACTTAATCCGCCGTCTTTCATCACTTTTTTCCTTCGCCTTATTAGACAACGCGGCCTTTTCGAAACGCGAATTCGTTCAACCGATTTGTACCGATTTTTTTATGAGTTAGGCACGGCGGTTGCCGGCCGCGCCGGTGACGTTTGAGTGACGTCAAAAAGTTGGCACGCCAGTTGAATGGAAGCACCGGCGTCATGTAGACGCGACGTCTCGTCGCGCGTCGGGTTTGGAATCAAAAGCGGCGGGACGCCGCTTCTACACAAGGCCGGTGCTAATGAGACGCGAGAGTGCTGGCAGACCGATCAGTTGACAACGTCGCCCCTTCGCGATGATAGACTCGCCATGAGCGGTTTTATTAACGAGGCCATTGAGCGATTTGCCCACGATCACACCAAACCCGAAAGCGATCTGTTCGTTCGGCTGCGCGAGGAAACCCGTCGAACAATGGCTTCACCCCAAATGCAGGTTGACCGAATCGAAGGACAATTTCTCAAAATGCTGGTTCGCCTAACTGGAGCGCGGCTGATTCTGGAGCTCGGGACGTTTACCGGTTATAGCGCCCTGATGATGGCGGAGGGATTGCCGGACGACGGCCGGCTGATTACGTGCGAAGTCGATCCGAAAGCGGAAGCCATCGCCAGAAGATATTTTTCGGAGAGCGCGCACGGAGCGAAAATCGATCTCCGGATGGGTCCGGGTTTGGAGACGATCAAGACGCTCTCCGGGCCTTTTGACATGGTCTTCATCGACGCAGACAAGCCCAACTACTCGAACTACTACCAGGCGTGCCTACCCCTCATGAAACCGGGCGGTCTTATCATCGTGGATAACGTACTGTGGGAAGGCAAGGTAACGGATCCCAAAGACGAAAGTACCAGGGCCATAGTCGAGATCGATCGCCTCATGCAGTCCGACCCACGAGTCGAAAACGTCTGCCTAACGGTTCGAGACGGTATTATGCTCGCCTGGAAACGGCCGTAGTGTGCTTTGCTCCGCCGATGCGGCTAGCTTACCGGAGAAGAAAGAGCGCTGGCAAAGGCACTGGTCATTGCGCCGATTTCCTGGATGAAACGCTGGTTATTCTTGCGCAATCGCTGCATCATGGACCGGGTGAAATTCGCCATCACTTCGTGGGGCGCGAATCTGAGCAAAAGATCCCACGTTTGACGATCAATTCGGCCCAACACTGTTTCCTCCAGCGCGCTGGCCTGCGCGGAACGCTTTTCATTATCAACCAGGGCCATCTCGCCGAAGAAGTCGTTAGGCCCGAGCACCGCCAGCGCTTCCTGTCGCCCTTCCTTTCCGCACTTCGAGATTTTGATCGAACCCGAAGCGATCAGATAGAGACAGTCACCCAGTTGATCTTCGTCGAACACAATTTGATTCGCCGAAACAGTCTTTACTTCAATTTGGCGGCAGATCTTTTCGAGCACCGCTGAAGCGACATCCGCGAACAGGTTGTTCGAAACGAAAGCGGATCGAGTAGAGACGCTAGATTCAACGAAAGCCGCGGTGAACTGGGTGGCGTCATTCTCAACGTGAACAGATGTTATATCGTTAGGCATATCAGCAATCCTCGTTTGTCCCTCCCGGTTGAGCTTCGCCCGGATCGCGCACAGCTCGTAACCCGTGTGGTCCAGACCGGCTTATAGCTAGTTGCGCGCCATTCAGCCGGGCTGCCCTGCCTCCGGCCTCCGTGACGTGCGGTTAGACCCGGGCGATTGGAGCACCGTCCCGCAATTTTCCCGTTTAATGCGTCTAATCCATTATCGCCCGGGGAACTTCAGCGCGGTAACGGTTTGGTTTCGTTCTCGTCGATCTCGGTTCGTCGGAGCAGGTAATCGAGTCCCCCTACCCGGTACCAGTGATAGCCATATCCTTCCAGCATGATTCGGTGTTTCCCGGATTTGTCGGCCTTAATAACAGCATTCTTGTAGCAGAGATCGTTAATCATCGCGTAAAGGCGGTTGTGACCCCGCTCATCAAAAAATCTCGAGCGTGTGATTTAGACGCCGGAGAGAACGCGGATATTCAAGACGACCGCTGAACCGCCGTCCTGCTTCCTGGTCTTAGCTTCTCTTCCGTGGCAGCGAAAAAGAAAACACCGCTCCCCCTCCGCCACGCTTGTTGCCGGCGGAAATCCATCCTCGGTGATCTTCGACGATTCGTTTGCAGATCGAGAGGCCAAGACCGGTTCCGTGCTGTTTGCCGTGGGTGAAAAACGGTTCGAACAGATGCGCCGCGATATCGGATGAAATGCCGGGCCCGGTATCTTCCACTTTGATCGTCACATCACCGTCATTCATTGCGAAACTCAGGATGATCCGGCCGCCCCGCGGCATCACGTCGATCGCGTTGCGCACCAGATTGGAAAAAACGTGCGGCAGCCGGTGCCGGTCGATGGGGATTCGAATGCGCGGGGGTGATGTCTTCAGTTCGAGCGTCGTTCCTTTTCGAGAACACTCCGGCTTCAATTCATCCACCATTTCGTTTATAAACTCGGTAAAGTTCGTCATCGTTAGGTCAACCCGGCTCCGGGAATGACGAGTAAAATCCAAAACTTCGCCGATCATTCCCGACATCCGCTCTACCTGTCGCCGGATGATCACATTGGCCGTTGTTTTTTCGTTGTGAGTGGCATCGCGGTGCGACGCAAGGTCGGCGGCGAAACCGATGTTGCTCAACGGACTGTGAAAATCGTGCACGATCGATTGGGCGAACCGGCCCACCAGCGCCAGACGTTCATGGGTGAAAAGTTCCTGCAAATAACGCCGGTCGAATTCGCGAATCCGATGACTGAACCCGTGCATCATCGTTACCACCAGCCGCGGAAATTTTTCGAACATCCGCCAGACCTTTTCGCGGGAAACACAGTAGACGATTGTCCGTTCCCTGGCCGTTGCCGTAGCCGACCGCGGTTTCGAATCGATCACCGCAATCTCACCGAAGTAATCGCCGGGACCGAAGACGGTGAGAACCCTGCGATCGCGCGCGCCGATAAGGGCGGATATTTCCACAATCCCCTGCTCTATGACGTAAAGGGCGTCACTGGTTTCACCTTCGCGAAAAATCATCTGCCCTTTTCGGAAAATGAGCTTCCGCGAATTGCGCTTCAGCAGATCAAGCCCTTGCGACGCTGAACCGTCGATCCGGTTGGTTTGACGTGCCATGCAGGCAGACTAGCGGTGTACGACGTAGTCTGCCAAGCCCAGCCTGGGGTAGCTGCCTGACTACCCGCAGTGCCGCCCGCTTCGCTTTTGTAGTTTGAGGTCCGGCCCGCGATATGCTTCAGGCACTATTTACTTCGCTTTCCAAAAGCAGGTATAAGCAGCATCTTCAATCTATATATATATGTTTGGATCTACCTCTAAAACCAGCCCAACTCCCCCAGTGTCCAACGGAACACATCATCAACCGCCGCAAACCGGTTACACCACGGCTCAGAACCGCGTATCCAGCGGCGTCTCAATCAAAGGCGACGTAAAATTCGGCAGTGAACTGGTGATCGATGGCGAAGTGGAAGGCAACATCACTTCCGACGGCAAATTGATCATTGGCAGTCATGCCATGGTGGTGGGCGACATCCAGGTTGGACACGTCACCATTCAGGGCTCGGTGGAAGGAAACGTGATGGCGAGCGAGCGCTGCGCATTGGAAGCGGGCGCTACTCTGACCGGTGACGTCGCTGCTCCGCGTTTGGCGGTGGACGAAAACGCCAGCTTCATCGGTAGCGCAACGATTACCAAGAAGAGCTGATCCGGCCGGCCCCGCGGTTGCGGAACCTTGCGCGGATTAGTGATCCGCCCCTAATCGTCGACCCGCAAGTTTTTTGCGTTCGGCCTATCGAGTCTTGGCCAGGACTAACTGCCGGTTCGGACCGCTTTGGGCCAGGAACGTATAGGTCTGGCCCGGTTGCACGTCTAACGACATCTCCCACGGTTTGGTATTCTGCGGCCTGGGAGTCGCAATAACCGACAATTTATGATGTCCGGGAGCCAGATTCGTGCGGTAGGTGTGGCCATACCCTATGCTGCTGGCTTTGCCATCAATCTCCAGGGCAATAATCAGGCGATTACCTAACGACGGAGCGCGCTTGATGATCAGACGGCCATCTTTCGCTTGGGTGGCGGCGGCCGGCTTTTCCTTGGCAGAAAGGGAGGGAATCGCGAACGCGGTAATTGCTAACGTAAGAACACCTGCAACTACGGCTTTAAACATTCGTGTTTGCATAAGCTAAAGGAACTTTGGGTTGAGAAATCAACGAAACCCTTGTTTATCGAAAGGAATTCGTCAAGGGAAGAGCTTTCTCTCTTTCATTGCGGCGTGCCGGGCTGAGAAAGAACGAGGTAATGAGGACCGGCGACGAGGACGACCGCGAGTCAGATGATCAGAGCGCATGCCACGGAGTTCGGGCGAAGGTAGGGCATAGGGCGCGGGTGATTGGGGAATCAGGGTTGGGAGCCCCTAGACTCTGCAGTTTACCCGCCCCGGCGGGAGCCCATTATGTTCGCCGCAGGCGAATACGTGCCGAGTGGGCGAGGCCGGATAGACGGTCAAGCTGGCGACGGTAGCCTGCGAGCCGAACGGGAGTGAGCGAGTCAATCGGATCGAAGTCCCGCGGCCGCGGCGCGTAGAAAGCTAAGACAGAGTTCAAGAACGAGATTCGCCTTCGCTAAAGTTTCAACGGTTCAACCCCGAAGGTCTTCGGGGCTGTCCGCTGGCGAGCGCTTTAACGCTTCAACGCTTTAACGATTCAACGATTCAACGATTCAACGATTCAACGATTCAACGAATTATTTCACCGCGATGAGATCGACCACAAACACAATAGTATCGTTAGGCCGAATGGCGCCATCGGGCGTTCCTCGCTCGCCGTAAGCCAGTTCCGACGGCACGATCAATATCCGACGGCCGCCTACTTTCATCGGCGGGATCGCGTCGCTGCCGCCGATCCCCTGAGTGAACCCCTTAACCACCTTGCCAAGCCGAAAACCGATCGGACCGCCCTTCTCCCACGAAGAGTCGAACTGCTTGCCGTCGGCGTAACGGACCCCAACATACTGCACTTCGACCGATGAGGCGGGGCCGGCGGCTGCACCTTTGCCAATCACCAGATCCTTGAATTTCAGCCTGGCCGCCGGGAGCGACGATTCGGCCGTGACTTTCGGCTTGCTGCGCAGATTCGCGGCATCGCTCACCATCACCCGTTCGAAATCGACCGCGGCCGAGGAGTTGCCTAACGATGTCTGAGCAGTCGCGGGCGCCGACATGCTCAAAAGCATTCCGGCCGCCGCGATTAAGACGAAGATTTTTTTCATATCAAAGAGAAGGTAGCAAAGGCATCGAAGGTTTTCCAAAGTCATTCCGGTCGCGGCGCCACTATTCATATTCGTTCCCTGACCGCAATTCGGCGTTCCTCCTTCGTCAAGACTACGGCGGACAGGTCGGCGTTTCGGCATCCCTCGCAAAATTTCCGTTCGTTTGTTGTGTTTCCGGAGTTCGCTACTGTTCTGGTTGCCGTGAAATATCGTTACTACATCTGTGATGTCTTTACCGACACCCGGTTCGGGGGGAATCAACTGGCCGTCCTGCCACAAGCCGACGGGCTTTCGAAGGAGCAGATGCAACAGGTCGCGCGCGAGTTCAATTTCAGCGAGACCACGTTCGTGTTTCCCCCAAAGGCGGGCCACACCAGACACGTCCGGATTTTCACGCCCGCCCGGGAAATCCCATTCGCCGGTCATCCAAACGTTGGCACCGCATTTGTCCTCGCCAGCGCCGGTGAGTTGGGCGAAATCAAAGCCCACTCCGTAACGTTCGAGGAAGAAGCCGGTCTGGTTGAGATCTCCATTCAAGCGTCCGGCGGAAAGGTGACAACCTGCGAGTTGACTGCTCCACAAACTGTTTCGATTGGAATGACCGTTCCGATCAAGCTGGTGGCCTACGCCATCGGTGTAAATGAGAACGACATCGTCACCGGCACGCACCCGCCTCAATTGGCCTCAGTAGGACTGCCATTCATCATGGTAGAAATTCGCGATCGCCCGGCGCTGCAACGCGCCCGCATTAATATGACCGGCTTCGAAGCGCTGGCCGCGACCGGTGTGATGCCCGATATTTATTTTTATGTCCGATCCGGTGACGATTTCGATATTCGGGCCCGCATGTTCGCACCGTTGGACGGCGTCCCGGAAGATCCAGCCACTGGAAGCGCGAACTGTGCGCTGGCCGGATTACTGGCGCACTGCGACAAACAACCTAACGGGGCTTTTACCTGGCGCATCGCTCAGGGAGTCGAGATGGGCCGGCCAAGCACATTGATCGCCCGGGCCGAAAAACGAGAAAACATCGTTAAGACGACCTGGATCGGGGGCGCTTCGGTTCTCGTTAGCGAAGGAATGATTGAGGTCAGCTAGTCGCGTTCAGCCAGTTGGCGGCGCCTTTCGAAATCCGCGAAACATTGTCGCATCGTCTCGATCCGGTTCGTCCATTGATGATGCCGGCGCACGTAATCATAGTTTCTCTCGATCAATTCCTGGTATCGCGGCAGATCGTTTAACAGGTCAACCAGTTGTTCCCCGGGTCGGCTCATATCGATCTCGATAACCGGGTTGTAATCGAAAAGATATTTCATTTCCAGCGGAGCCCGCCCCACTACCAGGCACTTCGACGCCATCGATTCCACATACCGCCAGGTCATGGTCGAAACATCTCCGGAGCGCTCCGGATGCGTAATCGCGCTCGGCACACAAATCGAAATCCTGCTGTCGGCCAAGCCCTCCAGGAATTCGGCACGCTTCGGCAACAACACATCCCCTTTACATTTCGCAAATCGGTAAACGATGCCGTTATTCCGGCAAAACTCCTCGATACGATCGTGATACTTCCGCCAGCACCTTCCGAATTGGATAACGTCGATCCGGCGTTCCGACATTGGCTTTGACCGGTAGTGCTGTAGCTCGACCGCCTCCGGCAGCCAGTAGCATTCAAACCGGCCGTTCGAAATTTCATTCAACCGATCCGTCCCCTGCCGGCTGGAAGCAAAGATCAGTTTGATATCGTGCGATTCGGCTGATTCCAGGATTTTTTGCTCTTCGCTTGGCCACACATCGTAGGTCCACAAGATCCGGAATCGGGCTGGAAGATCAAAGTACGGGCAGGTCTTGAATCGCAATCCGACCGGGAAAAGAAAACCGATCGAGAGATAATATTTTTTCGATTTCCATGGCAGGCAGGACCTAACGAATCCAATGGCGCCGGTTAGAAGCCGGGCAATAAGAAGTGACCACCCTCGCCGGGGGATCGGCGGCCCGTTAACGATTTTCCAGTCGGTGTATTTCTCAATCGCATCCTCAAACTGATGAATCTGGTCGAGGTTCTGTCCCAGCTCCGTGCTTCTCGTCCGGACCAGGATCGGCGCGAAAACCGGTTCCTGCCGGGCGACTGCGATTTCGGTCGCGGACGAATGTTCCGGAGCGGCCGCGGGGAACGCAGTGATTAGACGTTGTGCGCTGGTATCCACTCCATGCCCCGCTTCGAAGGCCTCGGGATTCTCATAAAATCATCATGGAGCTGTCAATTCCATATCCACTAAATAAGGGTCGTTCGACATGATGCCGTTACTGCTCAATACTTCAGCGGACCGCCTCGACGCGAGGCTCGCGCTCATTTCCGGCCGGTCACGATCGCTACTTCCCCCGGGAAACTCATTGTTCCGCCAGCAAAGTACTCCCGGGCCTTATCCGCTACCGCGTCCCGGACGCTGGTTAATTGCGCCGGTGCGAGTCCGGCCAGTCTTCTGCGCAAATTTTCAGATAATTCCGTTCGATACCGCCAGAATTGTTCAAACGACATTTTCGACTGTATTTGAAAAATCAACCGCCGTTCAGTGACACCTTTCGCGCCACCGCATTTCAGGATTGCGGCCAGTTTACCTGAATCGGCGAAGCGGAATGCATCCGGACCATCAGGGTCGTCCGGCGGCACCTCCGGGCGCGCGTCTATCACGTCCGCGATGGTCGAGAAGAAAGGATTCTGCTCTTTCGGCCCCCACACCACAAACGAGACGCATCCGTCCTCAACAATTACTCTGAGTGCTTCCCGCGAAGCCTTCTCCGGATCGCCGAAGAACATTGCCGATAACCTGCCCACGGCTGCGTCGAAGGTGAGATCGTCGAACGGCAGATCATCGCCGGGACATTGCCTGAAGCTGATATTCGTTAGGCCTCGGCGACCCGCCTCCCTTTGCGCGCTCTCAAGCATCGCGGCAGCAGGATCGGTATACATGACTGATCCGGTCGGGCGGACAATACTTGAGATCGTAAGCGATGGCTCCCCGCTGCCACCGCCAATATCCAGGACTCTCTGACCGCTCCGGATTCGCGCTTCTTCTATCAGACCGGTCGTTAACGGCGCGAACATTGCCGCGATTTCCGTCCGGTATTTATCCCAGTATTGCGCGGAGTCCTGCCACCTTTTTACCGATTTATCGCGTTCTGCTTGGATCCCCTGATTCATATTCCTAATCCTAACCCTACTCCTCTCGGTCCAAAAGAACATGAATACGAGTCGGAATAAGAATAAGATGAGACTGGATGAAACGCGCGGTTAACGTCTCTTTCATAGCCGGCAGTATCCTGCTGGTACTAATCGCCGTAGGGCTTGGCGTTTGGTTCGGTAACCGTACGCCCATTGGGGAAATATCCGAACGAAGCGTCGCCGTTTTACCCTTCGAGAATTTAAGCGCCAATTCAGAGGACGCGTTCTTCGCCGTGGGCGTTCAGGACGAAATTCGGAATGACCTGGCCAAGGTCGCGGATTTGAAAGTGATCAGCCGAAACTCGGTGAACCAGTATAAATCGGGAGAAGAACGCGATTTGCCCCAGATTGCAGATGCTCTCGGAGTTGCCTACGTCCTGCAGGGCAGTGTGCAACGCGCCGCCGGCCGGGTTCAGGTCCGGGTGCAACTGTTCAATGCGAAGACAAGCACTCAAGTCTGGCGAAAACGTTATGCTGGCACGCTCGAGGACGTGTTTTCGATTCAAAGCAAGATTGCCAATGCCGTCGCGCACCGGCTCGGGGCTAACCTGTCGGCCACGGAAAAAGCCGCGATCATGGAACGGCCTACCAATTGGCACGTGGCCTATGATTCGTACATTCGGGCCGGAACCATCCTCGATGGTACTGCGTTGGACGCGCGTTCTGGCGAACTTCGATACGAAGCGGTACGCCTGCTTGAGCTCGCGACCGCGCAGGATCCAAATTTTCTGCTGGCCTATTGTCGTCTCGGCTCAGCTCATCAAGGCCTGTATTTTAATGGATATGATCACACTCCGGCGCGGTTAGCCCGGGCCAAGGAAGCGGTAGACGCCGCCCTTCGGCTCGGCCCGAACCGGGGGGAATCGCATCTGGCCGCCGGATTGTTGTACTATTATTGTTATCGCGATTACGACCAGGCCCGCTCCGAACTGGCCATTGCCGGCCGGCTTTTGCCTAACGAGCCCCTGGTGTTCGCGACCCTCGGCTGGATCGACCGGCGGCAGAACCGGTGGCAGGATCACCTGCGCAACGTAAACCGGGCTCTCGAGCGTGATCCGCGTAACGTTTTTATCATCCATCAGGTAGCCGGCACCTACCAAATCCTGCGCCGGTACAATGAGCTGGTTGCGACATTCAGCCGGGCACTGGCAGTCACGCCTAACGATGCCGTCGCCCGGGTAGCCAGTGGATTGGCTGAACTTGATTCGCATGCCACGGTTCAACCGGCGCAAACCGCAGTTCAGGAAGTGCTCGCCAGGAATTCGGGCGACAGTGTAAAAATTGTTGATCGCTGGTTCAACATTGCCCTGTGCGCTCGCGATCCCGATGATTTGAAACGCGCCTTGGCTTCGATGCTGCCCGAAGGAATAACCTGGGGCGCCAACGTCCGGACCCCTCGAAGTTTTTGCGAAGGCATGGCCGCTCGCGTAATCGGGGATAACGACGCGGCCATGAATGCGTTCACCACCGCTCGTGAGGAAATGGAAACGGTGCTGAAGAAGCAGCCCGATTACGCGGAGGCGCTGTCTGCGCTCGGAATGATCGACGCCGCCCTGGGCCGGAAGGATGACGCCATAAAGGAAGGCCGCCGTGCGATTGAATTATTGCCGGTAACGAAAGATGTGATGACTGGCTCAGAATTACTGCGAAATCTGGCTCTCATTTACGCCTGGACCGGCGAAAAAGACCTGGCCCTGGATCAAATCGCGGCGGCGCTGAAAGGGCCGGGTCATATCACTTATGGTCAGTTGCGTTTGAACCCGTGGTGGGACTCGATTCGGGACGACCCACGGTTCGAAAAACTCGTCGAGGAATCCAGGAAGCCGGTTGAGGTAAGGTAGTTGATACTCTCTGCCATTGAACGTTGGACGTTGGACGTTGGACGTTGAAATTCTTCCTTTCGGTAGGCGGCGGAGAATCTGAAACAGAAGCTCGCAAAAAACACGGAGGCTTTCCCTTCTCCCATTCGGCGGTTCGGCGTTCCTCCTTCGTCCCGCAGCCGCGGGACTACGGCGGATTGCACCCGCAGGCGGCATTTCCGTTCTAGTGCCGTCTTTAGCCTTACACTTTCACGTTGGCCGTCACCTTCAGAGAATAAGTGGAAGCAAATGTGCAGGCCGAAAGTTCCACCCTCAGTCCCCTCTTCGATTGAGCGTTGAGGGCTCCGCGACTCATTCGTGCGGCCCTTCCGATTTATTTCTGTTTTTCCGAAAAAAACAAAACCACTTCCAACCACACTGACGTTTCCCCTGTGCCGTCAGCAGACGGTCAACCAAACATATATGAAAAAAATTACCGTATCTTTTCTTTGTCTTTCTGTCTTCGCCCTGTCCGCGATTGCTCAGGAAGAGAATGCGCCGGACAACACCGCGAAAAACAAGCGCGACCGCTCCGGCGAAACTCAAACCTCTGGCGATCAATCCAATAACCCGCAGGACATCAAAATCTCGGCAGCGGTCCGAAAGGCCGTAGTTGCGGATAAGTCGCTCTCCGCTACCGCGAAGAACGTCAAAATTATTACTGTCAACGAGGTAGTGACACTACGCGGCCCGGTCAAAACCGCTGACGAGAAAACCAAAATCGAGCAGCTGGCTCAGTCGGCTGCCGGTAACGCAAAAATCGATAACCAACTCGAAGTAAAGGCTTCGAAATAATCCGTCCAGTCAACTCAACAAAACAAAGGCACTAAATCATATGTCAAAAACATCAGTTTTCGGAATCGTAAAAACTCACGCACAAGCGGAGCAAATCGTGGAAGAGCTTCAGGCAGCCGGATTTCCCGCATCGGAAATTTCCATTCTGTTGCCGGACAACGAGGGAAAGCACGATATCGGCCACGTGAAGGCAACCAAAGCACCTGAAGGCGCCACCACTGGCGCAGCAACCGGCGGCCTAACCGGAGGCGTTCTCGGTCTTCTCGCCGGCATCGGCGCGTTGGCCATCCCGGGCGTCGGTCCCTTCATCGCGGCCGGCCCCATCATGGCGGCGCTAAGCGGCGCGGCAATCGGCGCTACCACCGGTGGCATTGTAGGCGCATTAATCGGCCTGGGAATTCCGGAGATCGAGGCCAAGCGTTACGAAGACAAGCTTAAGTCCGGTAATTATCTGATCGCGGTGCACGCCGAGGACGGCGACCAGAAAGATCGGGCCAAAGAGATCTTCAAAAACGCCGGCGCAGAAGATATTTCGACATCATCGATGTCGAAGGCGCCGGCTGAGAGTGTAGCCTAACAATAACGATAGAGAAGGAGGACGATCATGAGTTCAAGTACACACGATAAAGCCGAAGGCAGAGCCAAGGAAGCTTTGGGCAAAGTGAAGGAGAAAACTGGCGAAGTGATCGGCAACCCTGATTTACAGGACCGCGGCACCGCCCAGAAAATCGAAGGCAAAGTGGAACGCAAAGTCGGCGACGTGAAAAAAGTCTTCGGAAAATAAGCGAACCACACAGGTTATTATCATCGACGCCCCGCGTTCAAATCGCGGGGCGTTTTGTTAGTTAACGGGGAATCATCCAGTTGCGGATCTCCGGGGAGCGCAGGCGCTACGCATGCTCTTCCGTCTTCTCTCTCCCTGTAATTCCGCGTTCGGTGTCCCTCCTTCGTCCCGCAGCCGCGGGACTACGGCGGACAGGTCGGCGTTTTCGCCAGCGACACCGAGAAGAACCAAGCCGGAGTTTGTACGGAGGCGGATGCTTTCGTTTGTCTCTTCCTCCTCCACGCTTCCACCCCGAAAGTGTTCGGGGCTGTCCGCTGGCGAGCGCTTCAACACCCTACCGTCCCCGTTCCACTTCTGGGACGTCGCTGTCCCAGCGTCGAAATAAAATAGCTGCCCAAGTCGCTGCAGCTTCGTTTAAAAGTCATTCAATTCGAGTAACTTACGTTGGCAAAAGAACACGTGGCACGGGCATTGCATAGCGGTTGGTGCCGTTTGTTGAATCTGAATGCACGTAACAGCGCATCCACTTAGCAGAGCGACAGCTTCAATCCTCTACTCCAACCCACTCAATCATCATGATGCTCGATTCGTTTAATCAGGACATTCGTGTCGGACTTCGCGTTCTTTTAAAAGACAAGGTCTTTTGCTTTCTCTCCATTCTCGTGCTCGCGCTCGGCATCGGCGGCGCCATGACCCAATTCGCTGTGGTTAACGCGATTGTGCTGCGCGGATTTTCATTCGCTCATCCGGAGCAGTTAGTCAGCGTCGGGCTGATTGATCCAAAAGCGACCGATCAGAATAACAACTTCGGTGTCGGTAATATTCCCGCAGCGCAGGATTACGAGGACCTGAAAGCGGCGCAGCACTCGTTCGCCATGATGGCCGGTTACCTCAATGGCTCAACCATCAATGTCACCTACAACAACAATCCCCAGCGCTACACCGGCGGATATGTGACCGATGAGTTTTTCAAGATCATTGGCGTGTCGCCGGTGCTCGGCCGCGATTTCAACGCCGAAGATAACAAGCCCGGCTCACCGAAGACCGCAATTCTCGGGGACGAAATCTGGCGACGCGATTTCAACGCCGATCCAAATATCGTCGGCCAGGGCGTCACGATTAACGGGAAACCGGCGACGATCATCGGAGTGATGCCACGCGGCTTCAAATTCCCGATCTCAGAGGAACTTTGGACCCCACTATATAATGAGTGGCCGCCTACTCCGCGCGGTGAGCTTTTCCTGGGGGCGAACAGTCGCGCCCCGGCCGTGATGGGCCGACTCAAAGCGGGGGTTACTCTCGACCAGGCCAACGCCGAGATGATCGCGATCGCGCGCAGCATCGCGACCGACAATCCGAAAACGAACCAGAATTTCACCTCCGCCAGCGTGATGCCTTTGATCAACGCGTTCACCGGCGTGCAATTGCGCCAGATCATTTGGGGGGCGCTCGCTGCGGTAGTTGTCGTCCTGCTCATCGCCTGCGTAAACGTGATGAACATGCAGTTTGGCCGGGCGGCATTGCGGGCCAAGGAGCTGGCAATTCGGGGCGCGCTGGGCGCGACTCGCTGGCGGCTCGTTAGGCAAATGTTGACCGAAAGCCTGGTGGTCGCCGTCTTCGGCGCGATTGCCGGCACCGCAATCGCGTTTTGGGGCACGGACATGTTTACCAAAGTGGTGGAAGCTGCGCCATTTCCCCCGCCTTACTGGTGGAAGTTCACCATCGACGGCCGGGTGCTGTTTTTCACACTCGCCGTCACCCTGATCGCGACGGTTGTGTCCGGTCTGCTGCCGGCATTGCTTAGCTCGCGGGCCAACGCCGCTGAAGTGATGAAGGAAGGCGGACGCGGCAACAGCAGCCGGATGGTCAACGTCATCACGCGCGTGCTGGTGGTGGGGCAAATCGCGTTGACCGCGGCGCTGCTCATCGCTGCGACCTTGCAAATCAAATCGATCCGCAACCAGACCAAGCTCGACTACGGCTACGACGAGAACAGCCTTTACGCCGCCCGGGTGGCCTTGATGGAAGGCACCTATCCGACGGAAGAATCGCGCCACGAATTTTTCAAGAGCGCCGTTCGCAGCCTGCGAACGAACACGCAATTCGACGCGGCGGCGATGACCGATCGCTTCCGCATGACTTTCGCTCCCGGCGGACAGTACGAAGTCGACGGCCAGAATTACCTAACCGATCGTGATCGGCCTCGTTGTAATTACGAATCCGTGTCAGACGGATACTTCGCCACCCTTGGTCTAAAACTTCTCGAGGGCCGCGATTTCACTCTCGAAGACACCGACGCGAAACAGCCGGTCGCAATTGTGAACGCCAGTTTCGCGCGCAAATATTGGGGCAACCAGAGTGCGCTCGGGCACCAGGTTCGCATTTTTAATCCCGGTAAAGAACAACCGTGGCGAACCATCGTCGGCGTTGTACCCGACACGTTAATGCAGGGGCCGTTCGACCAGGAGACCGAGGCCTCCGGCTTCTACATGCCGCTGCTCGGAGCAACCCCAACCACGCAGTTCGCGACTGTGGTCGTTAGGCCACGATCCGGGGTGCGGGCCGACACGCTCGGGCCTGTCCTGAGCAGGGCCGTCGCCGGCATCGATCCAAATCTGCCGACTTATTTCCCCGGCACCCCGGCGCAGTTTCACCAGGACATCCTGTCTGGCAACCGCGTGATCGCCAATCTCTTCACCATCTTCGGCGTCGTCGCCTTCATTCTCTCCGGCGTCGGCCTCTACGGCGTCATGAGTTTTTCGGTGAACCAGCGAACGCAGGAATTTGGAATTCGAATGGCGTTAGGCGCCGATGCCATGCGGATTTTGCGGATGGTCATGAGCCAGGGCGCGTGGCAACTGGTGATCGGTCTGGTTCTCGGCGCCGGCGGGGTTGCGCTGCTCATTGGCGTCGTCGCGGCAGCCGCGCTGAAGACGATTTTGTTCAAGGTCAATCCGCTCGACCCAACCATTTACCTGGCGGTAGCGGGCTTGATCACATTCGTCGGCGCCTTGTCCTGTTTCCTACCCGCCCGTCGCGCCACCCGCGTCGATCCCATCGTCGCGTTGCGCTACGAGTGAGCTGAGAAAAGTTGATAGTTGAGAGCACGGCATCGCCAGCGTGCCTTTAGTTGATATTTTTTTGGTAGCGGCGATTGACCTCAATCGCCATGGCACGTCCCACATCTTCTGCTATTCGCCGTCCAACGCTTCAACCCCGAAGGTCTTCGGGGCTGTCCGCTGGCGAGCGCTTCAACGCTTCAACGCCCGTTAGTCCCTACTCCGCGTTTAGATAGTGTTTCTCCAGAAACTTCGATACAAAGCTTTGCGGCGGGGTCGCAACATCCGGCCGGCCTTCCGGGGTGAAATCGAAGAGATTCCAGTAGGGCCACACCGTGTCGACGTGATTTGACATCGTTTCCGTCGCCCAGAAATGAAAAATCTTTCCATCGCGCCGGGTGAACACATGCATCACCGGCAATTGCATATCATCATTGGAATCTTCCTGGCATTTGTAATCGGCTTGGAAGGTAGATTCGCAGCCTGAAACCAGCGGGATCTGCGACCATCCCCGTTCCCTGGCCCAGGCGTTGATTTTCTCGGCCGGCGCTTTGGCGATTGCCACAAACGCGGCATCGCGACTGACCGAATACCAGGTGCGATCAAACCCATCCATCAGCGACGTGCACGACATGCAGGGCTTGTCCCAGCTCGGACCGAACATGAACGAATAGAGCAACAATGTGTCCTTGTCGCCAAACAAGTCGGAGAACTTGACCGATTTACCCACCTTTCCGTCGTTAGCCCATTGAAAGACGTAATCCTCCTTCAATTCGCCGCCCAGCGGAAGCTCCCTCCGCCTTGCCGCCACCGATTTTGTTTTCGCGACCAATTCCTGTTCTTCCTTCAGCAATGCTTCCCGCGCATCGCGATACTTTTTCGTTTCGTTCGGATAACGTAATTCACTCATATGCACCTCCTTACGGTTGGAATCTGTTTCCGTTCTTATTCCTGTTCACAATCCTATTCCTACAATCGGCCGACCACAACAGCGGCGGGAATGAAAGAAACGGATTGCGCGAATAGAGAAAGCCTGGCTCTTCTTTCAAAATTGCAGCCATTAATCGTATATTGAGGTCGAATGCGGCCGATTGTTCAGTCCAGGCTCTTCGAATTCTGGCGGACTTTTCATAGTCCCTCGCCGCGGCCCAACGACGACTGTCAAATTCCGCCAGACTACTAGCCCCATTTCATGTCGTCACAAACAGTTCCCAAGCGAAGACGCTGGTTAGGCGTGCTGCTCAGCCTATTTGTTCCGGGCTTCGGGCTGGTGCGGGCCGGGTTGATTCGCCGCGGCATCGTTTGGTTTGTCGCGCTACAGCTCGCCAGTATCAGTGTGGCATTACTATACATTTGGACGTCGGTCCCGACATGGGCCGCGATTGCGGCGACGTTGCTGTTTTGGGGCGCCGAACTGGTGATGTTGGGCGACAGTTTCAGGCCTGGACGCCTAACGATTCCCCTGGTGCTTATTTTCGCGCCGTTGGCCGTTATCAGTGTCGTTTTTGGAGCTGCCGGACACATCATCGCCCGGCCGTTCAAGATTCCTACCGGTGCGATGCAACCGACCCTGAGGGGAGTCGTTGCCTACCCTAACGACTTGCCGCGGCCAGGCCTTCTCAATCGAACTACTGACCTGGTTCTCAACGGCCGACACCACATCGAGGTCGTGTCGAAAGAGGACGATCAGGTGATTCAGCTTCAACCGGCAAATTTCAGACCGCTGCTGACTCTGTCGCGTATCAGGTGTCGGCATCAGCAGTTTCTGGTATGGGCGCCCCCGGACCTTCTCCAAATGTCTTTCAACGTCTACCGCGGCAGGTCTTATGGTAGGGGCGAAGTCATCGCGCGCGGCGCGGTCGACGCCGGCGATCAAATTTTCGTTGATAAATTGATCTACAAGATCCATCCGCCACGTCGGGGTGACTTGGTTGTGTTCAGCACGGCAGGTATCGCCGGAATACCGGCGGACCCAGTGGCAGGCCCACCTCTTTATGTAAAGAGAGTGGCAGGGATTCCGGGAGACAAGCTACGGATCGACCCGCCACTTCTCTATATAAATGGCAAGCCCGCCGAGGGCGAAGGATTCAGCCGGGTCATGGGAGCGAAAGATGGATATCGGGGCTACGCGGCTGGCCGCGAATATTTAGCCACCCCGGACGATGAATTTCGAGTACCGGACAACAGCTATTTTGTTCTTGGCGACAATTCATACAACAGCTACGACAGCCGATACTGGGGCTGCGTTCCGGCCGCAAACGTTTACGGCCGCGTTTCCCGGGTTTACTTTCCCCTCTCCCGGGCAGGAGTGCCCAGGTAATCACCGCTAACCGACTTCGGGCGTTAACTACCGGTGATCAACGCTTCAACATTATACCTAACGATCAAGCTCAAGATCATACACGGAGACGTCCAGCCAGTCCGCCGCCGCATCCTTGTCCAGGAACACCTCTACCATCAGCGGAGAATCCTTTGCCACAACCGCGTGGGTTAAGGCAATCTCGGCCGTTGGACGATCGGTAACATAGAAAGCTGATTTCACCGCCGGTTGGCCGGCATATGCAATGCGGCGATAAAGCGAGACCTGAAAGACATAGTCGAAACTGACGCCGACCGCATCCAACTTCGACAAATCGGTGTAACGGTTGAACGGTTCGTCCGAATCCTCTTCCAGCTGTTCAATCAGTTCGATCAGCCTATCGACATGCGCCTCGTCGAGAATTCCTCGCGGTTGCCAAACCCATAGGTTTAGATCGCGGTGAAACGACACACTCGCCCAGAAGTCGAGTTTCATGCGAAGCACAATATTATCTCATAGCACCGGCAGTGGCGAGCGCAGCCGCTCTCCCGTCCTGGTGAATACGCCGTTCGGCGTCGTCTTCGTCATCGTGTTTCGGCATTCAGAACTTTAAAGCCCTCCGCTCCCGGTTCTCTGCCGAGTTGCGCGAAACCTGCTACCGGTGAACACTGCGCGTTCCCGCAATGCTCACCGTTTCTCAACTCACCAAATCCTTCAGCGGCCGGACGCTCCTAAACGAGGTATCCCTACAGGTAAATCGGGGCGACCGGATCGGGTTGGTCGGACCGAATGGCGCGGGTAAGTCCACCCTCTTCTCTCTCATTTTGGGCGAAACGTCACCCGATAGCGGCAAGATTTTGACCGAGAAAAATGCGACGGTTGGATACTTGCCACAGGAAACCGCTGCCGTTGGGCGGGAGACCGTTCTCGAACTGGCGATGGCCACAACTCCCGACCTCACCCGCGCCCATGAAATCATGAAACGACATGAATCGGGCAACGGCTCGAATGACTCGGCCTATCATCACGCCCTTCAAGTTTTTGAGAGGCATGGCGGCTGGCAGATCGAGCCCAAAGCGAAGCGGGTGCTTTCCGGATTGGCCTTTCGCGAGAGCGATTTCGACCGCCCTGCCCGCACCATGAGCGGCGGTTGGATCATGCGGGCGCATCTGGCCCGGTTGCTCGTGATGGAGCCGGATCTCTTGCTCCTCGATGAACCGACCAACCATCTGGACCTTGAATCGCTTCAGTGGTTCCAGGAATTCCTGAAAACCTATCCCGGAGCCATCCTCATCATCTCCCACGATCGGGAATTCTTAAACCAGCTCGTCGGAAGCATCGTGGAGATAGCACATTCAAAGCTCGTTAGGTATCGCGGCAACTGGGACAGCTACGTAGAGGAGAAAGCAGCCCGGGACGAGCGGCACCTGGCAGCGTACAAGAATCAACAGAAGGAAATCGCCTCGCTTCAGCTTTTCGCTGATCGTTTCCGGGCCAAGGCGAGCAAAGCATCGCAGGCCCAGAGCAAGCTGAAGCAGATCGACCGGATGGAGAAAATCGCTGCGCCGGTCGCGATCGGAAAGACCGTCAAATTTCAATTTCCCCAGCCGCCCCGCAGCGGCTTGAAGGTCATCACCCTGAAGGGTGTCGATCATTCCTACGGCAACTTGTCGGTCTACCGCGGCTTGGATTTCCAAGCGGAGCGCGGACAGCGGACGGTGCTGGTTGGGCCTAACGGCGCCGGCAAATCCACGCTTTTGAAATTGCTCGCGGGCGTGCTTCCAGTGCAACAGGGAACCCGCACGCTGGGGCCTAACGCACGGATAGGATACTTCTCCCAGTCGCGGATAGAAAATCTCAGTCCGCACGAAACCGTTCTGGGCTGCGCGCGTGACATGATCAATCCAGTGTCGGAGCAAACCGCGCGCACTGTCCTCGGCTCGTTTTTGTTTCGCGGAGATGACGTCTTCAAGACGGTCCGGGTCTTGAGCGGAGGCGAAAAAACGAGATTAGCGCTCGTTAAACTGCTGCTCGATCCTCCGAACCTGCTTCTGATGGATGAGCCCACCACGCACCTCGATGTAGGATCGATCGACGCATTGATCGGGGCCCTGAAACAATATCAAGGCACGCTGATTTTTATCAGTCACGATGTTCATTTCATTCGTGCGATTGCTACCAGTGTCCTCCGCGTCAGTCCGGATCCTGGGAACGGCAATGCCCGGCTGACGTTTTATCCCGGCAATTACCAGTACTATATGGATAAGTCCCGGGCCGCGTCCGACCGGTCCGGACTAACCGCCGGAGCCCCATCTCCCAACTCCAAGCTCCCCTCGTCCGCGCCACGTCGCGGCCTGCGGGAGCAAAAAGAGCAGCGGCGTCAGGAAGCGGAGGCGCGCAATGCCGCCGCCAAAGCCAAACGCGAAAAGCAGGCTCGGATCAACGCTCTCGAGATGAAAATTGCCGCTTTGGAAGGCCAGCAGAAACAGCTCGTCGCCGCGTTGGAAGATCCGTCCGCATACGAGCCGGGCGGCTGCGCGGTAACAATCAACCGCGAATTGGCTGCGGTAGTCGATGATCTTTCTCGCCTAACAAGCGAGTGGGAAAGCGTTGCCCACCAATAGTCGGGCTAACCATCCAACTCAGCTGCGTTTACTTCGGTGCTGCGGTTCTCAGGTTGCGCAGCAACTGTCGCATCTTGTCCATGCCGGCTTCACTGCAATAATCTCCCGGGTTCGACGGCGGGAACTCGGTTGGGAGGGCCACGATTTCCTGCCGGATCGACTCGAGCTCCGGATCATCCAGACGAATCGAAGTGAACCCGTCCCACGCCCACTGATTGCCCCTGCCGCTAACGAAGCCTTCGATAACACTGGCAACTTCCTCAGCTGTCCTCTTCATATTTGCATCTTCAGGCCATTTCGCTGATCCCTCCAGCGCAAATTGACGTTGTCGCCTCTGGCTTCGCCCCAGGAGAAAGCCTCGGGCACCGCCCCCCTCTTATTCCACCTCCTAATCCTATTCTTATTCCTATCCGTTGGTGATAAACGTCGGCGCGTTCGGTATTTGCCATCCGCGCCGCCTAAGCGCGAATGTGCCGTCAAAACCGAACTATCCTTTGAAAGGAGCTCAACCCAATGAAGTCCATGGAGACTGGAGAAGCGGAAAAAAAGAAAGGTCTTCGTTTTCGCAAATCGACGCTGGTCAAACCGGCATGCCCCGGTTGCGGCATGATCAAGAACGACTGGCCTGGAGAAGGATACACGCACGAAGGCGAGACCTATTGTTGCCAGGGATGTGCGGAAGGCACCGGTTGCATGTGCGTGGTCGTCGGAAAACCCGGCTTCTCACGGCAGGGACAAAAGCTAACCCGGGCCGAACCGCGTCCCGGCGAACAGCGCTCCGGTGCGCCCGCGCCGAAGGGCGAACTCAGCGGAGAACGAGATCACCTGGGAACTGAAGAGGCGTTAGACCAGGGCGGCTGACGAAGTGGCGTATCGGAGTGAGTGCGGGCGGGCGTATCGGCGTCGGTTTTCTGCGGCCGGGTAGCGCACACCTCTGGTCTGTTGATGATCGTGTATCGCGATCACGGACTTTCTAAGAATCTCCGTGACGCAACAGCGACGTGCACCCGCTCCTGCATTGAACTTACGCGACCGAAGATCGCGTCTACTTTGTTCGTTTGGCGCGTTTATTTCGCGGCCTGGCGACCATGGCGATTGAGGTCAATCGCCGCTACCTGCGCCTCGTGCCATTGAGCGTTGGGAGGGGTTGAGCGTCTTTCAGTGCCGGAGGCACGCGAGATATTAGCCGGTGGTGAAACCGCCGGACTAACGACACCAAAAATACCTGCCCTTGCGGGGCAGGAGAATTCCACTTTCCAGACGATTAACCTGAAGACGAAATCAGTACCTAGAATTTGACAGTCGTGCCCAAGGAGCGGCGGTTTGCAACCGCCGAATATTCTGAATCGGACCTCTGTCGCCCCTCCCGGGCTCGATTTCGTTATGGTTCAGATCCGGTGGTTCTGCTTCGCGCCACCACCGGCAAATTTCTGTGGTCCCTCCGGGACTGATTTCCTTCGTAAGAGTTCGCGATTGAGCTTTGAGATCCGAGGACCGCTGAACATTGGCACGCAGTCCGCGCAGACGGTGGGCATAGGGCGCGGGCGATATGGGAATCAGGGTTGGAAGCCCGTAGAGACTCTACAGTTTACCCGCCGCGGCGGGAGCCCATTATGTTCGCCGAACGCGAATACGTGCCGAGTGGGCGAGGCCGGATAGACGGCCAAGCTGGCAACGGTAGCCTGCGAGCCGAACGGGAGTAAGCGAGTCAATCAAAGTCGAAGTCCCGCGGCCGCGGGACGTAGAAAGCTAAGAGATAATTTCTGGTAATACCTAACGCTTCAACCTACCGTTAGGCCGCTTACAGTAATTCCGCCACAAGCCCCTTCGCATTGTCCGAAGAAATACCGAGCTCACGGAATGCAAGCGGCCCCTCGCCGGTATGCAGTACCGGTTCGAGTTCTTCCAGGCTGGGAAGATTGGTCCGCCGCCAGAACAATCCGATCGGAATTTCCTCCCCCCACTGGTAACCACGGTCGATAGCCTTGTGTAGATCGGTCGGATCGTGTCCTTGTTCCTCCATGATTTTCACGCGCGGATTAAACCATTGATAGGTGTTGTCCTTATTGTAGGTCACGCATGGGCTGAAGACATCGACCAGGGCGAAACCTTTGTGCTGAATGGCCCCTTTGAGCATCTCGACCATGTGCTTCTGTTTGCCGCTGAACGCGCGGGCTACATAGGTCGCGCCTCCCACGATTGCCATCGGGATCGGATTAATCGGATTCTCCACGCTGCCGTGGGGCGTACTCTTGGTTTTCATTCCCTTCACACTGGTCGGCGAACACTGGCCAGTCGTTAGTCCGTAAATCTGGTTGTCCATCACGATGTAAGTCAGATCGACGTTTCGGCGCATGGTATGCACGAAATGGTTTCCCCCGATTCCGTAACCGTCACCGTCACCCCCGGTGCAAATAACCTTCAGATCGTGGTTGCCGCATTTGACCCCGGTCGCGACCGCGAGAGCGCGGCCATGCAACGTGTGCATTCCGTAGGTGTTCACATAACCCGGCAAATTCGACGAACAGCCGATGCCGCTGATCACGCAAACCTGATGCGGCTTGAGGCCAAGCTCGAACAAGGCGGTTTGCAGCGCGGCCAGCACGGAAAAATCGCCGCAGCCGGGACACCAATCGGGATGAATCCGTCCCCGATAAGTTTCCTTCGTTAATGACGACGTGCCGGGCTCCGTGGTTGCAGGCGCAGTAACGGCAGGCGGTGTGGTCGTCGTGGTAGGGTCAATCGTGGCACTCATACGCTCGTTGAATCGTTAAATCGTTAAATCGTTGAACCGTTGAACCGTTGAACCGTTGAATCGTTGAATCGTTGAATCGTTGAATCGTTGAATCGTTGAATCGTTGAATCGCGCATTCGTTAAATGATTAAATAGTTACGCCATTACTTCATGGACCGGAACTGAGATCCGGTTGTTTCCACCTAACTGTTCTTTTACCGCTTCCACAATGTGATGCGGCATAAACGGTTCGCCGTCGTACTTGCGAATGTGACCGTGCGCTTCGATCCCGGTCTCGCTGCGAAGATAACGGGCAAACTGGCCGCTTTGATTGTTTTCAACCAGGATGATCTTTTTGCTCCCGCCCAGGATGCGAACGATTTCCGCCGAATGCAGCGGGATGATCCATTTGATCGCCAACTGGTTAGCCACAATCCCTTCCTCACCCGCGAGTTTTTCTACCGCCTCCCGAATCACGCCCTCAGTCGAACCCCAGCCCACCAGTGTCACATCGGCCTTTTCCGGACCAACCAGTCTTGGTGGATCGATGTCCTTGATCGCGCCTTCCATTTTCCGGGCGCGCTTTTCCACCATCATCCGGCGTATTTTCGGATTGGTGAATTCGTCGCTGACCAGCGTGCCGTCTTCATCGTGCTCATCGGTGGCCGCGGTAAAAATATGACCGGGAACGCCCGGGACCGCGCGAGGCGAGATTCCGCTCTCCGTGTTTTTGAAACGCAGATAGGTCTTGTCGTTATACCCGCTCGCCGGATTTGCTCCGTTCCCGTTGCCATCTTGCCCGCCGGAGCCTTGGCGAAGGTGGGCAGGGAGAATCAGTTCACCTCGATCAATCTTCACCTCGAAATTCAGATCATCGGGATCGATACTGGCTGTGCCTTCCGAAATCAGAAGATCCGACAGCACCAAACCGGGGCATTGATACTTGTCGCACAGGTTGAACAACTCCGGAACCGTCCGGAACAGATCGAGCTGGTTGGTCGGTGCCACCACTAATCTGGGATAATCGCCCTGACCGGCGCCTAACACCTGCCAGAGATCTCCCTGCTCGGTTTTCGTTGGCACACCCGTGGCCGGTCCGGCCCGTTGCACATCTACACACACGATCGGGGTCTCGATCATTCCCGACATGCCAATCGCTTCAGTCATCAACGCAAATCCGCCGCCGCTGGTGGCGCACATTGCCCGGCAACCGGTGTGGGCCGCGCCGATCACCATGTTCATCACGCCGATCTCGTCTTCCACCTGCCTAACCATGATTCCAAGTTGTCGCGCGTGCGCAGCCATCCACATTAACACGCCGGTGGACGGGCTCATCGGATACGCCGCGTAAAATTTGACTCCGGCGGCGGCGCCGCCCATGGCAGTGGCCTGGTTGCCAGTGATCACGCCTAACGGCTTGTCGCCTTTCGGAGCCTTCCACGAGAAGGATTTGAAATTCTGCGCGGCATAATCGTAACCGGCGCGCGCGATTGCCACATTTTCGGCGATAACGGCGTCGCCTTTCTTTTTGAATTGGCGGGCAATCACCGTCTCGAGCGGTTCCGATTCAATCCCGAGTAACTGCAATGTTGCCCCCAGGGCCGCAGTGTTGACGGCAAGCTTGTTGCCCTTTGTCAGTTCCTTCATCGGCATCGGGCAAAGTTGGACGCCTTCGGCCGCCTGGCCCGGCGTGACTTTTTCCTTGTCGAAAATCACGCAGGCGCCGCTTTTCAATAAGCGCAGGTGCCGATCCATCGCGTCCTGGTTGAGCGGAATGAAGACATCAATCTTGTCGCCCATGCTGCGGACCGGCTCGTTACCGGCGCGAATCGTCAGGAAAGTATGACCGCCGCGAATGATCGATTGATAGGCGTTGTAGGCGTTGAGATGAAGTCCGCGCCGGGCAAAAATGAGCGCCAGAATATTGCCGGTGGAAGCGATTCCCTGGCCGTTCTCACCGCCAATCCCTACCCCGAAGTCGATTTTGTTCATTACGCAGGAGCCAATATCCGCTCTTGAACGAGTAAATCTGCCGTCGCGCCAGCCAATAAGCAAGCTAAAGCGAGGCCTTTAACGGCCGTCTTCCATTGAGCGTTGGACGTTGAGCGTTGAGCGTTGGGCGTTTGCGCCGCAGGCTTCTCTCCTCTTTGCCCTTCTTTCCATTCGACGTTTGGCATTCAGAGCTTTCTTCCGTTTCGGTGGTCCCATTTCCATCCCGAAACATTCCGACCGTCGTCAGGCTGCTAGTAAATTTTTTCAATCGTAAGCGGAAGGAAAATCGAGCAGCAAAACGGAAGTTACAGCGGGATCGATTTGGCCGGTAACCGGCGCGTAACGGCCATCCGCTTCCCTTTTCAAAAACAGCAGAAACTCTCCCCCACCGGGATAATGATCCCCGTCGCGAGTTTGGGGTACTCGGACTCGGACAAACCGTGGCGAGAAATGCCACAGATCATCATCTCTGTCTTCTAACCTATAATGGTGCAAGGCGACATTTTTCACGTCGCTCGGTCCTTTGAATACCCATTCTATCTCGAAATCGGTGGTGACGCCGATAACCTGCATCCAAGGTATGAAGTCAGGCAGCGCGCGTCGTTCATCTGTTGCCTTTGTCTTAGTCCACTTTGCTTGAACGACCAAGTCGGCCTTATCGAACATTGTTTGATAGGTCCACGATTGGTCAGTCGTGGATCGCCGCTCACCGGTGCCGACAATCGGATCAGGAGGAGGTCTTGGGCCAGTCGCCCCGCGCAATCTAAATACAGATGTGTCGGCCGGATCTATCTGGTCGCTCGCGGACGTATATCGGCCATCGCGTTCCTTCACTAAGAACAACAAATAAAAAGGATGCTGGTCTCGAGGAATCCCGACGAGTAGCGGACCGTTAGTGAACGTCTCTTGATCTTCCTTGTAATAATGAAACCGAAATCGGTTGATTGTTTTCGGTCCTTTCAGAACAAGGCAAGTATCGAACTCGGTTTCAACGCCGGTGACATTTACCTTCAAATCAGGCAGTTTCGTTTTCTCACTGGTGTCTTTGGTAGAAACAGCCCTTGCGATCACCACCAGCTCAGCTCTCCCCATTACTTTCTCGGTATCCCAATATTCCGCGAGTCGGCCCCCGACGCTGTGGGGCAGAGCGAGCAATAGCAGGAAAAGAAGCGCTCGATTGCCGATTCGAGATGAATGCATGGGCATAACCGAGAATCAGCCGATTCCGATTCGGACGCCAGCCCTAACCGCTAGTCGAGGCAGGTTTCCTTGCCATCGGGAAGGTGCCCGTCACGATTTAACGCTTCAACGATTCAACCCCGAAAGTGTTCGGGGCTGTCCACTGGCGAGCGCTTTAACCCTTCAACGCTTCAACGCTTCAACGGTTCAACGGTTCAACGACGCCGCCAAGCGCTAATCACTCGCCATCACCAGCAGCGGTTGCCGCTCGAGATCTGTATAACGGGGACGCAGCCTCTCCTTATTATAATACTTATCCACGTCGACCGTTTTCTTCGTGCTAGTCACAACTTCAATCGGGATGTTGTCGTACCGTCCGTTTCGCAAGACAACCAGGCGGCCGTGGTGCCCTTTCAAAATCAGATCGATGGCGATGTTGCCGTAAATGGTCGGCACAATCGAATCAAGCGCGTCCGGGTCGCCGCCGCGCACGATGTAGCCGAGACGCTGATTGATGATGTTGATCGGTTTACCTTTGTTGAATTTCGGGCTGAGTTCTTTGAGTTCGGCCGATACCAGGTCGCCGATGCCGCCCAGTTTCATATGTCCGAACGCATCGGTCGCCCTATTGGACATGATCATTTCGCCGCCCTGGAACATTGCGCCTTCGGAGACGATAACGACTGAATAGTTACTCAAGTTGCGAGCGCGGTCCTCGCACAACAATTCAGTTAGGCGTTCCATGTCGAACCTGAATTCGGGAATGACGCATCGATCCGCCGCCCCGGCCATGGTCGGCAATATTGCGGTAAATCCGGCATAACGACCGAATACTTCCATGACCAGAATGCGCTCGTGCGATCCGGCGGATGTTCGCAGCCGATTCGACAATTCAATGGTACGGCTGACGCAGGTGCTGAACCCGATGCAATAATCTGTGCCCGGCACGTCGTTATCCATCGTTTTCGGTATTCCGACAACTTTGATTCCTTCTTTGTCCAACCGATGGGCAAACGAAAGCGTGTCGTCGCCGCCGATCGGAATCAGATAGTCAACACCCAGCCAGTCCAGGTTCTTGATTACTTCGGGCGTGAGATCGTTAGTGTCCTGGTTATAGGTTTCGCGCAAGTGCTCCGGGACACTGTCTTTCTTCACCTTGGGCGGATTCGTCCGCGATGTATGAAGGAACGTGCCGCCGCTCCTTCCGGACCGGTTAACGATCTCCTCGGTCAGAACCTGAAAGTTTTCGCTGTTGTCAGCTTTTTTATCGCGCACGATGCTGATCGCCCCAAGCCAACCCCGGCGAAGTCCGATCACTTCATAGCCGGCGCGCCGGGCCCGAATCGTCACCGAACGAATTGCCGGATTAAGTCCCGGTACATCTCCACCGCCGGTGAGAACGCCAATGACTCCTTTTTTGGTGCTCATGGGATCGCCTTCTCGTTTTGCATTTCAGAAAGGTATTTCCCGAAGCCGGCTTTACTCAAGCAACGAATTTCACTCCGCAGTGGCGGTCGGCGTCGCCTTTGTTCATATTCGGATCCAATTCTTTAATAGGAACAGGGATAAAACTGCCAGGCCAGTGCTGCTGCCGGCGATCCGCCCTCTGCCCATAGGCTCAGCCTATCGCAGCCAGAGACAGTAAGTATTTCAAACCCCGCTCTGGATGATCGTTAGTCAGTCATGGACACATTAACAATAGGGAGCAGTAGCCAAACGAGGCGACTGCTGGGCACAAAAATGTCGTTGCGTTTGCGCGCTTTTCGTTTTTTGAGCGAGCGCTACACGCAGCGCGAGCGACCAAGCGTTGTCGCCGAATTTACCTTTTTCGCAGTAATCGTTCTCACCTCAACATCTGCTCTGGTAACATTGGCTCAGGCGCTGAAGCTTATCAGGTAGCATCCGGCATCCAGTATCATTCCGATGCTGAGAAAGCGGCCGCGGCTTCCTCACGGAACACCGCGGCGGCTTTGCTTTCAAAGCGCAAAGGATTTCGCAACAAGACCAGTTCCCGGGTCGGGACCGGCCGGGCAAACGGGACCGCTATACATCCTTTTGTGAACTCGGTCCCCACCATCATTTGTGGGATCACCGTGACCCCGAGCCCGGCCGCGACCATTCTGGCAATCGTGACCAGCTGAGCACCACGCAAAACAATTTCAGGATTCAAGTGGTTGGCCGCGAGGAGCTGCGAAACCTGGATAGAAACCGAGTGCACTTCGTGGAGAAGCAGAAATTTCTCCGAAGCCAGATCGCCCCACTTGATATTTTTCCTGGCAGCCAGCCGGTGCTTTTCCGGCAGCAGCATGAGCAGTGGTTCCTGGCCTAACGAATGCCGGGTCAACGTGGGGGTGTGGGCGCCGGATGCCGCCAGCACAACGTCGAGTGTCCCGTCCACCAAACGCTGGGCCAATTTATCAGTCGTGTCTTCGAACAGCTCAAATGTCACTTTCGGATAGGCATGTTGAAACCTGCCGATGAGCCCGGGCAGGACATAGAGCGCGATGGAAGGGCTGGCACCGATCGCGAGTCTTCCGGCCACCTCGGCCTCGAGAGCCGCCACCGCCTGGCGGGCATCGGCGATCCCGGTAAGAATTTGTCGCGCATATTCAAGCAGACGTCTGCCGGCATCAGTGAGAACCACCGAGCGCGGAAGTCGATCAAAGAGTTGCTGGTTAAGTTCGGCTTCGAGCTTCTGGATTTGCTGACTCAGCGAAGGCTGCGAGACATGCTCGCGTTCCGCCGCGTGCGAGAAACTGCCTTCCTCTGCGACGGCAACAAAGTAGCGCAGCTGATGAATCTCCATCGCGACAACAGTCCGCCGGGCTGGCTCTTTTGTCTAAGTCGGTTGCGTCTCTGGATCCTGGATCCTGGATCCTCGATCCTCGATCCTCGATCCTCGATGCTGGATGCTTGATCCTCGATTCAACCCCGAAAGTGTTCGGGGCTGTCCGCTGGCTAGCGCTTCAACCGTTACGGCGCCAGTTTTCCGCTCCGATTTCCAACTCCGCCATTCCCCTTGACAGTCTAGATGAAGCCCAATAAGCTCTTCACCAAGACTATCTAGGTAACATGAAACCTCTTTCCCTTTTCATCTGTGGCTTGATCCTGACGTTTAAAGTATCGGCCCATCAAACCCCGGCCCCGACCGCCTCCCCTTTAAGCCCCAGCCCCGCTCCAGCCGCGACATCGAGCGCGACGCCGGGAAAAGCGCAACCGGACCTAACAGGGCTCTGGGAAGCAAAACTTCGATTCGGTCCGGATGTTCGCGGCACTCTTGTGATTAGAAGCAGCGACCGTGGGTTGTCCGCCGAAATTGCAGGATACAGCACTGCGGTCACGAAAACCGGAAATGCCGTCGCCTTTGAACTGTTAGACGGGAAAAACGCTTTTCGGGGAAAATTTTCCGATGATGGCGCGAAAATCGTCGGTCATTGGATTCAACCGGCTAACTACGCTTCGCCAGTAACGCTCACCCAGGCCGGCAGCGACAAGGAATGGCGCGGCATGGTTTCACCGTTCGACGAAACATTCACGCTTTATCTGGCGACCAAAATCAGAGACGACGGTTCAATCGGCGCGTTCATTCGTAACCCGGAACGAAACCTCGGCGCGAACCAATACCCGGTCGATCACATCGAAATTGAAGGTGAAACGGTGAAACTGGTCGCCGCAGCAAAAGAAAAAGAGCCGGGCCGCGTCTTAACCCGCGGTAAATACGATCCCAAAACCGGGGTTCTTTCGATTGTTTTCCCCACCCGGGGCGGCACCTTCGATTTTAAGCGCGTGTCGCCCGACAATGTCTGCGACTTCTACGCACGCGGGCGTCTGCCCGGACCCAGGTATAGCTACGCTCCGCCGCCGGCATTCGACGACGGATGGCCAATCGCGTCGGTGGAAGACGTCGGCATTTCACGCGAAGGGGTCGAAAAGTTAGTCCAAATGATGATCGATTCGCCAATCGATTCGATCCACGCGCCAGAATTCCACGGAATCGCGATTGCTCGCCACGGGAAGTTAGTCCTGGAAGAGTACTTTCATGGCGAGCACCGCGACAAACCGCACGACCTGCGATCAGCCGGTAAAAGTCTGACTTCAACACTGGTAGGTGCTGCGATCAAAGCTGGCCTTCCGGTTAAAGTTAGCGACTCAGTTTACCAGGTGATGAATGGGGGTCAGCTTCCTCAAAGCCTCGAGTCCCGCAAGCGGGCGATGAAGCTTGAACACCTGTTAACCATGTCTTCCGGACTGGATTGTGACGATGAAGACGAGTCGTCTCCCGGAAACGAAGACAAAATGTTGGATCTGGAAGGCAAACCCGATTTTTACAAGTTCACGATGAACCTGAAGATGGTGCGCAACCCTGGCGAAAAGGCGGCCTACTGCAGCGGCGGTGCAAATTTGGCGGGCGGAGTACTGGCTCGCACCACCGGTCGATCCCTTCTCGACCTCATGGACGATCTGATCGCGAAACCATTGCAGATAAAAGAATATTACATGCCGCTCAGCCCCACCGGGGAAGCTTATAGCGGCGGGGGAGTACGATTGCGTCTCCGCGACTTCGCGAAACTCGCCCAATTGTATTTGAATGGAGGAAAATGGAACGGCCATGAGGTCCTAACGAGTGAGTGGTGTAAACAGGCAACGTCGCCGTTATACAAATTTTCCGAAACCTCCAAAGCCGGGTATGGTTACCTGTGGTGGGTGTACGATTATCCGTACCAGGGACGAACGGTTCGCGCCTTTTTCGCCAGCGGCCTTGGATTTCAACACGCGATTGCGATTCCGGAACTCGATTTGGTTATTGGTTTTTATGCGGGCAACTACTCGGATGATTTGCCGCTACACAAAGATTACGTCCCAAACTGGATTCTGCCGGCCGTTCAATTCGAAAGCCTCGCCCATTGAGCGTTAGGCGTTGTGCATCGTAATCTCTTCTCTGCCTTCCGGCGTGACGGCGGAGAATACTAAACAGAAGCTCGCAAAGAACACGAAGGGATTCCTACATCTGAAAACTTCGTGAGCTTCGTGGTCTTCTGTTAAAGACTTTCCCGTCTGCCATTCGGCGTTCGGCGTTCCTCCTTCGTCCCGCAGCCGCGGGACTACGGCGGACAGGTCGGCGTTTTCGGCAGCAACAGCGGGGCGAACCACACCGGTTTGTCTCGCCGTAGCCTTGGCGAAGGAGGAAGCCTTGTGCGGAGGCGAGTGCTGCCTCGTCCGCTAACGGTTCAACGCTTCAACCCCGAAAATGTTCGGGGCTGTCCGCTGGCGAGCGTTTCAACCCCGAAAGCGTTCGGGGCTGTCCGCTGGCGAGCGCTTCAACCCCGAAAATGTTCGGGGCTGTCCGCTGGCGAGCGCTTCAACCCCGAAAGTGTTCGGGGCTGTCCGCTGGCGAGCGCTTCAACGGTTCAGGAGCCACCAATCCAGCGAGAAGCGGTCTTCTTCCGGGGGAAGACAAAGTATGAAGAGCAGGAGCGCGAGCCGGGGAATTACGTGACCACTGAAGTTAAACAACGCGTCGTGCAGAAGATGACCAAAGGTGACGATAACAAGCACCACTCCGAGCGCGACCAGGGCGTCGCGGGTGCGTAACCCAAGAATAACGAGCGCGCCCGCGATCAGTTCAACGAACGGAATCGTCACTCCCACCGCCCAGAGCGACCTTAGGGGCAGAAAAGTGTCGGAGAACGGCAGAAAATATTTCCGGGTGTGCTCCACCGGCCCAAGCTGAAAAACCTTCATCAGCCCGGCCATGCAAAAGATCAGACCGAGAACGAGCCGCGCGAAAAGAATCGCCCAGGCGCGATTGACTTTCATTTCACCAGCCAGAACTGCGCGCGGCAACAGTTCAAGCCAAAACCTTGGTTACGGCGGTAGTCGATACTCGATTCTGGATTCTGGATTCTGGATTCTGGATTCTGGATTCTGGATTCAACCCCTGGATGGCGACCGCTTTCAACAGTCCAGCGATTAGCACCCTTCCCCATTCGGCGTTCGATCTTCCTCCTTCGTCGAGACTACGGCGGACAGGTCGGCGTTTTCGCCAGCGATAGCGGGACGAACCACGCCGGCTTGTCTCGCCGTAGCCTTGGCGAAGGAGGAAGCCTTGTGCAAAGGCGGGTGCTGCATCGTCCGCTCTCCCGGCCCCGCCTCCCTAACCGATCTATTTTAAACAGAAGCTAGCTAAGGTAACGAAGTCTTGCACATTAGACGCGGCAACACCCACACGCTTCCAGTGCCGCGTTGTAGCCCTTTGCTTGCCCCCCTTCGCGACCTTCGCTGCCTTCTGTAAGCTACCTCTTCGATTCGGCGTTCGGCGTTCGGCATTCGGCGTTTACTGCGTCGTCCGCTCTCTTGGCCCCGTCCCCCCTAACCGATCTGTCTCAAAACAGAAGTTCTGTTAAAGGCTTTCCCGTCTGTCATTCGTCATTCGGTGTTCGTTTGGTCCCGCGCGGTAACCGCCGCTTCAACCCCGAAAGGGTTCGGGGCTGTCCGATGGCGAGCGCTTCAACCCCGAAAGACTTCGGGGCTGTCCGGTGGCGAGCGCTTCAACGATTCAACGATTTAACGCTTTATCCTTCCCCCTCTCATCACGGAATCACCCGCGCGCGGTAAAACCGGCGTGTCACCGGCTGCGGCGCGCCACTTCCCCCCGAGGGATCGCTATAGGTCTCCGTGGGACCGTTAGAGAAAAACTCGCCGGATATCGGCGTCCAGCTGTTCGACATCAGGTCCGGCGACGCGTCGACCTGATACTTCTTGTTAGGCTGAGTCGTGAACGTCATGTTCGCCGAAGCGGAGCTGCGATTGATCGCGATCATGCGCAGGACGCTGTTGGCGTCATTCAGGTTCGTGCCGGCAATGAACTCCGCCCGGTTGCTCTGGCCATCGCCGTCCTTGTCCAGGGCCGCATCGGCCGGATCGTTCGGATTCAACCCGTTTGCCGTTTCGTAACCATCGGGAATTCCGTCACCGTCGTGATCCACCGATTGAATAGTGAAGTTGGCGTTGGAAATATCGAAGTAGATGTTTCCGGCCGCTTCCACTTTCACCCGCGCCATGTTGTTGTTGACGTAGGGAATCGTCACCGATTGGCTGCCATCGTTAGGCGTATTCGCGACCAGCAGAAAGTCAAAGCTCTGGCCGCCATTGAGTGAGAGCCAGATATTCACATTGCTGGTGCTGATCGGCGCACTGGCCGTGTTCGCCACATTCCAGGTCACATTTTGGTTGCTGCCGCCGGACCAGGTGACCGCCGTATTCGGCGCGGTCACGGCGAAACCCTGTCCGCCATCGATCACGTCGATATGCATCGAATCCTGAGCGAAGCCCCCGAATTTGTTGTCGCGCGCAGTGACAACGAAATTGAGCTGGCGGGTGGTGATCGGCAGATGTTCGCCGATCGTGTCGCTGCGATTGGCCAGGAGATCGGACAGACGCGGGATGATGCGCGTAGGGCTGGTAGCCGGCGGGAAGGAACGGAATATCGGATTCATCCCGTCATCCGGCGCGTTGGCGTCTTTTGCGCCGGGCGCGAGGTCGGCTTCCTCCCAGCAATAAGTGATTGGATCGCCATTGGGGTCACTGCCAACAGCGGTGAGCGCAAACGGAGTGCGCGCGGGAATCTTGAAGTTCAGTCCGGCATCAACCGTGGGTGGACTGTTCCCGGTCGGCGTCAGCACCGCGCAGGTAGGGCTGGCTCCGCCACCTCCGGCACCGATCGCGCTCGCCACCGCGTTGTATTGATAGCCTAACGGATTCGGAACGACCGTGAAATAAACGACGTGCACGGTAAAGGTCCCTGTCCCAACCGTGGACTGGTTCGGAGCGAAATTAATGACCTCCGGCTTATTTCCGGTAACGGCGTCATCCACGATCGGCCCATCCAGCCCGCCTTTGTGGACGAAAATGTCGTAGTCATCGGCGGCGCCGGGCCAGTCGAATGTAATGCGAACGGTCTTATCGACCCAATCCGCCGGCTGACCGCCCACCGTCAACGTGAAGGTGTCGCAGTTCACGCCTTCTAAACAGGAGCTTTCGTCGGCCGAGCTGCCGCCTGCCGCCGTCCCGGTCCAGGTCACGTTAGGGCCACCCGGATTCAAAGTGCCGGTGGTTGGACTTGATTCCGGGCTAACCGGATTCCTGCGCGATGGTTCACTTGTCGGCCGAAGCATCACCGGCGCGACCCGGGACGCTTGGCCCGAGGCGTAGCCGAACATTTCCTGCAGACTAACGAAATGCCAATAGGGATCGCTGTGCGGCTGCAGATTTTGATCGCCGCAAACGCCGGCATAAGCCTGAATCGTTGTGCCGCTCCCGGGCTCGTAGGCCGTGCCTTCATTCGCGTTGGTGGTGCAATTCGTTGGGTCGGCGCCATCGAACGTATGATTGCCGCCGAACTGGTGCCCCATTTCGTGCGCCACGAAATCGATCCAGAAACCATCACCCTCTGGAGGATCGATTCCGGTCGTGCCTGCTGACTTGGCGCTTCCCGCATACTGCGCACTAAATCCGCGACAAACTACTCCCAGTCCCGCGATGCCGCCGCTGCCGACGGTAACGACATGACCGATGTCGTAGTTCCCTTCACCGATCTTGGTATCGATGTAAGTGGGATTGGTCTGAATATCCCCCGGTGTATCGGTGTAAGGCGTAGGGTTGCTGACGGTGGCGATAATCTGGTCTTCGTTGGCGACGTAAATCATCCGAATGCCGAACTCGGTTTCGTAAACGCCGGACACGCGATTGTTGAGAGTCACCAGCGCCGCCATTACCTGCGCCACGTTGGGGTTCGGTCCGCCGTGATACTGGCTGTAACGCAGTGAGGTCCCCATCGCGAGCCGGTAAGTCCGCATATTGGTGCCGGAATTTGGGTTCGATGGCGATGCTGCCAACGCGGTTAGGCTGGCTGCGCTCATCCCACCACTCGTACCCGCAGACATCTCTTTGCCGTCGACCAAACATTTGAAATGCCGGCCGGTACCCGCGAGGTCGCTCTTGAGATAGCTCATGTAAAGGCTGCCGTCGTGTTGCCAATACGGATCCACGTACCACGCCCCTGAAGGCGAGAGCACCTGCGCGTGCAAGGTCTCGGCATTCACATCCAACTGCAGGGACGTAAGCGGATCATCCACATCGCGGCCACGATACGTTTTGATTTCCGGAAATTTCGCCGCCAGCGCCGGCTCCATCAGCGACACCTCTTCAATGCGAAAAGTCGCGAAAGTGCCATCCGGTTTCGGCAATGTGATTTCCGTGGCCTGCTTGACCCCCGGTGTGAACGCGAACTCTTTCGGCGCTCGGCTGAGTCGCGATTGGAGGAGCGATCCATCAACGCTGAAGCTTTTGAACTTTGCGGGCTTGGTATTGTGCCGCAGCGATGCGCTGGCTTGTTGCGGAAGGCGGTCGACGGATTGCCACAAACCATCTGGAGAAGAAGCCGCTCCAACGAGGTTAGTCCCGGTGAATAGCCCGGCCAGAAAAAGGACAACGAACCGAAATTGCGATGAGGTTATCATGGGGATTGCGATCAGCAGTTGCGAGTGAGGGTGAAGTGGAGTGGTTCAACGACCAGCCACCAGCCAGTCGTGCCATCTGTAGGTTCGGATACGACCTCCTCCTTGGGCGGGTCCTCAACGCATTTTCGCCTCTGGCAACGGGACTGAGTCGCGCCGTAGTCCCGCCGCCGCGGGAGGTGAATTTGGAAGGCGACATAGTCGGGGCGACGTCAGCTTTCCGCTTCAGCGCATCAGCGCTTCAACCCTTCAACGCTTCAACGCTTCAACGGTAGCGGATTGCTTCCTCTTCCGCTTTAACGCTCTAACGGCTTCACGACAGATCCGTCGACGGACCTACCCATGCCGGTTTTCAGTTTGAGTTTCCGGTTTTCTGCCTTCTGTCTTCCTCGCCTGTTCTCCTAAGGTTGTGTATAATAACCTCCTCAAAGCGTATGGCATTCATTCTCAGGGGCGCTTTTCCCACCCTACTCGCCGCACTCGCATGCGTGTCGTTTGCGTTCGTCCCGGCGTCGCCGGCCCAGACTGCCGCCTTCGATTTTGACGATCACAACGGCCCGGCCGACGCCGGCAGTTACCCGCCTGGTGCCAGTTTCACCCTTTCCTTGAATCTGTCGTTCACACCGGGAGGTAACATCGCCAACCTGGCTGGTCTTTCCTATTGGTTTGAGCAGCAAAGCCCGCTGGCGCCATTCAATTTCTCGATCACCAATCGCGCCGTGACCGGAAGTCCGTTCACGTCTCTGCAATCTCCGGGATTAGCCTATCCGCAGTCGTTAACGCCTTCGAACCCGAGCGACCTCGGCGGCATTACTCCAAGCGGAAGCGGCTTCGGTGCCGGAACTTATTTCATCGCCGATCTCACCTTCTCGATCGCTCCATCAACGGCGCCTGGCGTTTATATCATTGAGAACGTCACGACGGGCGGCAAAAAATCAGTCGTGACGGATAGCGGCGGCCACATTTTTGCCATTCCGCATGCCGGCTACACCCTTACGGTTGTTCAGTTCAAAATCACGTCGATAACTTTCGATGGTCAGGACCTTGTCCTGGAGTGCGCCGGAGTTCCGAATCGTGTCAATCGTATCGAAGCTTCGCCAGATTTATCGCCTAACTCTTTTCAAACGATCGGGTCGGTCATGGCCGACTCAAGCGGCACATTTTCGTTTCCAGACACGAATCCGGGAACCCAGCAATTTTATCGCCTTGCTTTTCCTTAGCACCAATCTGCCAGCCCGATTGGTTCGAACAAGAAGCCGCGTGCGCCTCAACGCGGCGACAGTTAGTTTTCCGCTTCCACGGTTCAACGCTTCAACGACCAGTGGCCCGGGGTCCTTATTCCGGGTTGGCGCTGCCCTAACTACCAGCTTTTCGCCAACGGACAATGGAGCACGCCGGGATGCCCGCAACCTGGATTGTCGATGCCGAATCTCCGCGGTATGAGCTGGTTAACTCTGGCTTAAAAGACTCGATCGCTTTTGCGCTTCAAATCGCCGAAAGGCGCAAAGCCCGACAAAAATCGGCAGCAACCAAAGTGTCGACATTGGCTCGGGAACTCCGTTTCCGTTTGGCGGCGGCGTCGGCGTTACCTCCGCCTGCATCACCGCCAGGCCGTCCAACCCTTCAACCGTTGTATGTACATTGCTGACATTGCCGGTGGTGATATCGATTTGAGCGATAAAGTTCTCACCGGTGAGAGAGCCGGGACGTTCGACGCTATGGATAACCGATGCGTAAAAGAGGCCGCTGCTGGCATCATAGTCCATCGCATTGGCTCGCGGGTTCAACAGGTCGATAGGATAATTGACGTTGGTGCCGGTGTCCGTCGCGACTCCGTCGGTCTGGCTTATTGTGTAAATGTCGGCGTTGCTAATCCGGTAAAGAGTGTCCATTCCATCAAACCCGAGGGCGTTGCCATTACCAGGGGGGTTGCCGCTGCCGCCGATGAATCCGACCAGTGTAGCCGCACCAGTCATCAAATTGATGGTGTAAATATTTCCCCCTCCCGAATATGTCCAAAGAGTCCCATCGCTCCGAAAATTGAGGTCCTGGGTCGCGAAAGTAAATCCAGTGTTGCCGACCGCGGTCCCTACTCCGGTCGTTGTATTGATCGTGATCAGTTCCCACGCGTCGGTGGTGGGGTTGGCCCCGATCCCGTAAAGAGTCCCGGAAATTGGATCGAAATCGATCCCGCCGACGCGATTATAACCAATTGCTCCGATGAGCGTGCCGGCTCCGGTGCTAGGGTCGATGTTATAAAGAGTAGCAGGGCCGCCCCCGATGTAAGCCGAGCCAAAGATGGTGACGGCATAAGTGGACGGCAGAGCACAGAAGAGCGCAACGGCGCAGAATAATGATGAAATAATCGATCGCATTGTAACCTCCTTTAATTTTCGGTAAGTTTCAAAATTACGAACCTCCGGAATTGCGATGTAAAGAATTTTTTCTGCTATTCCTGAATATCACCATAATTTCCGCTCAAAATTCTAAGCTCTTTAATATCTACTATAACCAGTAAACAGACCGACATAGGAAGATGTTCAGGTCGGCCCACCTTTGTCCAGTTGTTGAACTGGCCCTTGCACGCACCTGGCTGTGGTCGTCCTGGCTGGTCATTTAGCTTTCCGGTGATGCCTAACGAATGTTACATAATGGTGTACACGACTCACTCCCACGTGAAGCATGAACTTCCATCAGGAGACCCCCTGGCCCGGTAGCTCATTCCTTCGAGCTTCGTCATTCGTCCTTCGTCATTCTCACCCCATCGTTCCTCTTCCAGTTGCTCCTTCCCTGCCCCGCAATAACCTGATTGGGTGGATCCAACCGGTCTATTCGGCGAACTGAAACGGCGCAACGTCTACAAGGTTGCAGTCGCATACGCAGTCGCTGGATGGGCGCTCGCCCAGGGAATCGCCCAGGTCTTTCCCGTATTCGACACGCCTGCCTGGGTCATTCGATTGCTCGTCGCTCTGATCATCCTCGGTTTCCCCATCGCCGTCGCCTGTGCCTGGGTTTTCGACATTACCCCCGAAGGATTGAAACGCACCCGACCCGCCGCACCGGCTCGCGAACCGCACCGTATCGGTGGGGCATGGATCTATATAGTAGTTCTCGGTGCGCTGGTTTCGATCGGTCTCTTCTTCCTGGGACGCTACACTGCTCCCGTAACCGGCCCCGGGACCGATAAGTCGATCGCCGTCCTGCCGTTTGAAAACTTCAGCTCTGACCGGGAGAACGCATTCTTCGCTGAGGGCGTGCAGGACGACATCCTCACCGCCCTATCCAAAGTGTCGGACCTGAAAGTCATCTCGCGCACCAGCGTGATGTCCTACGCTGCCGGCGCCAATCGTAACCTGCGCGAGATCGCCCGGACCCTGGGGGTTGCATACGTTCTCGAAGGCAGCGTCCGCCGCTCGGATGGTCAGGTCCGAGTATCGGCGCAGTTGATCGATGCCCGGAAAGACACGCACGTTTGGGCTGACACCTACGATCGGGACCTGGCCGATGTGTTCGCCATTCAGAGCGAGATCGCCAAGACCATTGTGGAACAACTGCGCGCAAAATTGTCGCCCAGCGAGAAAGCCGCGATGGAGGAACAACCGACCAACGACATTGCCGCGCACGATCTTTACGTTCGCGCCAAACTGCTTAACGAATCGTCATCTTATAACGCGTTTCGTATGGACAAACTCGTTCAGGCCGCGGGTTTGCTCGACCAGGCCGTGGCTCGCGACCCGAAATTCCTTCTCGCGCATTGCCTGTTAGCGAACACGCACGGCTTTATATATTTCTACGGCCTGGATCACACTCCGGCGCGGGTCGCCTTGGCTGAGGCTGCGGTCAACGCCGCGGCCCAGTTGCGCCCCGACGCCGGCGAAACGCACCTGGCGCGAGCCGAACTCTACTATCGCTGCTATCTCGACTACGAGCGCGCTCGACCGGAACTAGCCGCGGCCCAGCAAGCCTTGCCTAACAACGCCCAGGTCCTGGCCCTGACCTCTTTTGTCGATCGACGCCAGAGTCGCTGGGATGAAGCCGTCCAGAAGTTGGAGCGCGCTTTGGAACTGGATCCCCGCAACTGGTATTACCTTCAGCAGATTGCGTTAAGTTATCATTTGCTGCGTCGTTATCCGGAGGAGATCGCCGCCCTGGATCGGGCAATAGCGATTCTTTCCGACGATGTTATTACCCGGGCGGCGCGGGGATTTGTCGAGCTGGAATGGAAAGCTGATACCCGGCCGCTTCGCGAGATCGTTGAAGCCGCCAAAAAGCAGAACCCGGCTGCACTGGCCACCTTTGATCAATATTACCTGGCGCTGGCAATGTATGAGCGCGACTTCGGCGATCTGGATAACGCGATTGCCATCATGCCGAAACAGGGGCTCGGCGCCGACCAGGTTACGCTCCCGGTCCAGTTTTGGAAGGGACTCGTGGCCAGGATGCGCGGTGATTCGAACGCGGCCCAAACCGCATTTTCCGCCGCCCGCGTCGAAATTGAGAAGATCCTCCGCGACCAGCCTAACTACGCCTCCGCGATTTGCACTTTGGGAATGATTGACGCCGGGTTAGGCCGAAACCGCGAAGCCATCGAGGAAGGCCGCCGCGCCTGCGAGCTCATGCCGATCGCAAAAGATTCTATTAACGGTATTCACATGATGGAATTCCTTGCCGTGATTTACGCCTGGACCGGTGAAAAGGAGCGCGCCATCGAACAACTCAGGATCGTTCTGCCGTATCCCGGCGTGATCACTTACGGCGCGCTAAAACTGCATCCATTCTGGGATCCGCTGCGCGGCGACCCGCGTTTCGAACAAATCATCAATTCGCTGGCCCCGAAATAAGCCATTAACTGAATTTCGATTTCGATCCAGTCGATACGCGAGGTTCCGCGGCTTCGATACGGGGGAGCCGACTGGGATTGAAGTTCCCCTAACCGATCTGTTCCAAACAGAAGATCGCTAAGATAACGAAGGCGTCTGCGTAGACGCGACGTCTCGTCGCGTAACTGAAACCAGAAAGCGACGAGACGTCGCTTCTACGGCATGATTCAGTTTTTCTCGAACGCGTCCGTTGACCCTGAAAACGGAACTAACGGAGTCCGCGCATGACCTCTTCTCCCCGCCGCGTTCGGCTGCGCAAAGGAGCTCCGCTCCCACGCATCAAGCGTTTCACCGCGTGAGGCAAGGCCTTTTACGCGGTTCGACGCTCGGCGTTCGGCGTTTGCCTCCGTCCTCTGTCCTCCGTCCTCCGTCCTCCAATCTTCTCTAACGATTGCGATTTGGCTTCGCCCCGTCGGCCGTTTCAGGGGTCATATGGTACCTCGCCAGGAGCGGTTTGCCGTTGGTCATCCAAAAGGTGAACACTTCGGTCGCCTTTCCATGCTCGTAAGTCGACTCATACGTGAACGTAATGGCCTTAGCGGAACGCTCCGAACCAATATTCACGTTTTGCTGTTTGGCCGACTTGAAATTGCCGTAGTAGCGCCGGTTGTGTTGCAACACGCCGATGGTTGTCTGGGAAGGTCGAACCGCCCGGAAATCGGGGTGCGCATCATTATAGACCGCTGAAAAATATTCATTGTTCCAGCGCTTGTGGAATAGATCGACTTCCGCCTGCGATGTCCTGACGTCATCCTCCTTCGGCGCGCAGTTTGTCAGGATGCATGAACCCAATAGCAGCGCCATTCGAATGATGCCCGGCACCTGTTTTTTCATTCGCCAATCAAATTCAATCGATGTGCCCCCTGCAGGGCAAGCCTAATGGTAAAACATCCAGCGCATTCTTGTTAGACCCTCTTTCCAGCACATTGGGATCCTAAGCTTAGAATTCCACGTGGACAAGTTGTC
>JADMIO011288066.1_pt1 | contig 108652 bp, 88 predicted proteins | sample 8958161 | NCBI WGS metagenome assembly JADMIO01 (sample SAMN16585339, study PRJNA669376) | soil metagenome | isolation source: Crop rotation soil | place: USA: Cullars Rotation, Alabama | collected 2011
CCGCGACTTCAAGTCACGTGAATTCCAAGCTTCGGATCCCACTGTGCTGGAAAGGCGAGCTTGACCACCCGCGCTTCACGCCAGCTGACGTTGAGCCCATCCGCCATCGCGGCAGCGCTGGTCATGGCCAAAGCCGCCAGCATCGGCAGCAGAACGAGCAGACGACGCATAATTTCCCCTCCGCAACCGGCCCCATCCGTTCGACAACGGACTCAACCCTTAACCGGTATTTGTTAATCTTAGTCGAGAACCGGTCCAGCGGCAATGCAGATTGCAGGGGCGAGCCCACCCGCGGGATGTGACTTGCTGCTCCGCCACGAAAAATGTATAAGATCATCAATTGGTTGCGGTCCGCCTCGGGGCCCGGAGCTGTTCCGGGAGATTGGCGTGCCGCCCTCGGGGGAGAAGCCGTATGGTCGGTATGACGCGGCGAATGGGCCCGGGCCGCCGGCGCAAGGCCCTGCTGGCGACCGTCGCGGCCGCCTTGCTCCTGGCGGGTTGCGAAGGCTTGGGCGGGGCCACCGATCAAGCCAAGCCGGATACCGCGGCACTGCAGGAAGCCCAGCTTCGGGCCGCGCAGCAGGCTGAGGCGACCTTCAACTATGCCGATGCCGTCAGCATCTATCAGGGACTCTCTGCCGCCAAGCCGGACGATCCCGAGCTGGCGCTGGCCCTTGCCCGGAACCTCCGCTTCGCCGGCCAGGCGCAGAATTCGATCGCGGTCCTCACCCAGCTGATCGGCAAGCAGGGCCGAACCCCGGCGCTGTTGACCGAGCTCGGCAAGGCTTATCTCGCCGCCGACCAGGACAACCTCGCGATGCCGACCCTGCTCGAGGCGAAGGGCTTGGCGCCGAACGACTGGGCGATTCTCTCGGCACTCGGCGTCGCCTATGACTATCAGGGCAACTACGCCGATGCGCGTGACGCCTATGCCCAGGCGCTGATCGCCTCGCCGAGCAATCCGACCGTGCTCAACAACCTCGCTTTGAGCCAAGCTTCGAGCGGCGATCTCGACGGCGCCATCGCCACCCTGCAACAGGCGATCGACCAGCCGACGGCTTCGGCGCAGACCCGGCAGAACCTCGCTTTGCTGATGGCGCTCAAAGGCGATCCGGACGCGGCCGAGCGGCTGGCGCGCAAGGACCTGCCGCCGGACGTCGCCGACAACAACAACGCTTATTTCCGGATGATCTCGGCCGCCGCCAAGGCCGCCGCCGCGGCGCCGCCGCCGACCGATGCGGCCGGCAACTCGACGATCCAGTAGCGGGATCCTGGAGCAGCGTCGCACTCAGTGATCGCCCTGGAAGCCGGCTCCACGAAACTCGTGGATGGTCCGCCTTCGCGGACCATGACGATGAACTCTGTGGGAATCCTGCAGCGGCGCTGAGAGCGGCGCGCCCTACTTCATCAGCTCGGCGACCTGGATTCCGGCCGGGCCGGCGATCACGATGAACAGCACCGGCAGGAAGAAGATAATCATCGGCACGGTGAGCTGTGCCGGCAGCGCCGCGGCTTTCTTTTCCGCGGCGTTCAAACGCGCGTCGCGGTTTTCCTGGGCGATGACCCGCAGGCCCGTCGCGATCGGCGTACCGTATTTCTCCGACTGCAGCAGCGTCGTGGTGAGCGAGCGGAAGGTCGCGAGGCCGGTGCGCTCGGCGAGGTTTTCGTAAGCCGAGCGGCGGTCGCCGAGATAGGCGAGCTCGGCAGCAGTGAGGCCGATCTCTTCGGCCATGAGCGGCGCGGATTCGGCCATCTCTTCGGACACCTTGTTGAACGCGGCCTCGATCGACATGCCGGATTCGACGCAGATCACCATCAGGTCGAGCGAATCCGGAAAGGCCCGGGTCAGCGTCTTCTGGCGCTTCTGCACGGCGTTGGTGAGGAAGATCGTCGGCAGCAGGTAGCCCAAGGCAGCGCCGACGATCACCGCCAGACCCTTGCCCTGCCACGTCCATTCCGGGAACAGCGACAGGCTGTAGAAGAAGGCGAGCACGGCCAGGCCGATCGGCATGGCGAGGCGGACGAAGGTGAAGGTGACCGGCGCCGAGCTGGTGCGGTAGCCGCCCTGGATCAGGCGCCGCTTCAGGTCCTTCTGCTCCAGCATGTCGCCCAGCCGGAGCTGCTTGATGACGTTGCGCATCGCGCTTTCCGAGCGGGTCGGCTGGAGGCGGCGGCGCGAGTTGAAACCCTCGCGCTGCTGGATCTGCAACTCATCGCGCTTGAAGGCGACGGCCTTGCGGCGGGCCATGAACTTGTCGTTCTGCAGGAACGGCGTCGCCACCGCCATCACCGAGGCGAAGGCCGCGATGAATGCGACCAGGATGATGACGGTCGGGAGATCGAAGCCGAATTCCCAGTTGTCGAAGATGGACATCCGCAGTCTCCGTGCGACCGAGCGACGCGCGCCGTCGCTACATGTCGAAGTTGATCATCTTGCGCATCACCATCACGCCGGTTCCCATGACCACGACGCAGATCGCGAGCAGGAAGTTGCCGGTGTCGGTGGTGAACAGCAGCGCCACATAGTCGGGCGCCAGGAAGGACAAGGCACCCATCACGAACAGCGGCAGGGAGCCGATGATGCCAGCGGAGGCCTTGGCCTCGCTCGACATCGCCTGCACCTTGTCCTTCATCTTCTTGCGCTGGCGCAGCACGTCGGTGAGCTTGGCCAGCGTCTCGGCGAGGTTACCGCCGGTCTGCTGCTGGGTCCCGAGCACGATGGTGAAGTAGCGGAACTCCGGGCTGGGGAATCGGTCGCTCATCCGTTGCAGCGCGTCATTCATCGGCATTCCCAGCTTGATCGCCTCGTTGACCAGGCGAAATTCCGGCCCGACCGGCTCGGGCGATTCCTGGGCAATGATGTTCAAGCACTCGCCGACCGTCAGACCCGAACGCACGCCGCGGACGATGATGTCGATGGCGTCCGGGAGTGCCGCGATGAACTTCTTCAGGCGCTTCTTGATCAGGTAGCCCAGGACGAACTTCGGAAGGCCGAGAAAGGCGATAAGGCCGACAGCCGGCAGCAGGATCGGCGGCACACTGAACCACCAAGCCAGGGCCATGCAGATGAGGCCGCCGACCCCCGCGTAGAGCAGGAACTGCTGCGGCGAGATTTTGAGTCCGGCGAACACCAGCTGTTCGCGGATCCGCGAGCCGCGGCGCTTCTGGCGCGACTCTTCGGCCTGCTTCAGGCGATCCTGGATCTGCTTCTTGCGCTTGCCGGCGGCGTTCACGTCCTTGCGGCCGGCGCCGGGAATGGCGATGGCGGGCAACGGATCGCCCACCACGCTGCTGATGCGGCGCTTCAGACGCGCCTGCGGCGCCGTCACTGCTGCGTAGATGCCAAAGCCGAGCAGCAGCATGGCCACCGCCGCCAACCCCGCAATCCCGAACACCAGGAGCTGGGGATTGCCGCCGATATTAGCTAGCACCACCGGCCTCCATGGCCTCGGCCAGATCGCGCTCCTTGCCGAAATAGCGCACGCGGTCCCAGAAGCCGGGGCGCAAGCCGGTGAAGCGGTGGCGGCCGGTGATCCGGCCTTGCGCATCCTCGCCGGTGATCTCGTAGACGAAGAGATCCTGCAAGGTCACGACCTCGCCTTCCATGCCCATCACTTCTGAGACATGTGTGATCTTGCGCGAGCCGTCGCGGAGACGCGCCGCCTGGACCACGACCTGGATGGCGCCGGCGATATGTTCGCGCACCGTCTTGGCCGGCAGGTTGTAGCCGCCCATCGCGATCATGTTCTCCATACGCGAGACGCATTCGCGCGGGTTGTTCGCGTGGATCGTGCCCATCGAGCCGTCATGGCCGGTGTTCATCGCCTGCAGAAGGTCGAAGGCTTCCGGTCCGCGAACCTCGCCGACGATGATCCGCTCGGGACGCATACGCAGGCAGTTCTTGACCAGGTCGCGCATGGTCACCGAGCCGACGCCCTCGAGGTTCGGCGGGCGGGTTTCCAGGCGCACCACATGCGGCTGCTGCAGCTGGAGCTCCGCGGCGTCCTCGCAGGTGATGACGCGCTCGGTGCGGTCGATGTAGTTGGTCAGGCAGTTGAGCAAGGTGGTCTTGCCCGAGCCGGTACCGCCGGAGACGATGGTGTTGATCCGGCAATGGCCGATGATCTCGAGCAGGCGGCCGCCCGCCGGGGTGATCGACCCGAACTTCACCAGCTTGTCGAGGGTGAGGCGGTCGCGGCGAAACTTACGAATGGTGAGCGCGGGGCCGTCGATCGAGAGCGGCGGCGCGATCACGTTGACGCGCGAGCCGTCGGCCAGACGCGCGTCGCAGATCGGGCTCGCTTCATCGACGCGCCGGCCGACCGCCGAGACGATGCGCTGACAGATGTTCATCAGCTGCTGATTGTCGCGGAAGCGGATGTCGGTGAGCTCGATCTTGCCGTTGGTCTCGATGTAGACCTTGTCGGCGCCGTTGACCATGATGTCGGCGATGTCGTCGCGCGCGAGCAGCGGCTCCAAGGGCCCGAGGCCCAGCACGTCGTTGCAGATTTCCGTGATCACCATCTGCTGCTCGGCAGCAGACAGCGTCAGGTTCCGCATATTGATGATTTCGGAGACGATCTCGCTGATCGCGTCGCGGACCGACTTGTGATCGAGCTTGGCGAACTCGCCGAGATCGACCGTGGCCATCAGGTCGTTGAACACGTTGAGCTTGATCTCGGCCAGGCGGGAATCGAGCTCGCCGCCGCGGCCACCGCCTGCCGATGGCGAACGTGGCGCCTGGGTGGGCGCCGGTGTTGCCGGGGCTTCCGCGACCGCCGGGGTGCGATTGCCGCCGGTGGCCGGAGTGTTGCTACGCTTGCCGAACATTCCTGTTCAGGCTCCTCGCTTAAAAAAAGCCAATAGGCTCAAGCTTCGGGCCGGAAGCGCCGACTGTCAACTCGCCTGCTTTTTTGGCTTCTTCTTCAGCCAGCCGAGCAGTGAATTGTCGCCCCCGGCGGCAGCCTTTGCGCCGGGCGATTGCCGGGCGCCGAGGGTTGTCGCGATTTGCCGGAAGGTCGCCGCCGCCTTGTGTGACCGCGCGCCTTCTCCGAAAACCTGACCGTTATTCGAAAGCTGGCCGAAGACTTGCGGCTCCCAGGAAAGGACGCCGATCGGCACCAGGCGCAGAGATTCCTGGAAATCCTTCACCGAAAGCTGGGTTTTCTTGCCGGCGTCGAGCTTGTTCAGCACCAGCCGGATATTGGCCTGCTCGCCGCGACGGCTGCGCAACCAATCGACCAGCATCTTGGCGTCTCTGAGATTGCTCAAGTCCGGCGCCGCGGTGATCACCACTTCGTCCGAGAGCACCAGCAGGTTGGAGGTCCAATCCGCCCATTGCCGCGGCAGATCGACCAGCACGGTCGAAGCCATCTGGCGCGTCAGGTCAATGAGGCGCTCGACGCTTTCGGTGGTGGGGCGATAATGCTCCTTGATCGTCCCCTGGGTCGAGATGACGGAAAGATGCTCGTCATGCTCCATCAGGAAGCGCTCGACCAAGGTCGGATCCAGCCGCTCGGTGTCGATCAGCGCATCGCCCACCATCTGCTTCGGATCGAGGTTGAGCCCGAGTGCCGCGGTGCCGAAGTTGAGATCGAGATCGACCAGGATGGTCTCGTCCTTGGCGGTGTCGGCCAGGCTCCAGGCAGTGTTGCAGGCGACCGTCGTGCTGCCGACGCCGCCGCGCGCACCGATGAAGCTGATCAGGCGGCCCTGCTCCTTCTGCAGGGGATCGCGGATCGATTCGACGATCGCCTCGACGATCTCCTGGGTCGACACTGGCCCGACCAGGTATTCGGCAACGCCCTGGTTGACTAGGCGGCGGTAGACCTGCACGTCGTTGATCGAGCCGATGACGATCACCTTGCGGCCGGGCTCCACGACCTCGGCCATCTGCTCGAGATTTTTCAGGAGCTGGTCGATGCCGCTCGGATCCTCGACGATGATGACGCGCGGGCTCGGGTTGTCGGCATAGTGCTTCACCGCCCGCGGCAAGCCGCCGAACAGGATGGCGAGCTTGACCTTCGAGAACTCTCGTTCCGCGCGAAGCCCCTCGAGCGCCGCCTCGGTCTCCCGGCTGAGCGGAAAGGCCTCGATGCTGAAGCGATGAATCACGCGGGGACTCCTATTCCGTTACTCAGTGCCGGCCGTCGTCGAGGTCGGCTCGGCCTCGATCGGACTGGCGATGACCTCTCCGGTCGAATACTTGGTCACGACATCATAGCTGCGCTGACCCCAGCGGCCCGACGGCGGCTGCATCTGCTCGAGATCGAGCGGATTGACTGCCATCAAAGCCACGTTGCGCTCGGTCGCACAGCCGAAATTGCCCATGTTCTGATTGTAGAAGTTGATCTCCGGCTGCTGGTTGGTCATGCCGCAGTCGGGGACCTGGGCAACATAGATCGGAAACATGACGGTCGCGCGATGGGCCGCCCCTGAGCTCCATTCCGGATGCAAGGTCACGTTGACCGCCGATGCCGGAATGCCCTGGGCGGCGAAGGCGTCGCGGATATGGCCGGCGAATGCCACCGCCGCCGGATCGGTCGGCGAAGTGGCACCGACGGCGATGCCGATCGGCCCGGCATTGCGGTCGCGGAAGTCCTTGCCGAACTCGGCGATGCGCGCACGATCCTCGTTCTGCACCGCGCCGTTCGCCGCCGGCTCCATGAACAGGACGGCGGTCTTCTGCACCACGTCCGCGCCGAATTTGACGTGCGTATCGTATTCCGCCAGGTCCGGCGCGTTGCAGGCGCCGAGCACCGCTGCGAGCAGCAGGGCGGACGGGATCAGCAAACGCGAAGCCGCCATTCTACGCCTCCTCACTGAATGATATAGCCAATCGGCCCCTGCAGCGCAGGAGCGTTATGGCCGGTCGGCACAGGCTGCTTCACGTAGATGTTTTGCAGATGGCCGAGGAAATAGTTGTCGAGATCGCTGGCCGGCGCGAAGCCGTCGGTCGGGACCGCCAGCAACTTCGGCTGCACAGGCTTCACCAGGATCGCGGTCACGGTGATCACCAGCTCGGTCTCGTTGTGGATGAACTGGTTGGAGCGGAACAGCTGACCGAGGATCGGCAGGTTCATCGCACCCGGGATGCCCTGGAGACCGCTGGTGATGTCATTGGAGAGCAGGCCGCCCAGCATCAGGCTGCCGCCGCTCGGCAACTCCACCGTGGCATTGGCGCGGCGCACCTTGAGACCGGAGACCGGGCTGCAGCCCACGCAGAGCGTCACCTGGTTGGTGGCGTCGAGTGCCGAGACCTCGGTGCCGATCTTCAGGCTGATGCGGCCGGAATCCAGCACGATCGGCAGGAAGGAGAGGGCGACACCGAACGGCTTGAACTCGACCGTGATGCCGAAGTTGTCCTGCGCGGTCGGGATCGGCGTCTCACCGCCGACCAGGATATTGGCGACCTCGCCGGAGACGGTCATGAGGTTCGGCTCGGCCAGGTTCTTCGCGAGATTCTGCTGCTCGAGCATGCTCAAGGTCACGTCCAGCGAGCCGATCGGGCCGAGATCGGTCGCAGCGCCCGCGATCCTCGCCGGCGTGGTGATGGCCTGGGCGCCGGGCAGGAAGAAGTTGAGCGCGCCGTCGCCGACCGCGACGTTCTGCAGATTCCAGTTGATACCCATCTGCTTGATCGCGGTCTTGCTGACCTCGGAGACCTTCACCCGGAGCAGCACCTGCTGCTCGTTGGCGACCCGCAGCATGTTGACGACCTTCTGGTCCTCATCGACGAAGCGGCGCGCGACCTCGGCCGCCCGCGTCGCGACGCCGTCCGAGCTCACCGTGCCCGAAAGCACGATCGAGTTCCCGGCGCCGGTGACATCGATCGGCTCGCCGGGCAGCAGGCTCGCCAGCGTGGCCTTCACCGAATCGGTGTCAGCGTGAACGTTGACCTCGAAGCGCTCGATGATCTTGCCGTCGGCGTCGAGCAGGAAAACGTTGGTGTCGCCGATCGCCTTGCCGACCAGGAAGAGCTGGGTCGGCGAGCGGACCACGACATCGGCGATCGCCGGGCTGCCGACGATCACGTCGCGGACCGCGCTCGGCAGCTTCAGCTCGAGGGTCTTGTTCAGGGTGAGCGGCACCACCTCGTTGGGCACGCCGGTCAGCGATTTCACCAGATCGGAGAAGGCGCCCGGTGCGGCCTCTCCGGCAGGCGAGGTGACCACGTTTTGCGCGAGGGCCCCCGAACCGCCCGACGTCACGCCCAGAATCACGGGCGCGGCCGCGAGGACGATGGCAACGAGAATGTGTTTGTGCATCTTATTGACCGAACTTCTGGATGGCGATCGCGCCACCTCGATTGATCCTGATTTCGGTCCGGCGCGCGGCCCGCTCCTTCGCCTTCTGCATCGCTTCGGCCATCGTCTTCGGCATCTCGGACTCATCCTGCTCGAGGTCGAGGGCGACAAGCGACGACAAGGCACGCGAGGCCCGCACGTCCATGGTGTAAGTCTGGGCCGTGTTGCTGTCTTCGAGGCCCGGGACCAGGCTGCGCAAGGTCAAGGTCAAGGTGCCGAGCTGCTGAGCCACCAGGAGGCGCTCCGCCTGATCCGGCGTCACCTCGAGCGTCGCGAGGTTACCGGGCTCGGCGACACCTTCCTTCGGATCGTGCGAAAGCTTCTGGTTGATCGCGACGACGCGCACGTTGCGCATGATGGTTTCCGCGCTGTACTTCAGCACCACGTCGCGCCAGCCCTGCAGGCCGACGATGTCGCGCACGCCGATGCTCATGATGACGTCTACATGGTCGTTGGGCAGCACCAGGCCGGCGACGCCTTGCGGCGGCGTCACGTTCATGGTGATGGCGCGCATGCCCTTGGCCAGATTGGCGGCGGTGACGCTGCTGTCGCCCTGCTTGATGACCATCTCGCGGCTCATCGGCTCGCCGAGCTTGATCTCGCGGCGGGCGATCTTGTCGATGAATTCCTGCTGCGGATCGGCAGCCGACGTCCCGCCCTCGACCTCGGTCGGCTGGGTGATGAAACGATCGCTCATGGCCGTCTCAGGCCATGGCTCCCACTTCAAGTCGTCCGCGGTCAGGACGGTGCCCGGCACGATATCCCGCGCCGCCGTCAGCACGTTGACGGTGCCGGTCTGAACCGTCGTGGTCGTCGGCGCAGGCGTCTGGGAAGCCAGGAATTGGTGTACCAGAAAGGCGGCAATAGCCGCTGTCCCCAGAGCCAGGACGATCAAGACGATAACGATTGGCCGCATAGTCAATCCCCTCCATGCATGGCCCAAGGCGACGCCCCGAATCACCCCCGATCCGAGCCACGCTGATGCACAGTATCGCGGATTGTTAGCAAATAAGCTAGGGCCTTGATTGCAATTCAGTATCCCAAATCAACGACCTAGCTCTCGTTGTTCGCGCGCGTTAACCATATTGAGGTCGGGCTCAACCGCGAATTGGCGGTTGCGCTGGGGTTCGGCGCGACCGGGTCCGCCATGGCGTTAACCCTTTGGGCAGGCGCGGGATTTCAGATAGGAAATCTGGCTTAGGGCGCGCGTCAGCAGGCCCAGAGCGAGCAAGCGACCTGGCTGTGCCGCAGCCAGAAATCGAGGCCGCCGATCGCAATCGCGGCGCCATAGCGGGCCCTCGCTTTCAAGGGATTGCGCTTGGCGATCTCGGCATTGGGGTCGTCGGGCGGGAGCTGCGGCTGGCCGGTCCTGGCATGGATCAGCAGCGCGCCGATCGCCAGCACGCCGCCCGCGAGCGACACCACCAGGAAGAAGCGGAAGAGGTCGTAGAACCAGAAGAACTCGTCGCGGTGGGCCTGAAAGCCGATCCAGAGCGCCACCGCGGCAGCCATCTTGCCGTCGCCGGCACCCCAGAGGTTGAGGGTGAAAAACAGGTAGCCGATGACCAGCACCAGAATGCCCGCCGCCACCGACCAGCCGACATCCGTCCAGCTCTGACCGATGGCCCAAGCCCAGGCGAAATAGCCGAGTGCGACGCAGATGGTGAGCCAGTTCGGCAGCGACCAGGCGGCAAGATCGCGGGTCGCGGCGATCACCATCGCCACTAGGAAGCCGAGCTCCAGGATGAGCGCGAGATTGAGCGTCATCGGCCGGGGCTCACCGGTCGAAGGGACGGTTGCGATGGACCTGGGAGAAACATGGGAGTGTCGAGGCTTCGCGGATTCCCGCCGGCGTCAATTGCCGAAGACCCCGACCATGGCGGCGTTGAGAACGTTGTAAACCGACGAAAGGCCGTTTCCGGTCAATGCGACGGACGTCACGATGAAGACACTTACCAGGGCAGCGATCAGCGCATATTCGATCGCCGTCGCGCCCGTCGCGGCGCGGCCGAAACCCTTACGGTCGGGTTTGGCCGCGCCGTCGAGCGGCTTGGACACGTCAGATCAGTTGGCAGCCGAGCTCAACGTGCCGCCGACGTTGTTGAACACGGTCTTCAGGCTGTTACCGGTCAACTGCAGGGCGGCAATGATCACGACCGAGATCAGAGCGGCGATAAGGCCGTATTCGATCGCGGTGGCGCCGAGATCAGATTTGAAGAACTTGCGAATCTTCGACATAGACGTCTCTTCCTCTGTTCGCCGCCAAATTCACGCGAAAAACCGCTTGGCGGGAACCCGGCGATTCTGGCCCCACCCGCGGAAGATTACCCGCACAATAGATACCGGTTTTAACCGTCCGCCGCAAGTCAGCACGTTAACCACCCGATTTCACGGGGTGGATTGAATCGACTCTGTAGGGTGGGACAGATGCGGCGGCCTCTGTCCTGCCCCAGAGCAGACGCCGCATCACCGGCCAGCGGACCAACCGCCCGCAGCCCCACCAGATGAGCAGGGTTGCGGCGATGCCGGCATAGCCGTCGATGGCGTAATGCCAGCCGAGATGCACCGAACCCAGCAGCATCAGTCCTAGGAATGCGAGGAAGACCCAACCCAGCCAACGGTGGGCTGCTCTGGCCACCAGATAGAAGCCGCAGGCGGAGGCGACATGGAGGCTCGGCATCGCCGCGACGGCGCCGTTGATCTTGCCGTCGACCCCGTTGACGAGAAAGAGCGCCCACATCTTCTCCTGGATCTCGCGGGAAAAGTTCAGCCATTGCCCGTGGGCGGCATCGAGATACTGGAACAGCGGCACGAAGGGATCCGGAGCACCCGTGAGCCGGCCGTAATAAACCGGGCCGCCCGAGGCCAGGAGGGTGCAGCCGACATTGCCGATGATCGCCCAGACCAGGGTGGTGCAGAGCAGGTACTGCATGCGCAAGACGGGATCCTTGCGCGCGAAAGCCTGCCAGGCATTGATCGCATAGAGCACGAAGAACCAGAGCGCGTAGACCAGGCTCAAGAGCGAGGTGACCGCGGGATAGCCGAGGAGCGGCTGCAGCCATTCCCAAGGCTGCCGGCCGAAATGCAGCGCGGAATCCCAGGCGGCGAAGGTCGGGTCCCAATCGAGCGCGTTCAGGAACGGCATCAGCGCCTGAAGGTAGGCGAAGTTCCAGCCGAAAACCGGCAGCAGCGCGAAGACGATCAAGCCGCCGAAGATCCGGTCGGCGCGGAAGAAGTCGTCGCGCAGCCAGCGGAACGCGGCGGTCAACGGCCGCGCCCCGCCATTGCGGACGGCCGCCGCGGCGAAGGCCACGAGGGCGGCGATGAGCACGCTCCAGAAGCCAATCAGCCAGATCAGGCCCGCGACCTTGGCGAGGCCGAGCTCGAAGCGGAGCGGCAGCCCAAGCAGGGTCGGCATGGCGAGGCCCACCAGGAGATGGACGACGACGATCGCGATCAGCAGCGCATGCTCGCGCAGCGACGCACCGAGCCCCTTCAGCAGCGCAGCGGGCAAGCTTCGGGCGAACCCGGAAACAGCCTTCAGGTCGACCGTTTGCGACATGGTGATTTGCTTGCTGCTTTGGCCTTGGCGAAGCGCCCCAATCCCTGGAAGAATAGCCGAAATTGGTTCGCTTCGGGTGCTGTTGTTTCCCCGGTCAGGCGGTTTCGCAACCGCCCGGAAGGTGATACAAGACGGGACGCAATGGGGTGGCGGAACGGGGTTCGGGAGAGCATCACTCGGCATGACCAGGGAAAAGGAACTGATCTTGGTGGTCGACGATTCGCCCACCAACCTCGCGATCCTCAACGTTGTCCTGCGCGAGGTCTATAACGTGGTCACCGCCACCAACGGACCGGACGCCCTCAACCTCGCCGCTTCCGAAGAGCCCGATCTCATCATTCTCGACATCATGATGCCGGGCATGGACGGCTATGAAATCTGCGACCGGCTGAAGGCCAATCCCTTCACCAAGGACATCCCGGTCATGTTCGTGACCGCGATGGACCAGGAGCGCCAGGAGGCCAAGGGCCTCGCCATGGGCGCCGTCGATTACCTGGCGAAGCCGGTCAGCCCGCCGATCGTGCTGGCCCGCGTGCGAAACCAGCTGGAATTGAAGAAGCAGCGCGACTTCCTGCGGCGGCTCTCGTCGGTGGACGGGCTCACCGGCGTCGCCAACCGCCGCAGCTTCGAAGAGGATTTCGACAAGGAATGGCGCCGCGCCGCGCGCCACCAGGCGCCGCTGACTTTGCTCCTGGCCGATATCGATCACTTGCGCGCCTATAACGACGCCTACGGCTATCTCGCCGGCGACGACTGCCTGAAGATGGTGGCGCAGGGCCTGGCGAAATCGATGATGCGCCCGGGTGACGTGATTGCGCGCTACGGCGGCGAGGAATTCGTCGGCCTGATGCCGGACACCGATGCCAAGGGCTCGACCGTCGTGACCGACCGCCTGCTGGCGGCGACCCGGGCGCTGGCGCTGCCGCATGCCCATTCCGACGCCGCGCCGATCGTCACCATCAGCATCGGCGTCGCCTCCTGCTACCCGCACCGCGACAACGACCGGGCCGGCCTCTTCAAGCTCGCCGGCGATGCGCTCTACGCCGCCAAGACCGCAGGCCGCAACCAGGCGAAGATCATCGAGTTCAAGCAGGAAAAAGTGAACGCCTGACCGGTGAAGTCCCGCCGCGGCGCTTTCATAGGAATTGAGGCAAAGAAAAAGGCGGCCCTCCGCGAGGAGGGCCGCCCTGTTCATGCGCTGCGAAGAGTGCCGCAGCGAACGCCGTTTAGTTGGCCGCCGAACTCAGCGTGCCACCGACGTTGTTGAACACGGTCTTCAGGCTGTTGCCGGTCAGCTGCAGCGCAGCGATGATGACAACAGAGATCAGAGCGGCGATCAGACCATATTCGATGGCGGTCGCGCCAAGATCCGATTTGAAGAACTTCTTAATGCGCTTCATATCAACGCGCTTCATCGGTCTCTCCTCGTTTGCAGCGACCCGCACCATGCGGTCTCGCTTGTCGGTCGCGGGCGACGTGTACCCGTCTTTGAAAGTTCGCCTCGGCCCACGTCCTAAGGATAAGCGTCCATCCTCAGTCCACAAGTAAATCCGACGGCAGCGCCCACATCGTAATGTATTGATATGCATGAGCATTGCTGAATAATTAGTAAAGAAGAAATGCTAAGTTTGTATCGAATGCGGCTCAATATCGGATAAAGCTGCTAAGGCGCTGGCGCATCTCGTGGATTCCGTAGCGAAGCGCACCAGTAATCGCGGCGAGAATACTGGAAAATTTCACTCTGAATACGCGGGTATTTTTCCTAAAGCGTCGCTCGAAAACCGGCTATTTGGCCGGCCTCGTGCAAAGGGCGCCGCGAGGGCCTGCCGGGCCCGTCCTTGGACGTTGTTCCAGGGGGTCCGATCCGGTAGTTTCGCCCCATACCGCAAGCGGGGCAGTCGAGTCGACGCCGTTGATGAATATTGTTGCGCAACAGTCGAGCACGGTCCTGGTGGTGGACGACACCGCCAATACGCTCGAGTTGATCAAAACCATGCTGGGCGGCGAGCACCGCGTGCTCACGGCCGCCGAGGCCGAGACGGCGATGAAAATCGCGCTCGCGGAAGAGCCGGACCTGATCCTGCTCGACATCCGCATGCCCGGCATCGACGGCTATGAACTCTGCCGCCAGTTGAAGGCGGATCCCGTCACCCGCGAGATCCCCGTCGTCTTCGTGACGGCGATGGACGAGGAGCGCGAGGAGGCAAAGGGCCTAGAGCTCGGCGCCATCGACTACATCACCAAGCCCTTGAGCACGCCGATCCTGAAAGCCCGGGTGCGCAACCACATCGACTTGAAGCGCCAGCGCGACCAGCTGCGGCGGCTCTCCGCGGTCGATGGCCTGACCGGGCTCGCCAACCGCCGCGCCTTCGGCGAGGCCTTGGAGAAGGAATGGCGCAGCGCCATCCGGCGCAACACGCCGATGTCCCTGCTGATGACCGACGTCGATGATTTCAAGCAGTTCAACGACGCCTACGGCCATCTCGCCGGCGACGAGGCGTTGCGCCGCGTGGCCAAGGCCCTGACCGCCGCCGCCTTGCGCCCGGCCGACCTCGTGGCGCGCTACGGCGGCGAGGAATTCGTGATCCTGCTGCCCGATACCGGCGCCAACGAGGCGGCGCTGGTGGCCGACCGCCTGCTGCTCGCGGTGCGCCGGCTCGCCATCCCGCACGAGCATTCGCGCGGCTGGCAGTTCTTGAGCTTGAGCGTCGGCCTCGCCTCGGCGCGCCCCAGCCGCAATGTCGGCGCCAACGAACTGCTCGATCTCGCCGACCGCATGCTTTACCAGGCCAAGAACAGCGGCCGGAACCGGGTCGTCACCGCCAACCTCGAGACGCCGGAAGAACCGGCGGCCTGACCGTGGCGCATCTCCGTGGGAAATTCGCGCGGTTGGTTGCGCTCCTGGCCCTGATCGCCGGGCTCATCGGCGCCGCGGTGCCGGTTGCCGCGACGCCCGCAACCGCCAAGACGCATCACGTGGCGATGGACTGCGACCATGAGAACGGTCAGCCGGCACCGGCGCAGCACTTTCCCGGCACCGATGGCTGCTGTCTCGCCAATGTCTGCGCGATGAGCCTGGCGCTGCCCGCGGCGTCAACCGGCATCGCCCTGCCCGCCTTCGCCGGAAGGCCGGATTATGATCTTCCCAATCTCAACCCGCCGGCCGGGATCGTCACCGCGCCCATTCCGCATCCGCCGAAACGTCTCGCCTGATCCTCGACGCGCGATCCGCGCGGATCCTCAGGCAATTCGGTTGGAAGAACATCATGAAGCAGACTATTTCGCGGCGCCGATTCATGGCGTCGAGCGCGACCCTGGCCGCCGGTCTCGGCATGCTGGGCACTTCGACGGCATCGGCACAACCCGCCCCCATCGCCCTGCGCGCGGTCCGGCGCAGCATCGAGGTCAACGGCCGGGCCGCCTCGGTCTTCGGCCTGATCGGGCCGGATGGCCGATCGGGATTGGCACTGGATGCCGGCGTGCGTTTCAATCTCGCGCTCAAGAATGAGATCGACCAGGCGCTGATCGTGCACTGGCACGGCCAGACACCGGGCCCGGACCAGGACGGCGTCACCGAGACCGGCTATGTCTCAGCCGTCGCGGCAGGGGCGAGCCGGGAATACAACTTCGCCCCGCGCAGCGGCACGCACTGGATGCATTCGCATCACGGGCTGCAGGAGCAGGATCTGATGGCGGCACCGCTCATCCTGCGGAGCGGGGAGGACCTGAAGCGCGATGCGCAGGAGGTCATCGTGCTGCTGCACGACTTCAGCTTCAGGAAACCCGAAGAGCTTCTCGCCGGACTCACCGGCGGAACCGGGATGGCCATGGACCACGGCGGCATGGACATGCAGGGCATGGACATGAGCGGCATGGATCATGGCAGCATGAACCACGGCGCCATGAACAGCGGTGGAGGCGATCTCAATGACGTCGCCTACGATGCCTATCTCGCCAACGACCGGACTCTGCGCGATCCGGAAGTATTCAACGTCGAACGCTCGGGCCGGGTGCATCTGCGGCTGATCAACGGTGCGACAGCGACGGCGTTCTGGATCGACCTCGGCGCGCTCGAAGGCGAGGTCGTCGCGGTCGACGGCAATCCCGTTGCACCGGTCCGCAGCCGGCGCTTTCCGATGACCCAGGGCCAGCGGGTGGATGTGCTGATCACGCTCACCGAGAATGGCGCTTTCCCGATCCTCGCACAGCGCGAGGGCGACACCGCGCAGACCGGCTTCATCCTGGCGACGCCCGGCGCCACCATCGCGAAGCTCGGCGACGCGGCGCATCACGCCGCGGCCCCGGTCGACAATTCCCTGGAGTCACAGCTCCGGGCGGCATGGCCCCTCGCCGAGAAGCCGGCCGATGTCACCCATCGCCTCGGCCTCACCGGCAGCATGATGCCTTACCAATGGTCATTCGACGGCAAAACCTGGAAGGACCATGTGCCACTCAGCGTGAAAGCGGGACAGCGCGTCGTGCTGGAGGTGGTCAACCGGAGCATGATGGCGCATCCGATGCACCTCCATGGCCATCACTTCCAGGTCGTGGCGCTGAACGGCACGCCGGTCCGGGGCGCCATGCGGGACACCGTGCTGGTGCCGGTCGAAGGCTCGGTGACCCTGGCCTTCGACGCCGACAATCCGGGCCGCTGGCTGTTCCACTGTCACAATCTCTATCACATGGCGACCGGGATGATGACGGAGGTCGTCTACGAAAAGTCCTAATCTCTCCGAGGGTTCGCGGGCGCCCGTGCGTTTCAGCATGGGTGCCCCCTTCCCGCCGCCTCTGTTGAGCGCGCCGCGAGTGTGGTAAGCGCCGCGTCCCGCTCACCCGTTGCAACCCGTCCTGGATCCTTCCGATGTTCGCCAATGCCATGTCCGCGCCGCTGATGCCGATCGTCATGCTGCTCTGCTCCAATGTCTTCATGACCTTCGCCTGGTATGGTCACTTGAAGTTCAAGGAAGTCCCGCTCTGGACCGTGGTCCTGGTCAGCTGGGGCATCGCCTTCATCGAATATTGCTTCGCGGTTCCCGCCAACCGCTACGGCAGCGCCATCTACTCGCCGGCCCAGTTGAAGACGATCCAGGAGATCGTGACCCTGGTGGTCTTCGCGCTCTTCTCCTGGCTCTACCTCGGTGAGTCGTTGCGCTGGAACCACATCGTCGGCTTCGCCCTCATTTGCGCCGCCGCCTATTTCATCTTCAAGAAGTGGTAGGATGCGGCGATGCCCACTTCCGGAGCGCTGCATGACGGATAAAGTCTCCAACGCCGATCGCGAACTGATCGACGCCGCGGTCGAGCTCATCAAGACCCGCTATCTCGAGAACCGGCACCACATCGCCGCCGCCGTCCGGGGCAAGAGCGGCCGGATCTACACCGGCCTCCATCTCGACACCTATGTCGGCCGCGCCTCCGTCTGCGCGGAAGCTGTGGCATTGGGGCAGGCTATGAGCGCCGGCGAGAAGGAGATCGACTCCATCGTCTCGGTCCGGCATCCGCGCCCCCGCGAGCAGCATCGCGAGCCGCAGCTGGTGAGCCCCTGCGGCATCTGCCGCGAGATGCTGAACGACTTCGCGCCCGGCGCCGCGGTTCTGCTCGACGGCGGCGAAGGCGTGCATCGCCGCCCGGTCGAGGCACTGCTGCCGGACAAGTACCGCCGCAAGCCCTGAGGCCATGCAACGGCCGCGCCGCGCGCTGGTCGGAGCGATGCGGCCTGCGGGATGTGACCATGCGCACGGAGCGGACCGCAGCCGTTGAAACCGGCCGGCAGATGTGCCCGAATGCGCTGAAGAGTTTGCCTGCCAAGAGGTCATAGCCATGAATGTCCAGACTCCCGCCGCCCAGAAGCCCGGTGTCAGTGCTGAGGAGTGGCGCTTGCGCGTCGATCTCGCCGGCTGCTACCGGATCTTCGATCATCTCGGCTGGAGCGAGACGATCATGAACCATATCACGGTCCGGGTGCCGGGGCCGGAGCACCACTTCCTGATCAACCCTTACGGCCTCACCTATGACGAGGTCACGGCGTCGAACCTGGTGAAGATCGATCTCCAGGGCAAGATCATCGGCCATTCCGACTGGCCGGTGAATCCGGCCGGCTTCGTGATCCACAGCGCAGTCCACGCCGGCCGCGAAGATGCGATCTGCATCGCCCATACCCACACCACCGAGGCGCAGGCCGTCTCGATGAAGGCGAACGGGCTGAACTTGAACTCGATCTACGCCTCGCAATTCGTGGGGCGGATCGGCTATCACGACTTCGAAGGCCTCTCGCTCTACGAGGGCGAGAAGGAGCGGATCCTCGCCAATCTCGGCCCGAAGAACACCGTGCTCATCATGCGCAACCATGGCGTCCTCACCGTCGGCCGCAGCATCGGCGAGGCGTTCTGGGGCATGTGGCGCTTCCAACGCGCGGCCGAGGTGCAGATCACCGCGGAAGCCATGGCCGGACCCGACAACCTCGTCTCCGACGAGGTCCGCAAGCGCTGCCAGAAAGACGCCGACAATTTCGGGCCGAACAGCGTCAGCGAGAACATCTTCCGCGCCATGCTCAGGAAGGTCCACCGCATCGATCCGAGCTACGAAAGCTGAGCGGCAAGCTTTCATATAATCATTTTCTGGCACCCCCACCCAACCCTCCCCCGAAGTCGGGGGAGGGCTTTGCATTGCGCCTTCCTTCTCCCTCCCCCATCTTTGGGGGAGGGTTGGGGTGGGGGGCCACAGACGCAGCGTTTGGGGCCATTTGCCGCGCCGGGTTGCGGGTGGCTTTCCGGCGGAATCCCGCTATCTTCCAGCCGCAATGACCCAGGCTTTCACCTCAGAGACGCTGACTCAGTCGAGCACCCATCCGCGCGGCCATGATCGTGCTGTCGGCATCTGGCTGCTCGCCTGCGCCGCGATGATCTTCGTGATGGTGCTGTTGGGTGGCATCACGCGGCTCTCGGGCAGCGGGCTTTCCATCATGGAGTGGAAGCCGCTGATGGGGGCGCTGCCGCCGATGAACACGGCGGAATGGGAGCGCGTCTTCGCGCTCTATCGCGAGATCTCGCAGTACAAGAACGTGAACCACGGCATGAGCCTCGCCGAGTTCCAGGGCATCTTCTGGTGGGAATACAGCCACCGGCTCTGGGGCCGGCTGATCGGTGTCGTGTTCTTCCTGCCGTTCCTCTGGTTCCTCGTGCGAGGTTATTTGCGCAAAGCCTGGGCGCCGAAGCTCGGCGCGATCTTCCTGCTGGGCGCACTCCAAGGCGGCATCGGCTGGTACATGGTCGCGAGCGGCTTCGAGGACCGCGATTCCGTCAGCCAGTATCGCCTGGTGCTGCATCTCGGGCTTGCGCTCATCATCTATGCGCTGATCCTCTGGGCCGCACTCGATCTCCTGCAGCCGCGCAGCGTCGGTGGCAGCGCCGCAACCGCGCGGCCGCTCAGACGCCATGCCATCCTGCTGCTGGTGCTGGTGGCGATCGAGCTGACGCTCGGCGGCCTGGTCGCCGGACTGCACGGCGGCCTCATCTATACCGACTTTCCGCTGATGAACGGCGACCTCGTCGCGCCCGACGTCTTCGCGATGTCGCCCTGGTGGGCCAACGCGACGGAGAATCCCGGTGGCGCGCAGTTCCTGCACCGCATCGGCGCGATGCTGGTGACCCTGGCCCTGCTGGCTCTGGTCTGGCGTGCCTGGCGCAGCGAGATTCCCGATATCCTGCGGGGCCGCATGGCGCTGCTGTTGCTCGCGCTGATTCTCCAAATTGGCCTCGGCATCAGCACCTTGATCCTGGTCGTGCCGTTGCCGCTCGCGGTCGCGCATCAGGGCGGCGCGGTCCTGCTCCTGAGTGCGACACTCTTCGCGCTGCATGGATTGAAGCGCATGGGGGCGCCATCGTGAGCGAAGCGCCGTCGACGGAACGGATTCCGGTTTCGGTCATCACCGGCTTCTTGGGCTCCGGCAAGACCACGCTGCTGAAACACTTATTGCCGCAGCCTGCGATGGCGGACACCGCCGTCGTCATCAACGAGTTCGGCGAGGTCGGTCTCGATCACCTGCTGGTCGAGACTTCGAGCGACGACACGGTGCTGCTCTCGAGCGGCTGCCTCTGCTGCACCATCCGCGGCGACCTGGTGGAGACCTTGCGGAGTCTCTTCCTGCGCCGGCGCAAGGGCTCGATCCCGCAGTTCAAGCGCGTCGTCATCGAGACCACGGGCCTCGCCGATCCGGCGCCGGTGCTCCACACGCTGATGCAAGATCCGCTGGTCTCGGAGTGCTATCGCCTGGACGGGGTCGTCACCACGGTCGATGCGGTCAACGGCATGGACCAGCTCGACAAGCAGATGGAATCGGTGAAGCAGGCCGCCGTCGCCGACCGCCTGCTGCTGACCAAGAGCGATCTCGCCGCCGCCGCTAAGGTCGAAGCGCTGCAGAATCGCCTGCGCAAGCTCAACCCCGCGGCGCCGATCCGCGAGATCCGCAATGGCGAGATCGATGCCGCCGAGCTCCTGAATGCCGGCCTCTACAACCCGGAGACCAAGAGCCTCGATGTCCGGCGCTGGCTGAAGGCCGAGGCCTATTCAGATCACCACGGCGATCATGACCATGGGCATGACCCAGGGCATCACCACCACCACGATCACGGCCAGAACCCGCACGACGTCAATCGACACGATTCGCGGATCGCCGCATTCGCCCTCGACTGGGACAAGCCGCTGGACTGGTCGGTTTTCGTCGAATGGATCGAGATGCTGATCACCGGCCATGGTGAGAACCTGCTGCGCCTCAAAGGCATCCTGAACGTCACCGGCGAGGATGTGCCGATCGCGATCCATGGCGTGCAGCACCTCTTCCACCCGCCGATCGCCCTCCCCGCCTGGCCGGATACCGACCGGCATTCACGAATCGTGTTCATCACGCGAGACATCGCGCGTGAAACGATCGAGACTTCGTTCCGCAGCTTCTTTAGGCCCCAGTCTGGGGGCAACTAAGGGGCGGCAGCCTGTAAAGTACCTTTCAAAAGCCCCCTGTTCAAAACGGGGGGCGGCGGGCTACCGTTTGGGTCTGGCCTTCGCGCCCGAACGCACAGAGAACGTCACGGCGTGGGTCAAAGACTAAAACTCAGGGAGAGGGAAATGAATCGTTTCAGCAAGCTTGCATTGATGACCGCCGCCGGCATCGGCGTCGGCGCAGCGTTTGCACAGGCGGATATGCTGCAGAAGGTCGGCGCCGGCGAAGGCGAAGTCGCGATCGTCGCCTGGCCGGGCTATATCGAGAATGGCGGCAGCGACAAGGCCTATGACTGGGTCACCGGCTTCGAGAAGCAGACCGGCTGCAAGGTCACGGTGAAGATCGCCGCCAGCTCAGACGAAATGGTCACGCTGATGAACGGCGGCGGCTATGACCTGCTGACCGCGTCGGGCGACGCCACCATGCGTTTGATCCGCGGCGGCACGGTGCAGGAGATCAACACCGCACTCATTCCGAGCTATTCGACCATCGACCCGCGCCTGCAGAACGCGCCGTGGCACACGGTCGACGGCAAGCATTACGGCGCTTCGTGGCAATGGGGCCCGAACGTGCTGATGTACAACACCGACGTCTTCAAGGAAGCGCCGAAGTCCTGGGATGTCGTGTTCAAGGAGATGAACCTGCCCGACGGCAAGTCCAACAAGGGCCGCATCGAGGCCTATGGTGGGCCGATCTACATTGCCGACGCGGCGCTCTATCTGATGAAGCACAATCCGGATCTCGGCATCACCGACCCCTACTATCTCGATGAGAAGCAGTTCGCGGCGGCCGTCGATCTCCTCAAGGGTCAGCGCCAGCTGGTCGCCAAGTATTGGGACGTGTACACGGCGCAGATGGACGACTTCAAGAACGAGGGCATCGTCGCCTCGACGTCCTGGCCGCTGCAGGTCAACCTGCTCACCGCGGACAAAGAGTCCAAGATAAAGGTCGCCGGCGTGGTGCCGGAGGAAGGCGCCACGGGCTGGTCGGACACGACCATGATGGCCACGACGGCACCGCATCCCAACTGCGCCTATCTGTGGCTGGAGCATTCGCTCTCGGCGAAGACCCAGGCGGATGTCGCGGCCTGGTTCGGCAGCGTTCCGGCGGTCCCGGCGGCCTGCAAGGGCCAGGAGCTGCTCGGCGACGGCGGCTGCGCCGCGAATGGCGCCGATCTCTTCGATAAGCTCCACTTCTGGAAGACGCCGATCAAGGATTGCGGCGGCGGCCGGACCTGTGTCGACTACAAGACCTGGACCGAAGCCTTCAGCGGCATCCAAAGCGGCCAGTAGTCTGCTATGATCTGTGCGCGGGCGGGCCCAGGGGATCGTCGGGCCCGCCCGTTCCATTTTGGGGGATCTGAGAGAATCATGGCGAATGGGTCTTCCGTCGCGGTCTCGTTCCGCAGCGTCGCGCGCCACTACGGCGCGGTGAAGGCGGTCGACGACGTCAGCTTCGAGATCAAGGACGGCGAGTTCTTCGCCATGCTGGGGCCGAGCGGCTCCGGCAAGACCACCTGCCTCAGGCTGATCGCCGGGTTCGAGCAGCCGACCAGCGGCGCGGTCTCGATCCACGGCCAGGATGTCACCGGCATTCCGCCCTATGACCGCGACGTCAACACCGTGTTCCAGGATTATGCGCTGTTCCCGCATATGACCGTGCTGGAAAACGTCGGCTACGGCTTGATGATCCGCAAAGTGCCGAAGGCGGAGCGCACCCAGCGCGCCGACGAGATGCTGGCCATGGTGGCGCTCTCCGGCTTCGGCGGGCGCAAGCCCTCGCAGCTTTCCGGCGGCCAGCGCCAGCGCGTCGCCTTGGCGCGGGCTCTCGTGAACCGGCCGAGCGTGCTGCTGCTCGACGAGCCCTTGGGCGCGCTCGACCTCAAACTCCGCGAGCAGATGCAGGTCGAACTGAAAGCGATCCAGCGCCGGGTCGGCATCACCTTCATCTACGTGACGCACGACCAGGGCGAGGCGCTCTCGATGAGCGACCGGGTCGCGGTCTTCAACAACGGCCGGATCGAGCAGCTCGCAAGCCCGACCGAGCTCTACGAACAGCCGAAGACCGCCTTCGTCGCGGGCTTCGTCGGCATCTCCAACATGGTGGGCGGCGCGCTGGCCGGGCGGCTGACCGGTTCCCAGCACCCGGTTTCGGTGCGGCCGGAGAAGATCCATCTCGAGCCTGCAGCTCAGACGGCGCCGGCCGATGCGCAGACTGTCACGGGCACCATCTCCAGCATCCTTTATCTCGGCGCGAGCACCCGATACTTGGTGGCGCTGGAGGGCGGCGGCGAGCTCACGGTACTGCTGCAGAATCGCGATGCCCATTTCTCGCCGGCGCAGGGCGACCCGGTCCGGCTCTGGTGGGAGGCGCGGCACCTGATGCGCTTTCAGGGCTGACCGGCTTTCGGAGCGGGGCGACGTTCCGCCGCTGCTCGAAATACTAACCCGCGGGTGTGCGATCGGCGTCTAGGCCGGACGGGTTAACCATCCTATAATAATTGCCGCCTAAAACGGGGGCGAAATTCAATTATCGATATGAAGGGGAAGGATTTTGAGCCCCTTCTGACGGCCGGCGCCGAGGGCCGAGGGGAGTCGGCGGAGGAAATCGATTTCAATGCTCCAAGTCTATAACTGCATCACCCAGCAGCACGACCTTCGGTTGGTGATCGTCGCCGGGTTCATTTGCTTCCTGGCGTCCTACACCGCCTTCAGCCTGATCGGCCGTGCGGTCGAATCCGGTCCAAGGGCGCGGGCCTGGTGGATCGGGGCCGGCGCCTTCGCCACCGGCAGCGGCGTCTGGGCGACGCATTTCATCGCCATGATCGCCTTCCAGCCTAACATGCCGGTCGGCTACGCGGTCGGTCCGACGGCGCTCTCGATCCTGGTCGCGGTGCTGATCTCGGGGCTCGGCCTCGCCGTCTCGATGATGCGCAAGATCGGCATGCCGGTGCTGGGCGGCGCCATCATCGGCGCCGGCATCGGCGCGATGCATTACATCGGCATGCAGGCCCTGGTCGTTCCCGGCATGGTGCAGTTCGACGCGACCTATGTCGTGGTCTCGGTGTTGCTCGGCATCATCGGCGGCGGTGCCGCGGCCGTGATCGGTCTCAAGAAGTTCGACACCACCCATCGCCTCACGGCAGCGATCCTGCTGACCCTTGGAATCGTCGGCCTGCATTTCACCGGCATGGCCGGCGCCTCGATCACGCCGGATCCGACCGTCATCGTGCCGGAGCAGGCGATCTCGCCGATCGCGCTGGCGATCGCCGTCACCGCGGTGACCTTGATGGTGCTCTGCTTCAGCCTCGCCGGCTCGATCCTCGACGAGCATCTTTCCAGCCGGTCGGCTAAGGAAGCCGAGCGGCTCGCCGCCAGCGAGACCAGGTTCCGCCAGCTGACCGAAGCGACCTTCGAAGGCATCTTGATGCACAAGGGCGGCCGCATCGTCGACGCCAATCACGCGATGTCGGACCTGATCGGCATCGCGCAGGAAAAGCTGGTCGGCCGCGACATCATGGATTGCGTGACCGAGACCAGCCGGCCGATGCTCCGGAAATACATCACCGAAGACATCGATGTCGCCTGTGAGATCGAACTGAAGCACGCCGACGGATCGCTGATCCCGGCCGAGATTCTGGCCCGCTCCGTCCACACCGAGCACAGCAACGGCCACGAAACGCGCGTGCTCGCGGTCCGCGATGTCACCGAGCGCAAGGAGGCGGAAGAGCGGATCCGCCACATGGCACATCACGATGGACTGACCGGCCTGCCCAACCGGCGCATGTTCATGGACCGGCTGACCCAGGTGCTGGCGCGCAGCAAGCGCGACGGCACCACCGTCGCGGTGCTCTGCCTCGATCTCGACCGCTTCAAGCATGTGAACGATCTCGGCGGACATGCGGCCGGCGACGAATTGCTGCGCCAGGTGTCGCGGCGCCTTGGCGACAGCGTCCGCACCGAGGACACCGCCGCGCGCCTCGGCGGCGACGAGTTCGCCATCATCCAGGTCGGCGTCGCCCATCCGGACGGCCCGGGCATCATGGCCGAGCGCCTGGTGAAGGCGATTGGCAAGCCGTTCGATCTCGGCGGCCAGCAGACCATGATCGGCACCTCGGTCGGCATCGCGCTTCATCCCGGCGACGGCGAGGAAAGCGAGGATCTGGTCCGCGCCGCCGACACGGCACTCTATCGCGCCAAGGAAGCCGGCCGCGGCACGTTCCGCTTCTTCGAGGCGGAGATGGACGTCCGCTTGCAGGAGCGCCGCTTGCTGGAGCGCGATCTCCGCCAAGCTTTGGCCGAGGAGCAGCTTCGCGTCCACTACCAGCCGCTGGCCGATTGCGGCGGCGGCAAGATCGTCGGCTTCGAGGCGCTGCTGCGCTGGACCCATCCGGAGCGCGGGCCGATCTCGCCGGCGCAGTTCATCCCGCTGGCCGAGGAATGCGGCCTGATCATGCCGCTGGGCGCCTGGGTGATGCGCCGCGCCTGCTCGGACGCCGCCACCTGGCCGAACGACAAGCTGGTCGCGGTCAATCTTTCGCCGGCACAGTTCCGCCATGCCGATCTCGCCAAGGAGATCCTGGTGGTGCTGAAGGAAACCGGTCTGCCGGCCGAGCGGCTCGAGCTCGAAGTCACCGAGAGCCTGTTGATCGACGACCCCGATCGCGTGCTGGCGACGCTGATGATTCTCAAGGAAGCGGGGGTGCGGATCTCACTCGACGATTTCGGCACCGGCTATTCGAGCTTGAGCTACTTGCAGCGCTTCCCGTTCGACAAGATCAAGATCGACCGCTCCTTCGTCGCGCAGATGGAGAAGAACGCGGATTCGATGTCGATCATCCGCGCGGTGATCGCGCTCGGCAAGTCGCTCCGCATCAAGGTAACCGCCGAAGGTGTCGAATCCGCCACCCAGCTCAACCTGCTGCAGCAGGAGAACTGCGATCTGGTGCAGGGCTACCTGCTCGGCAAGCCGATGGCCAAGGAAGACCTCGGCGCGCTGCTCAGCACCGCCTCCGCCACCCACGCAGCGGTGGGCTGACCGCTCCGCTGGGCTATCGATAATCCGGCGTCACCTAGATTACCGATGTGACGGCGGTCGCTCATCGCTGCATCCGCGCTTGCCGAGAGCGCGAAGAAAAGAGATTGAAACCGTCCACCTGAGACCCAGGGGCCGTTGGGACGCGGAAATCTCAATTCGAGGGCAGCATGAATCTGATGACGCCGATCTCCTGGCCGGTGAAGACGCGGGAGATGCACAACCACCACATGGACTCCACGGTCTGGAACAGCTTCAAGTTCCGCAACGACGACGTGATCGTGGCGACCTGGGCCAAATCCGGCACCACCTGGACCCAGCAGATCGCATCCCAGCTGATCTTCAACGGCGCCGAGGGCATCGATGTCCCGACCCTCTCGCCCTGGGTCGATCTCCGGATCATGCCGAAGGCGGCGATCGACGGCCTGGAGCAGCAGACCCATCGGCGCGTGCTGAAGACCCATTTGCCGGTCGATGCGCTCGTGTTCTCGCCGAAGGCCAAGTACATCTATATCGGCCGCGACGGGCGCGACGCGATCTGGAGTCTCTTCAACCATCACATCAACGCGACCGACGCTTTCTTCGACGCTTTCAACAACTGCCCGGGCCGGCAAGGGCCGGAGCTCCAGCGTGGCGCCAACGACGTGCACGCCTTCTATACCAACTGGTTCGAGAATGACGGCGAGCCCTATTGGGCGTTCTGGGAGAACATCCGCTCCTGGTGGGCGATCCGCCAGCTGCCCAACGTGCTCATGATGCATTTCAGCGACATGAAGCGCGATCTCCCGGGCTCGATCCGCCGGATCGCCGCGTTCCTCGACATCGAGATCGACGAAGCGACCTTCCCCAAGATCCTGCACCACTGCAGCTTCGACTACATGAAGGCCCATGCCGAGAAGGTGGCGCCGCTGGGCGGCGTACTCTGGCAGGGCGGCGCCCAGACCTTCGTCAACAAGGGCACCAACGGCCGCTGGCGGGACACGCTCTCGGCTGCAGAGGTCGAAGCCTATGAGGCCAAGGCGCTGGCCGAGCTCGGCTCCGACTGCGCCTGGTGGCTGGCCATGGGCGAAGGGCTCAGCTCTTGACCCGATAACAGCTTGACCCCCGGAGCCGGCCCGTGCGGAATAGCATGGGTTCGATTCCGGGGATCTGATCTTGCCTTCCGCGTCCACTGCTGCTGCTGCCCAGCCTTCGCTGCTGCACCGCGTCTCCAACGCGCTCTACGTGCGGCCGCGGCTGTTGCTGCTCCTGTTGTTGCTGCCGCCGCTGCTCTGGCTCGGCATCATCTATCTGGGATCGCTGTTCTCGCTGCTGGCGCAGAGCTTCTTCTCGGTCGATGACTTCACCGGCAAGGTGGTCTACACGCCGACCTTTGCGAGCTATGCCGGCCTCTTCAACGACACCAGCCTCTCGGTGATCCGCCGCACCGTGACGACCGCCGCGGTGGTGACGATGATCTGTGCCGCGATCGCCTTCCCGCTCGCCTATTACATGGCGCGCTATGCCGGCCCCCGGGCCAAGGCGGTGTTCTACATCGCGGTAATGCTGCCGCTCTGGTCGAACTACCTGGTGCGGGTCTATGCCTGGAAGCTGATCCTGGCCAAGGAAGGCGCCGTCACCTGGCTCCTCGCGCATCTCGGGCTCCAGGGGCCGCTCGATTCGATCCTGGCGACTCCGGACATCGGCGGCGCCTCGCTCGGCACCTCGATGATCGGCACCACTATCGTCTTCGTCTATATCTGGCTGCCCTATATGGTGCTGCCGGTCCAGGCGGCGCTGGAACGGGTGCCGCGCTCGCTGATCGAGGCTTCGAGCGATCTCGGCGCGCATCCCAGGGACACTTTCCGCAAGGTGATCCTGCCGCTCTCGATTCCCGGCGTCGCCGCCGGCTCGATCTTCACCTTCTCGCTGACCCTCGGCGACTACATCATCCCGCAGCTGGTCGGCTCGTCGCGGCCCTTCATCGGCCAGCTGGTCTATCAATACCAAGGCACCGCCTCGAACCTGCCGCTGGCGGCGGCCTTCGCGGTGGTGCCGATCGTGATGATGGCGCTCTACCTCTCGGCCGCCAAACGCCTCGGTGCCTTCGATGCGCTCTGACACCGGAAAGGCAAAAGCCGGCTGGGGCCTGACCGCGGCAGCCTGGTTCGGCGTTCTGTTCCTGAACGTGCCGATCCTGTTCATCATCCTCTATTGCTTCACCACCGACGACCGGTCGTTCGGCTTTCCGCCACCCGGCCTCACTACCAAGTGGTTCGGCGTCGCCTTCGCGCGCCAGGACCTCTGGGATGCGCTGGGGCTCTCGCTCCGTGTCGCCTTCATCTCGATGGCGATTGCGCTTGTCCTCGGCACGCTCGCCGCGGCGGCAATGTACCGGTTCCGCTTCTTCGGCAAGGAGACGGTGACTCTGCTGATCCTGCTGCCGATCGCGCTTCCCGGCATCGTCACCGGCATGTCGCTGCGGGCCGCCTTCGACCTCGCCAACATGCCGTTCAGCTTCTGGACCCTGGTGCTCGGCCACGCCACCTTCTGCGTCGTGGTGGTCTACAACAACGTGATCGCGCGGCTGCGGCGCTCCTCACCCGCGCTGGTCGAGGCCTCGATGGACTTGGGCGCCAACAGCTTCCAGACCTTCCGCTACGTGATCCTGCCCAATCTCGCGACGGCACTGCTGGCCGGCGGCATGCTGGCCTTCGCGCTCTCCTTCGACGAGATCATTGTCACGACCTTCACCGCCGGCAACCAGAACACGCTGCCGATCTTCATTCTGAAGGAGCTGGCGCGGCCGCACAGCCGGCCGGTGACCAATGTCGCCGCGGTCATGGTCATGGTGATCACCTTCGGCCCGATCCTGCTCGCCTATTACCTCACGCGCGACACCCAGGACGTGGCCGGCAGCGGGAAGTGACCTGATGCGGCGGGTTCTGGCAGCAGGCGCGGTCTGGTCGATCTTGCGAATCCTGCCGGTCGAAGCCCAAGCCCTGGATGAGGTGCACCAGCAGCTCTCGCAGGCGTTGTTCGAGAGGTTGGGTTTTGGCATCGCCTACGCACTCGGCAATGACGATCCGCGCTGGTATCAGTCGAAAGCCACCGCCGAACCGGTTGCCTGCATGACCGACGTCCTGGCCGCCGACATGCCCGCCAAGGAAGCCGCCCGGCTGATCGGCATCATCCGGTCACCCGAGCGACCCAGCGCCGAAGACGCGGACCTGATCCAGAAGCTGCTGGACATCGAAAGCGACGCGGAGCGCAAGGCTCAGGTCCGGAGCTGGGTCCGGAAACATTGCCCCGCTTTCGAGCGCGCGCTCCTCGACACCAAGATGCCTTCCAACTGAAGGGTCAGTGCGGGAGCTGCTGCAGATAGGCGATCATCAACGCTGCGGCACCGAGGATCACCAGGATCATGAAGCCCAGCGTCACGATGCGGCGGAAGCTGGCCTCCCGCCCCGAGGACATGCCGCGGATCGAGCGCGAGAGATTGGAGAGGCGCGACATGATCTTGATCAATTTGTCGCGCTCGGTATTTTGCCAGAACTGATAGAACACGATGAGATAGATCGCGGCGAGGCCGACCAGCACGGCTAGGAACTGCGCCAAGCGAAACAGGAACGCGTCTTCGGAGACATGGGCGCCGAGCACGCCTAAGCCGAAGATCGAGACCACGCCGATCGCCATCGAGCGCCATTGCTGCCTTTTCCCGAAGCGGCTGGTCTTCACCGCCTCGTGATAGAGCATCAGCATCTCGGCGTGAGTGCGCTCGTCGAGCTCGCTCGCCACCAAGGCTTCCTCGGCCTCGCCTTCGGCTTCCGATTCGGGTTTATCCGCTTCCTGCTTCGCCATCGTTTGCGTTCCTCCGTTCGGAATCTTCGGCCGGAACGGTTAACAAGGTGCGAAGACTGCGGATTTGTCTAAAAAGCCGTGCATCGGCTCCGAGCGGCAGAACTTCCAAGCCTTTCAACGAAAGCACCACACCGATTTGGCGGCTTGCATCTCCGCTTATGCAACCGCAGAGCAGCCCCAGAGCCAGCGGGACTACGTGTAATCTTGTATGCACGACTTCGCACATCGGTGCGCCCGTTTAACAGTTTATTCAAAGTCGAGGGGTTTAAATCCCTGTGAGTTTGGGATTCCTCTCGGGGGCTTCGGAATGAATTGCAATCGACTGGTGCTGGCTGTGACGGCAGTCTTGTCGCTCATCGGCCCGGCTCTCTCGGCGAGCGCTGACGGCACCACTTCCACGCAGACCGCGAGCACGGCGCAGGAGCCGGTCGACATCGCGGCATTGAAGGCGCTGTTCGTCCGGCCCACCGAGATTCCGTTCCCCAAGACCAATCCTTACAGCCCGGAGAAGGCGGAACTCGGCAAGACCCTGTTCTTCGATCCTCGGCTGTCGCGCGTCGCCGTCGAGGCCTGCGTCTCCTGCCACAACCCGAGCTTCGGCTGGGAAGACGGGCGGCCGACCGCGGTCGGCGACAACATGGTGGCGCTCCGCCGCAACTCGCCCAGCATCTTGAACCGTGCCTGGGGCCAGGCCTTCTTCTGGGACGGCCGCGCCGGCTCGCTCGAGGAACAGGCCACCGGCCCGATCACCTCGACCGCCGAGATGAACATGTCGATGGACCTGCTGCTGGAGCGGTTGAAGGCAATCCCCGGCTATCAGGAACGCTTCAACGCCGTGTTCCCGGGCGAGGGCATCACCGCCGGCAACATCGCGAAATCGATCGCAACCTTCGAGCGCACCATCGTCTCCGCCGTGGCACCGTTCGACCGCTGGATCGCCGGCGATGAGGCTGCGATCTCCGACCAAGCCAAGCACGGCTTCGTCGTCTTCAACACCACCGGCCAATGCACCGCCTGCCATTCCGGCTGGACCTTCACCGACGACAGCTTCCACGACATCGGGCTGCCCGCGACCACCGACCTCGGCCGCGCCGAGATCGTGACCGGCGTCGCCGAGCTGGAGCGTGCCTTCAAGACGCCGGGGCTCCGCAACATCGACCAGCGTGCGCCCTATATGCATGACGGCTCGGTCACCACCCTCGAAGGCGTGCTGAAGCACTACGTCAACGGCATCGTCTCGCGGCCGAGCCTTTCGACCGCGATCAAGCCGGTGCCGCTCTCCGACCAGGATGTCGGCGACGTCGTCGCCTTCTTGAAGACCCTCACCAGCGAAGACCGGCCGATGACTCTGCCGGTCCTGCCCTAACCATTCGACGAGACGGGAGACTCCACGTGATTCGCATTCTTGCCATTGCCGCCCTGCTAGTGATCGCCAAGGCCGGCCTTTCGATCGGCGACGAGATCAAGGTCAGCCAGGCCAACAAGACCTTCGACCCGGGCGCCGTCACCATCAAGTCCGGCGATACGGTCGACTTCGTCAACGACGACAAGATCGCGCACAACGTCTTCACCAAAGGCGGACCGGCGGATTTCAGCCTCGGCACCATCAAGCCGGGCGACACCAGGAAGGAAACCTTCACCGAGCCCGGTGTCTATGACGTGCGCTGCGCCATCCATCCCGGCATGAAGATGACGCTCACCGTGCAGTAAGCACGGGATCTTTGGGGAAAGAGAACGGGTATCGCCATGTCGTTGCGCACCAAGCTTATCACCATCTTCCTCGCGCTGCTGATCGTGTTCGGCGCGAAGAGCTTCTACACCTCGAAGAGCCTGGATGCGCTGGGCGCTCTCGCGACCGACATGTATGACGGGCCGGTCATGTCCGTGAACTACGTGCAGATCTCGGCGCGCAACTTCACCGATGCCAATGCCTTCCTCGCCCGGACCCTGCAATTCGACAACCGGGTCGATTGGAAGACGGCGGTGCCGGAGTTCAACAAGCAGATCGACACCCTGCTGGAAAACCTCGCCATCGTGAAGGAGCGCGCCGCGTCCGAGGAATCGAAACAGTCGGTCGAAAGCTCGATCGGCCTGATCGAGGAATGGCGCAAAGCGGCCCTGGTCCAGCTCGGCGGCACCGAAGGCGGCGCCCTCACCGTGATCGACAGCAACCAGACCGATGCGCTGCGCGACAAGGTCGGCACCGCGCTGGACGGGCTGACCGAGACCATCCTCGCCGACGGCTTCCAGTCGCGCGACAACGCGGCGGAATCCGTCGCCGCCAAACACAAGGAAGACCTGATCATCACCGGTGCGATCTTCGTGATCGGCCTGCTGGCGGCGCTGCTGCTCGCGCGCAACATCACCAAGCCGCTGCGGGTCGCGGTCGGCACCGCGGAGCGGATCTCCAAGGGCGATCTTTCCAACGAATTGAAATCGAACCGCCGCGACGAGGTGGGCCAGCTCTTGAGTGCGCTCGACCGCATGCAATCGGCCTTGAAGGAGCAGCGCGAGCAGGAAGAACGGATCAACGCCGACAAGGCCGCCGAGACCGAAGCCCGCGCCGCGCGCGAGCATGAGATCGAGCGCCTGAGCGCCGCCTTCTCGCAGCGCATCGAGGACCTGATGAAAGGCGTCACCGGCGCCTGCTCGACCTTGAGCAACACCGCGGAAGAGATGGAAGGCCTCGCCAAGCAGACCAACAGCCTCGCCGCCGGCGCCAAGGACAACGCCCAGTCGGCCTCCGGCAACGTCGAGCGCATCTCCTCGGCAACCGAGCAGCTCGCGGGCTCGATCGAGCAGATCTCCCAGCTGGTGGACGAGAGCTCGAAGATCAGCACCCAGGCGGTCGGCCAGATGGACCAGACTTCGAGCACGGTGCGCACCCTGAACGACGTCGCCCTCAAGGTCGGCGAGATCGTGAACCTCATCCGGGGCATCGCCGAGCAGACCAACTTGCTGGCCCTGAACGCCACGATCGAGGCGGCGCGCGCCGGAGAGGCGGGCCGCGGCTTCGCCGTGGTGGCCCAGGAAGTGAAAGCGCTCGCCACCCAGACCGCGCGCGCTACCGAGGAGATCGAGACCCAGGTCACCACCATGCAGCAGGCTGCGAGCGGCACATCGACCTCAATCGAGAGCTTCGTCGGCATCGTGCAGCGGATCAGCACCTTGTCGCAGGAAGTCGCGACCGCGGTCGCGGCGCAGAACCAGGCGACCCGCGAGATCTCGTCCAACGCCTCGGCCACAGCCAGCGGCGCGGTCGAGCTCTCCGGCCAGATCAACACCTTGGGTGGCGCTTCCGAGCGCACCGGCGAGGCCTCCGGCCACGTCATCGGCGCCACCCGCGAAGTCGCCAAGCAGGCGACTCTGATCGAGCAGGAAGTGGACGGCTACATCAAGCAGATGCGAGCGCTCTAAGGCTCAGCTTCCCTGGACTCGTCATCCTCCGCGAAGGCGGAGGATCCACGAGTTGGCATCCGTCGCTCGATAGAGACTCGTGGATGGTCCGCCTTCGCGGACCATGACGATGAATTGAGATTGGCGCGACGTCAGACCAGCTCAGCAGCTAGTTCTTCTTGCCGCCGGTCGCGGCCTTCACCAGCCGCTCGTCGGGCTCGACGCGGTAGGCGTTGACCATGCGGTTGGTGGCGTTCGCCATGCCGACGATCGAGACCAATTCGGCCAGCATCGTGTCGTTCATGCCCGCTTTCCTGGCGGCGGCGGTGTGGCTGACGATGCAGTATTCGCAAGAGTTGGTCATGCTGACTGCGAGATAGAGCATCTCCTTGGTGACCGGATCCAGCGTGCCCGGGCCCATGATCTGCTTCAGGTCTTCCCAGGTCCGCTTCAGGGTCGCGGGATCGTTCGCGAGCACCTTCCAGAAATTGTTGATCCAATCGACCTTGCGGGTCGCCTTGATGTCCTCATAGACGGCTTTCACCTCGGGCGAGGCATCAGCTTCCTCGATGAACGGCATCAGGGCCAAGGGAAGTACTCCTTCGCTAAAAGAAAGCGGCTCAGCTGGTGAGGCGCTTCACATGGGGAAAGTCGAGCCCGGGCTTGCCGCCGCGGGATTCGCAGCAGGCGTCGATCTCGCGCCAGAGCGCCTGCACTTCGAGATTCTCGCCGGCCTTGCCGATGGCACCCTCGTTCCAGTCGAAGATGTCGTAGACAATCGGACCGGTCGGCTGTTCGAGCACGACGCGAACCGGCTTCGGACCACCGCCGAAGCCGAGCCGCGAAATCGTGGCGAAATGCTTGTCGAGCAGGAGCGAGAGCCGATCGACCATGCCGGCTTTGACCTGGAAGGTCGCCATCACGGTGTCGGCCATCGCGCACTCCTGCTCAGTACATGTGCTGGCCGCCGTTGATCGAGAGCGTCGAGCCGGTCACGAAGCCGCCCTCGTCGGCCACCAGGAACAACACGCCACGGGCGATTTCGGATGCCTCACCGAGACGACCGACCGGAATTTTTGCGACGATCTTTTCCAAGACCGGCTGCGGCACCGCGCGCACCATGTCGGTGTTGATATAGCCCGGCGCGATCGCGTTGACGGTGATGCCCTTGGAGGCACCTTCCTGCGCCAGCGCTTTGGTGAAGCCATGGATGCCGGACTTGGCCGCCGCGTAGTTCACCTGGCCGTACTGGCCGGCCTGGCCGTTGATCGATCCGATGTTGACGATCCGGCCGAAGCCGCGCGAGCGCATGCCGTCGATCACCAGCCGGCACATGTTGAAGCAGGAGGTCAGGTTGGTGTGGATGACATGCTCCCACTGCTCGGGCGTCATCTTCACGATCGTGGTGTCGCGGGTGATGCCGGCATTGTTGACCAGCACATCGACCGGCCCGAGCTTGGCGGTGATCTCGGCGACGCCCTTTTCGCAGGACTTGAAGTCGGCAACGTCGAATTTGAAGACGTCGATCCCGGTCTTGTCCTGGAAGGCCTTGGCCGCCGCGTCGTTGCCGGCGTAGTTCGCCGCGACCTTGTAGCCCGCATTCTTCAAGGCGACCGAGATCGCCTCACCGATGCCGCGGGTTCCCCCGGTCACCACTGCAACCCGTCCCATATGTCCTCCCCTGTCTGTCTTTCGTCATGGCCGGGCTTGTCCCGGCCATCCCTGAGTTTCTTTCAGCCGCTCCAAACTCAGGGGTCCCCGGGCCAAGCCCGGGGATGACGACCGAGTGTGGGGCGACGTGTAGCCTAGCGTTCCACAGTCAGCGCGATGCCCATGCCGCCGCCGATGCAAAGCGTCGCGAGGCCCTTCTTCGCGTTCCGCTTCTGCATCTCGTGCAGCAGGGTCACCAGCACCCGGGCGCCCGAGGCGCCGATCGGATGGCCGATGGCAATGGCACCGCCGTTGACGTTCACCTTCGCGGGATCCCAGGCCATGTCCTTGTTGACCGCGCAGGCCTGCGCGGCGAAGGCCTCGTTGGCTTCCACGAGATCGAGATCGTCGATCTTCCAGCCGGCCTTCTGCAAGGCGAGGCGCGAGGATGGGATCGGGCCGGTGCCCATGATCGCCGGATCGACGCCGGCCGTCGCCCAGGAGACGATCCGTGCGAGCGGCGTCAGCCCGCGCTTCGCCGCCAACTCCGCCGACATCAACGTCACCGCCGCGGCGCCGTCATTGATGCCGGAAGCATTGCCCGCGGTCACCGTACCGCCTTCCTTCAGGAAGGCCGGGCGCAGCTTGGCCAGCGTCTCGGCGGTGGTGCCGTGCTTCGGGTATTCGTCGCTGTCGATGGTGATGTCGCCCTTGCGGTCCTTGACCACGATCGGAACGATCTCGTCCTTGAACTTGCCGGCCTTCTGCGCCGCTTCCGCCTTCTGCTGCGAGGCGGCCGCGAACTGGTCCTGCTGCTCGCGGGTGATCTGGAACGCCTTCGCCACGTTCTCGGCGGTGTTGCCCATGTGATAGCCGTTGAAGGCATCCCAGAGCCCATCGGTGATCATGGTGTCGATCATCTGGGCATTGCCCATCTTGGTGCCGTTCCGAAGATGCATGCAGTGCGGCGCCATGCTCATGCTCTCCTGGCCGCCGGCGACCACGATCTCGGAATCGCCGTTGCGGATCGCCTGGAAGCCGAGCGCCACCGCGCGCAATCCGGAACCACAGAGCTGGTTGATGCCGTAAGCGGTCTTCTCATAGGGAATGCCGGCGCCGATCGCCGCCTGACGCGCCGGGTTCTGGCCCTCGCCGGCCGCCAGGATCTGGCCGAGGATCACCTCGGAGACCTCGCCCGGCACGATCTTGGCGCGCTTCAGCACCTCGGTGATCGCCGCCTTGCCGAGCTCATGGGCCGCCAGCTTGGACAAAGCCCCGCCGAAGGCACCGACCGCGGTCCGCGCGGCGGAAGTGATGACGACGTCCTGTCCATTCTGGGCCATGGCGCTTTACTCCTCGGGGGCTGGTGGAAAATGGCCCTTCATTGATGTTTACGGGCCTTGGAAATCGACCCTAAAAGGAGTTCCGCCCTGTCGCAAGCGGCAAACCGTCGCGAACCCACCCGAGGGCGTCACGCAGCAGGGTGGCGTCCTGCCGTGTGCGGAATTTCAATCTTATGAACGAGCGCCCGGCCCTTTGGCGGAAGCCTGACTTGACATCGCCGGCCCGGCGCGGAGTGATGGGAGACGTTGCTCACCCGCGTGGAGAATCCGGCCGGTGACCGCTGCGATCCTGCCTGCCGACTGCCACGACGATCTACACGATCCGCGCCTGAAGCGGCTTTACGACTATTGGCGCGGCCGCTGCGGGGAAGCGGCAATGCCGGTGCGCACGGCGATTGATCCGCTCGATTTCCGCTACATCCTCGGCTATGTGACTCTGGTCGAGGTGGAGCTGGAACCCCGCCGCTACCGTTTCCGGCTCGACGGGTCGATCCTCGCGATGCTCTCGGGCATGGATTATACCGGAAAGTATCTCGATACGCTCGGCCTGCCCGACTACATCGACTTCGTCGCCGCCAGCTACGACCGCGTGGTCGACCACCTGCGCCCTTACGCCTATCGCAAGCAGGGCGCGTTCGACACCAAGACCTTCGACGAGGAAACCCTGATCCTGCCTTTGGGCCGCAACGGCCGGGTCGAGCACCTGATCGTCGCCGTCATTCCCGGCGACCTCGCCCCGGAGCCCGGCAAGGTTGTGATCTGATGGCAGAGGAAGCGGTCATTCCAACCGAAGCCCGGCTGGCCGCGTCGCCGCGTATCGGGACCCTGCCCGCCTTCGCACGGGCACTTGTGCTGCCGGTTGAGTATCCGCTGCGGCTCCTCATTGTCGGCCCGGTGGCCGCCGCCCTGATCGCGATGACCTACGGCCAGGCTATCTACGGCATGCCGCTTCTCTTCGTCACCGCGAGGCCCGACGCCTTTTGGCTCACCGGCATCCTCGCTCTGCCATTCGCTATCCTCTGGGGCTGCGCCTGGCAGCGCTGCGTCGCACAAAGCGCCGCGGAGCCGATGTCGCGCTGGCTTGTGCGGAGTTTGCAGCGATCCCCGGACTATGCGGTTGCGGTCGTCGCAATGGTGCTTGGGCCCGCGCTGATCTGGTCGTTGTCTTTCGTCGTGGGCTATCTGTTCACGGCTCTAAGCAGCGCGACTGTTCTCACGAACGGGTGGTGGCTCCGAATAGGCGGTCTGATCTTGCTCCTGCCGGGACTTTGGCTCTACGCCAGGCTCTCGTTTCTGCCAGCCGTCGTGGCTGCGCATGGCTGGGACGAGGCGGGTAAACGCGCGTGGCAACTTGGCCGTGGGCGGGATCTCGGACTCCTTCTCGGCTTCAGTTTTCTCGTCGTGATCGGTTTTGTCTTGACCAACCTGGTTTCCTCCATCTTCTTCGCCGTGATCATGGGCTTCGTTGCATTGGTTGACGACCTTCAGATCTACGGGGCTGCGATGCAGTATGGCTATTTGATCGGCCAGACCATCGGCCTGACACTCATCGGCGCCTGGATGCTGGGTTTTCCGGCGCTCATCGCGCGGCCGGACGTCCGTTCCACGGAGACCAATCCCGCCGTCTTCGACTGAGGCCACCCATCCATCCTCGAAGCCATCAACCGAGTTCCTAATCTGCAACCTTCGCGCTAGAGTGCCGGCGGGTCTCGGGGACCCGGGTGATTCATGGAGCCCTGGCGTGCGGGCGGATGCGGCGGATCGGATTGGTGCGGCACTCCTGCCGGAGGCGCTGCAGCCGCGGGTCTCGATCCCGCGCATTTTCGCGCTCGGGCTGGTCCTGCCCTTCACCCAGCTGCACCGGCTGATCCTCGCCGGCGTTCTTCCGGCGATTCTGGTCATCGCCTTTTTCCTGACGCCGCCGGGCCGTGCGGCGATCGACTGGATGATCTTGATCGACAATTTCTACGCGGGCCAACCGGCACCGAAACCCCTGCCGGCCGCGGGTGCCGCCGGCCTCGCCTCGCTCGCGCTGTCCTTGGCGATGGTTCTATGGCTGTGCGCCTGGCAGCGCGGAACCGCGCGTGGCTTCGCCGAGCCGATCGGTCCCTGGCTGTTACGAAGCCTACTGCGGTTCCCGGGCTATGTCGTTGCATTCTTCCTCTGGCAGCTGGCGCCTTTCGTCATCACCCTACCCGCAAGCTTCCTGATCGGCCGAGCGCTCGAGCACAGTCGGCTGAATGCCGAATACGGCGCGCCCAATGGGCTTGGCCTGGATCCCAGCATGCTGACTCCGGTGCAATGGTGGGTGGCGGGCATCGGCATCCTGACCTTTTCCCTGCTTGGCCTCTGGGTGAGCGCGCGGCTCTCGCCCTTGCCCGCCTTGATCGCCAGCCAGGGATGGCGCGGCGTCTTCGGAAGGACTTGGCGCATGTCCGCCGGACATGGCTTCGGTTTGTCGGCGTCGCTGTTCGGCTATGCCTTCGTCGGCATCCTGCTCGCCTTCCTGGTCTCCACCATCGCGCTCATGATCCTTCTGCCGCGCGATCTTGAGACCGACTATCTCGTCGTTGCGCACTTGAGTGTGCGGGTCACCACTGTCACCAGCCTGGCGGCCGGCGCCCTCGTCTTGTTCTGGAGCACCACGATCCCCGCCCTGCTGGTGCGCGAAAGCGCGGAGCTCGAGGATCCGCTCGACCCCACGACCTTCGACTGAGGCTGCCGATGATTCTCGAATCCGCCCTGCTCGACGTGAAGCCCGGCGAGGAAGCTGCCTTCGAAGCTGCGATCCGAGAAGCGCGGCCGCTGATCGCGGCGACGCCGGGCTTCCGCACGATCGCGGTCCGCCGCTGCGTCGAGACGCCGAACCGCTACCTGCTGCTGGTCGAATGGGAGAAGCTCGAAGACCATACGATCGGCTTTCGCCAATCGGCGCGCTATCAGCAGTGGCGCGCGCTGCTGCATCACTTCTACGAGCCCTTTCCGACGGTCGAGCATTTCGCCGACAGCGTCCTCGACTGAAACGCGCTCACACCCACGTGCAGCAACCCGTTGAATCAGTGAGTTGGAGCCCGCCCGACTTAAGAATCGGCACTCGTTGTGCCTGAATCGCGCGCGTTTTCAATGCGTTGCCGACCGCGAGCGCGGGTCGACCGGACTTGCCTAAAATTCGATGCGAGTTCTTCTCGAATACCCGAAATGGTCAAGGCGAATGCATTCCCGGATCCTGACTCCAACAAGTTTGGGGTCGGTTCATGCGTAGCATTTGGCACTTCGTCGTCGTTCTGAGCCTCACGTTCTTTCTTTCCATCGGTCAAGCCGCGGCCCGGCCGGATGCGCCGCCGCCTTTCGTGCCGCGCGAGCCGCGCATCGCGCTGGTGATCGGCAATGCCGAATATGCCGACGCGATGAAGCTCGCCAATCCGGCCAACGACGCGACGCTGATCGGCGCCACGCTCAAGAAGCTGGGCTTCGAGGTCATTCTCGTCACCGACGCCAGGCAGAAGCCGATGCAGCGCGCGATTGTCGATTTCGGCGATCGCCTCGCCGCGGCAGGGCCGAATGCGGTCGGTCTGTTCTACTATGCCGGCCACGGCGTGCAGCTCGACGGCCAGAATTACCTGGTGCCGACCGATGCCGACATCGCGCGCGAGGTCGATGCCGAGATCGACGGCGTTTCGGCCGACCTGGTGCTGAAGCAGATGGCCTATGCGGGCAGCCGGGTGAATATCGTGATCCTCGATGCCTGCCGCAACAATCCGCTGACCCCCGATTTTCGCTCGACCGCAGCCGCGGCCGTCGAGGGTTTCGCCGAGATCCGCACCAAGCCCAAGGGCACCTTCATCGCCTATTCGACCGCGCCGGGCGAAGTCGCGGTCGACGGCAATGACGGCCATAGCCCGTTTGCGAAGGCGTTGGCGGGCGCGATGCAGCGCCCAGGCCTCGATCTTCCCGAAGTGTTCCAGCAGGTGCGCCAGGACGTGCTGGCGGCGACCGATGAGCGTCAGACGCCCTGGGATTCCTCCTCGCTGGTGAAGGCGTTCTACTTTGCGCCGGTCGCGAATGACCTCGTTGCCGCAGCGACGCCTGAGCCTGCCGTCGAACCCCTGACGCCGATCGCGGGACTCGTCGCCGCCGAGGCTGAGCCCGAGGACGAGCCGCAGCCGGTCTTCGTCGCCCTGACCCGGAGCCTCTTCGCCAAGTCCGGCTCGCGCCTGCGCGCCGAGCCCAGCACGGACGCTTCGGTCGTCGCCAAGCTCACCGCCAATGCGGAGATCCGTGCGGTCGGCCGATCGCAGGACGGCGCCTGGTACGAAGTCGCGACCCGGCAAGGCAAGACCGCCTATATCCATGCCGATGCGGTGAGCGACTTCCGCCCCGCCGGCAAGCCGAAGCCGGCGGCGATGCCGGTCAAGCCCGCCGCCTTCGCACCGCAGCCGGTCGCGAGCGCGCCGCGGCCCAAGGCACAGACCGGCATCGGCATGGTGGACCAGGCGCTGAAATGGCTGCAGTCCGGTTCCGGCGTCACCCAGCCGCCGCAGAATCCGGTCCGCGCCAGTCGGTGATCGGAGGGGCGGTGAGGGTTAGAGCATCCCCATCACCCGCGGCAGCCAGAGGCTGATCTCAGGCACATAGGTCACGATCGCCAGGAACACCAGCAAGGTGATCAGCCAGGGCATGACCGCAATGGTGAGCTCGGTGATCCCGAGCCGCGTGATGCCGGAGGCGACATAGAGGTTGAGCCCGACCGGCGGGTGGCACATGCCGATCTCCATGTTGACCACCAGGATGATGCCGAAATGCACCGGATCGACGCCGAGCGCCACTGCGACCGGATAGAGGATCGGCGCCATGATCAGCGTGATCGACGACGGCTCCATGAAATTGCCGGCGGCCAGCAGCAGCAGATTGACCAGCAGCAGGAACATCCACTTGGTGAGGCCCGTGTCCACCATCCACTGGCCCATCGCCTGCGGGATCTGTTCATGGGTCATCAGGAAGGAGAACAGCACCGCGTTGGTGACGATGTAGAGCAGCATTGCCGACATGTTCGCGGAATTGAGCAAGACCCGCGGCACGTCTTTGAGGCCCATGTCCTTGTAGACGAAGACCGCGAGAATGAAGGCATAGACGGCGCTCATCGCCGCCGCTTCGGTCGGCGTGAAGATGCCGGTATAGATGCCGCCGATCACCGCCACGATCAGGAAGATGCCCCAGGCGGAGCGGCGGAAGGTGCGGATGCGCTCGCCCCAATCGGCCTTTGCCACGCGCTTGTAGTCGCCCTTGCGCGCGCGATACCAGGTGACCGCGCAGAGCATGCTGGCAAGAATGGCACCCGGCACCACACCCGCCATGAAGAGCTGCCCGACCGAGGCGGATGAGACAGTGTTGCCGTCGGGACCGGTCAGCATCGAGCCGCTGGTCGCCACCGCATACATCACCATGATGATGGAGGGCGGGATCAGGTTGCCGAGCGCGCCCGACGTGGTGATGACGCCGGCGCCGAAGCGCAAGGGATAGCCGATCTTCAGCATGGCGGGGAGCAGGATCGATCCGATCGCGACCACGGTCGCCGGGCTCGAGCCCGAGACCGCGGAGAACAAGGCCGCGGCGATGATGCCGGCCAGCGCCAGGCCGCCGTACCAATGCCCCACCATGGAGATCGCGAAGTCGATCATCCGCTTGGCGACGCCGCCATGGGTGAGGAAGTTGCCGGCGAGGATGAAGAACGGGATCGCCATGATCTCGAACTTCTCGATTCCGGTGAAGAGCTTCAGCGCCACCGATTCGATCGGCACCGCGGTCAGCGTGAAGAGGAAGGTCAGCACCGTAAGGCCGAGCGAGATCGAGACCGGCATGCCGGTCAGCATCAGTGCGATCAGCAGCGCGAAGATGAGAAAGACCCGCAAGCCCGGGGGGAAATGGACGATCCCGAACTTCGAAAGGAAGCAGAGGGCGACGATCACGATGGGTGCTGCGACCATCACCATCCAAAGACCGCCGGAACGCTCGGGCGCACTCGGGGTCGGGGCGGTTTGGGCGAGGCTCATCGGATGGCTCCCTGCATGGTGCCGGGGATCGGGGCGGGCTCGGTCAGCACCGGCTCCTCGATGCCTTCGACATGCGATTCATCGTGGCGCGGCAGCTCTTGACCCCGGGCGAAGCGCCAGGCGACCTGCAGGAAGCGGAAGCACATGAGATAGGAGCCAAGCGGCACCGCGAGGTAGACGATCCACATCGGCATCTCGAGGTCGGCCGAGGTCTGCTCGGTATGGCCGATCTCCCAGACGAAGATCGCGCCCAAAGTGCCGACGATGGCGGTGAAGAGCGCGCCGCAGAGCAGGCTGAACAGCACGACCTTGCGCTTGCCGTCGCCGCTCAATTTGTTGATCAGCACGTCGACCCCGACATGGATGCCGGTGCGGACGCCATAGGCGGCACCGAACTTGGCCATCCAGACGAAGAAATAGATGCAGAGCTCCTGCGCCCAGGTGAAGCTGATCTGCCGCATCGCGCCGAAGGCGCCGCGCGCCGCCTTGAACAGCCAGTCGATCTCCTGCTGGCGCGCCCAACCCGCGAGGTCAGCGACCATGCCGAGGCCGTAGCGGTGCAGCACGGCGAAGAAGATGATCACCGTCGCCGCCGCCATCAGCGTGCCGATGATGATCTCTTCCAATCGATCGAGGGCGCGCATGAGCATGGGTGTCTCCGGTGCGCTGGAGATGAGAGAAACCCTCCCCCGAATTGTCGAGGGAGGATGCTGCGGTCGAGAATTAGTTGCTGACGCCGGTGGCGGCGTAGACGGCCTCGATCAGGTCCTTGCCGACCCGGGCGGCCATTTCCTCATGCACCGGCTTCAGGGCCGCGATCCACTGCGCGCGCTCCTCGGCGGTGAGCTCATGGAACTCCGTCTTGCCGGATTCCTTCATCGCCGCCATCGCCTTGTCATTCTCGGCCTGGGCGATCTCGTTGGCAAAGGTCGTTGCTTCGGCCAGCGCCTTCTCGAGGTTCCCGCGCACATCCGCCGGCAACTCATCCCAGAATTTCTTGTTCACGATCACCGCATAGCCGAGATAGCCGTGGTTGGAGATCGTGGCATATTTCTGCACCTCGTGCATCTTCTGGGTATACATGTTGGAGGGCGGGTTCTCGGTGCCGTCCACCACGCCGGTCTGCAGCGCCTGGTAGACTTCGGAGAAGGCCATCACCTGCGGCACCGCGCCCAGCGCCTTCATCTCCGCCTCCAGCACCTTCGACGACTGGATGCGCATCTTAAGCCCCAGGAAATCGTCCGGCACATTGACCGGCGCGTTGGCGCTCATGATCTTGAAGCCGTTGTCCCAATAGGCGAGGCCCTTGATCCCCTTGTCCTCGAGCTTGGCGAAGAGCTGCTTGCCGATCTCGCCTTCGGTCACTTTGCGGAGTGCCGCCTTGTCGGGGAAGATGTAGGGGAGATCGAAGACCTCGAACTCCTTGACGCCGAGCGGGCCAAACTTGGCGAGCGACGGCGCCAGCATCTGGACGGCGCCGAGCTGCAGCGCCTCCAGCTCTTCCTTGTCCTTGTAGAGCTGCGAGTTCGGATAGACTTCGACCTTGATCGCGCCGTTGGTGTACTTCTCGGCGAGCTCGCGGAACTTCTCGGCGCCCTTCCCTTTCGGCGTATCGGGCGCCACGACATGGCTGAACTTGATGACGATCGGGTCGGCCGAAGCCGAAAACCCGAAAGCGGTGAATGCCAGGGTCGCGGCCAGCGCTATGGCGTAGCGTTTCATTTCATCCTCCCAAATCGTTAACGCGCTTCTGTTGCCGAAGCTAAGCGTCTCCATCGCAGATATCGCCGCCTGCGGCTATTGTGGGAATCCACAATGGCTCGGCTTGCTGCCGGTGCTAAGGAAAAGTCGGAGCGGAGGGACGCGAGAGCAACGATGGGCGCAGTCGTGGCATCGGAAGCAGAACGGGCGGCGGAGCCCATCCGCGACCTGCCGCTGCCGACGCCCGACCCGAATCTCGTCTCGCCGGGCTCGCGCGCCGTCGGGCTGGTGGCGATCCTCGCGATTGGTCTGGTCCTGCTCTCGCTCGGCGCCCTCATATGGCTGCTGGAGCGCGACGAGCGCGAGCAGCAGCGCATCACCCTCATCAACGACGCGCTCTGGGCGGAGCAGAGCTTGCGCTTTGCGATCCAGTCGGATCGCGACGATCTCGGGCGCATGGCGTCAGAAATTCGGAGCGGGCTGCCGCTCGAAGCCTTGCAGACCCGGATCGAATCCCTGCTGCGCAACAGCCCGGAGATCGAGAGCATCGTTCTCTATGGTGCGGATGGCAGCATCCGGCTGAGTGTCCCCGGCGGCCTCGCCCCAGCCCAGATCGCCGCCAGCGCCGAGCAGCGCCTGCTGGCCTTGAGCAGCGGGCAGACGATCTTCTCCGGGGTGACGGAGAGCGCACCTGGTTTCCACGGCTTCGTGCTCGCGATCCCGATCTATCGCGACCTCAAACAGGACAGTGTGTTGCTGGCGCGCTTTTCGCTCGGCAACTTGCTCGCCCATCACGTCCCCTGGTGGGCCGGTCAGAAATACCAGATCGCCTTCACCGATTCCGGCGGCGCCGTTCTCGCGACCCGCACCCCGGTGACACCGGCCGCCGGCGCACTTAGCCATACCATCGCCTTCGACCCGCCGGGCAAGGGGCTGGCGGTCACCGTGACCCGGCTCGATTCCCGCACCCGATTGGCCAGCCGCGCGCTGATCGCGGCGATCGTCGGCTTCTCCATCCTCGCCATCGCCAGCCTCATTGCGATGCGCGCCCATATGCGCCGGCGCGCCCAGGCCGAGCGCGCCTTGAGCGCCGAGCACGCCTTCCGCAAGGCGATGGAGGATTCCATCACCATCGGCATGCGGGCCCGCGACCTCAAGGGCCGCGTGATCTATGTGAACCAGGCCTTCTGCCGGATGGTGGGCTTCGGCGCCGAGGAGCTGATCGGTTGCGATCCACCGATGCCCTATTGGGCGCCGGAGGAGATGGAGCGCACCCAGCAGATCCACCAGGACGTGCTCAAAGGCAATGCGCCGCCGGAAGGTTTCGAGATCCGCTTCCAGCGCAAGAACGGCGAGAAGTTCGACGGCCTCATTTACGAAGCGCCGCTGATCGATGCCAACGGCAAGCATTGCGGCTGGATGGCTTCCTTCCTCGACATCACCGATCGCAAAAGGATCGAGGAGATCGGCCGGCGCCAGAACGAAAAGCTGGCCCAGACCTCGCGTTTGGTCACCATGGGCGAGATGGCGTCCAGCCTCGCGCATGAGCTCAACCAGCCGCTGCTCGCGATCTCCAGCTATGCCGCGGGCTCACTGCACCGCCTGAACGAAGGCAAGATCACCAGCGAGGAGCTGGCCGAGGTCCTGGCCAAGCTCAACAGCCAGGCCCAGCGCGCGGGCCAGATCATCCGCCGGATCCGCGATTTCGTGCGCAAGAGCGAGCCCACATTCGCGACCGTCGATCTCGCGGGGCTGCTGCGCGAGGTGACCGACTTCGTGACGCCCGAGATGCGCAAACATGGCGTCCGCCTGGAGCCGGATGACGGACCGGCGAACCTCGCGGTCACCGGCGATCGCATCCTGCTGGAGCAGGCCTTGCTCAATCTGCTGCGCAACGCGATCGAGGCCATGGCCGGCGTCGAATCCGCCAAGCGCCGGATCAGGGTGGCGATCACCCGTGCCGAAGGCGAGGCGACCGTCAGCGTCATGGACAATGGCCCCGGCCTGACGCCGGAGGCCCAGGCGGACCTCTTCGTCCCCTTCGCGACCACCAAGGCCGAAGGGATGGGGATGGGGCTCAACATCTGTCGCACTATCATCGAGCTCCATCGCGGCCGGCTCTGGTACGAAGACCGGCCCGGCGGCGGCGCGATCTTCCGCTTCTCGCTCCCCGTTGCAAACGAATGACGGCGGGCACCGTCCATATCGTCGATGACGACGAAGCGGTTCGGGACGCCCTCTCCTTCCTGTTGAAGGGGCACGGGCTCGAGGCCAGGACCTATGATTCCGCCGAGGATTTCCTCGCCGGCGCCGGGCTCGATGCCACCGGCGCCATCCTGCTCGACGTCCGGATGGGCGATATCTCCGGCCTGGAGCTGTTCGATCGCCTGCGTGAGGCGCGGTCGCGAACACCGGTCATCTTCCTCACCAGCCATGCCGACGTCCCGATCGCGGTCGGCGCCATCAAGGCGGGCGCCTTCGATTTCCTGGAGAAGCCCTGCGACGACGCGGCCCTGATCGAGCTGGTGCAGCGCGCCCTGGAAGAGAATGAGAAACGCGCGCGGCGGGCCGAGCTCAGTCTGGACCTCGCGGAACGCCTGGCCAGCCTCTCTGACCGCGAGAAAGAGGTGATGGAGCTGATCGCCCGCGGTGGCGCCAACAAGGCGATCGCGCACCAGCTCGACATCGCGGTCCGCACGGTCGAGGTCCACCGCTCCAAGGTCTTCGAGAAGATGCGGGTCCGGACCGCCGCCGAGCTCGCCACCCTGCTGGCGACACGGGCAGACTAGAGCCTCGCCACTTCCGCGCATTTCCGCTAAAAAGCCGGCACGGGAACCGATTTGTGCTGGGGAGTGCGTCCGTGGAGATCAAGCCGTTCGGCGTCGAGATGTGGATGAACGAGTTCGAGACCAAATGCGAACTCAATCTCGCGGAAACCTGCGTCGATTCCATCACTCTGGCCGAGCTGCTGGACATGGCCGGGAAACGCCAGACCGTGCTGGACGAATTGCTGCCGATGCGCCTCGGCTATGGTGACATCGAGGGGAGTCCACGGCTCCGCGATGCCATCGCTGGGCTCTATCAGAAACAGGCGCGGGAGAATGTGCTGGTCTGCCACGGCACGATCGGCGCCAATGCTCTGGTGCATCAGGCCCTGGTTTCCCGCGGCGACCATGTGATCGCCGTGGTCCCGACCTATCAGCAGCATTACTCGATCCCCGAGAGCATCGGCGCCGAGGTCGAGCTGCTGCATCTCAAGGCCGAGCACCAGTATCTCCCCGACCTCAGCGCGCTCAAACGCATGCTGCGCCCGACGACCAAGCTCATCGCTATCAACAACCCGAACAACCCGACCGGCGCGCTGATGGATACGGCGATGCTCCAAGAGGTCGCCGTGCTCGCGCGTTCGGTCGGCGCCTGGGTGCTCTGCGACGAGGTCTACCGCGGCACCGATCAGGCGGGCGACGGCTACAGCGCCTCGATGGCGGATCTCTATGAGAAGGGCATCAGCACGGCCGGCATGTCCAAGGCCTATTCGCTGGCGGGCTTGAGGCTCGGTTGGATCGTGGCGCCGAAGCCGGTGCTGGAAGCCGCCATGATCCACCGCGACTACAACACGATCAGCGTCGGTCGGATCGACGATTATCTCGCGGCCTTAGCGCTGGAGAACCGCGACAAGATCCTGGCCCGTGCCCACCGCATCACCCGCGACAATCTCGCGATCCTGGCGAAATGGATGACCGGCGAGAAACGCATGCAGTGGGTGAAGCCGAAATCCGGCACCACGGCACTCCTCACCTACGACCTGCCCATGAGCTCGCGCGACTTCTGCCTCGGCCTGCTGGAGGAGGAAGGCGTGATGCTCTGCCCCGGCAGCGCCTTCGATCTCGAAGGCATGGTGCGCATGGGGTATGCCTGCGGCACCGATGTGCTGGAGCAAGGGCTGCAGCGGATGTCGAAGTTCCTGGCGCGCAAGGGCAACCGCTAGCTGCCATGGCCACCGAGGTCGAACGCCGGCTCACCAACATCCTCTCGGCCGATGTCTTCGGCTACAGCCGGTTGATGGGGCTGGACGAGGCCGGGACGCTGGCGACCTTGAACACCTATCGGAGTGCCATGACCGATCTCATCGCGCAGCATCGCGGCCGGGTGGTCAATGCCGCCGGCGACCATCTGCTGGCGGAGTTCGCGAGCGCGGTCATGGCGGTGCAATGCGCGGTCGAGATCCAGCGCCAGATCGCCGAGCGCAACCAGGCGCTCGATCCCGACCGGCAGATGTGGTTCCGGATCGGCATCAATCTCGGAGACGTCATCGTCGAGCGCGACGATCTCTTCGGCGACGACGTCAACATCGCCGCGCGCCTGCAAGGTCTCGCCGAGCCCGGCGGCGTGCTGATATCCCAGACCGTGTTCGATCAGGTGAAGAGCAAGCTCACTCTGAACTTTGATCCGCTCGGGCCGCAGCGGCTGAAGAACATCGACCTCGAAGTCCCCGCCTACCGCGCGGTGCTCGGGGCCGAGGGTGCCGCGGCCGCGCTGCCGCGCCGGGACGCCGAGGCCAAGCACCAGGCGGCGAAGTGGCGGAGCTTCAAGATGAGCGCCGCCCGCGCCGGCGCGCTGGTCGCGCTGTTCGCGCTGATCAACCTCTTCTCCTGGGACGGCGAGCTCTGGTTCCAGTGGCCGGCGCTGCCGATCCTGTTCATCTTCGCAATCCGCTCGACCTGGATCTTCCGGCACTGACGATTCGGCGCCGTGCCGTGGCGCATTCGCCACGCTTCGCACGTCCGGTGCCGTCCTCGGCGTGGCGCAAGCGCCCTCTCTGATACCGCGCGCGGTCATTCTCACGCTTTCGTTTGGGAATGAACGTCGCTGCGGGTGACGGTCGGCACATTCGGATCGATTCCAGCCTGTGCCTTCTGTCGCCCTCGCAGCGACCCCGCGCGCCGCCCCCGGTGCGCGCCATATGGAAGGACACCCAGAGATGGCCATCATCAACGGCACCAACAATCCCGATGCCCTCATCGGCACGCAGGACGACGACGTCATCACCGGCGGCCGCGGCAACGACGTCGCGCTGATGGGACGCGGCGACGACCGCTTCGTCTGGAATCCCGGCGACGGCAGCGACACGGTGATCGGCCAGGGCGGTTTCGACACCCTGGCCTTCAACGGTGCGAATATCGGCGAGATCATGGAGATCCGGGCCGATGGCAGCCATGCCCTGCTCACCCGCGACGTCGCCGCCATCACCATGCACACGGAAAGCGTCGAGCGCATGGAGATCCGCACCCTGGGTGGCGCCGACACCATCTGGATCGGCGATCTCACCACGACGGCGGTGCGCCAGGTCGCGATCGATCTCGGCGACTTCCAGGGCGCCGGCGATGCCGCGGCCGATGTCGTCTCCGTCAACGGCAGCGCGGGCAACAACACCGTCCACGTGACGGAAGCGGGCGGCGAGGTCTCAGTTACCGGCCTCAGGGCGACGGTGACACTGACCCATGCGGAAGCTCAAGACACGCTGGTCGTCAGCACCCTCGACGGCAACGACACGCTCGATGCCTCGGGCCTCCCGGCAGCCGCACTGAAGCTGGTCCTCGACGGCGGCAACGGCAACGACAAGATCAACGGCGGCGAGGACGCCGACGTGCTCCGCGGCGGTGAGGGCAACGACACGGTCGCGGGCGGCCATGGCGCCGACACCGCCTTCCTCGGCGGCGGCGACGACAAGTTCACCTGGAGCACAGGCGACGGCAACGACACGATCGAAGGCGAGGCGGGAACCGACACGGTCCGCATGAACGGCGCGGACGCCGATGAGATCATCCAGGTCTTCGCCAATGGCGGGCGAGTCCTGCTGACCGACAGTCTCGACAACGTCACCCTGGACATGAACCAGGTCGAGAAGCTCGACATCCGCACCGGGGCAGGCGCCGACACCGTCGTCATCGGCGACTTGACCGGCACCGGTGTGGCTTCGGTGGCCTTCGACCTCGGCAGCGATACCGCGGTGGACAAGGTGACCGTCCTCGGCACGATCAACGCCGACACGATCAAGCTCGCCTCTTCCGGCGGCAATATCTCGGTGACCGGCCTCGGCGCCGAAATCACCGTCACCCATGCCACGGCGAACGATGTCCTGACCATCAGCGGCGACCGCGGCGATGACATCATCGACGCCAGCAAGGTCGCGGCGATCCCGATGCAGCTGGTGCTGAACGGGGGCGCCGGCAACGACGTCATCACCGGCAGCGCCGGCAACGACCTCGTCAATGGCGGCCAGGGCAACGACACGGCGCTGCTCGGCGCCGGCAATGACCGCTTCACCTGGAACCCGGGTGATGGCAGCGACACGGTCAATGGCCAGGCCGGCTTCGACACCCTGGAGTTCAACGGCTCCAACATCGGCGAGCAGATCAACATCCTCGCCAACGGCAGCCATACCCTGTTCACCCGCAATATCGCCGCGATCTCGATGGATCTCGAGCAGATGGAGCGGATCGAGTTCCGGGCGCTGGGCGGGGCCGATGTGATCACCGTCGGCGATCTCACAGGCACCGGCGTCAAGCAGGTGGCGATCGACCTCGGCGGGTTCGACGGCAACGGCGACGGCGCGGTCGATAGCGTCAGCGTCGATTTCAGCAACGCGAAGGACGTGATCAAGCTGACCCAGGCGTCGGACGGCACCATCACCGTCGCCAGCGCGGCCGAGACCGTCACCGTCGCCAAGGGCGAGACCACCGACACGCTGTTGGTGCGCGCGCTCGACGGCAACGACACGCTCGACGCCACCGCGATGAAGGGCGGCGCGATGGCGCTGACCTTGGATGGCGGCGCCGGCAATGACCTCATCTTCGGCGGCGCCGGTGCGGACACGCTGCTCGGCGGCGACGGCAACGACAGCGTGACCTGGTCGATCGGCGGCGGCAAGGACGTCATCGACGGCGGGGCCGGCATCGACACCCTGGTGCTCAACGGCAGCGCCGGCGACGACCAGATCCAGGTCTTCGCCAATGTCGGCGGCAAGCTCTCGGTCTTGGGCAGCGACGGTTCCACGCTCGACGTCTCCGGCATGGAGCAGGTCAAGGTGTCGGGCGGGGCCGGCAAGGACAGCGTCCTGATCGGCGACCTCACCACCACGGCCATCGATCATGTGACGGTCGACCTCGGCGCCGGATCGCCGGGTGAATCCGTCACCGTGCAGAACAGCGCCGGCGGGGTGATGCTGATCGAGACCAAGAACGGCCAGACCCTCATCACCAACCAGAACACGTTCCAGACCATCGCCATCAACAACATGGATTCGACGGACGTGCTGAATGTCATCAGCATGTTCGGCAACGTGCCCGGGCAGGTGATCATGGCCACGGGCCTCACCACGTCGCTGCATTTCACCGGCGGCAACGGCGCCGACACCATCTTCAGCGGCTCCGGTGACGATTTCATCGACACCAACCAGGGCAACGACATCGTCCTGATGGGCGCCGGCAACGACACCTTCCAGTGGGATCCGGGCGACGGCAGCGACTCGGTGGACGGCCAGTCCGGCTTCGACACCTTGCGCTTCAACGGCAGCAATATCGGCGAGCTGATCGACATCTTCGCCGACGGCAAGAATGCCGAGATGACGCGCAACGTTGCCGCCATCGACATGCATCTTGCCAACATGGAACGGATTGAGTTCCGGGCCCTGGGCGGCTCCGACAACATCCACGTCCATGACATGAGCGGCACGGCGGTGAAGCAGGTCGCGATCGACCTCTCCGGCTTCGACGGCAACGGCGACCTCGCCTTCGACCGGGTCACCGTGGACGGCACCGCCGGCAACGATCATGTCACCGTCTCCTCGGCCAACGGCGTCGTGACCATGACCGGCCTGCCGGCGCAGGTCACGGTCAGCCATGGAGAGCTCGACGATGAAATCCAGATCAACGGCGGCGCCGGCAACGACGTGATCGACGCCTCCGGCGTGCAGTCCGGCAATTCGCACATGACCCTGGACGGCAGCGCGGGCAACGACACGATCACCGGCGGTGCAGACGGCGACTTGATCTTCGGCGGCGACGGGCATGACGTGCTCAAAGGTGGTTCCGGCGCGGATACCATCGACGGCGGCACCGGCAACGACACCATCATCGGCGGGATCGGCGACGATGTGCTGGGTGGCGGCGACGGTGCTGATACCTTCGTCGTCACCGGCATGCTCGACGGTCATGACCTGATCGAAGGTTTCAGCGGCGAGGACCGGCTGAATCTGACCCAGCTGTTCAACAGCCTCGGGGTCGACGCCAAGGATCGCGAGGGCCGGGTGTCGCTGACCGACGACGGCTTCGGCAACGTCATCGTCGGGGTCGATGCCGACGGCAATACGGCGAACGGCTTCGAACACGTCGTCGCCACCTTGCACACCAGCAGCCCGATCACCGTCGGCCAGGAAGTGGTGGTGAACGGCTGACGCTAGTAGGAAACACGGGCCGGGCCGGAGCGGTTAAGCGCTCCGGCCCCGGCCATGCAAAATTCGGCGGCATGCGCGCCGTGTTATGCAGAATTTGCGCGCAGATTTTTCCGTGTCTGCGTCCTGTCTGCGTGGCGCGCACGCTAAAGCACTGACTGACAACACATCTGTCTACGCGATCACACAGACATCGCCGAGACGCGCTGTGTCATCCGGGCATGCAAACCTTTACTTTGTCTGCGTCCCGTCTGCGTTGCCGGCGCACTAAGACACTGAGACAACAACACTTCCGTCTACCGGTCACGCAGACATCGCCGAGCTTGTACGTGACGAATTTGCGCGCGATTTTTCTCTGTCTGCGTCCCGTCTGTGCTGTGGGCGCGCCAGCCTTCCGCGTCGCGTCGGAAGCGCCTCTCAATGCAGCATTCACCATCTCAAACAGCGCACCGATCATACCATAGTTCAGGGCCGTTACGCACTCCGGCCCTTTAATACTCTCTCAGCTTATCTTCAAGATCAGGACAGATCATTGCGACTTGAGCATTGATTTGGTCCCGTCGCTCGATGTCTTTCCTAAGGTCGGGAAACAGCCAGTGTTCGATTAGCTTGTCTCTTGGAACGGGTGTTAGTTTCAACATCTTACCAATCCGCACAAGAGCATCATCTGGGATGTCAGCCATTAGCGCCAGCACGGAGCATGTTCTTGCTCTGTCAGTTTCCGACTCAGCTATGCCTCGCTTCGAGAATGCTTCGTCGGGTACGTGAGCGAAAATCGAATACAACAGCCCTTGGATTTGATTACGCGCAGCACTCACTTCGGAGGGCGATACAGGAGCGGCTGACTGGGCGACCGCGACCACACCCATACAATCGATGGCGAGACTTACGACAATACCTAAGCTCCAGCGCTTGCTCCTTGGCGACACCGTTACCTACCCCCGATCCAAGCCTTCATCGGCTCCCACACGAGCGGCAGCGCTTTGCCGCCGGCCATCATGCCGATATGGCCGGCGCTGGGGAGCATGCGTTCACACTTCGGCAGCGCGTCGGCGAGGGCGAGTGCGCTCTTCGGCGGGACGATGCGGTCGCCGGCGGGGATGAGGCACAAGGCCGGCGGCTCGAACTGCTGCGGCAGGACCGGGGCGCCGGCGACTTTCCACTCACCCCGCGCCGGCTTGTTCTCGCCGTACCAGCCGATCAGGCATTCACGTGCAACTGCGGCCGAGACCGCCATGCCGTCGTTCAGCCAGTCTTCGAGGGCCACGAATTTCCGCGCACCCGGGCTTGCGGGATCGGCACCGGCGAAGTTCTGGAACTTGCGCAGCACCTGGAACGGGTCGAAGCCGCTGAAGAAGCATTGCAGTATATCGACCGGCAGTTCGCCGAAGAGCTGCAGCACCGGTTCCAGGTTGCGGCCGATCTCGGCCAGCATCAGCGAATGCTCCTTGGCTTCGGCGTGGAAGTCCCAAGGTGTGGCCAGCAGGATCAGGCCGGCGATCTCCGCCTGGCGCCGCAAGGAGAGCGCCAGCGCGAGATTGCCGCCCATGCAATAGCCGATCACGAAGATCGGTCCGCCGGGCTCCTTCTTCACCGCGTCGAGCGCGCGTTCGAGGCGGCCCGCGACGTAGTCGGTGAAACCGAAGCCGCGTTCATCGGCGCCGGGCGAGGCCCAGTCCATGACGAAAGGCGCGAAACCTTGCGCGGCACTCCAGCGCAGGAAGCTCGCGTCCTTTTCGAGATCGAGGATGTAGTAGCGGTTGACCAGCGAGGGGATCACCAGCAGGCGCGGCGCCTTCGGATCGCGGCCGGTGCGGTAATCGAGCAGGTTCGTGGTGCCTTCGCTCCAGAGCACGGGTGCCGGCGTGACGGTGCGGCTCTTTGCTGCGTGGCGGTATTTCTCGACGCCGGAGAGAAGCTGGTCGAAGCGGCGCAGGCCCTCAGCCTGAAGCGCCGCCGCCAGCGCCACCGGTTCCGTTGTCTCCACCTCCGCCAGCAGGTCGCGCCACCGGCTTCGCAGGTTTTCGCGCGGGTCGCCCTTTGGACTGAGACTGGGGTTTGGCGGGTGCGGCGGTTCCGCCTTCGCCCAGTTCTGCGAGCCGAGCTTCAAGGCCGGCAAGATTGCGCCGGAGTTCAGCCAGGTCGCCGCCGCCAGGCTGAGGTGCTGGGGCAGCGGCCGGGGTCCTAGTCTCAGCGGATGGTTTCGGTCCATCGGCTTTCCACCATTCATAGGGATTCTGTGGGCCTGTCTTCGCCGATGCGGCCAGGACGCCCTGCATGATGCCCTGCATCATCGCCGGGAAGGGCGAGGCCGCCATCATCTGAGCCATCTGGCGCATGAGATCCGGATCGGCGGCGATCGCCGCCATCTGCTCCTGCCAGAGGTCCATCAGCCGCTTGGCCAGGTCCTCGACGGAGCTTTCCTTGGGGCTTTCGGGACCGGTTTTCGTGCCGTCTTCTGCCATGGGACGAAACTATAACAGCCTTTCCGCACTGCGAAAGATGGGGTTTCCGCAACGCAGCGACCGCATTGCCAAATGGGGGGTTAATCCTGCTATGCTGCGTTGCATTCAGGGAGTTGGTTAAAGGGCGCGAAAAAATGGCCGACAGCGAAGGCAGGAAACCGGAAGGCGGGACCGAGGGCAAGAACGGTGGGTCGCCGGTCCGGATCAAGAAATACGCGAATCGTCGGCTCTACAACACCGCCACCAGCTCCTACGTGACCCTGGACTATCTCGCGCAGATGGTGCGCAACGGCACCGAGTTCACGGTCGAGGACGCCAAGACCGGCGAGGACATCACCCGCTCGGTCCTCACCCAGATCATCGTCGAGGAAGAGTCCAAGGGGCAGAACATGCTGCCCATCAACTTCCTCAGGCAGCTGATCAGCCTCTACGGCGACAACCTGCAATTCCTGGTGCCGCGCTATCTCGAGCAGAGCATGGAGAGCTTCGGCAAGAACCAGGAGCAGATGCGCGCCTACATGAAGGACAGCTTCGGCGGCATGTTCCCGATGGACCGCTTCGAGGAGATGTCGAAGCAGAACATGGCCTTCTTCGAGCAGGCCATGCGGATGTGGAATCCGTTCAAGGGCGGTATGCCGGGCATGCCCGGCGCGCCAACCGCGCCCGCTGGCGCCGGCGGCGGCGAGAAGCCGGCCGAAGCGCCGTCGGCCAACGAGATCAACGACCTGAAGAGCCAGATGCTGGCGCTGCAGCGCCAGATCGAGGCGCTGACCAAGGCCTCCGGCAAGGGCGAGTAGCGCCTCCAGAAATGAGTTCGTGGAGACGCCAGGCGCTATCGCTGTTGCCAGAACATCGACAGCTGATTGAATCGGCACCAAACCCAATGGCAATGTGGATCGACCTGCGCTTTGAATTCGAAGACACGATGGATGCCGGGGACCTAGACGCGGCCAGCAGGTTCCTTCGCCTCGCGGAATGGTGCATTTCAGACCAGTCTGGTGCTCTTCCGAACGACACCTCGACGGCCGCAGCGGTTGCCTTCTATGAGCATCTGCCGGTGCGGCGGCCTGATTGGAAGTACTTTCCCCAGTGGTTCTCTCGCGCCCAGTTCGAGTCGCTGTTGCCTCTCTTCGAGTATCATCTCAGCGGCACCGAGCTCGAGGAGTTTAAACTGAGTTATTCAGCAGCCGCCTAGCCCAAATGCCCAGCGTCAAGCTCGACCATACGAATTTCCACTATCGCCTCGATGGGCCGGAGGATCGGCCGCTGGTCGTGCTCTCCCATGCGCTCTCGGTGAGCCATGCGATGTGGCGCGAGCAGCTGCCCGTCCTCACCCAGCATTTCCGCGTGCTCTCCTATGACATGCGCGGCCATGGCGGCACGGACGCGACCGGCGAGGATCTCACGCGCGGCTATACGCTGGAGCAAATGGCGGACGACGTCGCCGAGCTGGTGGCGAAGCTCGGCCACAGCCGCTTCCATTTCGTCGGTCTCTCGATCGGCAGCATGATCGGCCAGGTGCTGGCACTGCGGCATATCAAGATGCTGAACCGCCTGGTGCTCTGCTGCTCCGGCACCGGCAAGTGCGGGCCCGAAGCGCAGAAGAATTGGGACGACCGCGTCGCCGCAATCACCCAGAACGGCGTGGAGAGCCAGATCGAAGGCACGCTCGCCCGCTGGCTCTCGCCGGAATTCCGCAAGGCAGACCCTGCGACCACGCAATGGGTCGCCGATCTCATCCGCGCGACGCCCGCTTCCGGATACATCGGTGCGGCGCTTGCGATCCGGCGCATGGACATTCCGGGCGACAAGCTGGAGACGCTGCGCCTGCCGGTGCTCTGCATCGCCGGCGAGAAGGATCCCGGCGCCACCGTCGCCGCGGTCAGCGGCTTGCGCGACCGGATCCAGGGCGCGCGGTTGACCGTGATCGAAGGCGGCTATCACCTCTGCAATGTCGAGAAGCCGCGGCCCTTCAACGAGGCCGTCACCGGCTTCCTCCTGGAAGGCGATGCCGACTGAAAGCGAGATAGATGAGGACGCGCTCAACCTCATCGACCAGGACCTGATCGAAAGCCGAAGGGTGAAGCTCGAGCCCGGCGCCGAGCTCCGGGTGTTCGGTTACGGCTCACTGATGTGGCGGCCCGATTTCCCGTATATCGATATTGTCCCGGCCGCGATCCATGGCTATCACCGCGCCTTCTGCATCCATTCGACGCATTATCGGGGCACGCGCGAAAATCCCGGCCTGGTGCTCGGCCTCGACCGCGGCGGCATGTGCCATGGCCGGATGTTCCGGGTGAAGCCGGAGCATGCCAAGGCGGTGGCCGACGCGCTCCATGCCCGCGAGATGGTGACCGGCGTCTATGAGCCGCGCTGGTTGAAAGTCCGGCTGGAGGATGGGCGGATTGCGGTCGCGCTTGCCTATGTGGCCGACCGCGGCCACCCGCAATATGCCGGCAAGCTGGAGGTCGCCGAGATCGCCCGCCGCATCAAACGGGCGATCGGCAAGACCGGCAGCAATGTCGATTACCTTAGGAATACGGTTGTCCATCTCGAGGAAATGGGCATTCACGAAGGCGTGCTGCACCGGGTGTTGCGGCAGGTCGAGCAGGGGAAGTAACATCCCCGTCATCATGAGCAGATGGCTGGAAGGGTTGGAAGATCGGTTGTCGAGCGTCGCAGGGTTGGGCCCGCGGCTCGACGCGATGATTGCCGCACTCCAGGATCTGGGCTTTACGGCTCTTGGCTATGACTACACGCCGGTGCCGATGACCCCGGAAGGCGACCTCATCTCTCCGACCCTGCTCGAGATCCGCAACATCGATGCCGAGATGCCGGAGCTCTGGACCAAGGGCGGCTACTGCCAGATCGATCCCATGCAGGAGCTCGCCGTCAAGGCCAACGCGCCCTTCATGTGGTCCTGCAACAAGGTCACCGGCAACCCGGAAGAGAACGCACTCGCAGCCGTCGTGACCGACCGGCACCAGCCGGTGATCCACTATTGCCTCGACACCCGCATGACTATCGGTGTGACTGTGCCGATGCGGCTCGCGCAAGGCGGCCTCGCTACCTTCAACGCGATCCGCGTCGATCCCGAGCCCGGCTTCGAAAAGGATGCACGGCGGCAGATCAGCGAGATCGCGCTCGCCGGCTACGCCTTCCACAATGCGGCGCTGGAGACTTTCGATCCCGACGCCCTGCCCTCGCGCCATGTGCGTCTCTCCCCCCGCGAGCGCGAATGCCTGAAGCTCTGCGCCAAGGGCCTGACCGCGAAGCAGATCGCCTACAAGCTCGACCGCTCGCCGGCGACGGTGATGCTGCACTTGAAGTCGGCGACGCGGAAACTCGGCGCCCGCAACCGCGTGCAGGCGGTGGCGCGGGCTGCGCACTACCGGCTGCTCGACGGGGCGTGCTGAAGGCCTGACTCCTTGATTCCCCAAACTCAGTAGTCATGCCAGGCTTCAGGCCTGGCATCCACGAGTTTGCCTGAAACAAAGAAACTCATGGGTCCCAAGGCCAAGCCTTGGGATGACGACCGAGTAGTTAGTGCCAGCGGCGCACTCTTGGCGCATGCGCGCGCCTTCTCTATGCTGCCGCGCATTCACAGCAGGGCAGCATGTTCTCGAACCAAGAGCACCCGAAGAGCTCCTACTACGCCGCGACCGCGAATCCGCATGGCACCTGGCCGCGGCTGACGGAGTCGATCCGCGCCGATGTCTGTGTCGTTGGCGGCGGATACACCGGGCTCTCCGCCGCACTCAACCTTGCCGAAAAAGGGTTCAAGGTGGCGCTGATCGAGGCGAACCGGATCGGCTGGGGTGCTTCGGGGCGGAACGGCGGGCAGATCAACACCGGGCTGCGCAAGTCGCCGCAGGAGCTGATCGCGAAATTCGGCAAGCAACGCGGCAAGGCTTTGTTCGATCTCGCCGAGGAGGCGCGCGCCATCATCTGGGAGCGGGTGGAGAAGCACGGGATACAGTGCGATCTCCGCGACGGCAACATGCTGCTGGCCTCGAAGCCGGGCGATATCTCCTGGATGGAAGAGGAGATCGCCTGTTTCGAGCGCGACATGAATTACTCCAAGGCGAAGCTGCTCGACCGCAACGCGATCAAGGCCGAGATCGCCAGCGATCTTTATTTCGGCGGCATCAAGGATACCGGCGGCGGCCATCTCCATCCGCTGAACTACGCGCTCGGCCTCGCCAAGGCCGCGCAGGATGCGGGCGTGCAGGTGTTCGAGCACACGGCGGCGACGCGGATTGATGACGACGGAAAGAAGGTCACGGTGGTGACCGATGCCGGCAGGATCGAGGCGGACTACGCGGTGCTCGGCTGCAACGCCTATCTGGGCTCGCTGGAACCGCGGATCGCCGGCAAGATCATGCCGATCGCGAATTTCGTGATCACCACCGAACCCCTGCCCGAGGCCGAGGCGAAGGCGCTGATACCCAGCGGCTCTTGCGCCTGCGACACCAAGTTCGTGGTGAGCTATTACCGCGTCACCGCCGACAACCGCCTGCTGTTCGGCGGCGGCGAGCGCTACAACACCGACGAGCCAGGCGACATCCCCGGCTTCGTGCAGCCCTATATGCTGAAGGTCTTCCCGCAGCTCGCCGGCCGCCGCATCGAATACGGCTGGGGCGGGATGCTGGCAATCACCATGCACCGCCTGCCGCATCTGGGCAGGATCGGCCGCATCTACTATGCCCACGGCTATTCCGGCATGGGGGTGGCGATCACCGGCATCGCCGGCAAGCTGATCGCCGAAGCGATGGCGGGAACCGCCGAGCGTTTCGACGTCTTCTCCAAGATCGAGCACCAGACCTTCCCAGGCGGCACCCTGCTCCGCCACCCGCTGCTGGTCCTGGCGATGCTGTGGTACGTTCTCAGAGACAAGCTGCCCTGAACGCGAGGCGAGCATGCGCATCCTGATTCTCGGCGCCGGCGGAACCGGCGGGTATTTCGGCGGGCGGCTGGTTGAGGCCGGCGCCGACGTCACCTTCCTGGTGCGGCCGGAACGCGCGCGGCTGCTGAAGGACAACGGCCTGGTCATCCGGAGCCCGGCCGGCAATGCCGAGCTTCGGGTCAGGACGATCCTGGCCGGCGAATCCGCGCGGAAGTTCGATGTGGCGCTGGTCACCTGTAAATCCTACGACCTCGACAGCGCCACCCGTGCGATCGAGCCACATGTCGAAGCCGGCGCGCTCGCGCTGCCGGTGATGAACGGCATGGCGCATATCGACCATCTGCGCGAACGGCTGGGGCATGGCCGTGTGGTTGGCGGCATCGCGCAGATCTCCTCCACGATCAACGCGCTCGGCGAGATCGAGCATTTGAACACGATCGCCCGCATGGTGTTCGGCGCTTTCGCCGACCAGCCAAATCATCTCGAAGTCGATCCGGTGCTGGACGAGCTTACGGCTGTGACGGCGAAGGCCAATTTCGCCAGCAAGCGAGCCGATCCCATCGACCAGAATCTCTGGGAGAAATGGGTGATGCTGGCGACCTTGGCCGGAATGACCACGCTGATGCGCGCCTCGATCGGCGAGATCATGGCGACCAAGGGCGGCTCGGATCTGATGGCGGAGTTCCTCGAGGAGGCGATCGCGGTCGCGACCGAAGCCGAATATCCGCCCTCGGAGGAGTTCCTGAAGAATGCGCGCGGGCTGCTGTTCGCGAAGGATTCCAGCTTCACCGCCTCGATGCTGCGCGACATGGAAGCCGGCGGCCCGATCGAAGGCGATCAGATCATCGGCGACATGTACCACCGCGCCCGCGATGCCGGACTCGACGCGCATCTCCTGCGCGTCGCCTATTGCCACCTGCAGGCCTATGAGGCGCGCAGGGCAAAGCGGGCGTAGGGTTAGGCAGAGGCAGCGAGACTGAAGGTGGGCGTCAACCCCCTTCCTGGCCTTCCCCCATCTCGGGGGAAGGGACTCTTATGAAGAAGCTGCGTCGCAAGAAAGCGATGAATGGTCGGCATCGCGAAGGCTTCCGCCATCTTCCCGCCCCCAAGATGGGGGCGGGTAAGGGTGGGGGTTGACGGTTCCGCTACGCAGCGCCAACGGAATTATTCGAACGGCATCGTGCTCTTCAGCGACGGTCGCGCCGAGATGGCCTTGTGCCAGCGCGCCAGCGACGGATGCCGGTCGCGCCAGACTTCGTGCGCGAAGCGGAAGTCGAGGTAGTCGAGCATGATCGCTACGGTCAATGTGCCGATGTCGATGCGGTCGCCGAAGCCCGCCGCCTCTTTCTCCAGTGCGCCCAGGGCCTGGTCGACCTTGGTCTTCTGCCGCGTGTCCCATTCGATCGAGCGCAGGGTCTCCGGCCGCTGCATCTCGTAGCGCCGCAGGATCGAGGCATCGAGGATGCCGTCGCAGAGCGCCATGCGGCTCAAGGTCGGCCAGCGCGATGCGTCCTTGGGGAAGAGCTTGCCGCTCTTCTTCGCGTCGAGATACTCGCAGATCACCGCGGAATCGATCAGCACCGAACCGTCTTCTAAGGTCAGCGCCGGAATCTTGTTCAGCGGATTGTATTCGGCGAGCGCCGGATCGGCGGTGTTGGTCTTCACCCGTTCGATCTCGCCGTCCTGGCCGGTCTCGATCGCGGTCACCAGCACTTTGCGCACGAACGGGCTGGTGCTGCCGTAGCGCAGCTTCATCATCTCGGTCTCTCCTCTTAGAAACGGTCCTTGGCGGCGCGGATTGCGCCGAAGATCTCATGCGCCGGCTTGGTGCTGCCGCCGAAGCGGGCCGCGAGCTCGGGTGCGTCGGCGCGCAGGAATGGATTCGATATCTTCTCGTCACCCATGACCGCAGGAATGGTCGGCTTGCCGGCCGCACGCAGCTTCTTCGCCTCCTCTGCGCGGCTCTTCAGCGCCGCGTTGTCGGGATCGACGGAGAAGGCGAAGCGGATATTGGCCTCGGTGTATTCATGGCCGCAATAGATCCGCGTGTCGTCAGGCAGGGCGCGGAGTTTCAAGAGCGACGGCCACATCACGTCAGACGTGCCCTCGAACATCCGGCCGCAGCCGATCGAGAACAAGGTGTCGCCGCAGAACACCGCTTTTGAATCCCGGAAGTGAAAGGCGATATGGCCCTTGGTGTGACCGGGGATGAAGAGCACGTCGGCATGATGGCCGGCGAAGTCGAAACCGGATTTCTCATCGACCGCGATGTCGATGCCGGGGATCCTGTCGCGGTCATAGGCCGGGCCGACGACCTTGGCGCCGGTCTTCTTCTTGATCCCGAGATTGCCGCCGCAATGGTCGTTGTGGTGATGGGTATCCAGCACATGGGTGATGGTCCAGCCCAGCGCATCGGCCGCCGCGAGGCCCGGCGCCGCCTCGGAGGGGTCGAGGATCGCGGTGGCACCACTCGGCCCGTCATGGAGCAGATAGGCGTAGTTGTCCTTCAGCATCGGGACGAGCGCGATCTCGAGCGGGGCCGGCATGGCTGAACTCCCAATAAACGTCACAAAATCGGCAGAAATCGGCCGCTGACCTTAGCAGCGGATATGGCATAATCAACGGCATGTGGCAGGACGTCGTCGATCTTCATGACTTCTACCAGACACCGCTGGGCTCGGTGACCCGGCGGACGCTGCAGGCGCGGATTCGGGCACTTTGGCCGGACATGACCGGCCAGTCGCTGCTCGGCCTCGGCTTTGCAACGCCCTACCTGACGCCTTTCGCCAGCGAGGCAGAGCGTGTACTGGCGCTGATGCCGGCGGGGCAAGGCGTCATCCATTGGCCGGTCGGGCAGCGCAACCTCGTGACCTTCGCCGACGAGACCGATCTGCCGTTCCAGGATTTTTCCATCGACCGCGTGCTGATGGTCCATGCGCTGGAATCCTCCGAGCATCCCGGCGACATGCTGCGCGAAGCCTGGCGCGTTCTCTCCGGCGGCGGGCGGCTGATGGTGGTGGTGCCGAGCCGGCGCAGCATCTGGTCGCTGACCGAGCGGACACCCTTCGGCTTCGGTCAGTCCTACTCCGCCGGCCAGCTCTCGCGGCTCTTGCGGAGCGTCTCCTTCACGCCGCTGCAGACCGCACGCGCCTTGCATTTCCTCCCCTTGCGGCCGCGGGCCTGGCTCTCGGGTGCGCCGGGCTGGGAGCGTTTCGCCAGCAACTGGTGCTCCGGCCTCGCCGGCGCAGTCATCATCGAGGCGACCAAGCAGCTCTATGGCGCGAAACCGGTGAAGGCGCAGCGCCGCGCCAAGCCGGTGCTGGTGTCGCTGCCCAACGTGGCGACCGGACGCGTGGTGCCGCTCCGTCGCGACAGCCTCACTTAAATCTTCGGCCGTACGATGCGGCTTTCCGGGAACAGCACCTTCACCCGGGTGCCGCGACCGGGATTGCTTTCCAAGGTCAGCGTTCCGCCATGCAACTCGGCCAGCGCGCGCACGATCGCGAGGCCGAGCCCGGTTCCGCGATAACGCCGCTGATAGGCACCCTCGACCTGGGTGAAAGGCTGCATCAGCTTCGGCAGATCGTCCTTGGAGATGCCGATGCCGGTATCGCTGACCACGATCTCGACCCCATGATCGGCCTCATTCAGTGACAGCAGGACGGCGCCGCGCGGCGGCGTGAATTTGAGTGCATTGGAGAGGAGGTTGAACAGGATCCGGCGAACGGCACCGGCATCGACCCGCGCGCGCGGCAAGGCGGCCGGCACGCGCGTGGTGAGGGTGAGCTCGGCCTTCTCCGCTTCGAGTGCCAGGATGCGCGACGCCTCCTCGGCCAGCGCGCCGAGATCGGTCTCGCTCTCCTCGAGCACGAACTTGCCGGCCTCGATCTTCGCGATGTCCAAGACCTCGTTGATGATCCGCAGCAGATGCTTGCCGCTGGTGCAGATGTCGGCGGCGTATTCGCGGTATTTCGGATTGTCGGGCCCCAGCACCTGGCCGTCGATCATCTCGGAGAGCCCGATGATCGCGTTCAGCGGCGTGCGCAATTCGTGGCTCATATTGGCGAGGAACAGGCTCTTCGACCGGCTCGCCTGCTCCGCCTCGTCGCGCGCATCGCGCAAGGCATGGTCGGCATCGACGAAAGCGGTCACGTCACGGGCGATGCCGCGATAACCTTTGAACACGCCCGCCGCATCGAACACCGGCTGGCCGCTGGTCTCGGCATAGATCACCGTGCCGTTGGGCCGGCGGATGCGGTAGGTCAAGCCGCGGAACGGCTCGTGACGCTCCAGCAGCGCCGCGTGGTCCCGCCACATCTCCGCCTCCGCCTCGCGGTCCACCGCCATGTCCCAGCGGAAGTGGCCGAGCACCGCGCTGACCTCGATACCGTGCATGTGCAGGCTCGGCGACATATAGGTGAAGCGGTGGTCCGGCCCGGTCTCCCAGAACCAGTCGGAGGCGGCGATCGCATAGTCGTGAAAGCGCTCCTCGCTTTCCCGCAAGGCAACCTCGGCGGCTATCCGCGCCGCGACGTCGCGCTTCAAATCGGCATTGGCCTGTTGCAGCTCGCCATAGGAGCGCTGCAGGCTGGCGCAGAGATCGTTGAACGCAGTAACGACGCGGTCGAGCTCGTCGGCTTGCTGCGGCGCCGGGCGGTTGAGCTTGAGCGGCGCCGCGGGATGCCAGAGATCGTAGCCGGCCACCGCGCGGGCGATCTGGAACAGATGCCGGCCGACCAGGCGATAGAACACGAAGACGATGAAGGCCGAGACCAGGAAGGTCTTGGCGCCCTGGCTCACCAGGATCACCAGAACGTTCTGGAACAGGCGGTCATAGACGCCGGCGAGGCTGGCCTCGACCACGAAACGGCCGATCTGCCGCTGCCCGTCCTCGGCGGCGTAGACGATCGGCACCTCACGCCGCACCACCGCGCCGGCGCCTTCGGTGCCGGTGGTGACCACGACGGGTTGAACGGCATTGCCGGTCTCGATGACCGCGGCATAGGTCACTTCCGGCAGGCTGGCGATGCCTTTCAATTGCAGCCCGAGCTGCCGCTGGTCGAGCTGCCAGAGGCCTTCGGCGAGGGAGCTCAGATAGCCTTTCTCGACCTCGGCCAGGCGCTGCTCGATGGCGCCGACGTCGAAGCGGTAGTCGAGATAAAGCTGGACCGCGGTGAGGACCAGCGTGACCGCGCCGCTGAACAGCAGCACGAAAAGCAACAGGCGCAGCGCCACGCCGTTGCGCAACTCGCCGAGCCGCGGCAGCTGTCGCTCTACCTCGCGGGGGCCGGCCGGCCGACGCGCGATCTCCTCGGAATTGCCGGCCATCCCTTGCCTGCGCACCCTTCAAACCTGCTAGGCATTTTAGCACAGGCGCAATTTTCGGCTGCCGGGCAAACCCCGGGGTGCCGGACGTGGCCCTATCAGCCGGCAAGCACTTGATTCACCAGCCGTTCCCGGCAGAATGGGCGCATGGCCTATGAAATCGATCCCGCCAGTGACCGCCAGTACATCGATGAGTTCCGCCGCCGGCCGATCGGGCATCACAGCCCCGGCCTGATGCGGCTCTTGACGGTCATGCGCCAGGACCCCAGTGGCCGGCAGGTCATCCTCGTCTGCCGCAAACCGTTCCAGGAATGGGTGCTGGGCGAGATGCCGGCCCGGCGCGAGGATCCAATCGCGATCGAGACCGCGCCGGTCTTCACCAGCCGCGAGGAAGCGGAGTGGGAAGTCTTCCGCCGCCGCTGGCAGAAACTCACCGGCGAGGCGATCAACCTCCCCTATCGGGAATAGCATGCTCAAGATTCTGGGATATCCGGACCGCCTCAGCGTGGCCCCGGACGAGGAGATCGCGTTCAAGGTCTCGCTGGAAGAAGGCACGCATTTCGATGCGCGCCTGGTTCGCGTCGTCCATGGCGATGCCAATCCGTCGGGACCGGGCCTCAAGTTCCGGCACATCCCGACCGCGGTTGATGGAAAGCATTCCGGCAAGATGCAGCGGATCGACGCCGGCTCCTACATGATCGTGGAGAAAGCCCCGGCGATCGCCGCGAAACCCTTCACCTTCTTCGCCATGATCTGGCCGACCTTGCCGGAGCGCAAGGACCAGACCTTGCTCGCGCAATGGGACTCGCCACACCGCGGCATCCGGATCGGTATCGACGAGGGAGAGCTCAGCGTCGTCATCGGTGACGAAACGTCTGTGCTGCGGATCGGCAGCGGCAAGCGCATGCTGGCGCGACAATGGTACTCGGTCGCGGTCGCGATCGACCCCGGCACGCGGCGCGTGACATTCGATCAAATCCCGGTCGGCAACTATGCACAAATCGACGATCGCAGTCATGGCGAGACCCCGCTGCCGAAAGTGAACTTCCTCGCGGCGGCTGTGGATGCACCCTTGTACATCGCCGGCTGCCCGCAACCCGACGGCACGATCGGCGCGCATTTCGACGGCAAGATCGACGGGCCGATGCTGTGCGAGGGAATCCGCCCCGCCGAGCTGCACAAGACCCTGCGCGAGATCGATCCGGTGACACCGGCGCCGAAGATCATCGCCCGCTGGGATTTCTCCAAGGAGATGGAAACCACGACCGCAATCGACGTCGGGCCGAATGGGCTGCATGGGCAACTGATGCAGCTCCCGACCCGCGCCATGAAAGGCTGGAACTGGACCGGCGAAGAGCACAATTGGGCAAGGAAGCCCGACCAATACGGCGCCATCCACTTTCACCACGACGATCTCTACGACGCCGGCTGGGAGACCTCGGTCGCGCTCACCATCCCGGAGGATCTCAAGAGCGGTCCCTATGCGCTGCATGTGACCTGCGGCGAGAGCGACGAGACCGCGACGCGGGAATCCTACATTGCCTTCTTCGTGCGGCCGCCGCGCAAGGACCGACGGGGCAAGCGGCCCGACATCGCCTTCCTGGCGCCGACCTGCTCCTATCTCGCCTATGCCAATCACGCCGAGCATATCACCGCGCGCGGCGCCGAGCTGCAGATGGGACGGCTGCTGCAGTTCGGGCATATCGATCTCTATATGTACGACCACCCGGAGCTCGGCGGCTCGCTTTACGACCGGCATCTGGATGGTTCGGGCGTCGCCTATACCAGCCGGCTCCGGCCCAATCTCAATTGCGCGCCCTGCTATCACTCCTGGCTCGGCGGCCATGGCTCGGCGCTCTACCAGTACAACGCCGACACCCATATCTTCGACTGGCTGGACCATTTGGGCGTCGACTACGACGTCATCACCGACGAGGACCTCCACGCCGACGGGTTCGATCTCATCCGCGACTACCGCGTTATCCTGACCGGCACCCATCCCGAATACCATTCGACCTTCATGTGGGATGCGATGAAGAGCTGGATGGATCGCGGCGGGCGATTGATGTATCTCGGCGCCAACGGCTGGTATTGGCGGATCGCCTTCCACCAACACTTGCCCGGCGTGTTCGAGCTCCGCCGCGCGGAGGACGGGATTCGCACCTGGGAAGCGGAGCCCGGCGAATACTATCACTCGGTCAACGGCGAGTATGGCGGGCTCTGGCGCCGGATCGGCCGGCCGCCCAACATGATCGGCGGCGTTGGCTTCATCGCCCAGGGCTTCGATCTCTCCTCCTATTATCGTCGCGCCCCCGATGCCGACAATCCGCGGGCGGCCTTCATCTTCGAAGGTGTCAAAGACGAGATCATCGGCGATTTCGGGCTGATCGGCGGGGGTGCCGCGGGGATCGAGCTCGACTGCATCTCGACCCATCTGGGCTCGCCGCCCAACATGCTGCGATTGGCCTCCTCCGAGAACCACACACCGATGATCATGCTGGTCAACGAGGAGTTCGGCGTGGTGCCGCCCAATCTCGGCGGCGATCTCAACCCGCGGGTGAAGGCCGACCTCGCCTTCGGCGAGACGCCGGCAGGCGGCGCCATCTTCGCCACCGGCTCGATCGCCTGGTGCGGATCGCTCTCGCACAACCGGTATGACAACAACGTTTCGCGGATCACCGCCAACGTGCTGAAGCGTTTCCTGGATCCGGAGCCGTTTCCGACGCGTTAGATGGTGGACGGAATGGAGAGGTCGATTCAGAAGATCTGTTGTCTCGCCGTTGCTGCTTTCGTGATTCTAGGGCGGACAGTCACGGTCGCAGACGATCTGCCTGGTTCGACGAAGCTGCTTCAGTCCTGCATCGCGAACACGGAATATTGTTACGCCCAGATCCTGGTCGAGTGGAAGGGCAACGAGCGGCTTCGTGCCGAAGGGATTTGTCTTTTCGATATCCCCGCCGATGTCCAACTTCCTGAACTGCGGGACCTCGTCGTCGCCTATTTGCAGGACCATCCAGAGTATCGCGATGCAGACGCAAGCAGTAACGTCAGGGTGGCACTCTCCCAAGCCTATCCGTGCAGCGATTGAAGCCATTGATTCTTCTGTGCGGCCATCTGCGAACGACGACTGAAACAACTCGTTATCCTGCGCTAGACTGCCGACCTCTCCACCACGGAGGATGAGCGATGCGGATCCTGAGACTGTCCTTGGTGATGTATGGCCTGATTCTCTGCGGCACGGCTTCAGCCCAAGACGGGACCGAGGTCGATCTCGCGCTGGTCCTGAGCGCCGATGCCTCGGGCAGCATCGACGAAGCCGAGTTCGCGTTGCAGCGCGAGGGCATCGCCAGCGCGATCACCGATCCCGAAGTCATGGCGGCGATCAAGGGCGGGCGATACGGCAAGATCGCGGTGACCCTGGTGGAATGGGGCTCGCCGGGAGCGCCGGTGCAGGTGGTCGGCTGGCATGTCGGCGGCAAGGAGCGGCTGCGGGACTTCGCCATGGACGTCCGCAACGCGCCGCGGGCGCAGCTCAGCTACAACGCCATCGGCGACGGCATGGCGCTCGCCATTGAGCTCATCGCCGCCTGTCCCTGCAAGCCGACCCGCAAAGTGATCGACGTCTCAGGCGACAATCCCGACATGCGCAGCAATCTGCCGGCGCCGATGGCGCGCGATCTCGCGGTGAAGGCCGGGATCACGGTGAACGCCCTCGCCATCCTGCAGGACGATCGCCTCGGTCCGAACGGCCGGCCCTGGCTGGTCGAGGTCTATGAGCAGACAGTGATCGGCGGCTTCGCGGCCTTCGCGATTCCCGCGCAAGGCCGCGAAGATTTCGCCCGCGCCTTGCGGCAGAAGCTGATCCAGGAAATCGCGATGCGTTAGCCGGCGCCGAGTTCGGTGCGTTGCTTCTGCAGAAACGCGCGCAAGGCCGGATCGGATTCGAGGCCGATCGCCAAGGCATAGGCATTGTCCGCGCCCTCGCGGTCGCCGAGCTTTGCCAGCAAAGCGGCGCGTGCCGCCCAGTAGGGCTGGTACTCGGCGATGCGCTTCTCGTCGTCGATGGCGTCGAGCGCGGCAATACCGGCGGCGGCACTCTCGACCTCCGCCAACGCGACCGCGCGGTTGACGGCGACCACCGGCGATGCGGTCAGCGCCAGCAGGCCGTCATAGAGCATCAGAATCGCCGGCCAGTCCGATTGGCCGAGATGGCGCCGCGCGGCATGGGCCGACTGCACCGCGGCTTCGAGCTGATAGCGGCCGATCGCAGCCAGAGCGCGCGCCTGCAGGAGCAGCGCATCGGCCTCCGCGATCATGGCGTGATCCCAGAGCGCCATCGCCTGCTCGGCGAGCGGGACGTAGTTGCCCTGGCCATCGCGCCGCGCTTTGCGGCGGGCCTCGGCATGGAGCATCAGCGCCCGCAGGCCCAGGGCTTCCGGCTGCTCGGGCAAGAGCGCGATCACCAGGCGGCCGAGCCAGATCGCTTCGCCGGAGAGATCGCGGCTCTTCAGATCCGCGCCGGACCAGCCTTCGGCGAAGACGGCGTAGATCGCGTCCAGCACCGCTTCCAGTCGTGGCGCCAGCTCATCGCGTTCCGGCACGCGGAAGGGAATGCCGGCGGCGCGGATCTTCAGCTTGGCACGCACCAGCCGCTGCCCCATCGTCGCCGGCGCCACCAGGAAAGCCGAGCCGATCGCGCCGGCGTCGAAGCCGAGCACGCATTGCAGGATCAACGGCGCGCGGATCGCAGCCTCGATCGCCGGATGGGCGCAAGCAAACATCAGCGCGAGACGTCGGTCGGGAATCGCCGCAGGATCGGAAGCGGCTTCCTCCAGCTCCTCGGCGATCAGTGTCAGATGGTCTTCGCCCATTTGCGCATTCTGCTTGCGGCGGACCGCGTCGATCGCGCGCCGCCGGGCTGCGGTCAGCAGCCAGGCCTCTGGATTCTGCGGCACGCCGTTCTTCGGCCAATCGGTGAGTGCGCTGGCAAAGGCTTCGGCGAGCGCATCTTCCGCCGCGGCGACGTCGCGGCTGCGGGCGGCGAGATAGGCCACGAGCTTGCCGTAGCTGCGGCGCGCCGCCGTTTCCGCGGCGGCGCGCGCCGAACTTGTATCAGCCGCGACGGTCAAGCCGTCGCCATCAGCTTGTCATGGCCCAGAGCGGGCGGACCTCGACGGTGCCGTGCGCTGCACCCGGGCAGCGCGCCGCCCAGGAGAGCGCGGTGTCGAGATCCGGCACGTCGATCATGAAATAGCCGCCGAGCTGTTCCTTGGTCTCGGCATAGGGTCCGTTCAGCACCTGGGTCTTGCCGTCAGAGACCTTGACGGTGGTCGCGGTGGTGGTCGGCTGCAGCCGGTCGCCGCCGCGGATCACGCCCGCCTTCTGCAAGGCCTCGGCATAAGCGATGTAAGGCGCGGTCATCTGGGTGACGCCCATTTCCTTGGCGACCTGCGCGCCCTTGGCCTCGTCCACATAGATCAACAGCATGTATTTCATGGTCTCGCTCCCTCGAGTCATGCCGGGCAGGATGCTCCGACAAAACCGTGACGGGCGGAAGCGGGCGATTTCGACGGGCTGAGAAAGATTCTTCAGGCAGGCGGCGCGGCGGGGATGCGGATGACGACCCGAACGCCCTTATGCGCTTGATCCTGGCTGATTTCCGCCTGGAGCTTCTTGCTCATCATGCTGACGATTTTCTGACCGAGGCCGCCGCCTTTGGCCGGGGCCGTCGCATCCATGCCGACCCCGTCGTCCTCGACGATGAGTTCCAGGCCCCCGGCCTCGGCGCCGCGGCAGACGATGCGGACCGGGCCGATCTTCCCTTGGGGATAGGCATATTTCGTGGCGTTCAGCACCAGCTCGGTCACGATCATGCCGATCGAGACGGCGCGGTCGGTCGTGGTCGCGATCGGCTCGGCCGAGACCGCGAGATGGGCGCCGATTTCATGCCCGAGGGCGCTTCTCAAGTCGATCATGAGATCCTCGAGGTAGCGGCCGAGATCGATCTCGCGCACGTCGCTGCCGGTATAGAGCTGGCGGTGCACATGGCCGATCGCATTCACGCGCACCTGCGCATCGTAGAGGGCGGTCTTGGTTTCCGGCTGCGCCGCGGTACCAGCCTGCAGCCGGAGGAAGGCGTTCACCAGCTGAAGACTGTTGCCGATGCGATGATTGATCTCGCGGATCAGCACTTCGCGCTCCTTGGCCAGCGCCTCGAACCGGTCACGGGCGGCGCGCACCTCGTCCTCCGCCGCGGCATGGGCGCGGCGGATCTCGCGCTGCTCGATTGCACCGGCGATCCCGGCGCGCAGCAGCGGCAGGAAATCGCCGCTCGCCTCCTTGATGACATAATCCGCAGCGCCCGCCTTCAGCGCTGCAACGGCGATCTTGCCCTCGGCCTCGCCGGTCACATAGACGACCGGCGGCGGGTCGTCACGCTTCGAGATTTCCGTGAGAATCGCCAGACCGTCGCGGCCCGGCATATGGTGATCGAGGATGACCGCGTCGTAGTGTTCGGCGCCGATCTTCGCCAGCCCGGACGTTCCATCATGGGCCATGTCCACGGTATAGCCATTGCGCTCCAAGTCGCGCTTGACGACATGGCAGAGGCCCACGTCGTCGTCGATGTAAAGGACACGCGGCATCGATCGGGACATCAGAGCTCCGATTTCAAATCTCCGGCACCTGCACGACCGAGAAGAACAGGCCGAGCTGGCGGATCGCGTTGGCGAAATTCTCGTAGTTGACCGGCTTGGTCACGTAGACGTTGGCGCCGAGATCATAGCAGCGCTGGATCTCGTTCTTGTCGTCGGTGGTGGTGAGGACGATCACCGGGATCCGCTCGGTCTTCGGCGTTTCTTTGAGCTTCTTCAGAATGTCCACGCCCGACATGTCCGGCAGATTGAGATCGAGCAGCACCATATAGGGCTTGCCGTTCTTCACCCCGGGCTTGCCGCTGCCGCCGATCAGGTAATCCAACGCCGGTTGGCCGCTGCCGAACTTGACGATCTCGTTGCTGACTCCGGCGCGGCGGATATTGCGCTCGATCAAGGTCGCGTGGCCCTCGTCGTCCTCGATCATGATGATGGTCAGCGGTTCCTGCTTGCTCATGCTGCGACTCCTCCTTGGGCGACCGGCTGCCGCGCCATCCACAATTTCGAAAGCACCAATGTGAAGACCGAGCCCCCGCCCGGCGCTTCCTCGAGCTGGATCGAGCCGCCGATGCGCCGCGCGAGGCCACGCGAATGGGCGAGGCCGATTCCCTCACCCGGCTTGTCCTGCACGCCGGCGCGGCGAAAGAGATCGAACACCCGCTCGCGATCGGCGGGCGCGATGCCGCGGCCGTTGTCGATCACGCTGATCCGGTAGTCCCGCGGCGTATCCTCGGCCACGACTTGGATGCGGCCGGGGACACCGTCCCGCAGATACTTGAGCGCGTTATCGACCAGGTTCGAGAGGATCTGCTCGACCGCCATGCGATCGCTGCGGATCGCCGGCAGCTTGCCGACGACCAGCTCCGCCTCGGCTTCCCGCACCCGGTGCTCGACGTCAGCTGCGATCACCTTCAACACGTCATCAAGCTCGACCCGCTGGATGGTGAGCTCGCGGCGCCCCGAACGGGAGAGCGTCAGGATCGCCTTGATCAAGCCGTCCATCTTGGCGATCGAGGTCTTGATGAAATGGATCGCTTCGTCGAAATCCTTGTGCAGGGTGGCGACGTCGACCTCGTCCGGCGCCGGCCGGTCCTCGGTGAACTCGCTCGGCCCTGACGGCGGCTCCAGCCGGCGGAACAGGTGGTCGCGCAGGACCTCGAGCTCGCTGGTGAAGCCCATGATGTTGACCAGCGGCGACCGCAGGTCATGGGTCACGACATAGGCGAAGCGCTGCACCTCCTGGTTGGCGGCTTCCAGCTCCGAGGTGCGCTCGGCGACCCGGGTTTCCAGACTCTCGTTCAGCTCTTTCAGCGCCCGCTCGCGGTTGAGAATCTCGCGGGTGCTGCGCCGGAAGATGAGATAGGAGGCATAGGCGAGGCCGGCGATCGCCAGCACGCCGGCACTGTTGGTGACAATGAGCGCGATCTCGACCGTTGTACCGTAGCTGCGCCGTTCATTCAGCAGGCGAAGCTCCTCTGCATTGGCATCGCGATAGCCATCGGTGACGCTCTGCATCAAGGCGAGACCGCGATCGGTCCGGACGGTGGCGAGCGCCTCCGCCATGCGGCCCTGGAGCGTGAGCGTGACGGTCGCGGCCAGCTCCTGGAGCTTCTGCTCGATCAACGGGCGCAGCCGCGCGATGATCGCCTTCTGGGTCGGATTGTCGGCGGTCAGCTTCGCGAGTTCGTCCAGCGCCGGCGAGATCCGTCCCAGAGTCTGGTTGTAGTCATTGAGATAGGCGGCATCCGAGGTCAGCAGAAAGCCGCGCTGCCCGCTTTCCGCCCGGCGGAGATCGGCGCGCAAGTTGGCGATGACGTTGAGCACGGTCAGCGAGTGATCGACGCCGGAGGTCGCCGTCAGCGCCTGCCGGATCAGAATGAGCGACAGCGCGCCCATGGTCAGCACCACGGCGAATCCGACGATCAGCAGAATCCGCTGGGCGGGGGCCCGATAGCCTTGGCGAGTCATGATGGGGAGCGCAGTTTCGACTGAGGTTGTTTTAGATTAAGTACAGGTGGCGACCAATCCGACTATCCACACAAGGAGTCGGTAATTCGGGTAACATCCGAGCCGCGCCAAAGTTCCGGAGGACCTCATGGCCGAATGGCCCGATCGCCGCATCCTCGATCTGTTCGGTATCGACGTACCGATCCTGCAGGCGCCGATGGCTGGGGCCTCGACCCCGGAGATGGCGATTGCGGTCAGCGAGGCCGGCGGGCTCGGTTCCTTGCCTTGCGCGCAATATGATCTCGCCGGTGCGCAGGCAGCATTCGCGCAAGTCCGCGCCGCGACCCAGCGGCCCATCAACGTCAACTTCTTCTGTCACAGCATGCCGAAGGCCGATTCCGCCGCGGACAAGCGCTGGCGAGCGCGGCTCGCGGATTATTACCGCGAGATGGGGCTCGATCCGGAAATGCCTGCGCCGCCGGGTGGGCGCACACCGTTCGATGCCGCTTTCTGCGCCTGGGTCGAGGAGACCAAGCCGGAAGTCGCGAGCTTTCATTTCGGGCTGCCGGAGCCGGCGTTGCTCCGGCGCGTGAAGGGGACGGGCGCCAAGGTGATCGGCTCGGCGACCACGGTCAAAGAGGCGCAGTGGTTGGAAGAGCGCGGCTGCGATGCCGTCATCGCCATGGGCTACGAGGCGGGCGGGCATCGCGGAATCTTCTTGAGCGACGACCCATCGCGCGACATGGCGCAGCAGGTCGGGACCTTCGCACTCGTCCCGCAGGTGGTGGACGCGGTGAAGGTGCCGGTGATCGCGGCCGGTGGCATCGCCGATGCGCGCGGCATCGTCGCGGCCTTTGCGCTCGGTGCCTCCGCGGTGCAGCTCGGCACCGCCTATCTCTTCTGCCCGGAGGCGAAGATCCCGGCCTGGCATCGCGCGGCGCTGAAGGCTGCGGCCGCCGACGAGACCATGGTCACCAATCTCTTCACCGGGCGGCCGGCGCGCGGGATTGCCAACCGGATCATGCGCGAAATCGGACCGCTCTCCACCGATGTGCCAAGCTTCCCGCTGGCGGGCGGCGGATTGATCCCGCTGCGCAAGGTGGCCGAAGCGAAGGGCTCCGGCGACTTCAGCAATATGTGGGCGGGGCAAGCGGCACGGCTCGGAGTCGAGCTGCCGGCGGGCGAACTGACCCAGAAGCTGGCGCAGGAAGCGCTGGCCCGGCTGAGCTCATAATCCGCTGCGATTTCAACAACTTCAGTTCGGCCGTGCACCCATGCCGAAACGGCCCAGGCCGGGAAGCTCGATCGCCGGACGCCGGAAGTCGAGACGGATCGCAGCGCCGGCGATATCGACCGCCAGCCCTTCGCGCCAACCCAAGGTGACCCCGGCATAACCGGCGATGCTGAGGCGGAAGCCGGCGCCGTCCGCGGTCGGGCGCAGCCAGCGGCCGTCATAGGGATGGTCCTTGCCGATGGCGAGGGCCGGCAGGGTCGCGTCGATCTCCGGCACGGCGTCGAGGATCGCCTGGATGAAGGTGTTTGAATTCGGTCCCGGCCAGGCGCGGTAGTCGCCGGCTTCACGCAAGGGATAGACGCGGATCGCGTCCTCGATCTTCGGGATCAGCCGTTCCGCCGCTTCGCCGTCCAGCGCATAGACCGTCTCCGGCAGGCGGCCGAACCAGCGGCCGTCCGGCGCGTAGCCGTTCATCCGCACGGGGAGCTCGGTCCAGGCGGTGTAGTCGTAGCGGGTATAGGCCGCCGCACCCTTCGGCTTGTAGACCAGCCAGCAATGCACCGCGAAGACGCCGCGCCAGCGCACGGTGCGCGCGGCGTAGATGCGGATCACGGCATCGGAATGCAGCAGCGGCTCCTCGAGCAGGCCGGCGCTGGTGCGGTCTGCCGTGCGCCAATCGGCCTTGGCTTCCGCACCCATATAGTAGAGTGCCGCCGAGATGCCGATCGGCAGCGCGAAGCCGATCAGGAAGAACCACAGCACGATTGTCACCCCACGGCGCATGCCCGCCTGCTTTATGCGACCCGTTCAATGAGGGCCTGGGCGGCGGCGGGATTGCGGACCTTGGCGCCGGAGATGAAATAGACGAAGGCATCGCCACCCTTGGCCCAGTCCTGCGCCTTCTTCGCCCAGGCGTCGAGGTCTTTGGGCTTGTAGCCGGTCGCGACATCCTCCTGGCTCTGCATCAGCCTTGCATAGGTGAAGTCGGCGGTCGGCTGGTCGATCTCCGGGAAGTCCGCGTCATGGGCATAAACGATGGCGGCGTTGTATTTGCGACAGAGATCGAAGAACGGCTCGCTGTTGAAGCTTTCGTTGCGCACTTCCATGGCATGGCGAAGCGGCACCTTGTTCACCTCCTTCGGCAGCAGCTTCAGGAAGGCCTCGAAATCGGCCGGGTCGAATTTCTTCGTCCCCATGAACTGCCAGTTGATCGGCCCAAGCTTATCGCCCAGCTCGTGCAGGCCCTGATTGATGAAACGGGTGACCGACTCCCCCGCTCCGCCCAGCTCCTTGCGGTTGGTGCAGAAGCGCGAAGCCTTGACCGCGAAAACGAAATCCTTCGGTGTCTCCTCGCGCCACTTGATCCAGCTCGGCGGCTTAAAGGTGGAATAATAGGTGCCGTTGATCTCGATCGAGGTGAGCTTGCTCGATGCGTATTCCAGCTCCCGCTTCTGCGAGAGGTCCTTCGGATAGAAGGTCCCGCGCCAGGGCTCGAAGGTCCAGCCGCCGATGCCGACGCGGATCGCGCCGCCTTTTGTCTTCTTTGCCGGCATCTCTTGCCTCGTGATCGCTGTTGCGCTTCCGAGGAATACTTAGCCTCTCGCTCCGGCATTTTCCACCCGTCGCCTTACAACCGTCGACGGCGCGCCGATCGGCCATAGCCAGCAATCGCCGGAAAGTGGTAAAAGGAGCAGTGCTGTCGCCGGCTGTCGGAATCCGCGGATGAATCCTTTCGCCCTGCATGGGCCGTCGTTTCTGTTCTTCTACGCCGTGGTCGGCATTTCCGCGCTCCTGCTGCAGTTCTTCTGGAGCCGCGCCAAGGAATCGGGCGGAATTCCGTCACAATCGAAAATGACCGACCCTTATCTCATCGCCTATCTGCGCGGCGACACCAGCGACGCCTTGCGCGTGGCGGCCGTCTCCCTCATGGAGCGAAAGCTGCTCAATGCCAGCGGCCGGATGCTGACCGCCGAGCCCGGCGCCGAAGACAAGGTCGAGAGCCCGATCGAGAAGGCGGTGCTCAACCGCTATCACAGCCCCGCGACCGCCGCGGCCCTGGATTCCAGCGCGGTCGCCGAGGCCACGTTCCAGGCTTATCAGGCAGAGCTCGTCAGTCACGGGCTGGTCGCCGGTCCGAAGACGTTCGGCCTGCGCCTGGTCCCTTTCTGCGTTGCCGCCGCGATGATCCTCGGCACCGGCCTCGCGAAGGTCGGGATCGCGCTTTCGCAAGGCCGGCACAACGTCCTCTATCTCATCGGCATGATGATCGCCTTCTTCCTGATTTCGCTCGTGCTGTTCCGCTTGCGGCGAACCCGCGCCGGCTCCGCCATGATCAGCGATCTGCAGACCATGTTCGAAGGGTTGCAGGCCCGCGCCGAAGCCTTGCCGACGGGCGGCGCCGCAAGCGAGGTCGCCATGGTGGGCGCGATCTTCGGCATCGCCGCGCTGCCGGAGACGCGGTTTCCGGGGGTTTACGCCTTGAAGCCGGAACCCAGCAGCACGAATGATTCCTCGTTGTGGAATAATCGCGATCACGGTTGGAGCGGAAGCGGAAGCAGCAGTGGTGGCAGCAGCAGCCGCGGCAGCAAACTCGGTTGCGGGGGCTGATAGTGGCGAGCGACATGGGGCTGCCTGAGGCGGTCGAGCGGGCGATCACGGGCTTCGTCGAGGCGGCCGAGCGAGCCTTCGACCCCGATCTCGTTTCCATCGTCCTGTTCGGCTCCGGCGCCGAGCAGAACCTGCGGCCGACGTCCGACGTCAACCTCCTGGTGGTGCTGGAGCGGTTCGGCCCCACGCAAGCCGACGCGCTACGCGAGCCCTTGCGCTTCGCTCATGCCGCGATCGAGCTGAACGTGATGTTCATCCTGGAATCGGAACTCCCGGCGGCGATGGATGCGTTCGCCGTCAAATTCTCCGACATCCTGCACCGGCATCGCGTGCTCTATGGCAGCGATCCTTTCGCCGGCGAGACGGTGTCGGATGCGGCTTTGCTGCGGCGGCTGAAGCAGGTGCTGCTCAACCAGCAGATCCGGCTGCGGGAACGCTACGTCCTGATGAGTCTCCGCGAGGAACAGCTCGGCCGCGTCATCGCCGATGCGGCGCCGCCGTTGCGCGCGAGCGCCGCGTCGATCCTGCAGCTCGAAGGCAATCCGGCGCCCTCGCCGAAGAAAGCGCTGGAGCGCTTCGTCGCAGCGGTCAACGACCCGAGCATGAGCGAGGTCTTGGCCGCGATGACCAAGGTGCGCGGCGGCGAGCGTTTGGAGCCGGGCCGGGCGTCCGCCGTTCTCTTGAGCTTGATGCATCTCGTCGAATACCTGCGCGACCGCGTGGACCGGCTGGAACAGCGGACCTGAAGGGAACGGCAGAGCGGACATGAATCCCTTCGCCCTGCACGGCCCCGCCTTCCTCGCCTTCTATGCAGTGGTCGGCGTCGTCGGGATCGGCATCCAGTTTTTCTGGACCCGGCTGCAGGAATCGCTGGGCTTCATGCCGCAGCTGCAGATGACCGATCCCTATCAGATCGCCTATCTGCGCGGCGGCCGGGCCGAGGCGCTCCGCGTCGCCGCATTCTCGCTGCTCGACCGCGGCCTGCTGCAGGGCGGCCGGACCACGCTGGTCGCGGAGCAAGGCGCCCACAAGCAGGTGCGGCGCCCGATCGAGAAGGCGGTGCTGGAGGTTTTCCGCAGCCCCGGACGGGTCGGCGACCTGGAATCGGACGCGCGCGCCATCGAGGCTTGCCGGCAGTACCGCGACACGCTGGAGGATTTCGGCCTGGTGGCCGGCGGCGCCACCTTCATGCGGCGCCTGCCGCCGCTGCTGATCGCGGCGATCGCCGTGGTCTTCGTCGGCATGCTGAAGCTCGCCATCGCGCTCTCGGAAGGCCGGCATAATATCGGCTTCCTGATTCTGATGATGATCGCCTTCTCGGCGCTCGCGATTCTGATCTTCCGGCGCCATCGCACCAAGCGCGGCGACGACATGATGGCGGACCTGAAGACGATGTTCGGGCGCCTGCGTGCCCGCGCCGACACCTTGCGCGAAGGCGGCGCCACCAACGAGGCGGCATTGCTGGCCGCGGTGTTCGGGCTTTCGGAACTCTCGCCGGGCCGCTTTCCCGCCATGCGGGCGCTGCTGCCGCCCAAGAAGAAGAACCGCGATTCCTCCTGCGGCAGCTCTTGCAGCTCATCCTGCAGCAGCAGTTCTTCCTCCTGCAGCGGCGGCAGTTGCGGCGGTGGATGCGGAGGCGGCTGTGGTGGGTGAGATGCGGGACCGCGTCGGGATCGGATGGCGCGCCGAGCTCGCCGCCGGCATCTTCGTCAATCGCGACCGGATCGATCTGATCGAGCTCATTGCCGACGATCATTTCCGCGCCTCGAAGCGGCAGCTGCGCGCCTTGCGCACCCTGGCGGGCCAGGTGCCGCTGACGCTGCATGGCGTGACCGCCGGCCTCGCCTCGATGGCGGCGCCGGATGAGCGGCGGCTCACCAGGATGGCGCGGCTGGCGGAAGCGGTGCAGCCGGAATCCTGGTCGGAGCACCTGGCCTTCGTCCGCGCGGGCGGGATCGAGATCGGTCATCTCGCAGCACCCCCGCGCACCCCAGCTGGAATCGAGGCGGCGGCGCGCAACATCCGGCGCGCCGCTGCGATCGTCGGCGCGGCGCCGGCGATGGAGAATGTCGCAAGCCTGATCGATCCGCCGGCCAGCACGATGGATGAGCCGGACTGGATCTCGGGGATCGCTGAGAGCTGCGAGGCGACGCTGCTGCTCGATCTCCACAATCTCTATGCCAATGCGGTCAATTTCGGCGCCAATCCTTCGGCGATGCTGCTGCGGCTGCCGCTCCATCGCGTGAAGACGGTGCATCTCAGCGGCGGGCATTGGATCGCGTCACCCGGATCGACGGAGCGCCGGCTGCTGGACGATCATGTGCATGACGTGCCGCCGGAGGTCTTCGCGCTGCTCAGCCTGCTCGCCACCCATGCGCCGCAGCCGCTGGACGTGATCCTGGAGCGCGACGGCAAGTTCCCCGCGTTCCGGCACCTCGCGGCACAACTGGATCAAGCCCGCGCGGCGCTGGCGGCGGGACGCGCGGCGATGCCGGCGAGGGCGGTCGCATGAGCTCGGTCGCACTCGAGACCTTCCTGGCGCGGCTCTACACCGATGCCACGGCGCGGGCACGGTTCATCGCCGACCCGCAAGGCGAGACGGCAGCGGCTGGGCTTTCTCCCGCCGAATGCGCGGCGATGGCGCGCTGCGACCGGGTCGGGCTGGAAATGGCGGCGGAAAGCTTCGGGCATAAGCGCGCGCAGCATGGCCGGCGGCGGCTGCCGTGGTGGCGGCGCCTGTTGCGCTCATAAAACGAGAGGGCCTCCCTCTATGGCGATAGAGGGAGGCCCGGGGTCGGTCGGAACGATTGTCAGGGGCGTTCCGGCCGATCAGTTCGCCGTGACGTCAAGGCCGGTCTCGATCGCAACGTGGAGGTTCGAGTCGGTCTTGCTGGTCCAGACGGTGTAGGCATGGGTGTCGCCGGTCGAATCGGTGAAGTTGCCGCTGACACCGGAGTTGTTGAAGCCCGTCAGGTTGACGTTGTCCCGGCTGTTGGAATTGCTGCCGGACTCATCGCCGATCACGAACAGGCTGATGTGCTTGGTGTTCATGCCGGTGCCGACGGTGCCGTAGTCCTGGATGCCGAGGTCACTGGCCTTCAGTGAGAAGGTGTTCTGGTTCGAACCCGACCGCTCGCCTTCGCCGAGATCGATCTGCTCGATGTTGGCCATCCGAGCGGCATCGTAGTTGAGAGTGAAGCCGTTGCCGCTGACCTGGAGGCGGTCGAAACCCTCGCCGCCGTCGAACTTGTCGCCGCTGCTGCTGGTGCTGCTGTAGGTCAGGAGGTCGTGGCCGGCATCGCCGAAGATCATGTCGTTGCCGGCGCCGCCGTCCAGCTTGTCGTTGCCGGCATCGCCGTGCAGCGTGTCGTTGCCGTTGCCGCCGTTCAACGTGTCGTTGTTGTCGCCGCCGTTCAGCGTGTCGTTGTGGTCACCGCCGTTCAGCGTGTCGTTGCCGGCGCCGCCGAACATCAGGTCGTTGCCGTCCTCGCCGTTCAGCGTGTCGTTGCCGGCAGCGCCGAGCACGATGTCGTTGCCGTCGCCGGCATTGACCGTGGTGTTGCCGCTGTAGACCACGACGATGTCGTCGTGGTCCGAAGCGTCGATATTGCCGCTGTCCTGCTTGACCGTGACATGGCCGGTACCGTTCAGCGCGCCGTCCGTCATCGTGTAGTCGAACACGCCGTTATTCCCGGTCTTGTCGGTGAAGGTGACATAACCGTCCGTGCCGGAGCCATTGGTATGGCCCACGGTATCGCTGCCGGCACCGGAAACCGCCGCCGCGCCCGCGATCAGGTCGAAGCTCGCCTTGCTGCTGTCGGGGTCGGTGTCGTTGTAGAGCAGCGCCCATTCCGGGATGTTGAACGCATTGGTGCCGGCGTTGGTGTAGACCAGGTCGTCGCAGGCGACCGGCGGTTCCGCCGTGTTCTGGATGAAGATGGTCGCGGTGTCGGTCGCGGTCAGGTCGCCGCCGCCGGTGAAGCCCTCGTCGTTGATCTTCATCGTGAGGGTGGTCTGGCTCGACGGCGTGTCGTTCATGTTGAGGTATTCGATGATGCCGCCGTTGGCACCGGAAAGCAGGTTGTTGAGCTGCGTCAGCGTTCCGGTGATCGTGACTTCGGACTCGCCGTTGTCGTAGATGGTGAGGGTGTTGGTGCCCTTCGCGATGTTGAGCTCGCCCTCCCCGACCTTCAGCGTCAGCGTCATCACGCCGCTGTTGGAGTCCACGTCCCCGATCGAGAGGCCGGTGCCCGAGAGGATCAGGCTGGTCTCCTCGACCGCATTGTAGGTGAGCGGGGTGATGGTCGCGGTCGGCGCGTCGTTGACCGCGATTACCGTGAGCGAGATGCTGTGGCTGTCGCTGGTCAACCCGCTTTCGTCGTTCACCACCACCGTCACGTTGCGCGCGGTGTTGGTGGTGGGGTTCTGGCTGTCGTTGTCGTAGACGATGTTCTGCAGGATGGTCTGGTAGTTCGCCAGCGAGGCCGAACCGGAGATCGTGAGTACGCCGGTCGCGGCGTTGTAGGCCGTGACCGTGAGCCCGAGGCCGGTCGCCAGGCTCGCCGCGGTGCTGTTGAGGCCGAGTGATTCAAACGCGCTGTCCGGACGGTTGGTCAAAGTCACCGTCATCGAGGCGAGCGTGCTGGAGTCCACGTCGGTGATCTTGCCCGAGGGCGCGATCTTCACCGGGCTCGCATCCTCGGTGTAGCTCGCCGTGTTGTCGGAGCCGTTGCTGTTGCCGTTGAGATCGGTGACCGGCTTTTCCTTGGCGTCGTTGAGGTCGATGATGGTGAAGACCGAGGCCGACTTGGCACCGCCTTCGCCGTTGTTGTCCTGGTCGTTGACCGTCAGGGTCAGCTTGGTGGTGTCGGCCGGCGTGTCGGTGTCGTCGCGGTAGATGATCTTGCCGGCGCCGCTCAGGCCGTTGCCGGCCAGCAGGGCGTTGATCTCCGACTGCGAGCCGTAGATCGTGACGGAACCGGTGCCGTTGTTATCGACCCAGTCGATGCCGCTGTTGCCTGCGCTGACGGTGAGCTTGCCTTCGACGACGGTGAGGGTGACCTTCACCTGGTCGCTGCCGGCATCGACGTCGTTGATCGAGAAGCCCTTGCCCGAAACCATGAGATCGGTCTGCTCGTCCACGCTCATTCCGGCTGCCGCGGTCGCGGTCGGCGCGTCGTTGGTCGGATCGACATCGACCGAGATGGTGTGGGCGGTGCTGGTGAGGTTGCCCTCGTCCTTCACCGTCACCGTCACGGTGCGGTCACTGGTGTTCGGGGTGTTGCTGTCGTTGTTGTAGACGATGCCGCGCAGGATGGTCTGGAACACAGAGGCATCGACCGGCGTGGCGCTGGTGAGGGTGATGACGCCGTTCACGTTGCTGATCGAGATGCCGGCGTTGCTGCGCGCGGTTTCCGCCGCGGAGTTCAGCGACAGGGTCTCGAGCGCGCCGTCCGGACGGCTGGAGAGGCCGACCGTCATCGAGAGCAGCTTGCCGGTGTCGTCGGTGATGGTGGCCGACGGCGCGATCGCGATCGCACCATTGTCCTCCTGGAAGAAGACCTCGTGGTCGGAGCCGGAGCTCCCACCGTTGAGGTCGGTCACCGGCTTGTCGTTGACGTTGGCGACGTTGATGGTCGCGGTGTCGGTGTCGGTCTTTGCGCCGCCGATGCCGGTCTCGCCCTTGTCGTCGACCTTGAGGGTCAGGGTGACCTGGGCTTGCGGCGAGTCGTTGGTGTTGAGATAGGTGATCTTGCCCTGGCCGCCCGAACCGGTGCCGTGGAGCAGAGCGTTGATCTCCGCGACCGACCCGGTGAGCTTGACCGAGCTGGTCTCGTCGTTGCTGACGGTGACGCCGCTGTTGCCCTTGGTGACGTCGATGATGCCCTGGGTGACCGAGAGGGTGACGGTCACGTCCTCGTTGCCGGCATCGACGTCGCTGATCGACATCTTGCCCGCACCGGAGAGCGTCAGCACCTGGTCCTCGGACGTGCTGTAGGGATCCTGGAAGATGGTCGCATCCGGGGCGTCATTGACCGAGGTCACGCAGACTTCGATCGCATGGCTGACGCTGTTGAACGTGCCGTCATTCACCACGACGGTGATGTGGCGGTCGGTCTCGTTCGGCGCCTGGCTGCTGTTGTTGTAGAGGATGCCCTGGAGAATGGTCTGGTAGACCGAGGCCGGAACGGCCGGGCCGGAGAAGGTGAGCACGCCGTTGCTGTAGCTCCAGACGAGGCTGTTGTCGGAGACCGCCTGCAGTGCTGCGGCGTTGAGGCTGAGCCCCTCGGTCGCGTCGCCGTCCGGACGGTTGGTGAGGGTCACGGTCATCGAGTGGATCGGACCGTCATCCGTCACGGTGCCGTTCGGCGAGATCTGCACCGCGCCGTTGTCCTCGACGAAATGCGCGCTGTTGTTGGCGCCAGCGTCACCACCGTTAAGGTCGGTCTCTGGGCGGGTGTTGATGTCGAACTTCAGCTTGGCGGTGGAGGTGTCGCCGTCGCCGTCCTGCATCGTGTATTCGACGTAGAACTGGGTGCCATCGGCATTCTTGGCCGGCGGCGTGTATTCGTACGAGCCGTCGTCCTTGATCACCAGCGTGCCGCGGCCGGCGCCGAGGTCGATGCTGTGCTCGTGGGTCGTGGCGTCGAAGGCGTAGTCGGTGCCTTCATACGAGACCAGGGTGAGCTTGCCGTCGCCGAAGCCGTCGGCGCCTGCAACGTCGTTGTCGAGCACGTTGCCGGGGATCGGGGTGACGACCGGAGCGAGGGCGCCGTCGAGCGACCCGAGCAGGCCGACGAGGGTGGTGGTGTCGGTGATGGCGAGCAGGTTCTGCTCGGCACCGCCGGCGGCTTCCGGATAGGCGATCGGATTCAACTCGCTGATTTCATGCGGATCGAGCGTGCCGATGCCGACGGCGAAGACGTTGGAGACGCCGTTCGCATCGACGAAGTCCTGCCACTCTTCCTGCGAGACCTGGGAACCGTTGTCCTTGTCGGTGATGCCGGGATCGCTCGCCGGCTGGTTCGGATTGCCGTCGGAGAAGAAGTAAACCAGGGTCTGGTCGCCATGGGCGAGCGGCCGGTCCTCGACCAGGGCATCCATCGCCTCATCGAGCGCCGCGTCGAAATTGGTGTTGCCGCCGCCGTTCTTGAAGTTGTTGTCGACCTTGAGCCAGGCCAGCGCCTCGTCGCGGGTCATCCAGTCGCTGTGCTCGGCATGCTCGTCGAACAGCACGAACTGCACGTTCTGGATCTCGGGATGCGCGTCCAGCATCTGCTGGATCGCAAAGCGCTCCAGGCCCACGCCGTTGTTCGGATAGCCGTCCACGCTGACGTTGCGGTCTTCCATGCTGCCGGAGATGTCCAGGATGAACTGGACGTCGGCGGTGCCGCCGGTCGGCGCGTCGAGCGAAACGGTGTCGCAGTTGGCGGTCGGATTGTCATCGACGATGTTGATCTGAAGGTTCGCGGTGCCTTCGTCGTCATCGACGTCGGTGACCTTGATGTCGAAGCTGACCGAGGTGCCGTCCTTGCCGATCGTATTGTCCTTGAGGACATACGTGTAGCTGAGCTCACCAGTCGATTCGTTGAAGCCGGTCAGCGAGAGCTCGCCGGTCGAGTCGGTGATCTTATGGGGATCCGACGGGCTCAGGTCCTTGAGGGCATCGAGGTCCAGCGTGTGACCGCCGATTTCCAGGCTCTTGATGCCGTCCTTCGCGGTGATGGTGATGGTGCCGTCGGTCTGATCGGAACCGTTGCCCGCGCTGCTGCCGTCCGAGAGACCCGCTTCGTAGACCGTGGTCTCGGCGTCGCAGGCCGGAAGATCGACGGTAACACCGGAATCCGTGATGTGGATGGTGAGCTGCGCGGTGGATTCGTCGCCGTCGCCGTCCTTCAGGGTGTAGTTGAAGACGTCGTCGACGCCACCATCGCTGTAGGCATCGCGGGTGTAGGTGTAATAGCCGTTGGCATAAATCGTGAGCTTGCCGTGGGCGCCCTGGATCTCGGTCCCGGCGCCACCGCTCGGGTGGGCGTCGTTGCTGACTGAGGCGAAGCTGGTCACGACGGCCCCATCGCCGCCCTGCGAATCCTTGCCGGCCAGGCCCGAATCCGTGTCGGCGCCGGTCATGACGTTGCCGGTGATCGCGGCGTGGCTGCCTTCGGCAACGGTGTCGCTATCGTTGCGCGCGACCGGCACGTCGTCGTTGACGTCGATGTTGATCTGGGCAGTCACCCAGTCGCCGTCGTCGTCATAGGCCTTCACGTCGAACTCGAGCGGGATGGTCTCTTCCGCCGGCGCGACGGTGATCGCCGCGAGATCGGTCTGGTCGCCGAAGATCTCGTCGGTCGGCTGCTGCTGGTGGTCCAGCGGGCCCTTGAGCTCGAACTTGAACTGGCCGGTATCCTGATCGAGGGTGAGCGTAAAGATCGTGCAGCCCGGGATCGGATCGGTGGGGGTCTCGTCGGGAGTCTCGTCGCTGCCTTCCACGCCGACCAGCATCTGCGGCTGCTTGGTCTCGGCGATGCCGACCGTGATGTGATCGCCGCTGATCGAGAGCACGACCAGCTGCACGCCGCCCGAATGCAGGTCGCCGTAGGCGTCGCCGAGCTTCAGCCCGGTGTCGAGCACGAAGGCATGCTTCTCGCCCTCGCCCTTGGCGTCGCTCTTCGCAGCACCATCGGCGCCGAAGCTGACGTCGATGCAGCCGGTGACGCATTTGCCGCCGCCGGTGTCGCCGTTCTCGCCGGCATTGCCGCCGTCGGCACCCTGGTCATGGGCGCCGCCGCGGATCCAGTCTTCATCGATCAGACCGACGTTGCTGCCGCCGCTGCCGATCGCGGCGAGCGTCGGCTTGGTGTCATGCTGGTTGTGATAGGAGATGTCCTCGAGGATCGGCACGTCGTCGGCGAAGCTCGCCGTGAAATGGCCGTCGATCGAAGGCGATTCCGGCGTCGGCTCCTGCGGGATGTCGTTGTTCTCGCCGCCCTCGAGCGGCTGCTCCTGCTGCTCCGGATTGGGCTGGTGCGGCGCCGGACCGTCATAGACCTTGAACTGGATGTCGATATCCATCGAGTCCTTGCCGGCATCGTCTTCGCCGGCGCCGGTGTGGTCGAGACGGTTGATCAGGAAGGTGGTGATCACGAACTGGCCGCTCGCGTCAGGGCCTTCGACATGGACGACCGCGACCAGCGCGTTGTCGTTCTCACGGCGCACGAACATCGTCGCGCCGTGGTCCACGACCTCGGTCTTGAGGTCGCTGTGGTTCGACTGCACGCCGTCGGCGATGCCGGTCAGCACCAGGGCGCCGGTGCCGCCGGTGAAGTTGGCATCGACCGTGACGGTCTTGCTGGTCTGCTCGATATAGGTCGCGAAGTCGTCGGCGTCGCCGACGATGCCGTTGCCGTTGTAGTCGGCCCAGCCGGCATACATCGGCGTGTCGTTCACGACCGCGTCGTGATATTCCTGCATGAAGGTCTCGAAGCCGTCGAGATCAGTGACCTGCGCCGGATCGCGCAGAAAGCCTTCGCCGAACGAACCCGAGATCGTGCCGACCTTGAAGCCGAACGCGTCGCTGGTCACCAGCGTGTCGGCGAAGTCGTTGCGGATGCTGTTGTCGATGGTCGAGTAGCCGAGCTCGGTCTGGTCCTGGGTCCCGGCCGCGTCGAAGCCGGAGAGGCCGTCGCCGTCGGCGAGCTGGGAGAGGATCGCGCCGGTGTTGTCGGCGCCCTGGCCGTTCTGGCCGGCATCGCCCGGACCCGCGGCGGTCTGGATGTCGATCGCGGGATCGGTCGAGGCGAGGATGGTCGCGATGTCGATCGGCTGGTTGTCGGCGCCCTCGATGATGACCGGGGTCTGCTGGTTGGCGTCCACGTAGCCCTGGAGGATCACGGTCACGTCGCCGACCCGGATCGCCAGGTTGCCGTCGCCTTCGCGCGCCAGGAGCGCGGCATCGGCCTCGAAGGGCTGCGGCAGCTCGACGGTGCTCCCGGGAGCCACTTCGACCCGGATCACCACCGGGCCGGCAGCTCCCTGGGGCGCGGTTACCTGGATGGTCTGTCCGGGCTGTGGCGCGGGGCCATTCGCCTGGGTGAGCTGGACATTGCTGAACAGGCCGTCCGCCTCGGCGCCGTGCTCAAAGAAACTGTCGCCCGAAGCCGGAGTCGCCTGCACCGGATTGCTGAAATCGTTCGCCATTTCACCCCGCGCCCTGAGGCGCCCCTCTCGATGCGTGGCCGGAGCCACGCCCCCGTCACCACGAATGGGAGGGAGGTTAATTCGGAGATAGTCCGGGGCTGGGTTGCAGAGTTTGGTTAATTCTCACATTAAATTGTGAGTCTGCAAATTTTACGCAAAAATGGCTGGTAATGTTTTTTAACCTTCGTAAATCAACACCTACAGATATGTTGTTTTAGGATACCCAAAAACAGGTGGACCTCCCCCCTATGGCGAGGGGGGAGGTCCGTACCCGGACGGAGGGTTCTGTCAGGGGCTCTCCGCCTGGGTTCAGGTCACGTCAAGGTTGGTTTCGATCGCCACCTTGACGGCCGGGTTCGCGGTGGTGGCGTAGACATCGTAGTTGTGCGAGATGCCGGTATTCGGGTCCACGAAGGCAACCCCGGTCGCCAGCTTGCCGCCGAAGCCGGTCAAAACGACGTTGTCATGCTCGGTCGTACCCGCCCCAGCCGTGTCGCCAATGACGAAGAGATTGATGTTGTGGCCCGGAATGGCGGTCGATGCACCGCCGTTGGCAGCGATCAGGTCGGTGGCGTTGAGCGACAAGGTGTTCTGCCCCGCCCCGTTGCGATCACTGCTGTCGCCGAGATCGATCATCTCGATGCTGATGAAGTTGGCGCTGGTGAAGCTGAGGTTGGTGCCGCCGGCGCCGTCGACCTTCACCCGGTCGAAGCCGGCGCCGCCGTCATACTTGTCGGCGCTGTCGTAGAGCATCGTGTCGTTGCCGGCATCGCCGAAGATGAGGTCGTTGCCGGAACCACCCGTCAGCGTGTCGTTGCCGATGCCGCCGTGCATCGTGTCGTTGCCGGACCCGCCGGTGAAAGTATGAGCCTGGCCGTCGTCGGTCTGCAGGTTGATACCGATATACTGGCCCTTCGAGGTGTCGCCGTCGCCGTCGGTCAGCGTGGTCTCGAACCTGGTGTCGAGATCGACGCCGGTCGAGGTGTTCAGCACCTTGGAGCTGCTAATGGCGAAGTCGGCACTCTTGTTATCGCCGGACTCAACCAGCAACCGGTCGAAGCCGGTCGCCTCGTCGATCTGGATCACGTCGCCCTGCTGGATTCCGGCGATGGTCGCGACACCGCTGGAGAAGGTGATGGTGATGCCGGAGGCGGCCACACCGCCACGGAGCACACTCACCTCGCCGGCCGAGAGCGCCACCGCGGTTTCAAGCCCGAAGTCTGTGGCGGTCGTGCCGGCGACATTGGCTTGGGTCGTCGCATCGAAGATCGACACCTTGATGCTGGTGCTGGAGGCGCCGCCCTTGATCTGGGCCAGGGTGAACTGGAAATCCTGGACCTGGTAGTGCGCAGTGAAGTTGTAGGGGTCGGCGCCGCCGCCGCCGGTCGTCAGGCCGTTGACGAAGTCCATGCGCAGGCCTTCGCCGAACTCGATCCACTGGTTGCCGGTGGCAACGTCGTTGCTCGAGCTGTTGACCGAGGTCCCGGTCTTGGAGGTGTAGAGGAGGTCACGGGTGGTCGCGTCCCCGGCATCGGCACCGACGCCGAGCCAGGAGCCGTTGCCGGCCTTGGCGTTGCTCAAGTCGGTGAAGTCGATCTTGGCGCCGTTGTCGATCGGTTTCAGCAGGTTGAACTCATAGCGGTCATTGGGCACGTCGAGCTTCACGGTGAAGACCTGGACGTCGCCGGCGTCGATCTTGCCGCTGTTGTTGATGTCGGCGGTGCCGGTGAGTGTCGTCGTGCCGAAGCCCGAGAGCAGGATGTTGTGAGTCTGGTAGAGCATCGGCGTGCTGCCGTCGGACAGCATGGCTTTGGAGCCGTCGGTGCCGCCGCTGAAGAGGACGGAAGCGATACCGTCGGCCCCGCCCTTGCCGGCGGTGTTGAGCGCGCCGGTGTAGATGCCGCCCAGTGCGGAATTCAGCAGGCTCTGGTCGGCCGGATCGTAGACCTGCGGCACGTCGTCGACGATGTTGACCTTGATCTGGTCGGTGGCCTTGTTGCCGAACGCATCCTGGATCTGGATGTTGAAGATCTCGGCATCGTTCACCGTGTTGGCGCCGGCCACCGCGCCAGAGTTCATGTTGGTGGTGAGCGTGTAGGTGAAGCTGCCGTCGCTGTTCACATGCAGCTTGCCGAAGCTGCCGGTGTAATCGCCGGCGGTCGCGGTGATGCCGGCGCCCAGCACCAGCTGGCCGGTCTTGGTCTCGTCCGGCGAGCTCGGGTTGGACCCGGTCTTGGTGCTGACGGCGAGATCGCCCGGATCCAGGATGGTGTCGAGGGCCGCCTCGTTCACCGTCACGATCTGGGTATCGGCCTTCGGCGTCACGTTGTTGACGGTGATGTCGAGGGTTGTGGTGGATTGATCGCCGTCGCCGTCCTTGATGGTGTAGACGAAGTGATCGACGCCCGAGACGTTGGCATTGGCGGTATAGGTGTAGCTGCCGTCGGCCTGCAGCTTCAGCGTGCCGAGGCTGGTGACGATGTTGGTGTTGAGGTTGCCGGAGACCGGAACCGCGGTGTTCGAGCCTGTCGCCACACCGACCACACCGGTGCCGCCGGACTTGCCGTCGGCGCCAAAGCCGTCATTGCCCTCGACGTTGTCGCTGGTCGAGCCACCGGAGTTGAGGGCCTTGGTGTCGGCATTGGCGGTCGGGATGTCGTCGGTGATGCTGATCTTGATGGTATCGGTCGCGGTGTTGCCGAACGCATCCTGGATGGTGACGTTGAACACCTGGGCGTCGGCCACCGTGTTGGCGCCGGCCACCGCACCCGAGTTGATCGGGCTGGTCAGCGTATAGGTGAACTTGCCGTCGGCATCCACATGCAAGGTGCCGGTCCCGTTGGACTGGTCGTTGCCGCCGACCACGGTCACACCGGAGCCCAGAACCAGCTGACCGGTCTTGGTCTCGTTGCTGGAGCCAGGGTTGGAACCGGTCACCGTGCCGGCCGCCAGGTCACCCGGATCCTGGGTCAGGTCCAGCGCCGCCTCGTCCACCGTCACCGACTGGGTGTCCGCCTTCGGCGCCACCTGGTTGACCGTGATGTCGAGCGTGGTGGTGGAGAGATCGCCGTCGCCGTCCTTGATGGTGTAGACGAAGTGATCGACACCACCGGTATTCGGATTGGCGACATAGGTGTAGCTGCCGTCGTCATTGAGCGTCAGCTTGCCGAGGCTGGTGGTGATCACCGCGCCGGTGCCGGTCAGCACCGGCGAGCTGGTGTCGTTGCCCGCCGCGACGCCGACCACGCCGTTGCCGGATTTGCCATCCGCACCGAACGTATCATCGCTCTCGACATTGCCGGTCGCGGTCGCGCCGGAGTTCACGGCATTGGTGTCCGGATCCGCTGTCGGGATGTCGTCCTTGATGCTGATCTTGATGGTGTCGGTCGCGGTGTTGCCGAACGCATCCTGGATGGTGACGTTGAAGGTCTGGGCGTCGGCCACCGTATTGGCGCCGGCCACCGCACCCGAGTTGATCGGGCTGGTCAGCGTGTAGGTGAACTTGCCGTCCGCATCCACATGCAGCGTGCCGGTGGCGTTGCTCTGGTCGTTGCCGCCGACCACGGTCACACCGGAGCCCAGCACCAGCTGGCCGGTCTTGGTCTCGTTGCTGGAGCCAGAGTTGGAGCCGGTCACCGTGCCGGCCGCCAGGTCGCCCGGATCCTGGGTCAGGTCCAGCGCCGCCTCGTCCACCGTCGCCGACTGGGTGTCGGTCTTCAGCACCACCTGGTTGACCGTGATGTCCAAGGTCGTGGTGGAGAGATCGCCGTCACCGTCCTTGATGGTGTAGACGAAGTGATCGACACCGCCCTTGTTCGGGTTGGCGACGTAGGTGTAGCTGCCGTCGTCATTCAGCGTCAGCTTGCCGAGGCTGGTGGTGATCATCGCGCCGGTGCCGGTCAGCACCGGGCTGCTGGTGTCGGTGCCGGCCGCGACGCCCACCACGCCGTTGCCGGACTTGCCGTCGGCCCCGAAGGTGTCGTCGCTCTCGACATTCCCGGTCGCCGTGGCACCGGAGTTGACGGAGTTCGAGTCCGGGTCCGCCGTCGGGATGTCGTCCTTGATGCTGATCTTGATCGTATCGGTCGCGGTGTTGCCGTCGGCGTCCTTGATGGTGACGTTGAACACCTGGGAGTCCGCCACCGTGTTGGCGCCGGCCGCCGCCCCTGAGTTGATCGGGCTGGTCAGCGTATAAGTGAACTTGCCGTCGGCATCGACATGCAAGGTGCCGGTGGCATTGCTCTGGTCGTTGCCGCCGACCACCGTGACCCCGGAGCCCAGCACCAGCTGGCCGGTCTTGGTCTCGTTGCTGGAACCCGGGTTCGAGCCTGTCACCGTGCCGGCCGCCAGATCACCCGGATCCTGGGTCAGGTCCAGCGCCGCCTCGTCCACCGTCACTGACTGGGTGTCGGCCTTCGGCGTCACCTGGTTGACCGTGATGTCCAAGGTCGTGGTGGAGAGATCGCCGTCGCCGTCCTTGATGGTGTAGACGAAGTGATCGACGCCCGAGACGTTCGGGTTGGCGACGTAAGTGTAGCTGCCGTTGTCGTTGAGCGTCAGCTTGCCGAGGCTGGTGGTGATCACCGCGCCGGTGCCGCCCGAGACCGGGCTGCTGGTATCGGTGCCGGCCACGACGCCGACCACGCCGTTGCCCGACTTGCCGTCGGCGCCGAAGACATCGTTGGTTTCGACGTTGCCGGTCGCGGTCGCACCCGAGTTGAGCGCGTTGGTGTCGGCATTCGCCGTTGCGATGTCGTCCTTGATGCTGATCTTGATGGTGTCGGTCGCGGTGTTGCCGTCGGCGTCCTGGATGGTGACGGTGAAGACCTGCGAGTCCGCCACCGTGTTGGCGCCCGCCACCGCCCCGGAGTTGATCGGGCTGGTCAGCGTGTAGGTGAACTTGCCGTCGGCATCCACATGCAAGGTGCCGGTGGCGTTCGACTGGTCGTTGCCGCCGACCACCGTGACGCCGGAGCCCAGCACCAGCTGGCCGGTCTTGGTCTCGTTGGCGGAGCCCGCGTTGGAGCCCGTCACCGTGCCGGCCGCCAGGTCACCCGGATCCTGGGTCAGGTCCAGCGCCGCCTCATCCACCGTCACCGACTGGGTGTCGGTCTTCAGCACCACCTGGTTGACGGTGATGTCGAGGGTCGTGGTCGAGGTATCGCCGTCGCCGTCCTTGATGGTGTAGACGAAGTGGTCGACACCCTGGACGTTCGGCTTGGCGGTATAGGTGTAGCTGCCGTCGGCCTGCAGCTTCAGGGTGCCGAGGCTGGTGACGATGTCGGTGTTGAGGTTGCCGGAAGCATCCTTGGTGGTGTCGCTGCCGGTCGCAACCCCGATCACGCCCTGCCCGGACTTGCCGTCCGCGCCGAACACGTCGTTGGTCTCGACATTGTCGCCGGTCGAGGCGCCCGAGTTCAGCGCCTTGGTGTCGGCGTTCGCCGTCGCGATGTCGTCCTTGATGCTGATCTTGATGGTGTCGATCGAGGTGTTGCCGTCGGCATCCTTGATCGTGACGTTGAAGACCTGCGAGTCCGCAACCGTGTTGGCACCGGCCACCGCGCCCGAGTTGATCGGGCTGGTCAGCGTGTAGGTGAACTTGCCGTCGGCATCGACGTGCAGCGTGCCGGTCCCGTTCGACTGGTCGTTGCCGCCCACCACCGTGACACCGGAGCCCAGCACCAGCTGGCCGGTCGCGGTCTCGGTCGTCAGGCCCGGGTTCGAGCCGGTCACCGTGGCGATCGCCAGATCGCCGCTGTCCAGGTTCTTGTCCAGCGCCGCCTCGTCCACCGTCACCGACTGGGTGTCGGCCTTCGGCGCCACCTGGTTGACCGTGATGTCCAAGGTTGTGGTCGACGTGTCGCCGTCGCCGTCCTTGATGGTGTAGACGAAGTGATCCACGCCGGAGACGTTCGGCTTGGCGGTGTAGGTGTAGGTGCCGTCGGCCTGCAGCTTCAGGGTGCCCAGGCTGGTGACGATGTCGGTGTTGAGGTTGCCCGAGGCATCCTTCGTGGTGTCGCTGCCGGTCGCAACCCCGATGACACCCTGCCCGGACTTGCCGTCCGCGCCGAACACGTCGTTGGTCTCGACATTGTCGCCGGTCGAGGCGCCCGAGTTGACCGCCTTGGTGTCGGCGCTGGCGGTCGCGATGTCGTCCACGATCTTGGCCGAGAGCGTGCTGGTCTTGGTGTCGCCGTCTACATCGGTCAGCTCGACGGCCAGGTTCTCGAACAGGTTGTTCTCGCCGCCGCCGGTGTTGTGGGTCTCGTTGTCGTTCAGGGTATAGGTGTAGGAGATCACCCCGGCCACGAAGCTGGTCACCGTCAGGGTGTTGCCGAGCGGCGTGGTGATGATGGTCGGCGTGAACACACCGCCGGTGATCACCGGCTCGCCGCCGATGGTCAGGGTCTGGATCCCGTCCGGCGCGCTGATGTTGAAGCTGCCGGCCGCCGCGGTCGATTCCGGCGTGGTGTCGGAACCACCCGGAAGGTCGTCTTCATCCACCACCACGTCGCCGCCGGCGGTGTCGGGCGTCAGGTTGGTGATCTCGACATCCTGGTCCTGGATGTTGATGGTCAGCGTCGCGGTGGATTCGTCGCCGTCACCATCCCTCAAAGTGTAGGTGAAAGTGTCGGTGTCGTTCAGCGGCGTGCCGTCCGATCGGGTATAGGTATAGGTCCCGTCGGCGGCCACGGTCAGTACGCCGTACTTGCCGAAGACCGTCGTGTCTCCGTTGATGTCCGGCAATGGATTGCCGCCGGTGGTGCTTGAAACCCCGATGACCTTCGCAGTGTCGGCACCCTGGGTGTCGGCGCCGCTCGAGGTCGTGTCCGCCCCGGTGATCACGTTGCCGGTCGCCGTCAATGTCACGTTGTCGAGGCTGTCGGTGTCGTTCTTCGCCGTCGGCACGTCGTCCACGATCTTGGCCGAGAGGGTGCTGTTGGCGGTGTCGCCGTCCACGTCCGTCAGGACGACAGCGAAGTCCTCGAACTTGCTGTCCTCACCGGCGGAAGCATGGCTGGTGTTGTCATTGAGCTTGTAGGTGTAGGTGATTTCGCCGGTGCCGGAATTGTAGCCGGTGACGGCGAGCGTGTTGCCGAAGGGTGTCGTAAAGCTGGTCGCGGCGAAGACGCCGCCGGTGATCACCGGCTGGCCGCCGATGGTCAGAGTCTGCACGCCGTCCGGCGCGGAAATGGTGAAAGTGCCGGTCGCGGTGAGCGAGTCTTTCGGCGCCGGGTCCGAACCGTCCGAGAGATCGTCCTCGTCCACCGACACATCGCCGCCGGCGGTGTCCGGATTGAGGTCGCCGATCCGGACGCCGCGGTCATCGATGTTGATGGTCAGCGTCGCCGGAGAAATATCGCCATCCCCGTCCTCTAAGGCGTAGCCGAAGGTTTCGGTCGCGGTGAGGGGCGTGTCGCTGTTGCGGGTATACGTATAGCTGCCGTCGGCCGCCATCTCCAGAGTGCCATACAAGCCCTCGACCTTCAGGCCGTTGCTGTTGTCACCGTCGGGAATGCCCGCCTTGTCGATGCTCGTCAGAAACACAGCCTCGGCGCCGTCGGCGCCCGTTGTGTCCGCCCCAGCCGCGCCGGAGGTCGTGTTGTCCCCGGTGATGACATTGCCGGTCGCGGTATTGGCCACGTTGTCGACGCTGTCGGAGTCGCTGCGCGCCGTCGGTTCGTCATCGACGATGGTGATCTTCAGCGTGCCGCTGCCTTCGCTGCCGTCCTGATCCGTGACCTTGATGGCGAAGCTGCGGGAATCCGGGTCGACCAGCGTATTGTCGAGCAAGGTGTAGGTGTAACTGAGCTTGCCCGTGCCCTCGTCGAAGCCGGTGAGCGTCAGCTCGCCGGTCGAGTCCTTGTAGCTGACCGGATTGCTGCCGAGATCGTTGAGCTCCGCAAGCGTGAGCGCGGCGTTGCTGCCGATCTGCAGGCTGGCGACGCCGTCCTTGGCGGTGATGGTGACGACGCCACTGGTCGCTTCCGACGTGTCGTCATTGTCGGTGCCGTCGCCGTCGGCGATCTCGCCGGAACCCGCGGGCTCGCCGCCGTTGCGCTCCGGCAGGCCGGCCTCGTAGACGATCGTGCCGTCGCGGCCAGACGGGGTCTCGACCGTGACGCCGGCATCGCCGATGTGGATGGTGAGTTTCGCCTCGCTGGTGTCGCCGTCCTTGTCGGTCAAGGTGTAGTGGAAGATGTCGTCGACACCGCCCTTGGTGCCGGGGTCGCGGGTGTAGGCGTAGGTGCCGTCGGCGTTCAGCGTGAGCTTGCCGTATTCGCCCTGCAGCGCGGTGCCGAGATCGCCGGACTTGCCCTCGAAGGCCACGCCGGTCACCACGGCGGTATCGGCGCCCTGGCTGTCGTTGTCCATCGCATTGCCGTTGACCGGCCCAAAGGTGCCGGGGTCAACCGTGTTCTCGTCGTCGCGCGCGACCGGCATGTCGTCGTTGACTTCGATATGGATGGTCGCCGGCACATAGTCGCCGTCGTCGTCCAGAGCGGTCACGCCGAAGTCGAGCGGGATGGTGTTCTCCGCACCGGCCACCACGGCAGGCGCCGCATCGTCGAAGATGAGATCACTGAAGTGATCCAGCGGGCCGATCAGCGTGAAGGTGAAGGCGCCAGTATCCTGATTCAATGTCAGCATGAAGATCGGCGTGCCGGCGACGGCCGAGACCGCAACCGATTCCTCAATCTCGTCGATTTCCGGCGCCGGGATGCCGACGATGAGCTGGTTCGGGCTGACCAAGAGCACGTAGAGGGTCTGGCCGCCGGAGGTGAGGCCGTCCTCGCCATAGGGGAAGGGCTGGCCCTGCGCATAGGCGCTGGTATCGAGCGCGAAGGCATGCTTGCCCAAGGTTTCGTAGCGGCCGTTGTCGGACTGCGACGGACCGTCGGCGCCGAAGGTGATGTTGATCTGGCCGTGGACGGAGGCGCCGCCCTTGGTGTCGCCGTTGTCGCCGGCATTGCTCTTGCCGTCGACGCCCGTGTCATGGGCGCCGGCCTGCAGCCAGTCCTCGTCGATGAGCCCCGTGCTTTTGCTCTTGGTGATCGAATCGTCGCCGCCGGCGCCGTCGAGGTTGTCATAGGTGACGTTGTCGAACAGCGGCACGTCGTCTTCGAACGTGAACGTCGCCGTTTCCGAGAGCGAGGGCGAAGGCGAGCCGACGTCGTTCCCCTCGCCTTCCTGCGTATAGGGCGAAGGGCCGTCATAGACCGTAAAATCGACCCCGATGTCCATCACGTCCCGGCCGGCGTCGCCGGTGCCGTGGCCCGGATGGTCCATCCGGTTGATCAGGATGGTTTCGATGGTGAAGCCGGTCGAGGTCGTTTCGACATGAACCACGGCGACCAAGGCGCCGTCGGAATCCCGGCGCACGAACATCGTATGGCCCTGGTCGGCATGCTCCACATGGAGCGGGCTGCCATTCGAGGTCAGGCCGGCCGCGACGCCGTCCAGCGAGATGTCGCCGGCCCCGTTGGTGAAGGTCACGTCGATATCGATGGTCTGCCGGGTCTGCTGGAGGTATTCCGCGAAGTCGCCGTTGGTGGCGCCGGTGCCCTGGAAGTCGGCCCAGCCGGGGAACATCGGGTTCTCCGGGTTCTCGACCGCGTCCTGATACTCTTCCATGAACTTGGCGAAGGTGCCGAGATAGTCGGTCTGCGCCGGATCGCGGAAGAAGCGCTCCGAATGCCCGCCGGAGAGCGGGCCGATCGCGAAGCCGAAGGTGCCGAGCGGGGTCACCAGGGGATCGGCGAAATCGTTGCGGATGCTGTTGTCGATCAGGCCGTAATTGAGCTCGGTCGCATCCTGCGCGCCGACGCCGCGGAAGCCGCCGAGCCCACCGCCCGGGCCGAACTGGGAGAACAGCGCACCGTTGTTGTCGGCGCCCTGGGCGCCCGCCGCCGCGTCGCCGGGACCGGCTGCGGTCTGGATGTCGATCGTGGGATCGGTCGAGGCCAGCATCACAGCGACGTCGATCGGCTGACCGTCCGCGGTCTCGACCGTGATGGGGGCCTGCTGGTTGGCATCGACATAGCCTTGCAGGATCACGGTGACATCGCCGACGCGGATCGCCAGATTGCCGTCGCCGATCCGGCCGATGAGCTCGGCTTCGCCGGTGAAGGGGGCGCCGAGGATCAGCACGTCCCCGGGCTGGACCTGGATCCGAACCACGTCCGCACCCGCGGGGATCTCGACCGGACGCGGCGCGCCGGGTGTTGCCGCAGCGGCCGGCGCCGGTGGGGCGGCGCCCTCGGCCTGCGCGACCTGGACGGCGTCGAAGACGCTGTCCTGCTCGTTGGCAGCAAAAATGTCGTCGGAATGCGCGGAAGAGTCCCGGTCGAGCGAACCGCTCGGGGTGTTGGTATCGGTTGCCATTTTTCGCCTCGTCCGGCGCCCCCTGCAGCGCCATGGTGACGGCTGGTTGCCCCCCCGGGCCCTTTGCCGTCCAACTGGGAAACGAGGCCTACCCCCCGAGTATTTCTCTCAATTTTTCGGTTTATTCCCGAAAACTGACACCGCGATGTAAGGAATCTCCGGATGTCTCGGGTATTTTCACGGCACGCCTCTTGGCGCTCCGAATCAGAAAATCCAGGGTCGTCACGGGCTCTCCGCGACCCCCTGAAAAGGGGCGGCCCTCCCTCTATGGCGAGAGGGAGGGCCTACCAGACGGAGGGTTCTGTCAGGGGCTCTCCGCCCGGGTAATCGTCAGCTCACATCGAGATTCTGCTCGATCGCCACCTTGACCGCCGGGTTAGCGACAGTCGCGTAAACGTCGTAGGTGTGCGACGTGTTGGTGATCGGATCGACGAAGGTGCCGGTGCCGAGCTTGCTGCCGAAGCCGGTCATGACGACGTTGTCGTGATCGGCCGTGGTCGGTCCTGCAGTATCGCCGATGACGAAGAAGTTGATCTGGTGGCCCGCGACCGTGCCGACGGTGGCGCTGCCGTTGGCGGCGATCACGTCGGTCGCACTCAGCGCCAAGGTATTCTGCGCAGCACCCGTGCGGTCGCTGCTGTCGCCGAGATCGATCATCTCGATGCCGATGAACTTGGCGCTGGTGTAGGTGACTGTATTGCCGCCGCTCTCCAACAGGACGCGGTCGAAGCCGTCGCCGCCCTTGAACGTGTCCTGGCTGTGGTAGAGCAGCGTGTCGTTACCGGCATCGCCGAAGATGAGGTCGCTGCCGCTGCCACCCTTCATCGTGTCGTCGCCCGGGCCACCGTTGAAGGCATGAGCCTCGCCGTCATCGGTCTGCAGGTTGATCTCGATATACTTGCCCGATGACGTGTCGCCGTCGCCGTCTTCCAAGCTGGTCTCGAACTTCATGTCGAGGTCGGTCCCGCCCACCATCCCCAGCACCTGCGAGTCACCGATCGAGAACTGCTTGTCGTCGCCGGTGGCAGCGGAATCGATGCTGAGGCGGTCGAAGCCGTCCGCATCGTGGACCTGGACGATATCGCCCTCTTCCAGCCCGTGAATGACCGCGCTGCCGTCGCTGTCATAGTCGATGGTGAGCGTGTCGGTGATGTCATCGACGCCGCGCAGGACCACCAGCTCGCCGGCCGTGATCGCGACCACGGTCTGGGCCAGGAATTCTGCTTCGGTGGTGCCGGCGACGTTGTTGTCCTTGGTGACGTCGGCCGCGGTCAAGCGCACCGAAGAGGTGCCCTTGCCGCCCGTCTGCACGATGGTGAATTGGAAGTCGGTGACCTGGTAGTGGCCGGTGAAGTCGAAGCCGTTGTTGGTGTCGAACTTGCCGGTGAGGTCTTTGACGAAATCGAGGCGAAGGCCCTCGCCCGCATCGAGCCACTGGTCGTTGGAGCCGAGATCCTTGCTGGAGGTGTTGACCGTGTCATTGCTCGGATCCAGTGGCGTATAGAGCAGGTCACGGCTGCCGGCGGCGCCGACATTGGCGCCCACTCCATACCAATCCTGCTTGCCAGCATGGATGTCGCTGAAGTCGTCGGTGACGTCGAGATGCGAGCCGTCGTCGATCGCCTTGATCAGCGTGAAGGCATACTGGTCGTTGGGCCCATCGGCCTTCACGGTGAAGACTTCCTCGCCGTCATCGAAAGTGCCGCTCTTGTTGGCATCGACATAGCCGGTCAGCGTGTCGGTGCCGAAGCCGGAAAGCAGCACGTCCTTGCCACCGGACGTAACCACCGTCGTACCGTCGGATAGCGTGGCCTTGTCACCGTCGCTGCCGCCGCTGAACACGATCGAGCTCAAGCCGTCGGCACCGGTATGGCCGGCGATGTCGAGGCCGCTGGTGATGACGCCGCCCGCCGCGTTCAGCAGGCTCTGGTCCTGCGGATCAAAGTCGCTCGGCGCGTCGTCGACGATGGTGATCTTCAGCGTGCCGCTGCCCTCGCTGCCGTCCTGATCCGTGACTTTGATATCGAAGCTGCGGGAATCCGGATCGACCAGCGTGTTGTCGAGCAAGGTGTAGGTGTAACTGAGCTTGCCCGTGCCCTCGTCGAAGCCGGTGAGCGTCAGCTCGCCGGTCGAGTCCTTGTAGCTGACCGGATTGCTGCCGAGATCGTTGAGCTCCGCAAGCGTGAGCGCGGCGTTGCTGCCGATCTGCAGGCTGGCGACGCCGTCCTTGGCGGTGATGGTGACGACGCCACTGGTCGCTTCCGACGTGTCGTCATTGTCGGTGCCGTCGCCGTCGGCGATCTCGCCGGAACCCGCGGGCTCGCCGCCGTTGCGCTCCGGCAGGCCGGCCTCGTAGACGATCGTGCCGTCGCGGCCAGACGGGGTCTCGACCGTGACGCCGGCATCGCCGATGTGGATGGTGAGTTTCGCCTCGCTGGTGTCGCCGTCCTTGTCGGTCAAGGTGTAGTGGAAGATGTCGTCGACACCGCCCTTGGTGCCGGGGTCGCGGGTGTAGGCGTAGGTGCCGTCGGCGTTCAGCGTGAGCTTGCCGTATTCGCCCTGCAGCGCGGTGCCGAGATCGCCGGACTTGCCCTCGAAGGCCACGCCGGTCACCACGGCGGTATCGGCGCCCTGGCTGTCATTGGTCATCACGTTGCCGCTGACCGGCCCGTAATCGCCGGCGGCGATATTGTTGCTGTCGTCACGGGCGACCGGCAGGTCGTCATTGACGTCGATGTTGATAGTCGCCGGCACGTAGTCGCCGTCGTCGTCCGTGGCGATGACGCCGAAATCGAGCGGGATCGTCTCCTCGGTGCTGCCGCCGACCAGGACCGCCGCCTCTTCGAAGACCAGATCGGTGCCATGATCCAGCGGGCCATTGAGCGTGAATTGGAACTCGCCGGTGTCCCGGTCGAGCGTCAGCGTGAAGATCACGGTCGGGGGAATGAGAACAGTAACGTCATCGCCGACGTCAACCAGCTCGGCCGGGGTGCCGACGATCAGATGGCTGGCGTCGACTTCGAGCACAACGAGGGTCTTGCCGCCTGAAGTCAGTGTACCGCCGTCATGAGGATAGGGCTGGTCCACCGTATAGGGGCTGGTGTCGAGCGCGAAAGCATGCTTGCCCGCGGCTTCGTAACGCTTGTTGTCGCTCTGTGCCGGGCCGTCGGCGCCGAAGTTGATGTTGACCTGGCCGGTGACGTAGAAGCTGCCCGCGGTGTCGCCGTTGTCGCCGGCATTGCTGTTGCCGTCGGCGCCTTTGTCGTTGGCGCCGGTTTGCAGCCAATCCTCGTCGATGAGGCCGCTGGTGTTGCTGTCGGTGGTCGGCAAGGAATCGCCGCCGGCGGCGGGGTTGCCGTCCAGGTTGTGGTAGACGACATTCTCGAGCAGCGGAATGTCGTCCTCGAAAGTGAACACCGCCGTGTCGGAGAGCGAGGGCGAAGGGTCGCTGACGTCGTTCCCCTCGCCTTCCTGCGCATAGGGTGACGGTCCGTCATAGAGCGTGAAGTCGACCCCGATATCCATCACGTCCCGGCCATCGTCGCCGGTGCCCGGAACCGGATGGTCCAGGCGGTTGATCATGATTGTCTCGATGGTGAAGCCCGTCGAGGTCGGCTCGACATGGATCACGGCGACCAAAGCGCCGTCGGAATCGCGGCGTACGAACAAGGTGTGGCCCTGGTCCGCATGCTCCACATGGAGTGGACTGCCGTTCGAGGTCAGTCCTGCAGTGACACCGTCCAGCGAGATGTCGCCGCTCGGCGCGGTGAAGCTCGCCGTGATGTCGATCGTCTGCCGGGTTTCTGCAAGATAGCCCTCGAACCCGGTGTCGGTGGCGCCGGTGCCCTGGAAGTCGGCCCAGCCGGGGCCGGGGAAGTCCGGATTCTCGCCTTCGACCGCGAGCTGATACTGATACATGAAGTTGTCAAAGGTGTGGAGATCGCCGACCTGCGCCGGATCGCGGAAGAAGCGCTCCGAATGGCCGCCGGAGAGCGGGCCGACCGCGAAGCCGAAACCGCCGAGCGGGGTAACCAGCGGATCAGCGAAGTCATTGCGGATGCTGTTGTCGATCAGTCCATAGCTCAGTTCGGTTGCATCCTGCGCGCCGACCGCGTTCAAGCCGCCGAGCCCGGCGCCGGGGCCGAACTGCGTCAGCAGCGCACCGTTGTTGTCCGCGCCTTGAGGACCCGCCGCCGGATCGCCCGGACCCGCCGCAGTCTGGATGTCTATGGTGGGGTCGGTCGAGGCCAGCATGATGGCGACGTCGATCGGCTGCCCGTTCGCGGTCTCGACCGTGACCGGCGCTTGCTGATTGGCATCGACATAGCCCTGCAAGATTACAGTGACGTTGCCGACCCGGATCGCGAGGTTGCCGTCGCCGATGCGGCCGATGAGCTCCGCATCGCCGGAGAAGGGCGCCCCCAGCACCAGCACATCGCCGGGCTGCACCGGAACCCGCACCACATCCGCACCCGCCGGAATGGCGACCTGCTGCGGCGCGCCGGGGATTGCTCCCGTCGCTGCCACAGGGGCCGCCGGCTGCGCGGCACCGTCCGCCTGCGCAACCTGGACCGCATCGAACACATTGTCCTGCGGCTCGGCGGCGAAGAAGTTTTCGGTGTTGGAAGTGGAGTCGTGTTCGAGCGCGCCGCTCGGGGTGCTGGTGTCGGTAGCCATGGAACCCGCCTCGTCTGGCGCCCCCTGCGGCGCCGGGAGACAGCCGGATGCCCCCCCGGGCCCGTTGCCGTCCAACCCGAAAACGAGGTCCAGGCCTCTGGTATTTCCCTAAAATTGTCAGTTTATTACAGCAAGCTGACACTATGGTGGCAGTTTCTCGGACTGGTTTCCGCTATTTTTCAGAGACTCGGTTCCCGGCTCACCCAGCGATGCGTTGGGCATCTTCCAGGACCAGGTCCGAGCCCCTTTCCCCGACCATGATCGAGGGCGCGTTGATGTTCCCGGAGGTGACTGTCGGGAAAATCGAGGCATCGATGACCCGGAGGCCCTCGACCCCATGCACCCGCAGTCGGGAATCGACCACGGCGCGGGCCGGGTCCGGCCCCATGCCGCAGCTGCCGCAGGGATGGAACACGGAGTAAGAGCGGGCGCGGATATCGGCGATGAAGGCCTCGTCCGACTGGGTGCCGGTGCCGGGCTTCAGCTCCTGATCGATGAGATCGCGCAAGGCGGGGGCCGTCGCGAGGTGCCGCAGGAATTTGGCGCCCGCCAGAAGCTCGGCCACATCGTGGTCGGTGGTGAGGTAGTTGGGCTCGATCCGCGGCGGCTCCGCGGGATCGGCCGAGCGGATCTCCAGCACGCCGCGGCTGGTCGGCCGGCAGGGCGAGGCGCTGGTGGTGAAGCCGGGAAAGGGATCCGGATGCATCAGCGGCCGGATCCCGGGCGGCGTGCGCTCGTATGTGAGCGGCGAGAAATAGAGCTGCATATCCGGCCGTGCGAGATCGGGCCGGGTGCGGAAGAAACCGCCGCCCTGATTGACGCTCAAGGATAGCGGCCCGCCGCGGGTGAGAACATAGCGCAAGGCCGCGCGGACCTTGCCCCAGAAGGGATAAAGGTCGTTGTTGAGGCTCGGCCGCTTCGCCCGATAGACATGGTCGTAGCAGAGATGGTCCTGCAGGTTGCGCCCGACCATCGGGCTGTCCTGCACGACGTCGATGCCGTGCGATTGCAAGAGAGCACCCGGACCGACGCCGGAAAGCTGCAGCAGCTGCGGCGAGTTGATCGCACCCGATGCCAGGATCACCTCGCGGCGCGCCCGCACCTCGATCACGCGCCGGCCGTAGCGATAGGCGACGCCGATCGCGCGCTTGCCCTCGAAGTTGATCTTGGTGGTGAGCGCGTTGGTGCGCACGGTCAGGTTGGGCCGCCATAAGGCCGGCCAGAGATAGGCGCGTGCCGAAGAGAGGCGGAAGCCGCTCCTGGTGGTGATCTGGTAGTAGCCGACCCCTTCCTGGGTCGCACCGTTGAGATCAGGATTATAGGGAAGCCCGGCTTCCTGCCCGGCCTTGATGAAGACCGCGGTCAGCGGATGCGCGGTCTTGGATATGTCGGTGACATGCAGCGGGCCGCCGGCGCCGTGATAGGGGCTGTCGCCCAGTGCATGGTCTTCCATCCGGCGATAGGCCTTGAGCACGTCGCGCCAGCCCCAGCCGGGATTGCCTGCCTTCTCCCAATCGTCGAAATCCTCGGCCTGGCCGCGGACATAGACCATGGCATTGATCGAGCTCGAGCCGCCGATCACGCGACCGCGCGGCCAGTAGCTCTTGCGATCGCCGAGACCCGGGTCGGGCTCGGTCTGGTATTTCCAGTTATAGCGACCGTCATAGAAGGTCTTGCCGTAACCAATCGGCACCTGGATCCAGAACCGATGGTCCCATGGTCCCGCCTCCAGCAGCAGGACCTTATGTTTGCCGCCGGCGCTGAGCCGATTCGCCAGCACGCAACCCGCCGAACCCGCGCCGACGATGATGTAGTCGAAAGAGTCCAAGACCGCCCCGAGATTGAAGCCCCGGGTCAATAACTGCTAGACCGGCTGCAAATTCAAGTGAATTGCCGCTGTCAGGAGACCGGGGAAGCCATGAAGATCAAGAAGCTGGAAACCTTCACCAACCAGGCGGTCGGCTTCGTGAAAGTGACGACCGATGACGGCAAGGAAGGCTGGGGCATGGTCTCCAACTACAATGCCGACATCACCTGCCAGATCTTCCATCGGCAGGTCGCGCGGTATGCGCTGGGGCAAGACGCGCTCGACATCGAAAGCCTGGTGACCCTGATCCCGGAGCGCGAGCACAAATTCCCCGGCTCCTATCTGATGCGTGCGATCACCGGGCTCGACACCGCACTCTGGGATCTCCGCGGCAAGCTCGAGGGCAAAAGCGTCTGCGAACTCCTGGGCGGCAAGCCGCGGCCGTTTCCGGTCTATGCCTCCAGCATGAAGCGCGGCGAGATCACGCCGGAAGCCGAGGCCGAGCGACTGAAGCGGCTGCAGGGCGAGCACGGCTACAAGGCCTTCAAATTTCGGGTCGGCAAGGAATGCGGCCATGACGAGGACGAGTGGCCGGGCCGCACCGATGCGATCGTGCCCCAGGTGAGGAAGGCGCTGGGCGATAAAGCCATCCTGCTGGTCGATGGCAACAGCGGCTACACGCCGAAGAAGGCGATCGAGGTCGGGCATATGCTGCAGGATCATGGCGTCGTGCATTTCGAGGAGCCCTGCCCCTATTGGGAATACCACTGGACCAAGGAGGTGAAGGACGCACTCGATCTCGACGTGACCGGCGGCGAGCAGGATTGCGATCTCGCCCTCTGGCGCTTTGCGATCGACATGCGCGCGGTCGATGTGGTGCAGCCGGACGTCTGCTATATCGGCGGCATCAACCGCACGATGAAGGTGGTCGAGATGGCGAAGAAGGCAGGCCTGCCGGTGACGCCGCACTCGGCGAACCTTTCGATGGTCACGGTCTTCACGCTGCATCTCATGGGAGCGATCGAGAATGCCGGGCCCTATGTCGAGTTCTCGATCGAGGGCGAGGATTACTACCCCTGGCAGGACGGGCTGTTCACGCCGGCACTCGTCGCCAAGGACGGCAAGGTGCAGATCCCGGAGGCACCCGGCTGGGGCGTCGAGATCGCCAAGGACTGGCTGGCGAAGGCGAGCTACCAGAAGAGCGAAGTCGCGTAAGCAACCTTTTCACCAGCGAACACATTCTCGCGACCAAGACGTTTCGGAGGTGCGGCACGCGGACCCAAAGGGCAGATTGGGACTTTAGGGATGAGCATGATGATGAAGACCCGATTCGCCCTGATCTCGACCGCGCTGGCGGTGCTTGGCGCCGCCCTCGGCGCGCTCTCGACTGCGGCTCGTGCCCAGTCGGTGTCCGGCAGCGTCTATTACGGACCATCGCCGGCCCCGGTCTATGTGGAGCCGCAGCCGATCTATGTCGAACCGCAGCCGGTCTATGTCTACCCTCCGACCTACGTCTATCCGGCCCCGACCTATTATTATGCGCCGCCACCGACTTATTACGCGGCACCACCAGTCATCTACGCCCAGCCCGGCTATGCGGCGCCGGGCATCAGCGCCACCTTCGATTTCGGCGGCGGCGGCCGGGGCCATCGCCATCATTAAGGCAGCCATCCGATAGGCCCGTAAGGGTTACCCCGACACGGGCATCTCTTCCTGGTCAGCGAGACGATTTGGCTCTATCGTCCTACCCCGTGTGCCGAGCCGGCACAGCGTAGTGACGATGCGTGATGGCTGATTACACCCAAGGCAGATCCGACCAGGACAAAAGCGACCGGTTCGCCGCCGAGGCTCTGGCCCGGCGCGTGGCCGAACAGCAGGCGCTTTACGAATTCACCGACCGGATGTTCCGGGCGACCACCCGGCACGAGGTCTATGACGCAGCGCTCGACGCGATCATCCGGGCCCTGGGCTGCAGCCGCGCCTCGATCCTGCTGTTCGACGACGCCGGCCGGATGAACTTCGTCGCCTGGCGCGGCCTCTCCCAGGGTTATCGCGACGCGGTCTCGGGGCATTCGCCCTGGCGGCCCGGCGACCGGAATGCCGTTCCGGTCTGCATCGACCACGCCGACAAGGCGGACCTGCCGCCGGAGCTCAAGGCCGTGCTGGCACGCGAGCGGATCGAGGCGCTGGCCTTCATCCCGCTGACGCTCGACGGCGCGGTGATCGGCAAGTTCATGACCTATTACGCGACGCCGCACCGGTTCGACGGCGCCGAGCTCGAGCTCGCGGTGACGATCGCGCGCCAGTTGGGATTCCGGATCGAGCGACAGATCACCGAGGAGAAGCGCGCCGCGGCGGAACGCGCTTTGAAGTCCGAGCGCGAGCTGCTCGGCACGATCATCGACCGCGCGCCGGTCATGATCACGCTGTTCAACCCGGAGACCGGCCGGCTGCAGCTCAATCGCCGCTTCGAGCAGCTGATCGGCTGGACCGCGGAAGCGGGAACCGCGGATGCGCTGATGCAGCTCGCCTTTCCCGATCCCGAATACCGCAGCAAGGTCACCGCCTTCATCGAGGCCTGTGGCCCGGACTGGATGGACCTGACCATGCAGACCTTGAGCGGCCGGCAGATCGAGACCAGCTGGGCCAATTACCGCCTGACCGACGGGACGCGGGTCGGGATCGGCATCGAGATCACGGATCGCAAGCGCCTGGAAGAACAACAGGCCCTGCTGCTCGGCGAGACCACGCATCGCCTGCGCAACCTCTTCGCCGTCGCAAGCAGCGTCATCGACATGAGTGCGCGCAATGCGCAGTCGCCCAGCGAGATGGCGGAAGCGGCACACGACCGGCTGGAGGCACTGACCCGCGCCCATGCTCTGGGCAATCCGGGCAGCCAGACTCTGCCGTATGAGCAGGAGGCGACTCTCTGCGCGCTGCTGAAGGCGATCTTCGAGCCCTACACGCCGGCCGACACGGTTGCACCTTTCGCTTGGACCGGCGTCGATGTCTCCCTGGGTACCGACGCGCTTTCGGCCCTGGCGCTGCTGCTCCACGAGTTCGCCACCAATGCCGCCAAGCATGGCGCTCTCTCGCAGGCCGGCGGTAACGTTCAGATCGACAGCTTCATCGTCGATGGCGCGGAACTCGTCCTGACCTGGCGGGAAACCGGCGGGCCTTCGGTCGTGGGGCCGCCGGCCACACGCGGCTTCGGCGCCTATCTCGCCGAGCGTGTCGTCAACGGCCAATTCGGTGGGCGGATGACCCGAGAATGGAGTCCATCCGGCCTGACCATCCGGCTCTGGCTGCCGCTCGATCGGCTCGACCCGGTCCCGCCCCCACTTGTTGCCGAGCCGCCGCGGAAATAGGCTCTGTCCCCAAAAGTGCCAGTGGGGGAACAATGCCTGATTTTCCGATCATCGACGCCCATGTCCATCTGACCGACGTCAAGAACCTCGGCTATGGCTGGACCAAGAACGCGCCGGTCCTGAACCGCACGGTGCTGCCGGCCGATCTGCTGAAGGCGGCGGCGCCGGTTGAGATCGAGAAATTCGTCTTCGTCGAGGTCGATGTCGATCTGCCGCAGCATGTCGCGGAAGCCCAATGGATCGACGGGCTCGCGAGATCCGAGCCGAAGCTCGCCGGCATGGTGGCCGCTCTGCCGCTGGAGCTCGGCAAGGGCGCCGCGGCGGATCTCGAGAAGATCGCGCGGCTCAAGGTGGCGCGCGGCATCCGGCGCCTCATCCAGAACCAGGCCGATCCCGATTTCTGCATACAGCCGAAATTCATCGAAGGTCTGAAGCTGCTCCCGAAGCACGACCTCGTCTTCGACATCTGCGTCTTCCACCATCACATGCCGAACGTGATCAAAATGGTGCGGCAATGCCCGGAGGTCCGCTTCGTGCTCGACCATATCGGCAAGCCGGGGATCAAAGCCGGGATCTCCGATCCATGGCGCCAGCATATGAAGGAACTCGCGGCCTTCCCCAACGTCACCTGCAAGATCTCCGGCGTCTCGACCGAGGCCGATCACAAGAACTGGACCCGTGAGCAGCTGAAGCCTTCTTTCCAGCACATTGGGATCCTAAGCTTAGAATTCCACGTGGACAAGTTGTCGCG